>OGHJ01002242.1_pt1 | contig 17164 bp, 18 predicted proteins | sample 1571351 | NCBI WGS metagenome assembly OGHJ01 (sample SAMEA2582037, study PRJEB24529) | metagenome | biome: Human gut stool | place: China | collected 2011 | reverse complement strand
CCTCCCTCCAGCGGTTCAAGGACTCCGTCAAGGAGGTCGCCGCCGGCTACGAGTGCGGCATTACCTTTGAGAAGTTCCAGGACATCAAGGAAGGCGATATCGTGGAGGCCTACCTCATGGAGGAAGTAGAGCGGTAATGCCGCACGAGTCCCTCGCGCAGCGAGGGCGCGCCTTTTGGCGCGTAAAATCGCAGCCGCAGGCGAAGATTTGCGCAGGGCGAATTCATTTCGCCCGAGCATTTTAAAAGTCAAAGGGGCCCCCGCGGAATGGAACATTCCGTGGGGAAGTGCGGCATCACCTTTGAGAAGTTCCAGGACATCAAGGAAGGCGACATCGTGGAGGCCTACCTCATGGAGCAGATCGAGGTCTGATTCTAATGCAGAAGGCAGAATGCAGAAATGCAGAATGTCCTTCGCCAGACCCCATTTTGATGTTCAATAACCCCAACAGCAGGGCGGGCGGTTTCGCCCGTCCTGTTGTTTTATGATTGTATTTTTGAGAGCCTTTCGGCGTCCAATGAGAGAAACACCAGCGAGACAGCCAGTTTAAATCCTTCCTCAAATGCATATTGACCATAGGCTCGAACCGGATCTCCACGCATATAATCTGGAAACCGTTCTGGATCAAACGGGCTGCACCAAGCGTTATAAAGCAATTCAAACAGTACAGTCATCAGAGACACCTCCAAATAATTTTACTTATAGTAAATTTATAGTTTACTGAAAGTTAAATGTCAAGGGGGGTATTCTATGTTCAGCAAAGAAGAATTTGGGCAGCGGTTGAAAAAACTGCGTTTGGAGCGCCAGGAAAACCAGTCAGTCCTGGCAGAGGTTCTCGGCGTCAGCGTCGCCCAGATCAGCGAGATCGAAAACGGGAATAAAGCTACCACGCTGGAGAAGTTTGCCCTGATTTGTGAACACTATCAAGTGTCTGCCGATTATCTGCTGGGGTTTCAACCCGGTCCGCGGGAGGAGTAGCCCCCTCCCCTGCGGCTGTGCCCCTTCCTTCCTGGTAATGCGAGGTCTGGGACGGGTGTTCACATAGGGCCGCCCCTACAAGAGGTCCGACCCCTGCCCCCTCATCCGTCACGGCTTCGCCGTGCCACCTTCCCCCCAAGGGGAAGGTTTAGGAGGCGCAGAATTCGCACCGGGAGCGTTGGCTTGGCAAAGCCAGGCGCAGTAGTGAAACCGCACCAGCGGCAATTTTTGCAAACCCAGGGCCCAGTGGCCCGGGAGGAATCGCGGAAAGCCACTCCATTTTTGCGCGCCGGAAATGACGCACAGTCTCTCAGGAGCGCGTCCTCCGTAACGGGGGACCGGGGGAAAGGCGAATATGGGCGCATAAGCGCCCATCCTGAGCCGTCCCCCGGCGATTCTTTGGTGACTTTCTCATCGCTGAGAAAGTCACTCGCCGCCGGAGCGGCGAAATTCTCCCCTCATTCCCTGAAAGGGAACGAAAAGAGGCGGCGGGGGCAAGTCCCCGCCCTACCGCGGATCTGCGCCTTAACCTATCCCCTCATCCGCCCCCTTCGGGGGCACCTTCCCCTCAGGGGGGGAGGCTATCAATATTCGTACGACCATCACCATATAACAAAACCGACTCTCTGACCACAAAGGAAAGGAGAACCCACTATGGCAAGCAATCGCATCGGCCGCATCAACGAGGAGATCCAGCGTGAGCTGTCCTCCCTCATTCCCACGGTGAAGGACCCCCGGGTCACCGGCATGATCTCGGTGACGTCGGTGAACACCACGCCGGACCTGAAATATGCCAAGATCTACGTGAGCGTCCTGGACAAGAGCCAGGAGACTCAGGTGCTCAAGGGCCTGAAGTCCGCCGGAGGCTATCTGCGCCGGGAGCTGGGCCGCACCCTCAACCTGCGCAACACCCCGGAGCTGTCCTTTGTCCCCGACGACTCCATCGACCACGGGGCCCGCATCCTGTCCATGCTCCGGGACCCGGAGGTGGTCAAGCCGGTCAACCCGGACAACCACTACGGTGAGGACCAGGAGGAGGACGAGGAATGAACTTCACCATTGAGCAGACCGGAGAATTTCTCAAAGACCACGACGGCTATCTGATCCTCACCCACGTGCGCCCGGACGGAGACACAGTGGGCTGCGCCGCCGCCCTGTGCCGGGGTCTGCGGGACCTGGGCAAGACCGCCCATGTGCTCCCCAACCCGGAGACCACCTCCCTGTTCTCCCCCTATCTGGAGGGCCTGCTGGCCCCGGAGGATTTTCGTCCGGAGACCGTGGTGTCGGTGGATATGGCCGCCCGGGGGCTCTTCCCGGACAACGCCCAGCAGTATCTGGCGCGTGTGGACCTGGCCATTGACCACCACCCCTCCCAGGAGTTTTTCGCCCAAAACACCTGCCTGGCCGCGGAGCGGGCCGCCTGCGGCGAGCTGATGTACGACATTCTCCGGGGAATCACTCCTATCACCCGGGGCATCGCCCTCCCCCTCTATGTGGCTGTGTCCACCGACTGCGGCTGCTTCGTGTACGGGAACACCTCCGCCGGCACCCACCGGGTGGCCGCCGCCCTCATGGACACCGGCATCCCCACGGCGGAGCTGAACAAGCGCCACTTCCGCACCAAGAGCTTCAAGCGGCTGCGGCTGGAGAGCATGCTCACCGAGTCCCTGGAGTTCCACGACGGCGGTGAAATCGCCATCGCCGCCATCAGTCTCCATATGATGGACACCCTCCAGGCGGACGAGCGGGACGCGGAGGACATCGCCGCCTTTGTGGGCCAGGTGGAGGGGGTCAAGACCGGAGTCACCATCCGGGAGCGGAAGGACGGCTCCTGCAAGATCTCCCTGCGCACCGACCCGGACGATCTAAACGCCAGCTCGGTCTGCGCCCTTCTGGGGGGCGGCGGCCACGCCGCCGCCGCCGGGGCCACGGTGGAGGGGGACATCCCTCACACCAAGCAGGTCCTGATGGAGGCCATCCGGACGGTACAGGGCCGGAAGGGCCAATAACCGGGAGGTTTTATGGCAAACGGAATCCTTATCATCGACAAGCCCCAGGACTGGACCTCGTCGGGGCTCGACCTTATGGAACGCGGAACCGCTGGCGCGATTCCGCTTATCCCGGCGGCCGGCCCCTCCTCTTCGCGGCAAACCCGCTGCGCGGGGCTTTGCCGCGAGAAACGGGGGTGTCTCAGTGCCTAACGGAATTTTAATCATCGACAAGCCCCAGGACTGGACCAGTATGGATGTGTGCGCAAAGCTGCGGCGGGTGCTGGGCGAGCGGCGTATCGGCCATGCGGGCACTCTGGACCCCATGGCCACCGGGGTGCTCCCGGTGTTTGTGGGCCGGGCCACCCGGGCGGTGGAGTTCGCCAGCGAGGGGGAGAAGGAGTACCTGGCCGGCCTGCGCCTGGGCCAGGTCACCGACACCCAGGACACCACCGGCACGGTGCTGGAGACCCACCCTGTGGACGTCACCCCGGAGGCGCTGGAGGCCGCCCTTGAGCCCTTCCGGGGGGACATTCAGCAGATCCCCCCCATGTACTCCGCCATCAAGATCCAGGGCAAAAAGCTCTATGAGCTGGCCCGGAAGGGCAGGGAGGTGGAGCGGCCCCCCCGGAACATCACCATCCACTCCCTGACGGTGGAGGAGCAGGTGAGCGGCACCGACTTTCTTCTGCGGGCGCGGTGCTCCAAGGGCACCTATGTGCGCACCCTGTGCCACGACATCGGCCGGGCCCTGGGCTGCGGCGGGACCATGTTCTCCCTGCGCCGGACCATGGCCGCCGGGTTTACTCTGGCGCAGTCCCACCCCCTGCCGGAGGTTCTGGAGCACCCGGACCCGGCCTCCCTGCTCATTCCTGTGGACGCCTACTTTTCCGGGCGGCCGGAGCTGCGCCTCCGCCCTGAGGCGGAAAAAAAGGTGCGCAACGGCGTGTCCTTCCCCCTGCCCGGCACAGAGGACGGGGAGTACCGGGTATACGGCGCCACAGGGGAATTTCTGTCCCTGAGCCGGGTGGAGCGGGGAACCCTGCGGACCATCAAGAGCTTTTTCGAGGTATAAGACCCTGTACGGGCCTGTAAAGGAGAGTAATTGGTTTTGAATAAAAGCAAACGCGTCATTGCTCTGGGCTTCTTCGACGGGGTCCACCGGGGCCACGGTGCCCTGCTGAAACGGGTCGTGGAGAAGTCCAGAGAACTGGGGGCGGTGGCCTCCGCCTTCACCTTCGACCGCAGCCCCACCGCCGCCATCACCGGCCAGGTGGTCCCCCTGCTCAGCTCGGTGGAGGACCGGGCGTGGCTCATGCGCACCTGCTACGGCATTCAGGAAGTCATCGTCTCCAGCTTTGACGGCATGATGCGCATGGACTGGCGGGATTTTATCACCCAGTACCTGGTGAAGGAGCTGGGCGTGGTCCATGTGGTGGCGGGACACGACTTCCACTTCGGCTACATGGGCAAGGGAAATCCCCAGCGGCTCCAGGAGACCTGCGCCCAGCTGGGGATCGGCTGTGACATCATCGGCAAGGTGGAGCTGGAGGACATCACCATCTCCTCCACCTATATCCGAACCCTCATTGCCCAGGGGGAGATGGACCGGGCGGTGGAGTTCTTGGGCCACCCCCACGTGCTCACCAACCGGGTCACCCACGGGAAGAAGATCGGCAGTTCCTCCCTGGGCTTCCCAACGGTGAACCTCCAGATTCCCTCCCCGGTGATCGTCCCCGCCTTCGGGGTGTACGCCACCCAGGTCTCGGTGGCCGGACAGCGTTATACCGCCGTCACCAATGTGGGGGTGCGGCCCACCGTGGAGGATAACGACGGTCGGGTGACCGTGGAGGGATTTATTCTGGACTTCTCCGGAGACCTGTACGGCCAGGAGCTGCGGATGGAGTTCTACCACCGCATCCGGGAGGAGCGCAAATTCTCCTCCTTCCAGGCCCTCTCCGACGAGATCCGCCGCAACGCCCAGCAGACCCGGGACTACTTCCAGGCGGTCCCCCCGCTCCCCATCCCCTGACACAGCGGAAAGGAGACTCCTCTATGCGCCACCATGCGGACTCCATGCGGTATGACCGGATGTACACGCTGCTCTGGATCTACACCGCCGCCCTGGCCCTGTTCGGCCTTTTTCTGGGACCTCTGGATCAAATTCTCCCCGGTCTGGCGACCATTGTTCTCACCGAGGACGCGCTGATCACCGACTATGTGCTCATCGCCGGCCCGGGGGCCGCTCTGATCAACTCCGCCCTGGTGACCGCCGTCACCCTGGTGATGCTGCGCCTCTCCCACGAGCCGTTCAACGGCTTCTCCCTTGTGGTGGTGGGGCTCATGTCCGGCTTCTCCCTGTTTGGCAAAAATCTTGTCAACATCTGGCCCATCCTGCTGGGGGCCTGGCTCTACGCCAAGCTCCGCCGGGAGCCCTTCGGAAAGTATGTCCCCACCGGCCTGCTCTCCACCGCTCTGGCTCCGGTCATCAGCTACATCGCCCTGGACAACGGCTGGGGCACCCCCCTGCTGGGCGGCTTGGCGGGGGTGCTGATTGGCTTTATCCTTCCCCCGCTCTCCGCCTACACCTATAAGATTCAAAACGGCATGAACCTATATAACATGGGTTTTGCCTGCGGCCTGCTGGCTTTTATTCTGATCCCACTGATCAGTTCTATGGGGGCCACTCCAACCACCCGCTATCACTGGGCTGAGGGGTATAACTTGCTCTTCGGTCTTGCCTTGGGCTTCTTCTGCGCCGCGCTTTTTCTCCTGGGACTGCTGTGCTCCGGCAGGCCGGCCTGGGCCTCCTGGGCCGGATACCGCCGCCTGCTGCTCACCAGCGGGCGGGCCCCCAGCGACTATCTGCGCATGTTCGGCGCCGGCCCGGTGCTGATCAACATGGGAATCAACGGCCTCATCGGCATCGCCTTTATCCTGGGCGGAGGCGGCGACCTGAACGGCCCCACGGTGGGGGGCATCCTCACCATCATGGGCTTTTCCGCCTTTGGCAAGCACGCCCGGAATATCATCCCTGTGATGGCCGGGGTCTTTCTGGGGGGCGTGGTGATGCACTGGTCCCTGAGCGACTCTGCTGTCCAGCTGGCCTGTCTGTTCTGCACCACCCTGGCCCCCATCTCGGGCTACTTCGGCTGGCCCTTTGGGGTGCTGGCCGGCTTTCTCCACTCCTCGGTGGTACTCTATACCGGCACGCCGGTGGCGGGAATGAACCTCTACAACAACGGCTTTTCCGGGGGGCTGGTGGCCATTGTCCTCTACCCCCTGATCATTGACATTTTCCGGCACCGCAGGCCCACCCTCACCGACCGGGACTACTTCGACCCGGTGGAGCACGACGAGCCCCTTCCGCCCCCGGACCGCCAGGAGATGACGGAGGAGCGGGATCACTGACCCCAGTGTCCCCGCTCCCGAATTCTTAACGTTACTTTAGCGTTTCCCTCTCCTTCATTTATACCTGTTTAATCTTTCCGCTGTTATAATAGGAACTGTAAAGAGGATTTCTTACGGGTCCTGGACAGATTTGAGGTTTGTCCCGGGCGCCATTCTCTCCCGCGGCGTGCTGATCACGGTCCTCTCTCTCCTGACCGTATTCAAGTCCTCCACGCCCGGTTTACCGCCTCCCCTCCGCCAAGGGGAGGCGGTTTTTGCTATGCAAAAAACATTAAGATGCGCCGCTGCTCTTGTCTCTGATCCCGGTGCGCCAAGGCCCATGAAGTTTTATTCCGGCGGGGCCAGCATCTGCCGCAGCCGGTCCACCGCCCGCCGCTCCAGCCGGGAGACCTGCACCTGGGACACCCCCAACACCTTGGCCGACTGGGTCTGGGTCAGTCCCTTGTAGTACCGCAGCAGCAGCACCTGGCGCTCCCGCTCCGGCAGCTCCTCCAGGGCGGAGCGCAGGGACAGCCGCTCGATGAGCCCCTCCTCCATGCCGCCGCTGGTGAGCATCCCCTCCAGGGTCAGTCCCCCCTCCCCCGTCTCCGTCTGGAGGGAGATCACCGGCTCGGCGGCGGTCTCCGCCGCGGCAATCTCCTCGGGGGTCAGGCCGGTGGCCTCCGCCAGTTCGGACAGGGCGGGCTCCCGCCCCAGCTCTCCGCACAGCCGGGCCCGGACCCCCCGGAGGGAGATGCTCCGCTCCTTCAGCCCCCGGCTCACCTTCACCGCCCCGTCGTCCCGAAGGAATCGGCGGATCTCCCCGGCGATCTTGGGCACCGCGTAGGTGGAGAACTGGGTTCCGAAGGCGGGGTCAAAGCCCCGCACCGCCTTGAGAAAACCCAGGCAGCCCAGCTGGTACAGGTCGTCCGGCTCCACCCCCCGGCCGTAGTACCTGCGCACCACGGACCAAATGAGGCCGTTGTTCTCCTCCAGCACCTGCTCACAGGCCCGGTTGTCCCCGTTCCGGGCGGCCTCCAGCAGCTCCGGTGCGGTGGGCGTCCCATTCATCCCGACACCCGGCGGGCGATCTGCCGCCGCATGGTCACCGTGGTCCCCTTTCCCGGGGCGGAGCGCACCTTCAGGGAGTCCATGAAGCTCTCCATAATGGTGAAGCCCATACCGGAGCGCTCCTCGCTGCCGGTGGTAAACAGGGGGGTGCGGGCCTGCTCCACGTCGGCGATGCCCACCCCCCAGTCCCGCACCACGATCTCCAGCACCTGGTTCTCCCGCCGGCGCAGCTTCATCACCACCCGGCCGATGCGGTCGGGATAGGCGTGGACAATGGCGTTGGTCACCGCCTCGCTGACGGCGGTCTTGATGTCGTTGATCTCCTCCAGGGTGGGGTCCAGCTGGGCGGCAAAGCAGGCCGCCGCCGCCCGGGCGAACCCCTCGTTGGCGGAGCGGCTGGGGAACTCCAGAGTGACATAATTTTCCGCGTTCATATGTAAAACCTCCTTGTCTGGGGCACAGCTCTCCAGGCCTTGCTTGAAACATGTCAACATACCCAAACCTGGGGTCTTTTCCCGCCATACTGCGTTGATTTTTCTTGCAATCCACCTAAGGATTGCCGCGCCAAACCGCCTTGTCTGGCGAAAAAATCCCTCGCCGTCGGGCACAGTTCCATGCTTCAAACAGGGCCTAACCGCCAGGGTTTGATTTGACATCGGGCTCAAACGGGACCAGCTTGTCCAGGCCGGCGGCCTGAAACACCCGTCTGGCCTGCTCCGGGGCGTTGACCACCGCCATGCTCCCCTGGAGCTGCCGCATCCTCCGGAAGGTGCGCAGCACCACGGCGATGCCGGAGCTGTCGGTAAAGGTCAGCCCGGCCAGATCCAGGGTCAGCTTCCGGGGCAGGGCGGCGTCGATCTGCCGGTCCAGCTCCTCCATCACCTCCCGGGCCCGGTGGTGGTCCAGCTCCCCGGACAGGGACGCGGTGAGGCAGCGGTTTTCCTCCATACAGGTCACGGACATACGCGCTCTCCCTTCCAGGCGCCTCTCCAGACGGAGGGCGCCCAAATTCTGGATGGACTCATTATAGGACAGGCCCTCCGTCAGATTCGGCTGTTTCCTGTCGGGGCCCCGGATTTCTGTCCCGGGCCACCTATTCCTTTTTGTTTATGAGAAACTGCCGGATCATGCATTTTACAAATGCTGCTTTTTCGGGTATGATAGTAGCATCCGGTCGTTTTTTCCCGCTTCCGGAGCTCAATCCCGAGGAGGTCCTGCCTGTGTCCAAACAAATTCATCTCACCTCCGGCCCCATCACCGGACAGCTGATCCGGCTGTGCCTCCCCCTGCTGGCGGCCAACGTGCTCCAGCAGCTGTACAACATCATCAATTCTCTGGTGGTCACCTACTACATCGGCGGGGACGCCTTCGCCGCCCTGGGGGTTGCGGAGAGCGTGATGAATCTGTTTATCTATGTGATCACCGGAGCCTGTATGGGCTCCTCCGTGCTGGTGGCCCGGTTTTTCGGGGAGGAGAACTTCCCCCGCCTGCGCCAGCAGCTCTTTGTCTCCGGCGTGCTCATCGGCGGAACCGTGCTGGCGGCGGTGAGTCTGACCCTTCTGTTTTTAAACCCTCTGCTGGTTTTGATCCAGACTCCCCCCGAGCTGATGGACTATGTCACCGACTACCTGCGGATCATCCTGGTGGGGATGGTCTTTACCTTCGCCTATAACTACCTGGCCGCCACCCTGCGAGCCATCGGCAACACCCAGGCGGCCCTGTTCTTCCTGCTCATCTCCCTGGGGTACAACCTGGGGGCGGCCTGGGTGCTGGTGGCCCAACTGGGACTGGGCATCCAGGGGACCGCCCTGGCCACCTCCAGCGCCCAGCTCCTATCCGCCCTGCTGTGCCTGGTGTATATCCGAAAAAAGCAGCCCTTCCTGATGATCCAGCGCTCCGACATGCGCATGGACCCCACGCTGATGCGCCTCACCGCCAGCTATGGGGCGGTGGCCGCCCTCCAGCAGTCCAGCCTCTATCTGGGCAAGCTCATCGTCCAGAGCGCCGTCAACGGCATCAGCACCGCCGCCATCTCCGCCTTCACCGCCACCACCCGTGTGGAGAACTTCAGTCAGGCCTTCGGCATCAGCGGCTGCGAGGCCATCGCCATCTTTGTGGCCCAGAACCAGGGGGCCAAAAAACATCGCCGGGCCCTGGACGGCTTCCGGAACGGAGCCGCCATGGTGGTGGGGATCGGCGTGGTGTTCTCCCTCCTGCTGACCTTCGGAGGACACGCCCTGGTGACCCCCTTCCTGGACGGGGACGGGGAGAGCATCGCCCTGGGCGCCTCGTATCTGCTCTGGATGGGCCCCTTCTACTTCCTGTCCTTCATCGGCCACTCCTATGTGGGCCACTACCGGGGTATCGGCCGGATGAACGTCACCTTCATCGGCACCACCCTCCAGATCGCCGTCCGGGTCATCGGGACCTACGCCCTGGTGGGCCTGCTGGGCCTGAACGCGGTGGCCCTGGCCACCGGCCTGGGCTGGGTGGTCATCGTCCTGTTCCACTCCACCGTCTTCGTCCTGGAACTCAAAGGGATCGGCTACCGCCTCCCCACCCGGGACGAAGCATAAAAATACGGCTCGGACCTTTTGGGTCCGAGCCGTATTTGCATTTGATTTTGTTATGAAAGGCTGTATCCGCCCCGGACCAGCACCTTTACCGTGCTGCCCCCGGCGGTGATGTAGTGGTCGGTCATGGTAGCCAGGTACAGGTGGTTCTGCACCAGCCCCTCGCCGCTGTTCAGGTTCCCGCCGGTGCTGACGTCCACCAGGGCCGGGTTTACCTCCGCTCCCGCGGCGGCACTGCCCACCCGGAGCATCACCTCGGTCCCCAGGTCCAGATTCATCCGCTGTCCGGCGTTGAGGGTGACCACCGTGTAGGAGGCGCTGGTCCCCCCTCCGCCCTGGGCGGCGATCTGATTGAACTGAGTGGTGAGTTCCGCCTGGCGGGTCTCGGCGCTGGCCTCCACGTCCTGCTTCAGCTTGGGGAGCACCGTCTCGTTGAGATAGCTCAGGGTCACCAGGGGGTCGCTCTCGCTCCCCGCTCCCGCCGCCAGAGCCACACCGGTGCCCAGGCACAGGGCGGTCAGGCAGAAGGCCCCCACACGGATCTTCCAGTTGTGTGTTTGTTTCATTCTCTGTACTCCTTTGGGCCGCGCCCCTTTATCGTTATGTAAACCGCCCCATGAGAGGCGGCCGCCCAGGCCCTGTTTGAAAATGGAAATGTACCCAGCGGCGAGGGATTTTTTCGCCAGACAAGGCGATTTGACGCAGCAATCCTTTGTGGATTGCAAGGAAAATCAACGCAGTATGGCGGAAAAAGACCCGCCGTTTGGGTATATTGACATGTTTCAAACATGGCCTATGTCACACCATGGTCTCCGGGTGGAGGCCAAAGCTGACCGCGATGGCGTTGTCTACTTTTTTCATGACCGCGTCGTCCAGCTTTCCCATGTGCTCCCGTAGGCGGCGCTTATCCAGGGTGCGGATCTGCTCCAGAAGGATGATGGAGTCCTTGGGCAGCCCGCAGCTCAGGGCCGAGAGGGAGATATGGGTGGGAAGCCGGGCCTTTCCGGTCTGGGAGGTGATGGCCGCCGCGATGACGGTGGGACTGTGCCGGTTTCCCGTGTCATTCTGCACGATGAGCACCGGCCGCACGCCCCCCTGCTCACTGCCCACCACCGGGCTGAGGTCGGCGTAAAAAATATCGCCTCGTCTTACGCTGTTGTCCACACACTTTCACACTCCGCTGGAAAATAGTACGCGTTACGAGGCCACAGTGGTCTTATGTAACGCTGTACTAGGATTTTCCCACGGGTCGTCGGGGATTATACGCCGCCGGAGCGGAAAATTCTCCCTGCGCTCCTCCCCTGCCGCAGGCAAACGTCCTGCCGCTCCAGCGCATTCTATGTGCGTTCGACGGAATGTGTGCCGGCCCTTGCCCGCCCTCCTGATGGGGGCATGCTTACTGGTTCTCCAGGTACACCCGGGGCACCCGGGGGCTGACGGCGCACAGCAGCTCATAGGGGATGGTGCCCGCCAGCTGGGCGGCCCGCTCCAGCAGGGGGCCGTCGTACACCACGGCGGTGTCCCCGGCCTGGACTCCGGGCACGCCGGTCACGTCCACCATGCACATGTCCATGCACACCCGGCCCACGATGGGGCACTCCGCCCCGCGGATTTTCATGGTCATCCGGTTGGACAGGCTTCTGGGGTAACCGTCCCCGTAGCCGATGGGCACCACCGCCAGCAGGGAGTCCCGCTCCAGCCGGGCGGTGCGGCCATAGCTCACATAGGTGCCCTTGGGCAGAGCGCGGACGGCGGAGATGCGGCTCTTCACCGTCATCACCGGCTCCAGGCCGGGGCCGTCCAGTCCCTTCAGCTCCTGGGCCGGGTAGTAGCCGTACAGGGCGATCCCCGGCCGCACCATGTCCAGGTGGGTACAGGGATAGTTTAGCACAGCGGCGCTGGAGGCACAATGGCAAATTTGAAAGGTGATCCCCCGGGCCTCCAAAGCGGCCTTGGCGTCCAGGAATTTGGTAAACTGCCCCATGGTGTACTCCTCACTGCCGTCGGCGTCGGAGAAGTGGGTGAACAGCCCCTCCGCCTCCAGGCCGGGGAGACGGCACAGCCGGGCCATTTCATCGGCCGTCTCGTCCGCCCGGTCCGCCTCCCAGAAGAAGCCCAGGCGGCTCATGCCCGTATCCAGCTTCACATGGATGGTCAGGGTCTCCCCCGCCCGCTGGGCGGCGGCGGACAGCTTCTCACCCGTCTCCAGGTCCTCCACCATCTGGGTGATGTGGTGCTCCAGCAGCAGGGGGTAGCACTCCTCCGGGGTCTCCCCCAGGCACAGGATGGGGGCGGTGACGCCGCTGCGGCGCAGCTCCACGGCCTCGCTGACGCAGGCCACCGCCAGCATCTCGGCCCCCAGTTCCTCCAGCTCCTTGCCGATCACCGCCGCCCCGTGGCCGTAGGCGTTGGCCTTGCACAGTCCCAAAAACCGGCAGCCCGGGGCCAGCATGGCCCGGAGGGTCCGGTAGTTGTGCTCCAGGGCGGACAGATCGATCTCCGCCCAGGTCCTCATCTTTGTGGTATCCAAAGCTCCTCGCTTCCTCTCTATGATCCTATGGTAAATTCTGAAATGGCGCACCGGATGACCCGCAGGCCGTCCACGCTGATCTCCCCCTCCACCAGAGCGTGGGTGTCCGGGTCGAACCAGAGGGTGGTCTCCCGCCCCTCCCCCGGCGGCTGGTCCGGGTCGGCATACCGCACCTGTAAAAGGGTCCTCTGCTCCCCCTCCTCCAGGGAGCACCCGGCCATATAGCCGGACCGGGCCGCCTCCAGCATCTGGGGCAGGGCGGACATGGGGGACAGGTCCTCCCCGTCCAGGGGGCCGGTCTCCAGGATCAGGCTGTCGTACTCCAGCTTGCCCTCCTCCCCGGTGATGCGGGCGGTGAGGCCCGCCGCCCACTCCGGCTCGGTCAGGGTGAGGACGGTCTCCTCCCCGCTGACGGCGGCGGTGAGGGCGAAGTCATAGACCCGCGCCCCGTAGTCCGCGGTGACGTCCATGCTGGCGCTCAGGCTCTCCAGGGCCAGGTACTCCCCCCGGATGGTCAGGGCCAGCTCCTCCGCCTGGTTTTGTTCCTCCATCCCGCCGCAGGAGGGGAGCAGCAGGAGGGAGAGTATCATTGGTGCGAAAAATTTTTTGGATTTTCGCACGGGGTTCTTCCTTTCTGAACATAATTGCAGGGGGATTTCGCCGCCTGCGGGCGGCGACCTACTTTGCCCATGGCGGCAAAGTAGGCAAAACGCCCCCGGGGACGGCTCAGATGAGCGCTGGCGCGCTCATATTCGCCTTTCCCCGGACCTCATTGCGGGAGACGCCCTCCTGGTTTGTACTGCAATGATTCCGGCGCGCAGAATCAGGAGTGCATGCCTGCGTTTCCTTTCGGGCCCACTGGGGCCCTGAGTGAGCAAAATTTGATTTTACTGTGGTTTTCGGACTGCGCCTGAGTTTGACGAGCCAACGCTCCCGGTCTGGTCTCCTCCGTAGGGGCGGCACACTGGCCGCCCGCCTATCGCTCCCGTTCCTTCAACGCCTCTGGGATATAGGCGATCAGATCCTCCGGGGTCATGCCGTATTCCCCAAATTTTCGGGCCGCCTTGTCCCCGGCGGAGCCGTGGAGGTACACCGCCGCGGCGGTTAGGGCCGCCGGAGATCCAAACTCCAACTGCTTCTGACTCAAGAAGGAGGTGATGAGTCCCGCCAAGACGTCCCCGCTGCCCCCCTTGGCCATACCCGGGTTGCCGCTGGTGTTGATCCAGGCCCGGCCGTCCGGGGCGGCGGTGATGGTCCGGTGGCCCTTGAGCACCAGAATGCAGTTGTGGGCCCTGGCAAAGGACTGGGCCGCCGCCAGGCGGTCTTGGACGGGCAGGGCGGTCCCGGTGAGCCGGGCGAACTCCCCGTCGTGGGGGGTGAGCACGGTGAGGGCCTTCCGCCCGTCCAGTATATCCATATGCCCCGCCAGGGCATTTATGCCGTCGGCGTCCAGCACCACGGGAATTTCCAAATCCTCCAGCAGCGCGCGGACCAGCTTCTCCGTCTTGGGCGCTCTCCCCAGGCCGGGGCCGATGAGGGCCGCGTCGCAGGAGCGGGCCTTCTCCAGGATCTCCTCGTACCGCTCCGGGAGGGGGAAGGGCATGGCGGAGGAACACTTCACCGCCACGATGGGGTAGATCTCCCTGGGCACCCCCAGAAAGACCAGCCCCGCCCCGCTGCGCACGGCGGCGGAGGCAGCCAGCACCGGTGCGCCGGTATAACCCTCGCTCCCGGCCAGGAGAAACAGCCTGCCGTAGTCCCCCTTGTGGCTGTTGGGCTTCCGGCGGGGGATGGTGAAGGTCCCCTCCACCGCCTCCACCGGGAAGCGCTCCCGGGCCTCCGGACCGAACAGCAGTTCATCTGGGATGCCAATGTCCCGGATGCGCAGTTCTCCCGTATATTCCGCCCCGTCCCCCAGGTAGTGGCCGGGCTTGGCGCAGGTGAAGGTGACGGTGACTCCCGCGTGGACGGCCTCCCCCAGCACCTCCCCGGTGTCCGCGTGGACGCCGGAGGGGATGTCGCAGGACACCACCCGCCGGAAATGGGGCCGGTCCTGCATCTCCCGCACCGCATAGAGGAAGTCCCCTTCCACGGGCCTTGACAGGCCCACTCCGAACAGAGCGTCCACCAGGCAGTCGCACTGAGCCAGCCAGAAGGACTGCTCCCGATCCAGGGGCAGATATGCCTCCAGCGCCCCGCCGGCCTCCTTCAGTTTCTCCTCCATGGCCCGCTCGTCCGGGGTCATCTTGGACCGGTCCCCCACCAGGAAGACCCTGACCCGGCACCCCATGCCCATGAGGATGCGGGCGGCGGCCACCCCGTCCCCGCCGTTGTTGCCCGGGCCGCACAGCACTCCCACCCAGGGGGCCTTGCTCCTGGCCTTCTCCTCCGCCAGGGCGTTGGCCAGGTTCTGGAGCCGCTCCTGCTCCCGCCGGGCCTCCTCCCGGTCCGGGCCGCCCACCAGGACGGCGATGGGCCCGTCGGCTCCGCCAATGACTCCATTGTCCTCGTCCTCCCGGCCCACCAGACTCCAGACCGCGCCGGCCACCCCCAGGGCGGCCCGCTCCATCAGGTCCAGGGACGGGATGTGATATTCCTCAATGGCCTGCCGGTCCAGCTCCTTCATCTGGGCCGCCGTGGCAACCATCATCGCTCCTCCGCTCCTTTCCAGTCTTTGGGCAGCAGCTCCGACAGGGGTACCAGCTCCACCGCCCGGGCGGCCGCCTCCTTGGAGGGGTAGAGGGCCAGTCCCTGGGCCGGCTCCCACAGTTCCCTCCAGTCCTCCCCCGCCAGCAGGCGGCGGGCAAACTCCTTCATGCTGTTAGACACCCGAAAGGGCTCCCCCTCTGGTGTGATATAGTAAACTTCTTCCTCGCCGCAGGTTGACGTTCCAAACCATCCGCCCTCCCGGTCCCGGGCAAAGAGCTCCAGCCGGGGGACGGCAAAAAAGGGAGCTTCCAGCTCATCCCGGTCCGAGAAGAAAAAGAAGATGCCGTACCGCTCCTCTACCTCCCCATACTGGGGCGTCTGCTCCCGCGTGCGGGGGGACATCACGCGGAAGGTAGTCCCGGCGGGGACCACATTGACTTCACTGCTGCTAATGCCAAAGATGCCGCTGTTAGGCGAAAGCTCACTCATATCCCAGTAAACCGTTTTCACCCGGAACCACTCCTCCGTCCTCGGCTTCTGTTGTTGGGTATTGTACCACACATTCCGCCTTTATGGTACCACCCAGGGGACAAAAAAGAAAGGGGCGGCGAATGGAGTTTTCTCTCCGTCGCTCCTTCTTTATGCACGATCCGGCACCTCCGTCTATTCCCGCTCCAGCACAGGGTCAAAGTCCACTGTGTCAGGAAAAATCCCCAGGCTCTCAGCCAGCGGCTGCAAATACTCCGCGCCGCCCTGGCGAAACACCACCGACAGGGTCCCGGTCCCGCTGATACAGTGGTCCAGTGGAATGGTCAGCACAGCGGAATACAGATTGGGGACCCCGGGGGCCGCCTGGCCCTCTGCCCGGATGGGATCGATTCCCTCGTCGGAGAATACAAACTCCACCTCCATGGGCTCCTCCTCCCGGTTCTGGGTGAGCATGACCTCCACCGGCACATCCAGGGACGGCATCTCGCTGTACGCCTCCACCACAGTGTCCCCCTGCCCCGGCCGGATCTCCCAGCGGGCCACCAGGTCCGCCGGGTCCAATGTAGAGACAGTTTCCAACTGGTTCACACGCAGCTCCAGCCGGGTAATACGATCGTTGAGTTGCCCCGCCATCCGCCCGAAGGAAACCGTCATGGCAGTCAGGCCCAGGACCAGGGCTAGGACAGCCAAACCCGGGATCAGCCATGGAGCGGCATGTATTTTCTTTTTCCCAGGCTTTTCCTCTTCGCGCAGCTCAGACCGCGGAGTTTCCTCCGCATTTTCTGCCGCTTGCCCTGCCTCCGGCCCCTCTACCTGGAGCAGCTCATTGAGGGTGAGCCCAAACAGTTTCGACAAGGCAATCAACTTGTCCGTATCCGGCACAGCGGCGTCCGCCTCCCATTTGCTCACCGCCTGGCGGGACACCCCCAGCCTTTCCCCCAGGGCCTCCTGGGACAACTCCAGCCGGAGACGGTACTCTTGAATCCTCTGTCCTAGCGTCATGGCGCTCACTCCCTTCTTCCGCCTCTATCCTACCTCATGGCGGAATATTTGGCAAGCGGCCGGTCCTTACACCCTGTCAACTGGCAGTTGACAGGCGCGCGCACCCCATTTTTTCGGCTCCGGCCGGTCCGGCGGCGCTTTTCACTCCGATTCAGGGCGGCTCCAACAAAAAGCGGCGCAGCCACAGGCCGGTGTTGGTGTTCCCTCCCTTCATCTGGACCAGCTCTCCGGGGATCAGCACCTGGGAGAAGGGCTGCATCCGGGCCACCTGGCGTACATTGTTCTCATGGCTGTCGGTGGAGCGGTCATACATAATGTAGGAGAACTCCAGGCGCAGGGCCACCACAATCTTTCGGTCGGTGAGACCGTGGTCGTGGTGAAGGACCACCGGAACTGACGCCTCTTTCGCCCCCTTGTAGTCCAGCATGCAATAGCAGCCAAAATTAAGGGATGTGTGGTTATTGTCCCAAACCCATGTTATAAACTGGGTTCCGT
>OGHJ01002238.1_pt1 | contig 17239 bp, 10 predicted proteins | sample 1571351 | NCBI WGS metagenome assembly OGHJ01 (sample SAMEA2582037, study PRJEB24529) | metagenome | biome: Human gut stool | place: China | collected 2011 | reverse complement strand
CTGCACCCGCCATTTCGGAGAATATGCCATCGGCGTGTATGGAATGTATACCGATGGGGAAATAAACGGAGGATTCCATTTTGCCATCCCTCTGCCCGGCAAGAAGTGGAGCCGTAACCGGGGGGTGCGTGTCAGGCAAGCGGATTATTTTGCCATGGAATACAGTATGGAATCCTGGGGCAGATATGCGGATGAAAAAATGGGGGAAACTTATCGCACCCGACCTGATGAGAACCGGAGTAACCGGTTTTTCCAACCGGAATATATACGCTATTTCCTGATAAAGGAAGCAAATAAATAGATTACTAATTTTTAAAAACGAAGAAAAATGAGAACAAGCAAGTTTTTTAAAACAGGTTTGCTGCTGTTTGTAGCAAGTTTGGGGTTAATAAGCTGCGGGGATGACGACAAAGAACCGGAAATTGTAGTTGACCCTGTAAGCGAAAATGTGGAATATTACATTGAAGGTAAAGTAGTAGCGGATAATGCCGCACTGGACGGAGTCAGCGTAACAGCGGGAGAGGCTACCGCAACCACAGACGAAAACGGTCAATATTCACTGACGGTAAAAGATAAGAAAACTTATACGGTGAGCTTTGCCAAGGAGGGATATAGAACTGTTTCTGACGCATCAGTAGAAATAGCTAACAACGCTACCAACAGAAGTCTAGTAACACTGAACGTGACTATGAGCAAGGAAGGCGTGGCTGTAGCTGTTGATCCTGAAAGTGATAAAGTGATTACAGAAAAAGGAGAAGGGGAAACAGAAGATGCCCAGACCGTCTTGACTATTCCCGCCGGTGCCGTATCAACCGCTACCGATGTAACTCTTACTCCGTATCTGGAAGCTGTTGCAACCGATGTGACTCCGGGCAGTAAGGAAGAAGCGATTCCCATGACTAATATTGCTATCAGTTCCAGCCAGGATGCAGCCTTAAATCAGGATGTTACCTTGTCTGTAGCCAATGCTAGTTCCAGCGATTATTATTTTGACGAAGTAGAGGTATACGAAAAGACTAACGCACGTGCTATCGGTGACTGGAAGAAATATGCCGACGCCGCTTTTGATAAAGCGACCAACAGCTACATAGCTGCCATCAAAAAGGGAAGTTCACTGAATAAGGATTATTCTATCCGTGTAAAGAGTGAAAAGAATGTCAGCGAAACCAAGAACGATGAAATATTGAAAGAAGACAGCTACAGTAACGCAGGAAATATGAGCGCTACTACTTATGATATTCCTTATACTGCCAAATTAGGATGGGAAATCTCTGCATCCGGACTGGATGAAGGCGCTCTTTCATTGGTGAAAGCTGCCATAGCCGCACAAGAAGGTGGATCGGAAGGTGTATACACCGTAAACAAGACCTTTACAGCCCACGTAAGCGGTGACTATATTCTGTATTTCTCTTGCAAAGCCAAATATGTAGAAAAAGAGTACACTTTCTCTATTGCCGGTAAAAAGGTTACTGTAAAAGTTAAACATTATCTGGGAGTGGAATTTGTTTATACCAACCAAAGTTCAAGTATGCATGGTGGTGGCTCTATAGGCTAAAACAGTCTTTTCAATTAATACAAAATATGAGTAAAAAAGTAGCATTGATTTCAGGTATCACAGGTCAGGACGGTTCGTTCCTGGCCGAGTTCCTGATAGAAAAAGGATACGAAGTACATGGTATCCTAAGACGTTCTTCTTCATTCAACACTGCACGTATAGAACATCTGTATCTGGACGAATGGGTACGGGATATGAAGCAGAACCGACTGGTGAACCTGCATTGGGGGGATATGACGGACAGCAGCTCACTGATACGCATCATACAGTCTGTACAACCTGACGAGATTTATAATCTGGCCGCACAAAGCCATGTAAAAGTAAGCTTCGACGTGCCCGAATACACAGCGGAAGCGGATGCGGTAGGTACGCTGCGCATGCTGGAGGCGGTACGTATATTGGGGCTGGAAAAGAAAACCAAGATTTATCAGGCATCTACTTCGGAACTTTTCGGACTGGTGCAGGAAGTTCCTCAGAAAGAGACTACTCCTTTCTATCCCCGTTCTCCATACGGAGTAGCCAAGCAATATGGTTTCTGGATAACCAAGAATTACCGCGAAAGCTATGGCATGTTTGCCGTAAACGGTATTTTGTTCAATCACGAAAGTGAACGCCGGGGCGAAACTTTTGTTACCCGGAAAATTACCCTGGCGGCGGCACGCATCGCACAAGGATTCCAAGATAAACTGTACTTGGGGAATCTGAACTCCCTGCGCGACTGGGGATATGCCAAAGACTATGTGGAATGTATGTGGCTGATTCTGCAACACGATACGCCCGAAGACTTTGTTATAGCCACCGGAGAATATCACACTGTACGCGAATTTGCCACCCTTGCTTTCAAGGAAGCGGGCATCGACTTGCGCTGGGAAGGTGAAGGTGTGAACGAGAAAGGTATTGACACAGCTACAGGCAAGGTGCTGGTAGAGGTGGATCCCAAATATTTCCGCCCGGCAGAGGTGGAACAATTACTGGGAGATCCTACCAAAGCCAAAACGTTACTGGGATGGAATCCCCGCAAGACTTCATTCGAGGAACTGGTGAAAATCATGGTGAAACACGATATGAAATTCGTGAAGAAACTTCATCTCAAAGCAAGCTGTTAAATCATTAGTCAAGAATTTCAATGGAGAAATCAGCCAAAATTTATATAGCAGGGCACCACGGACTCGTGGGCTCCGCTATTTGGCGTAACCTGCAAGAAAAGGGCTACACCAACCTGACCGGCAGAAGCCACAAGGAACTGGACTTGCTGGACGGAGTTGCCGTAAAGGACTTCTTTGACCAAGAAAGACCGGAATATGTAATCCTTGCCGCCGCCCACGTGGGAGGTATCATGGCAAACAGCACATACAGGGCGGACTTTATCTACAAGAACCTGCAAATACAACAGAACGTGATAGGGGAAAGCTTCCGTCACGGAGTGAAGAAATTATTGTTTCTGGGAAGTACCTGCATTTATCCCAGAGATGCACAGCAGCCGATGAAGGAGGATGCTCTCCTCACCTCCCCGCTGGAATATACGAATGAGCCATACGCCATCGCCAAAATAGCGGGGCTGAAAATGTGCGAGAGTTTCAACCTGCAATATGGTACCAACTATATCGCTGTAATGCCCACGAACCTGTATGGCCCCAATGATAACTTTGATTTGGAACGCAGCCATGTGCTGCCTGCCATGATCAGGAAAATACATCTTGCCAAATGCCTGAACGAGGGTGACTGGGAGAACATACGCTATGATCTGGATATGCGCCCGGTGGAAGGTATAAACGGAGAGAGCAGAACAGAGGAGATACTGGCTGTCCTGAAAAACTACGGCATCAGCAAGGATGGGGTGGAACTGTGGGGAACAGGCACGCCGCTGCGCGAATTCTTATGGAGTGAGGAGATGGCGGATGCCAGTGTTTTCATCATGGAGCATGTGGACTTTAAAGATACTTACCGTCCCGGCACAAAAGAGATACGCAACTGCCACATCAACATCGGCACGGGAAAAGAAATATCCATCGCCGACCTGGCTCATCTGATAGTAAAGGAAACGGGATATAAAGGCAGCATTACATTCAATCCGGAGAAACCGGACGGAACCATGCGCAAACTGACCGATGTGACCAAATTGCATGAACTGGGATGGCATCACAAAATAGACATAGAGGAAGGGGTGCACAAGATGTACCAATGGTATCTGGAATATAAAAAGAAATAAAAAGCATACGTGTTATGGAAACTCATATCGTTATCATGGCAGGCGGCATAGGAAGCCGCTTCTGGCCCATGAGTACGCCGGAATGTCCCAAACAGTTCATTGATGTGACGGGATGTGGCAAAAGCCTGATCCAACTGACAGTGGAACGCTTTCAAGGGTTGTGCATTCCGGATAATATATGGATAGTGACTTCGGATAAGTATAAGGAGACGGTAAGGAAACAATTGCCATCCGTGCCGCCTCATCATATACTGACGGAGCCGGTTGCACGTAACACGGCACCCTGCATCACATACGCTTGCTGGAAAATCAAGAAACACCACCCGCACGCCAATATCGTAGTGACTCCTGCGGATGCATTGGTTATCAATACGGATGAATTCCGCCGGGTGATAGCCAAGGCACTGCTGATGACAGATCAAAGCAAGGCCATTGTAACCATAGGTATCAGACCTTGCCGCCCGGAAACGGGATACGGATATATAGCCGCGGGAGAAGAGGTGGATCAGGATATACGGAAAGTGGATGAATTCAAAGAGAAACCGGACTTGAAAACGGCACGGCACTATGTGGACGCCGGGAATTATTTCTGGAATGCAGGGATCTTTGTATGGAATGTAAAGACCATAGAAGAGGCTATACGCCGTTATGCACCGGGCATTGCCGAGGTGTTCGACAGGATTTATCCGGAGTTCTATACCGAAAGAGAGAAAGAAACCATAGAAGAGCTGTTCCCTGCTTGTGAAAGTATATCCATAGATTATGCCGTAATGGAAAAAGCGGAACGGATTTATGTATTGCCGGCAGAGTTCGGATGGTCTGATCTGGGTAGCTGGGGCTCATTACATTCCTTGCTGCCCAAAGATGAACGGAACAATGCCGTTGTAGGCGAGAATGTCCGATTGTATGAATGCAATAACTGCATTGTACACACACCGCATTTGAAACAGGCGGTAATACAAGGACTGGACGGGTATATCATAGCCGAGAAAGAGGGAACCCTGCTGATATGCAGACTGGCAGAGGAGCAGCGTATTAAAGAATTTTCGAAAGCATAAGGAATGATTATAGCAGTTGATTTTGACGGCACAATAGTGGAGCATAAATATCCCGAAATAGGCAGGGAACTACCCTTTGCCATAGAAACGCTGAAAAAACTACAACAGGAACGGCACCGCCTTATCCTGTGGAGTGTGCGGGAAGGTGAATTATTACAGGAGGCCGTGGATTTCTGCCGGGAGCGTGGACTGGAGTTTTATGCCGTAAACAGCAATTATGCGGAAGAAACCCTGGAAAGTAATCATTACTCCAGAAAACTGAAGGCGGATTTGTTTATTGATGACCGTAATCTGGGAGGACTGCCCGAATGGGGGATGATTTACAGAATGATCCATGACAAATGGGGATACGAAGATATTTATCAAAGTTCAGGTAATAAAGAAGAGACTAAAAAGCGAAGCTTTTGGAAGATACTTTTTTCCAAGATGTAAAATCTCCGCTTCCTAATGTAGTGATACAGGCGGAAGCCCATAAGAAAACTAATGTTAGATCAGAGGTAAGTACTGTTATCAGCGGATAACGGGAACTTACGAAACAGTGTTGGTGATACCCGCCTGGGAAGGTAGGTATCACCTTTTTTTTGATCTATTCCATCAGTATTTGAAGACTTGTTCTTCTCCGGGTTCTATGGTCATGGCTTTCATTCCTTTCCGGGTTGGAATGTTCAGCACTCCCTTTCCGCCGTCGGACTTGATACGGATCTCTTTCTTATCCATATAGATATGGATATTGCCGTATGGAGTGGGCACGGTTCCTTCCATCCATTTCAAGCCGCCCAGACAAGGGGTGACGGAGTATTCCTCGTAACCGGGTTTGGTGGGTTTTACTCCCAGATAGTATTTGCCCAGCAAATAGATGGGGCTGGCTCCCCATGCATGGCAGAGGCTTTTGCCGTATGGACGTCCGTACATGGCCAGATGCCGGGTACCTGTTTCTTCGGGATTGTATTTCTCCCAGAAACTGGTAGCTCCTTCTTTCAACATACCGCCCCAATAGGCTTTCATTTCTTTCATCACCGATTCTTGTTCGCCCAAGGCGCACAGTGCTTCCAGTTCATAGAAACGCATATAAGGAGTGGTGATTTTCAAAATACTGTCATTCTGCAATACGGAGTGTTTGATGGTCTGCTGTTTATCGGCATCCAGATAATTGAAGAAGACAGAGAACATATTGGCGTAGCGGGTAACGGACTCACTCTGCTTGCCCTGAACGCGGTTGTGTACCATCGCCTGTTTCTGCTCATTCCAGAAAGCGGGTTCCAGCTTGGAACGTAAAGCGGAAGCCAGTTTCTCATACTTGGTTTTGTCTGCCGTATTGCCGGCCAGACTGGCACAAAGCGCCATGGTTTCCAAACTTTTGCAGAACAAGACTTGCTCAAAGGAGAGTTCGCCTTTCTTGTCCAGATAACCGTCTGCCCAGTCTACGAATACCCAGTCACCGGTCATACCTTCCACCATACCGTTGGCATTGGTGCGTCCCAATACATAGTCCATCATGCTTTGCATACGCGGATAGAGTTGGGTTACAAAGTCTTTGTCACCGGAGTACATATAGTAATCGTAAATACTGAGGAACCAATAGAAGGTGTAGTCCATAATGGTATTGCTGTGGCTGGTCACAGGGTCTTTTCCGCGAAGCAGCCAGATGGTACGCTTCACGGTTTCATTATCGAAGAACAGATAGTAGTTCATCAGGTAACTCTGGATGGCATCGCCACTCCATACCCAACGGTCGCGCTTGATGCCGTCGATAAAGAATTCACGGGTAGTAAGGTGCATGGTGTATGCTCCTACTTCCCAGATGCGGTTCAGCTCTTCGTCATTGCATTTGAATGAGCCCCGGTACTCTTCGGGCAGGTATTCGTATTGCATGGAAACGTCCTGTATCGTTACTCCCGGATCGCAAGTGACATAGACATAACGGAAGGCCTTGCTGTTGTCCAACGTGTATTCATCGTATAGTTTCCGTGTATTCCGGATGGCCAGATCGGTTATCTGCCCCGGCTCTGCCAGCAATTTGTCCAATGTTTCGCAATATTCCGTATCCAAGGCTTCTTCAGGACTTTCACCGTAATAGATATGGATCGTTCCTTTTCCCTTTACCTCTTTCAGAGTGATATAACCAAAGGTTTCTTTTCCGAAGTCGTACAATACCCCTTCTTTCCGGGGAGTGGAGGAAACTGCTTTCATCGGTTTTCTGGCCAATGAAAACTTGGAAGGCAGTTGGGTGGCTCCGTCAAAGTTCCAACACCCTGCATCCATATAAACGGTGGCAGAAGTATCACTGGCTTTTCCGCTTTCGTCTATCCATTCCTTGTCTTCGTAGGTTACTTTCCAGGTCTTGTCCGTATTTACGGTTTTTCCTTTCACATAAATAGTGGGGGGAGTGGACTGATTCCACACTTTGATGTTCAGACTGTGTTTTCCTGCGGGGAGTTTCAAGGTGGAGGGCATACCGAATTGCAGTTTGCCGTCCAATTTCACATTGTATTTTCCTTCGGCGGCAATGAATATTTCTTCCGGTTCCGCCAGATCCAATTTCTTGCTGAATTCCACTACCACATAATGGCTGTCCGTTTTCCAGAAGGGAGGGAAAAAAGCACCGCGTTCCGTACGGCGGTTGTTCATCCGGTTGCCCAGCCATATCTCATAATCACCCGGATACCAGATCCAGGTCTGGGCGGAGGCGGCAGCACTCAATGCAAGTGCTCCGACTAAAGTGGCAAGTTTGTTTTTCATAATGGTATCACGTTTTATTTTTCCTTCAAATAGCTATATTCTTTGGGCAGTCCGGCATTTGCCTTGATGCTGTCGTTCACCATCGGACCATTGTTTTCCCATGTATTGCCCGGACCGTTGGCGTTCTTCAGGAACTTCTCTCCTTCCGTCCAGTTGTCCTTGACGGTGATAAATGAAGATCCTTCGTCGGTGTAAAGATAGAACCAATGATTGGGATCGTGTGCATAACCGGGTGAAAATATGTCGGAAACACAATTTTCCGTAATCCGGCTATGGGGTTGTGAACCTAATGTATAAATACCGGCTACATCATACATGTGCTTGGCATAGTGATGAATCAGGTTGGCGTGCACGCGGTTATTGCGCATACAGTTTACTGTACGTGTCCACCCCCATCCCAGACTAATGCCCGAATAGGATACATCACTGATTTCATTGTGTTCGATATTGATATCACTTACATAACCGGCGCAAATGCCCAAGGTACCCCAGTCTTCATTGGTCACATCATTGATATAATTGTTGGAAATGGTCAGTCCGGTACAGACCTCACGACGGTCGGCAGGATCGTATGGAAGATGTGTTTCGTGAGCGGCAGGGCTGAAACTGCCCGCTACAATACCGTTCCCGGCAATATCACGGAACAGACAGCCGTTTATATGTCCTCCATCGGTGGCCCATTCATAATCAATGCCTGTAGAGCCCAAATGCTGGAAACGGCACTTCTCGAAATCAATATCCCAGGCAGCCTTGACTACGACTGCCGATGCCGGACGGCCCAACCAACCTTGATTATCCAGCTTATGATTGTTCTTACGAATCATAGAAGGACGGATTTTATACCCGTCTGTCATGTACATACCTGCCTGAAGAGGAACATGACCTTGCAAAGAGGGACGCATCCAGGTGGTATATTGGAAAGCAATATTGTCAAAACGGATGTGCTTTACCGGACGGTCTATCGTTCCTTCCACCCATACCAACGTTTCGATGCCGGGAACTACGGCTTTGCTTATCTTCTCTCCTTTCCGAGGATAATAATATATTTTACGGCTTTCAATGTCGTGATACCACTCGCCGGGTTCATCCAGCAATTCCATGGCATTGGTCAGATAGAAAGCCGAGTTGTGACCATCCTTGGTCACCATAGGACGCGGCCACGGGTGTTCGAACTGGATGCGGCTTTCAGGATGATGGAAACGCACGGCGGCACTGTCTCCCTGTATTTCGACCGACTTGATACGGAGATTTGCCACACACCACATTTCATGAAGGACCATTTCGGCATATCGGGCCTTCTGTATTTTCTTTACAGCAGCGGCAGGTACCCACAGTATTTCGTTTTGGGGGTCGTTGTTGATGATGCGGTACATCTTTTCAAAGTCTGCCACATCCCTTGCACGAACAGCCTTTTGCCCATTGATCCACAGTTGCCGGAAATCCAGCGGACGCCCGTTAAACATAGGGACATCGGCTACCCACAACTTTCCTTGCTTCTTCCAGTTCCTGATTTCCACCCCACCATTCAGAACGGCATTTCCATCCGAAGTGATGACGGTAGGTGAAGCTTCCGTTCCGCTGTCCTCCGGACGGATAAAGACGGGTTCGTACAGATGGTAGTCACCTGCCTCCAGATGGATGGTGATGCCACCTTTTACACTTTCATCATTAAGACGACGAAGTTCCCTTGCCTGACGCAATGCGGCTGTAAGGGTAGCTTTCGGAGAGTCTTTGGTACCCGGATTCCGGTCATTGCCTTCCGGAGATACGAACAAATCGGCTGCTGACAGTGTACAAGCTATCAGCAGCGCGGCAGTGGTTATGAATATTTTTTTCATTTGTAACTAATTAGGGGTAAGTGGTTAGTGATTAGTCCGTGCCAAAGGCATCCATACCGTCATTTCAGCCTTTCCGCGATTTCCCCATGCATAATAAGGAATCAGACGGATATGGACCGGTTTGTCGGCTTTTCCTACCTCGCGGTACAAGGTATCTTTCCATGATACTTCATCGACCAGACGGGCAGTACCATCCAATGCGACAATCGGACTGCCTTCGATGGTTATTTTTTTCGGAGTCAACCGGATATCGGCAGGTATCAGCACATTGTCTATCTTATGCCCGCCTTCTATATCCATACTTTCCAGACAGTAGACCAACGGGCCACGTTTCACCACTACCTGGTTACGGATTTCTTCGGCCAACGGATTTGCTTCCAGCAATTTTACAGGCATATCCATCACCCATTCCACACAATCCCCTTTCTTCCAGATGCGGTTTACCTCGGCGTATGTATTCGCTTTCCAGGTTCCTTGCACCGGTTCGCCATTTACCTTCAAAGTTGCCTTCTCGCACCAGTCAGGAACACGGAGGAACAAAGAAAACGCTTTCTTCTTTGACGGTTTCGGAGCTTCGGTAACAGTCAGCTTCACAGCACCTTCCCACGGATACTCCGTTTCTTGCACCAGCCCGATCTTTCCCGTTTCCTTCAAAGTTGTAGCCAGTGTATTCGCTCCATACAAATTGCAATATACCGCATTCGGAGTCACCGTATAAGCATAGTTCTGGGCTTGACAAACGGTGCGCAGCGTATTAGGCGGACAACAGAAGCAGCTGATATACTCGGTACGTTCTTTAGGCCAGCGAAGTGTGTATGGCAAATCCGCACTGATGCGCAACGGGTTGGTATAGAAATATTTCTTTCCATCCAGACTGACACCACTCAACACACTGTTGTAAAGGGCGGTTTCCACAATATCCGCATATTTGGCATCGCCCGTCACTTCCAGCATACGCCAGTTGAAAAGCATATTGCCGATATTGGCACAGGTCTCGTTATGCGCCGTACTATTAGGCAACTGATAAGGACGGCCATAGCTTTGGTGTACTTTCTGAATGCTGTCCGGCTCATAGCAGGTTCCATCCGGCGAAGTGCCGTCATACAGCGCACCGCACGCTCCTGTAACATACATCTTGCGGGTCACAATGTCTTTCCAGATGCTGGTCAGGTTTTTCATCAGTTGGTCTTCTCCTGTTTCGGCATACACATCGGTCACACCGGCATACAGGTAATTGGAACGCACGGCATGTCCCATCGCATTGTATTGCTGACGGAACGGAATACGGTCCTGATTATCATCGGTGCCATTTTCCACCATTCCACGGATATCAATCAGATTCTTGGAAAGTTCCAGATAACGGGGATTCCCTGTAGCACGGTACATTTCCACCACACCCATATAATGGGAGGGACAAATGGCATTTCTTGCCAGTTCCGCAGAAGCGGTTTCATAGAAATGACAGAGGAAGTCCGTCGCTTTTACGGCAGCATCGAATAAAGTAGTCTTTCCGGTGGCACGGCGATGAATGATACCTGCCATCATCAGATGCCCCAAATTGTAGGTTTCAAAATTCAGACGATTGGCAAATGCACCTTTCTCGTCCTCACCGCCTACTTTGGTGCCAATTACCGTCTGTTGCTGTTTGTCCGAATGAGTGTCAATCCCCTTATTCTTTTCCTCGATGATGACAGGGGTATGGATGTAACCGTCCGCACGCTGGGCTTTCACCACATGTTCAATGAAGTGATCCATCAGTTTATCCAATTCGGGATCTTTCGTGACGGCATACACGGAAGCCACTCCCTCCATCCATTTATACATATCACCATCATGAAAGGGAGGTCCCCAATGTTCGCCTTCGCAAACACCGGCAGCTATTTCAAAGTTATGGAAACCATGCGAAACATCGGGATTGTTCCATGTATCCCACATACTTTGCAAGGAGGTATGGCTATATACATTGAAACGGTCGCCCCAAAAGCCATCTGTCCAATGCACGGCACCTAATTCCGTATTGGCCATCTTGGCAAAACGACTTTGGCTCATATCCGTCAGCCCGCCCGATTGGGCAAATGCTCCCGTAGTTACTCCGGAAGCCAGTAAAAGTAGTAGTCTAATGCTTTTCATAATAATCTGTCACTTATTCTTTTCTTTATAAAGGGAGGACGATAATAAGAAACGTTTGTACTCTATTTATAATTATTTCATATTCTGTATCTTTAGAAAGAGCTTTCATTGGCGGATAATGGGAGTCTGTTTTCAAAAAAACGGGTATCTGATTTTCATTTCAGACACCCGTTTTTTTCAAATTCTCCAATACTCTCTATCAAAGAATTCCTTTATCCACAATTGTATTATTTCAGTTTGCTCAAATCCAACTCTTTATAAGCCACACGCTGACGGCGCCAGGTATATACGGCATGCAGTTTGCCATCCTTGCCCTGAATGATGGACGGATAAGAATACTGGCTGATGGGACTGTCTTCCAATGTCATTACATTCTTCCAGTGAATACCATCATCCGAAACCGCCACACACAACGGTGTACGCGGCCCTTTCGGAGTACCCGGCAATGTGCTGAAATCATTATAAATCAATACATGGCGGCCATCCTTCATGGTTACGGCATCCGTGCCCGAATTATTATTGGGAACATCAAGCAAGGTAACTTTACTCCATGTTTCACCGTTGTCACTGCTCCATGAAGTAGCAATCTGTGCGTTACGTGTACGGCAAAGCACCTGCAAACGCCCATCCTTATGACGCAAAATGCTGGGCTGGATAGCATAAATAGGCTTCTCGCCTTCTCCTTTTATGGCTTCACCGCCTTCCTGATCGTCTACATTGGCTGCATTTTCCTTACGCAAAGCTGTAGGCACACTCATTTCCGCCTCTACAGGACCTACCATCTTCCAAGTCTTTCCTTTATCATCCGAAATTTCAAAATGGATACGCCATCCTCCATCGCCTTCCGTACTGGAAGGACAGATAATACGGCCATCCACATACTCCGGCTTATTTTTAATAGGACCTAAGAAACCTTTTGGCAACGGTTCACGTTGGCTCCAAGTTTTTCCACCATCTTTAGAACGTACCAGCCAACCACTCCAATCGGCTACTTTCAATCCTATTTTATAGAACAGGATCAGATCTCCGCCGGGGATCTGGAAAAGCACAGGATTCCAACAAGCCTTGCGGCGTGCCCGGGACTTGTCCCCTTTAAACGTAGAAACCACGGGGCCGGCATCCGCCGGAGTGGATTCTGCCGTAATGCCTGCCAAGACAGCCTGCGGATCATCCAGACTAAACACCCCGTCGGCAGCCAGATAAGGTGCACTCCATTCCGTCGCGCCCTTCGGCTTGCGACATACCCAGATACAACAATCCGGATTACGCTCTTTAGTGCCTCCAAAGAAAGAGGCTACCAGGTCTCCGTTCTTCAATTCCACAATAGTAGCGCCGTGACATTCGGGAAAAGAAGCTTGTTCGTATAGGAACTGATCTTCCACGATACCTGCACGGTTTTTACCTGAAGAAGGGTCCATGCTAACCGAAAAATGATAGTTCCCCGAAGGAACACTCCATACGGTAGAGTTGCCTTCCCGACGTACAAAGGTAACGTCCTTGTCTTTTACCGCCTTCTCGTCCAACGTTGGAAGATAAACCAATGCAGTGGTATTGCAGGGAACCGTGATATCCCATTCCAGATGCGTAAGGGTCTTCTTCCAGTTACTAATCATCTTGCCATATAAAGTGTTGTGCGAAGCCTTGACATAACTCAACTCCTGGATGGAAAAATCAGGTTTAAGGATGATTTGTTTGTAAGCGGGCTGTGCCGGATTAAATCCGGCTAAATCACGGAAATACCAAGTCAATAGATCACCCAATATCATCACATGGTTACAACTGTTCATCCAACGATTGGCGGTATCACCGTTCCACAATTCCCAAATGGCAGTAGCTCCCTTTTCTATCATATAGCCATAACTGGGATAAGTTTTGTTGCTTGCCAACAAGAAAGCAACATCACCACGCCCCATACGGGTAAGCTCACGCATCATCCAGTTCATACCTATCACCCCACTGCTGATATGACCTTTATTCCGGGTGATAATGCCTGTTATTACATTTTTCTCCACTTCTTCCCTATAGGCCTCAGGAACCATATCGAAAGCCAGCGGCAGGATATTGGCTGTCACCGTATTGTTACCATAGAATATGCTGTCGGGATAAAGAACATGCGGCGTTTGTACCGGAGAAGTTCCCTTCTTAACCGTAAGGAAACGGGCGTTGAAGCAGTCTTTGATTTTTGCTGCATCCTTCTCGAATCCTTTCGCCTCATCTTCCAGACCTTGCAAACGGGCGAACTTGGCCAGCATTTGCGATACCTTATAATAGTAGGCTGTAGCAATCAGTGCTCCATCCGTCTTGCGGGCAGGGTCCTGACTGTGAATCAATTCCGGTGATTCGGGAGGCATACACCAGTCACCGTATTTATCGGCGTTAATCACTCCATCCTCTGTGGTGAACTCACTGCGTATATGGTGCATCCATTTCTTGATAGCGGCATAATTCTTACGAATAGGTTCGATGTTGCCGAACTGTTCATAAACCATATCACAGATTACCGGAAATGTGGATGACCACGTCATTTCCGATGTATAATAATTGTAATAAGCCGGACAAATATCAGGAATACAACCGTCTTCACGCTGCGCTTCACGGATGTCATCCGCCCATTTGGCATAGGTGTTTCCATTATTGAACATGAAACTTTCCCCCCACGTTCCCATAGCATGGTCGCCAAGCCAGGGCTGGCGCTCGTCACGCTGCGGACAATCCAAAGGCACTCCTTTATAATTACTGGAAATCCCCCACCAGGCATTCCGATAAACCCGGTTCATGATATCATTGGAACACTCGAAAGTACCGTTATCTTCCAAGTCATCATATACTACTTCAGCAACCAAATCTTCCGCTTTCAGATTTTTATAACCTGTCACTTCTACATATTGGAATCCATGATAAGAAAAACGAGAACTCCAGGAGGTGTTGTTTTCTTTACCGTTGCAGATATAATAATCCGTACTCTGGCTATGGCGGAGATTTTCCACATCCAGTTCCGTACCGTCGTTCTTTACCCGTTCGGCATAACGTATGCAAATCGTATCTCCCGCAGCGGCTTTCGCTATGTTAATACGCACCCATCCTGCCATATTCTGACCGAAATCAATCATATAACGGTCACCATATTGCTTGAAGACAGCCGGCTTCAGCGTTTTCATCACTTTCATGTTGGGAGCGGTATTGCCGCGGAGTGTACCGTACGGCAATGAAACACGTTGCGCCTTCAGCCATTTGGAATCATCATAACCGGGCTGTGTCCAGTTTCCCAATTCCATACGGGCATCGTAAATCTCACCATCGTATTCATTATTGCTACGTATAGGCCCTTGAGCCGTCAAACGCCATTTCTCATCACTGTTGATACGCTGGATACTGCCGTCGGTATATTCTATAATCAGATTCAGACGCAACTTGGGGTAACCAAAAGTAGGAATCTTATAAGGTTTGTAATTTTGACGCATAGTGTAGAAACGTCCGTTGCCCAGGGTCACTCCGATGGCATTGTCGGCATTTCCTCCGGCAACCTGTTTGGTGACATCAAAAGAATTGTAAAGCACAGTACGACGATAATCACTTGGAGCCGGCGCCAATACCTGATCACCTATCCGCTGGCCGTTAATGAACAGTTCGTACATACCCAAACCGCACAAATGAAGGGTAGCATACTTTATCTCCTTGGCTTGCGTTTTAAATTCCGTGCGTAAATAACGAGAGCTCAAACGGCTGTGTGAATCTTCCCGATCCCATGCAAACGCAGCGTCCCAACCTATCCATCGTCCTTTCCAATGAATCTCACCTAAAGGTCCCATCCCCCATCGGGCAGGCTCGCTCCATTCTGTCTCACCGCGATTGGTATAGCTTCTCACTTTCCAGTAAACACGCTGATTGCTTTTCAAACGCTTCCCTTGATAGGGAATCCATACGGACGCATCGGATTCCACTTTTCCGGAATCCCACAAATCCCCTTTATCCTGTGCTAAAAGTTCAGGAGAAGAGGCAACCAAGATCCGGTAGGCGGTCTGCATCACATTTCTTTGAGAAGATTCCAACCGCCAGCTCATACGGGGAGCAGCAGTATCCAACCCCATGGGATCTACCATCTGCTCGGTACGCAGGCCGGTAACCGAAACATCCGCTGCTTTCAACCACAACGGAAGTGCCAAAAGAATGATTAATAATACTTGTTTTTTCATGATATGCATATTTCTTACTTATTCCATTTCTGTATGGCATCCGGCAAGGCTGTCCAAGCTTTCTGCACATAATCCTTCGCAGAATCCACAACAATCAGAACCTGATCATTGCCGCTCAGATAACCGCTATCATGCTGGAAAGAAGTGACTTTACTGTCAAACTCACCGATATATTCCAACTTACCGTCCTTCGCGCTATACCACCATGCATTCTTTTTCGCACCGCTGATTTTGCTCAAATCGATCTGCATAGGACGTCCTGAGTAATTGTAAACCAACAAATAGTCATTTCCACGGGTAGCGATGGCACGGTCATAGCGTTCGCCGTTAGTTCCTGCAATGACACTCTGATCAGGCACACGTTCAAAGAAAGGAAAAGTCAGCATCAAGTTCTTCAGATATTTCATCTGATTGAAACCGGGGTCTTCCAAAGCATCCCACCATGCTTTCTTACGTCCGTCGGCACCGAAAGAGGCTCCATATCCGGGACGGATAAATTGCATGATATCATTATGACCGTATGAGTGCCCGAATGATCCGGCGAATACCGACCAATAGGCATAACGACGCACATCGTGCTGATTCCAACGGGTTTCATTGGGATCATGCAGCCCCTGTGGAATGTCTTCATAAATAGGTTCGTCATCAATCACCGGTTTCAACGGAGTCTTTGCCTGACTGGCTTCCACAAAACGCCAGTTATCTTCTTCCGTATTCTCTTCGATAGGATAGTCACCATCACCATTACGCTGCCCGTAACGACGGTGTCCGCTTTGGAACATATTGAAATCCAGCCATTCGCGGTCATTAAACCAAGTAGCCGACGTGGTACGTCCACGCGGATGGAAAGTCATCAGATGACCTTTGTCTATGCTGCGGATACTGTTTGCCAACGCATCCCATACCTCCGTCTTATTATCACCGCGGATATCCCCTCCTATCATCCAAATAATATTCGGCTCATCCTTGTAACGTTCTGCAAGAAACTTACCGTATGCCACGGCTTCTTTTTCATTCATCAGCCCTTGTTCCACGGGAGTTCCCCAAATACATACCATCCCTATATAGATGCCCCGTGAAGCGGCACTTTTAATAATATAGTCCATGTGGTCCCAATATCCATAAATCCCTTTGCGGTTGATATCTTTGAATTTAAAACCGTCTGTCATGGAATACTGGCCGTAAATATTCATGGAAGGCACACCGTTCAATACCTGCACCTGCACCATGTTATATCCAGCATCCTTGCACTTATTCAGATAGTAAGAAACCTCGTCACGATTCAAGCGTTGCGGCATCAGCCATCCGGTTTCACCCAACCAGAAGAAAGGTACTCCATTTTCATGCTTCAGGTAGCGTCCCTCCTCGGACACCACCAGTTTGCCATTCTTCCAGGGAATATACGTTTTCGCTTTCTGCGCCGGCAACGAAGTAGAGCAACATAGCAATAAAGCCAATAAGGAAAGTAATGCGTGTCTGTTCATCATTGTATTTTCAAATTCGTTTATTAATTAATT
>OGHJ01002237.1_pt1 | contig 17252 bp, 13 predicted proteins | sample 1571351 | NCBI WGS metagenome assembly OGHJ01 (sample SAMEA2582037, study PRJEB24529) | metagenome | biome: Human gut stool | place: China | collected 2011 | reverse complement strand
TCTACGAGGACTACGACCAGCTGGAAAACGGCGTGGGCATGATGAGCCTGTTCCGCGAAGAGTTTCTGGCCGAGCTGGAAAAGCCCCACCGCATCTACGGCACCAAGCAGCTGGATGTGGTCACGGGCACTATGGCATCCCCCCTCATCTGTGAGATGATGGACGAGCTTCACCGCCAGTACCCGATGATCGAGGTCACGGTCCACACCATCCAGAATAAGTTCTTTGGAGGCAATGTCGGTGTGGCCGGTCTTGTGACCGCCACCGACATCATCGCCCAGTGCGAGGGCCGCCTGAAGAGCGGGACGCTGGGCATCCCGGCCGTCATGCTGCGGGAAGAGAAGGATACCTTCCTGGACGATGTGACCATTGCGCAGCTGGGCGAGCGGCTGGGCGTCAAGGTAGAGGTGCTGCCCGTCAGCGGCGGCGACGAAGCCCGCGCCCTGCTCCGCAGCGGCCTGCATATTTCGAGAAGAAGACATTGAGATAAGAGATAAGAGACTACTCTGAAAGGAGGAACCCCCATGAGCAAACCGATCGTAGCAGTCGTGGGCCGCCCCAACGTGGGCAAATCCACCCTGTTCAATAAACTGTGCGGCCAGCGTCTGGCCATCGTCGAGGATACCCCCGGCATCACCCGTGACCGCATCTTTGCCAACTGCGAGTGGAACGGCCACGATTTCCTGCTGGTGGACACCGGCGGCATCGAGCCGAAGGCCACCGAGGGCATCCTGGCCCACATGCGGGAGCAGGCACAGATCGCCATCGACACCGCCGACTGCATTATCATGGTGGTGGATGTCCGCAACGGCCTGACCGCCGCCGACGAGGACGTGGCCCATATGCTGCGCCGCAGCCACAAGCCCATCATCCTCGCTGTCAACAAATGCGACAATGTGGGCGAGACCCCCATGGAGCTCTACGAGTTCTATAACCTCGGCTTCGACGAAGTCATGCCCATCTCGTCCGTCCACGGCCACGGCACCGGCGACCTGCTGGACGCCGTCTGCGCCCACCTCGATTTCAGCGAGACCGTCGTGGAGGAAGACCGCATCCCCGTCGCCATCATCGGCCGCCCCAACGTGGGTAAGTCCAGCCTGACCAACCGCATCCTCGGTGAGAACCGCATGATCGTGGCCAACGAGGCCGGCACCACCCGCGACGCCATCGATACCCCCGTGGACAACGCTTACGGCAAGTTCATCTTCACCGATACCGCCGGTCTGCGCAAGCGCAGCAACATCACCGACGGCCTCGAGCGCTACATGGTCGTCCGCGCACTGGCCGCTGTCGAGCGCAGCCGCGTGGCCCTCATCCTCGTGGACGCCACCGTCGGATTCACCGAGCAGGACAGCAAGGTGGCCGGCTACGCCCACGACCAGGGCAAGGCCTGCATCATCGTCGTCAACAAGTGGGACGCCGTGGAGGGCAAGGAGACCAACACCATGGAGCTCCAGCGCCGCGGCTATGCCGAGTGCTTCAGCTTCATGGGCTATGCTCCCATCATCTTCATCTCCGCACAGACGGGCTATAATGTCAACAAGCTGATGCAGCTCATCCGCGATGTGGACGCCCAGAACGGTGCCCGTGTGCCCACCGGCGTGTTGAACGAGATGCTGGCCCGCGCCACCGCCCGGATGCAGCCGCCCAGCGACAAGGGCCGCCGCCTGAAGATCTTCTACCTGACCCAGGCTTCCACCCGCCCGCCCACGTTTGTGGCCTTTGTGAACGCAAAACACCTGTTCCACTTCAGCTATCAGCGGTATCTCATCAACCAGATCCGCGAGAACTTTGGCCTGGAACACACCCCCATCCGTCTGGTCGTGCGGGAGCGCGGCTCCGGCGAAGTGGGTGCCAAGGACGTGTAAGCGCCCCGAAGGAGGCATCCGGGTTCCGTTATGATGCAAACCATCCTCATCGCCGTGCTCACGGCTGCGCAGGCTTACCTGCTGGGCAGTGTAGACACCGGCATCCTCATCAGCAAATTCGTGTATCACGATGACGTGCGCAACCACGGCAGCGGCGCTGCCGGTATGACCAACATGCTGCGCACCTTTGGCAAGAAAGCCGCGGCCCTCACGGCCGCCGGTGACATGCTCAAGGGGGTGGCTGCCGTGTGCATCGGCCGCTGGCTGTTCCACTTCCTGCCCGCCGACGCTGGCCTCTCGGCCTGGCTGGGCGTGTATCTGGCCGCCATCCTGGCGGTGGTGGGCCACCTTAAGCCCCTGTATTTCGGCTTCAAGGGCGGCAAGGGCGTGCTGGTGGCCGGTGGAGCCATTCTGGCCATCCAGCCGGTGCTGCTGCCGTTCCTGGCCCTGATCTTTCTGGCCTGCCTGCTGCCTACCGGTATGGTGTCGCTGGGCAGTGTGACCATGGCGGCGGCTTATCCGTTGTTGACGCTGGGCTACTGCCTGCTGCGTGGCTATGCCGTACAGGACCTGCTCATCTGTCTGGTGGGCTCTGTCATCATGGCTGCCATGGTCATCTATATGCATCGCTCCAACATCCAGCGCATCCGCGACGGCAAGGAATACCGCTTTGGCCGCCACGGCAAACAGTAAAATCAAACAATGAAACAGGCGTTGCCTGCACACAATGCTGTGCGGCACCGCCTGTTTTTCTTTTTGTAAGGTTATTCGTCGTCCTCGCCCGGTTCTGTTTCCGGTTCGGGGTGCAGCCAGTGGATGCCGCTTTGCGCGGGCGAAAGGTCCGGAGCGAGGTGGCCGTCCGGCAGATGGGCACCAAAGGCGGGCACAAAGAAGTATTTGCGCACGATGAAGATGAGGGCGATGGCACCCACACTGAGCAGGTTTTCCAGCGCCGAGTCATGGCCCACCACCAGATGGCGGGCAATGGCATAGAGCAGTACTTCCAGACTGCTGCCGGGGCTGTGCTTGGCCAGCATCTTGATGAACTCGATACCGATCACGATGTCCAGACTGCGCTCCAGAAAGGTGCGGATCTCCACCTCGTTGCCGTCGATCAGCAGGCCGGGCATCCACCGGATGAGCGGCACGGCGCTGAGCAGCAGACCAATGAGCACCAGCCCGGAGAGCAGGATCTCCAGCAGGCTGGACGCCTGAATGATGTGGTTGCGCAGCTGGGTGCGCCAGTGGCTTTCCACATGCGAAGCGGGATGTTCCATAACAAGACCGTCCTTTCGGCATTCTGCTGTAGAAGATTCGACAAATCTTTGACATTATTGTAGCAGAAGGATGAAAGCGTGTCAATTCAAACGGTGCAGGTTATGGCAGGGATTCAGCCGTTGGCGGCTGCACTGCCGGCAGGCACATAGCCGGCCTTTTTGATGCAGGCCTGCCCGGCCTCGGTGTCCAGCCAGTCGTAGAGCTGGCGCTCCGGGCTGTCGGCGGCGGCATCCGGGCGGATGACGGCGTAGAAGTCGTTGCAGAGGGGATAGCTGCCATCGGCCAGTGTGTCGTTGGAGGGCATCACGCCGTCCACACTCAGCAGCCGCAGACCGGGCTGGGAGTACATCTGGTCGATGTAGTAGTAGACCGAAAAGCCGATGGCGTTGGCGGAGTTGTTGTACTCGGCGATGCTGTCCACGAGGCCGCCCATGTCGGCGGGGGCAAGCTCGGTGGGCGCGGCTATCAGCTGGCCGTCACCCTTGTCGATGAGCAGCTTTTTGAAGAGGGTCTGACTGCCTGAGTCCACGCCCCGCTGGAACGCCACGATGGGGGAGTCCGCGCCGCCCACGTCTTTCCAGTTGGTGATGCGGCCCGCATAAATGTCCCGCAGCTGCTGCTGGGTCAGGCTCTGGACGGGATTCTCTTCGTTGACGATGAACACCAGCGCGTCCCGGCCGATGGCTTTCTGCTCGAGCTTTGCGTCGGCCTCGGCCAGCTCTTCCTTGACGTACTCGGGGGCCTCGTAGACGATGAGCAGCTGTGCGCCGTAGTCCTCGCTGTCGCTGCGGGACCAGAGGCCGAAGTTCTCCCAGGCATAGGCCGTGGTGCTGACGGTGATGCTGGTCTGGGCCTCGAGAAGGTCCATGCCGGTGACATCGGCCTTCATCTGGGCCATCAGGGGGATGCAGGCCGTGGAGCCGTCGAGGCGGGGGAACTCGTCCTCGGTCAGGAAGGGGACGGGCGTGTCCGCATCGGGGACAGACGCCGCCGAAGAGTCGGCGGGGGAGTCCGTAGTGCCGGTCTTGCAGGCAGTGAGCATCGCCGCCCCGAAGCCGAGGCCCATCACCCGCAGGAAGCTGCGGCGGGAAATCATCTCTTTCATATCAAAAACCTCCGTGTCAGTACAGGTAGCCCCCGCCAGCGTCGTCGCTGGGGGAGGAGAAGATGCTTTCGCGGTAGAGCCACTGGCCGGTGGAGTCCATCAGGCCGTAGTCGAAGCCCTGCCGCGCGATAAAGCAGTCGTCGGGCAGGTCGTCCGGGATGTAGCAGCTGCCGAGGCGGCGGAGAAGCAGATTGCCCTCCATGTCCAGCACGTCGGAAAGGTTCGACGAGTCGCTGTTGTCCCGGTGGGCCGTGAGCAGAGGGCCGTTGGCGGTGTTGGTGAGGTAGGAAGCGTAGGTGTACTGCTGGGCCTCACCGGCGGACGACCAAAGCAGACCCTCTCCGCCATAGGTCTGGATGGCGAGGATGTCGTAGTTTTCGTCGTTGTACTGCAGCAGGGCGTAGCCGTCGGGCAGGGCCGTCACGCTGATGTACTGTGCTTCTTCCACGGGCGCTGCCTCCACGTCGGTCAGCAGCGCACCGGTGGTGCCGTCGTAGACTTTGAGGATGTTGTCCGTCGTCAGCACAGCGACGTTGCCGGAGCGGTAGTCGGTGTCGTACCGCTGGACGGCGGTCTTTTCGCCGCTGTCGAGATCGATGAGGGTGTAGGGGCTGTCCGGGTCATCGCTGCCGGAGAGGACGACACAGCCGGGGGTGTAAGTGTTCACGGCCCGGTCGAAGCGGCCCAGCTCCACGGCCTCGCCGCCGTTCAGATCGTAGAGGACGGAGCGGCTGTCCTGACGGCTCTGGAGGCAGGCGACACCCACGCCGCAGGCCGAGACGGCGCTGTCGTCTTCGCCGGTGAGCAGTTCGCCGGTGGTGACGTTGTAGAGGGCTTCGCGAGCGATGCCCCAGTCTGCGCCGCGGAACCAACTCAAATCGAGCCAGTCGGCAAAGCCGCCGCGGTACGATGCGAGGGAGCTGGCCGTGCAGCCGTCCTCCCGCATCAGCACATTGCCCTCCCGGTCGGTGACGAGGACATACTGGTGGAGCGGCTGGTCGGGGTCGTCGTAGGCGTAAGTAAGGCCCTCGGGCAGGTCGTAGCAGTTGAAGATGAGGCGCTGGCCGCCCTCATCCACAACGATACAGTCAAGGGCCGTCTCAGGCACGGGCAGCTCAGCCCCGGTGGCGAGGTCGTACACCCGGATGCCGCCGGTGGTGCCGTTCTCGAAAGCCCAGACGTCGGCGTCATCCCGCAGGATGAGCAGCCCGCCCGAGAGGGTGGCGTTCACGGCGTAGGGAAAGGTCATGACGGCATTGCCGTCGGCGTCGTAAAGGGTGGAAGTGCGGTCCTCCGTGCCGGGGGTGGAGTGGGCCACGAGGTAGTGGCCCGTCTCGCCGGTGAGGGTGTCCTTTAGCAGCTGGATGCTGTCGGAGCTGCTGGCTTTGTAGAGCACCCTGCCGCCCCGGAGGATGGTGCCGCCGCCGTTCCCGGCGTAAGAGTAGACGTAGTGGAGCGAGTCATCGCTGAGCCATGCGTCGCTGTAATACTGCGGTGCCTGCGACGCCGCCGTCCCCTCGGGCCGGGGCGACGCCGCAGGCAGCAGCGAACAGCTCGTCAGCAGCCCGCCCGCCAGCACGAGGCAGGCGGCGCGGCGGCTGAGTCGAAGCAGAGTGGTCTTCATAGAAACACCTCACAGTCTCCCAGAATTTGACTTTCCCATCTATAGTATATACGAAAGACCCGGACATTTCATTGCAGAAATGTGGATGGGACTGGTTACAGTTTTATGACAAGCTTATTCTTCGTCTCCCTGTTCCTTCAATTCCTTCAGGAAGGGCAGAAGGAAAGGCACCGAGATGCAGAAGGTGAGGCCATCGGCGATGGGCTGGCACAGTTCGATGCCGCTCAGGCCCCAGATGCGGGGCAGGGTGAGGATGAGCGGGATGAAGCAGACACCCTGACGGCAGCAGGCGAGGAAGGTGGCCCGGCCCGACTTGCCGATGGACTGGAACATCATATTCGTCACGATGATGACGGGCTGTAAGAACATGGCGACGCACTGATACCGCAGGGCGGGCAGAGCCACGGCGGTGACCTCGGGGTCATCGCGGAAGAGGCGGATGAGGGGCTCGGCGTTGAACCAGCAGAGGGAGTTGAGCACCGCCATAAAGACGAAAGCCGTCGAGATGGTGAAGATGGCAGCTTTCCGCACCCGGGCAAAGCGGCGAGCACCGTAGTTGAAGGCCGCTACAGGCTGCAGGCCCTGTCCGACGCCGATAGCCACCGACAGCACGAACTGGAAGATGCGGGACACGATGCTCATGCCGGCCACGGCAGCGTCGCCGTAGTTGCGGGCGGCGACGTTCAGCAGCATGCTGCCGATGCTGTTCAGGCCCTGACGGCCGAAGCTGGGCGCACCGTTGAAGAAGATCTGCCCGAAGTCCCGGGCGCTGCGGGTGACCTGGGTGATGCGGAATCGGCTGACGGTCTTGCCGCGCAGGAACATGGAAAGCAGGATGCAGAAGCTGATGCTCTGGCTCAGGGCGGTGGCCGTGCCTGCGCCGCCGGTCCCCATGCCGAGGCCGAAGATGAAGACGGGGTCCAGCACGATGTTGAGCACACCGCCGGTGACGAGGCCGATCATGGCGAAGCTGGCCTTGCCCTCGTAGCGGAGGATGTTGTTCATCACGAGGCTCGACATCATGAGCGGGGCCGCGATGAGGATGGGCCGCGCGTAGGCGCAGGCGTGGGGCAGGATGGTCTCGGTGCTGCCCAGCAGCATCATGAAGTCGGGCAGGGCAGCGAGACCGAGAACGGCCAGCACTGCGCCGAAGGTCAGCGCCGTGAAGAAGCTGGTGGAGGCGAACTTTGTGGCCGCATGGGTGTCCTGACTGCCGAGGCTGCGGCTGATGATGCCGCCCGCACCGTGGCCCAGCATGAAGCCGAGGGCCTGAATGATGGCCATCAGGCTCGACACGACGCCCACCGCGCCCGACGCGCTGGTGGACAGCTGGCCCACAAAGAAGGTGTCGGCCAGATTGTAGATGCTGGTGATGAGCATACTCAGGATGGTGGGGGCCGCGAGGCCGAGAATGAGCTTCGGCACGGGGGTCTGGGTCATTTTCTCGAACTGGAGCCTGCTGCGCTCCAGCTCGGCGGCGTCGGATGCGGTGCGGGGGGAAGACGGCATGAAGTGATACCTCACTTTCGGAAATCAAAGAAAATACCGCTCTTTGCGCAAAGAACGGGTAAAATGCAGATATATAATAAGTATAGCGCAGATCGGGGGAAATGTCGAGACAGCAGTGCGGGCAGGCGCGGTGGAAGCTTTCTCCTCAGATACGGTGACCGGGTTGCGGCTCCCAGCGTCTGCCGCGCTGTCGCTTGCATCCTGCTGGCCGCGGCCCCAACAGCTCCTCCCTGTTTCCGCCGCTGGCGGCGGTCGTCGCCGTTGCCTCAAAAAGTTAGGGTATTGAGTGCAAAAGCTGGAGAAAATGGAATGCCTTTTGGCAAATTTGCCAAAGAAAGGTCGAATTGCTTGTAGAAAATCACGTCAAGTGGTATAATTTACGGAAAGAAACAAAAGCGCGAAGACAAAAAACAGCGCAGAGAAGAGTTCCGGGGAGATCCTGCCCCGGGATACGGAGGAAAATCTTATGAAATCTGTGGCACAGACTATCATTGAAGCAGACCGCTTCTACACCATCGCCGCCAAGACCGGCAGCGTCATTCAGGCTGTGGAGAGCGTCAAGGACGGCGGCAACATCCGTCTGGGCAAGTACGAGCGCAAGCCCGAGCAGGAGTGGGCTTTCGTCCGCGAGGGCGACGGCGTTTACCGTATCCGCAACCGCGCTTCCGGCAAGCTCATCGACCTGATGATGACCGGCACCGCAAACGGCACCTGGCTCCACCTGTGGGAGGACGTGGGCGGCACTTCCCAGATGTGGAAGATGGAGCCCACCCCGGCCGGCACCGTCCGCCTGCGCTCCATGTGGGCTGCCGGCAAGTGCATCGACACCGTGGGCATGGGTACTGCAGACGGCGCTGTGCTCCAGATCTGGCAGGAGACTGCCGGCGAGGACCAGCTGTGGACCATCTCCGAGGTGAAGGACCGCGCAAAGCACGCCCCCAAGGAAGAGGAAAAGCCCGCTGAGGTCAAGGCCGAGGCCGCTGCTCCCGCCGAGGAAAAGCCGGTTGAGGAAAAGGCTGCACCTGCCGCGAAGAAGACCATCAGAAAGCCTGTGGCAAAGAAGACCGCCGCCAAGACTGCTGCGAAGTCCGCTGGGGCAAAGGCCGAAGCCGCACCCGCCAAGGCCGAGGAAAAGCCCGCCGAGGCCGCTCCTGCTGCAAAGCCTGCCCGCAAGACCGCCACTCGTAAGAAGACCACGAAGGCCAGCAAGTAAGCACGGCTACATAGCATCATAGCAAAAAGAGCACCCGCTCTCCACAGTGATGTGGAAAGCGGGTGCTTTTGGGTTTAGGGTCAGGTTTGCCTTCGTACAACCTCTCAGTGCCCCATCTTGCCCTTCTTGAACTTCAGCGCCGCTGCGATGAAGCCCTTGAACAGGGGATGTGCGCGGTTGGGACGGCTCTTGAACTCGGGGTGGAACTGTGCGCCAAGGTGGAAGTCACGGCCCGGCAGCTCCACGGTCTCCACGAGGCGGCCATCGGGGCTGGTGCCGGAGATGACCAGACCGGCGTCCTGCATCTCCTGACGGTAGTCGTTGTTGAACTCGTAGCGGTGGCGGTGGCGCTCCCAGATCTCGCTCTGGCCGTAGCACTCGGCCATCTTGGTGCCGGGCAGGACGGTGCAGGGGTACTTGCCCAGGCGCATGGTGCCGCCCTTGGGGATATTGCCCTGCTGGTCGGCCATCAGATCGATGACGTTGTGATGACCCTCGGGGGTGAACTCGCTGGAGTTGGCGTCGGCGTAGCCAAGAACATGGCGGGCGAACTCCATGACCATGATCTGCATGCCAAGGCAGATGCCGAAGTAGGGAACATCGTTCTCGCGGGCGTACTGTGCGGCCTGTATCATGCCTTCGATGCCGCGGTCGCCGAAGCCGCCGGGGACGATGATGCCGTCCACGTCCGCAAAGGCTTCCTTGCAGGCTGCCTGGTCGGGCAGGTCCTCGCTCTCGACCCACTTGATCTCCACCTGACTGTCGTTCTCGAAGCCGGCGTGGTAGAGGCTTTCCATGACGGACAGATAGGCGTCATGCAGCTTGACGTACTTGCCCACGAGGGCGATGGTGCAGGTCTTGCTGCGGGTGGCGATCCGGGCCAGCATCTCTTTCCACTCGGTGAGGTCGGCGGGGGGAACATCCAGATGCAGCTGCTTGACCACCACGTCGTCGAGGCCGCCGGTGTGGAGCATCAGCGGACACTGGTAGAGGCTGGGCATGGTCAGGTTCTCGATGACGCACTCCGGCTTGACGTTGCAGAAGGTGCTGATCTTCCGGCGGATGTCGCTGCCCACGCTGCCGTCGGCGCGCAGGATGATGATGTCGGGGCTGACGCCCATGCCCTGCAGCTCCTTGACGGAGTGCTGTGCGGGCTTGGACTTGTACTCATCGGAGCCGGAGATGTAAGGCACCAGCACCACATGGATGAAGCAGCAGTTCTCCTTGCCCTGCTCGAGGCCCACCTGACGGATGGCCTCGAGGAAGGGCTGGCTCTCGATGTCGCCGGTGGTGCCGCCGATCTCGGTAATGACCACATCGGCCCCGGTGGAGGAAGCCATGTTGTAGATGTAGCTCTTGATCTCGTTGGTGATGTGGGGGATGATCTGGACGGTCTGGCCCAGGTATGCGCCCTGGCGCTCCTTGTTCAGCACGTTCCAGTAGACCTTGCCGGTGGTCAGATTGGAGTATTTGTTCAGGTTCTCGTCGATGAAGCGCTCGTAGTGGCCCAGGTCGAGGTCCGTCTCGGTGCCGTCGTCGGTCACGAAGACCTCGCCGTGCTGCAGCGGGCTCATGGTGCCGGGGTCCACGTTCACATAGGGGTCGAGCTTCTGGCTGGCGACCTTCAGGCCGCGGCACTTGAGCAGACGGCCCAGCGAAGCGGCCGTGATGCCTTTGCCCAGACCGGAGACGACGCCGCCGGTGACGAAGATGAATTTTGCCATAAAAATGGTCCTCCTCTATCTCGTTTGATTCTGATACTTTTCCCAGAAGCTCCCTTCGGCACCGCGCAGGCGATGCCACCGCCCTCCCAGAGAGGGCTGCCTGCGAAGCAGACTGTGGGGAGCTCGTTTTCCGACATAAAATTATAATCCTAATCCTCGTAAGAATCAAGGATTTCTTGTGCGATTTCGGCACGATCGCGCCGGGTGTCCATGGCCCGCTTTTCGATCAGGCGGTGGGCATCGGCCTCGGTCATGCCTTCCCGCTCGATGAGGCAGCATTTGGCGCGGCTGACCAGACGCACCTGCGCGATCTTTTCCTGCATCCTGGCGTTTTCCTGCCGCAGGCGCAGCAGGCGGTGGTTGCTGGCTGCTGCCATGTGGATGCCCTGCAAAAACAGTGTGTTCGAGAACGGCTTGCTCAAAAGCAGCACGCCCTCGTCGCTCATGGTGGCCAGCAGCTGTTCGGTTGCAGCGGCCTTGGCCAGAAGCACCACGCCCGCGTCGGTCTTTTCCACGGCGGCAGCGCACAGCTCATGGCCAAACTCATCGGGCAGCGGCGCGTTGACCACGATGAGCTCAAAATCCGATTCCAGCATCCTGCGCCGGGCCTCGGCTCCGCTTGGCACGATCAGAGGCCGGGGGTATCCCAGCTCCGCCAGCCGCGCCGAGATATACTCGTTCGAGCTGGCTCCGGCGCTGACGATCAGAGCACGTCCCATTCGGAATCGCTCCTTTCCTTTTCCCTCTCTTTTCCGGTAGCGTACCGCTCAAATGGCGTTGAAGTAGTGGATGCGCTCGTACTCCGCCGGGTCGGCGGCATTCTTCAGGGCAGCGCAGCGCTTCAGCTCCTCCTCGTAGTAGCGGTGAGAGAGCTCCTCCGGCAGCACGGCGCGCAGGAATTCGCTCTCCTGCGCGGCCTGCACGGCCTCTTCCAGCGTGGAAGGCAGCTTTTCCAGCCCAAGGCCGGCGGCCACGGCAGGGTCGAACAGATTCTTGTTGATGGGGGCCCGCAGCTCCAACCGGCGCTCGATGCCGTCCAGACCGGCGGCCAGGATGAGGCCGATGGCCAGATACGGGTTGCAGGCAGGGTCCGGGCTGCGCAGTTCCATGCGGCAGTTGTCGCCCTGCACCTGCGGGATGCGCACGAGCTGGCTGCGGTTCTGGCGGCTCCAGCTCACGTATTTGGGGGCCTCGTCGCTGCCAAAGCGGAGGTAGCTGTTGGGCAGGGGATTGGTGAAAACGGTCAGTGCGCGGCTGTGTGCCAGCACACCCGCCATAAAGCTGCCCGCGATGCTGTCGGGCGCGATGTCGCCCTCGAACAGGTTCCGTCCGTCCATGTAGAGCGAAAGGTTGATGTGCAGCCCGCTGCCGGCCTGGTCGGCCAGAGGTTTGGGCAGGAAGCTGGCGTGGATGCCGCTGCGCATGGCCACGGCCCGCACGATCTGCTTGAACATCATCACGTTGTCGGCGGTCTTGAGTGGGCCTGCATAGTGGCAGTCGATCTCGTTCTGGCCGTTGCCGCTCTCGTGGTGGCTGTGCTGGGGGCTCATGCCCATCTGCTCCATGGTCAGGCAGATGTCGCGGCGCAGGTTCTCGCCTGCGTCCAGCGGGGCCACGTCGAAGTAGCCGCCGAAGTCGATGGGGACGCGGGTGGGGCGGCCATGGTCATCGTTCTCGAACAGATAGAACTCGCACTCGGCCCCCACGTTGCAGGTCAGCCCCAGCTTGCGGAAGCGGCGGCTCATCTGGCGCAGGAACCCCCGGCAGTTGCCGCCAAAGGGGTCGCCGTCCGGCCGTTCCACGTCGCAGAAGAACTGCATCACCCGGCCTTCGGTGGGCCGCCAGGGCAGGATGGTCACGGTGGAGAGGTCGGGCCGGAGCACCAGGTCGCTCTCTTCTACCTTCATGAACCCGGCAATGGAGCTGCCGTCGAAGCAGACGCCGTCCTCCAGCGCCTTGGGCAGGTCCCCGGCCAGCACGGCGATGTTTTTCTGTGTGCCGAAGATGTCGCAGAAGGCGAACCGCACGAATTTGACGTTGTTGTCCTCCACAAAATCCAGGATATCCTGTTGGGTCGTATAGCTCATAAGGATGATCTCCTCTCAAGAAAAACGCCTAAAGGCCTGCCCTCGCAAAAGAGCAGGTCTTTAGGCTGATGTAAGAAATAGGAAAAGGAGAATGGCGAATGAAGTTCGACAGCCTAAGATGCTTTATGAAATGCGCTGGTAGATCAGACGTAGTAGAGCATCTTGCTGTAGCTGGGCAGAGGCCAGTAGTCCTCGCCGCAGATAGTCTCGGCATCGTCAGCTGCGGCACGCAGAGCGTCCATTGCCGGGATCACGTTGTCGTGGAAGGCCACAGCCTTCTCGCTCTCGCTGGTCAGAGCCTCGGCAGCGTCCACCACATCCTGCAGCACGTCGATGGCGTCGCTCATAGCGTCGGCATCGGTGCTCAGCTTGGTCAGGGTCTTGGTCTCGCTGCGGACGCTGAGCGCCTCGCTGACGGCCAGCTTGGTGGCGGCGGTGTTGGCGACCTCGCTCATGTAGGAGTTGACGGCCGGCAGCAGCTGCTTGCGGGCCATTTCGAGCATGGTCAGCGCCTCGATGTTGATGATCTTGGCGTAGTGCTCCATCTCGACTTCGTAACGGCTCTCCATCTCCACCTTGGTCAGGACGCCGAAGTCCTCCATCAGCTGGATGTTCTTCGGGTCAACGAGGGCGGGCAGAGCAGCCGGGGTGTTCTTCTTGTTGGGCAGGCCGCGGCGGGCAGCTTCTTCTTCCCACTCGGCGGTGTAGCCGTTGCCGTTGAAGATGACGCGGCGGTGGTCGCGGATGGTCCGCTTGACCAGAGCGATGGCGGCGGAGGTGAAGTCCTCAGCACCCTCCAGCTCGTCGGCGTAGCCCTTCAGCTCCTTGGCGACGGCGGTGTTCAGGATGGTGTTGCAGTCGCTCAGGTTCTCAGCAGAACCGGGCATACGGAACTCGAACTTGTTGCCGGTGAAGGCGAAGGGAGAAGTGCGGTTGCGGTCGGTGGTGTCCTTGCTGAACTTGGGCAGGACATCCACACCCAGATCCATCTTCATCTTGGTGGGGCCTGCGTAAGGAGAATCGGATGCGATGGCGTCGATGACGGCTTCCAGCTCCTCGCCCACGAAGATGGAGATGATGGCCGGAGGTGCCTCGTTGGCACCCAGACGGTGATCGTTGCCTGGGGTGGCGACGGAGGTGCGCAGCAGGTCTGCGTACTCATCGACGGCCTTGATGACAGCGGCCAGGAAGACCAGGAACTGCAGGTTCTCCATGGGAGTGTCGCCGGGGTCCAGCAGGTTCTCGTGGGTGGTGCTCATAGACCAGTTGTTGTGCTTGCCGCTGCCGTTCACGCCTTCAAAGGGTTTCTCGTGCTGCAGGCAGACCAGACCATACTTGGGTGCGATCTTGCGCATCATTTCCATGGTCAGCAGGTTGTGGTCGATGGCCACGTTGGTGGTATCGAAGATGGGAGCAAGCTCATGCTGGCAGGGAGCCACCTCGTTGTGCTTGGTCTTGGCGGGCACGCCCAGCTTCCACAGCTCCTCGTCCAGCTCCTTCATGAACGCAGAAACCTCGGGACGGATGACACCGAAGTAGTGCTCCTCCAGCTCCTGACCCTTGGCAGAGGGAGCGCCGAACAGGGTGCGGCCGGTGAGGATCAGATCCTGACGTGCCTCGTAGTCTTCCTTCTTGACAAGGAAGTACTCCTGCTCGGGGCCGACGGTGGTGGAGACGTAATCAACATCCTTGCCGAACAGCTTCAGGATGCGAATGGCCTGACCGGACAGTGCGTTCATGGAGCGCAGCAGGGGGGTCTTTTTGTCCAGTGCCTCGCCGGTGTAGCTGACGAATGCGGTGGGGATGCACAGCACGTCATCCTTGACGAAGGCGTAGCTGGTGGGGTCCCATGCGGTGTAGCCGCGGGCCTCGCAGGTGGCGCGCAGGCCGCCGGAGGGGAAGGAGGAGGCGTCGGACTCCCCCATGATGAGCTGCTTGCCGGTGAGCTGGAGGATGGTCTTTCCGTCCTCCGGCCGGGTGATAAAGGCGTCGTGCTTCTCGGCGGTGATGCCGGTGAGGGGCTGGAACCAGTGGGTGTAGTGGGTGGCCCCCTTCTCCACCGCCCAGTCCTTCATGGCGTTGGCCACAATGTCGGCGGTGGCCATGCTGATGTTGCCCCCGTGCTTCATCACGTCCATGACCTCCCGGAACACTCCCTTGGGCAGGCGCTCCCGCATGACGGCGGTGCTGAAGACGTTGGAACCGAAGATCTCTGTCACGTTCACGCTCATACTTTCAAACCCTTTCCTTAGCATACAGACTCCCCGAAACGAAAAGAGGGACAAGCCCGCCCCCTCCGGACACGCTTGTCCCCTCCGCAGACCGGCGCCCTCTCAGCGCCGCGGTCCACTGGGTGCATTGTATTAAGAATACCGTACCGGCGGGCAATTTGCAAGTCTTGAAACCCACAAACTTCAGAAACCTCCGGGAACCGGATGTGGAATTTTCCACGAAAAGGGGCGCAGCGGAGCAAACATCCGCTTGACAGGAGGTTTCAGGCCGGTATACTGTTTTTATCAGCCAAAACCTGCGGAAAGGGGATACAACTATGTCCTACACCAAGGAAGACGTCCTCCGGATCGTGGAGGAGGAAGAGATTGAATTCATCCGCATGCAGTTTGTGGACATCTTCGGACAGCTGAAAAATGTGGCCATCACCGCCTCGCAGACCGGCAAGGCGTTAAACAACCAGATCATGTTCGACGGCTCCTCCATCGAGGGGTTCACCCGGGTGAACGAGTCGGACCAGTACCTGTTCCCGGACCGGAGCAGCTTTGCCATTTTCCCCTGGCGGCCCGCCCAGGGGCGGGTGGCCAGGCTCATCTGCGACGTGTACGACACCGACGGCACCCCCTTCGTGGGCGACCCCAGAGGGGTGCTCCGCCGGGTGGTCCGGAAGGCCCGGGATATGGGCTTTGACGCCTTCAACATCGGCCCTGAGCTGGAGTTTTTCCTCTTTGAGACCGACGAGGAGGGCCGGGCCACCACCCGCACCGGGGATCAGGCGGGCTACTTTGACCTGGGCCCTCTGGACCAGGGGGAGTCCACCCGCCGGGAGATCTGCCGGATGCTGGAGGAGATGGGCTACGAGATCGAGGCCAGCCACCACGAGAGCGCCGCCGGACAGCATGAGATCGACTTTAAATATGTGGACGCCATGGACGCCGCCGACAAGATCATGACCTTCAAGCTGGCGGTCAAGACCATCGCCCAGAAAAACGGCCTCCACGCCACCTTTATGCCCAAGCCCCTCTTTGGGGCTGCGGGCTCCGGCATGCACCTGAACATGTCCCTGTTCCGGGATGGGAAAAACCTGTTCTATGACCCCGCCGACCCCCGGGGCCTGTCCCAGATGGCCTACTCCTTCATCGCCGGCCTGTTGGAGCATGTGAAGGGGTTTACTGCCCTGACCAACCCCCTGGTGAACTCCTACAAGCGGCTGGTCTCCGGGTATGAGGCCCCCTGCTACAAGGCCTGGTCGGCCTCCAACCGCTCCGCCCTCATCCGCATCCCCGCCTCCCGGGGCAGCTCCACCCGGGTGGAGCTGCGCAGCCCCGACCCGGCCTGCAACCCCTATCTGGCCATTGCCGCCTGCCTGGCGGCCGGGCTGGACGGCATCGAGCGGGGGCTCACCCCTCCCCCGGAGATCCCCGGGAACATCTATGAGATGGATGCGGCCACCCGCTCCGCCTTCGGCATCGAGACCCTCCCCCGCACCCTGGAGGAGGCCCTGGAGGCCATGAAGCAGGACCAGCTGGTCATGGACGTGCTGGGTGAGCATGTGGCCTCCCACTACCTGGCCGGCAAGCAGCGGGAATGGGAGGAGTACCAGACCCGGGTGTCCAGTTGGGAGATTGAGAAGTATCTGGTGACCTATTGAGCGCATCCAACGGGTAGAGAAACAAAGAGGAGATATCCCCGCCCCGCAGGGCGGTCCCATGCACCAGATCAGAGACAAAGGAGGGAGACACTTATGGACACCGTCATTGTGGCCTTTGAAAACGCCAAATTTGTCCGCCAGCTCCGGGAGCTGCTGGAGAGCGCCGGGGTGGCCGAGTGTCTCCCCTGCTCCTCCGGGGACCAGGTGCGCCGCCTGCTCCAGCGGCAGGGGGCCTGCTGCGTCATCTGCGGTCCCCACCTCACCGACGGCCCGTCGGAGTGGCTCTTTGACGACCTCCCCCCCTCCTGCCTGATGCTGATGGTCGGGCCCAAGCACCAGCTGGATTTATGCGGCAGCCCGGATATCTTCAAGCTCCCCACCCCCCTGCGCCGGGAGGAGACCATCCTCACTGTGCGGCTGCTCATCCAGTTCAGCCATCGGATGGAGCGCTTTGCCCGCAGCAGCCGCAGCTCGGCGGAGCAGCGGGACATCGACCGGGCCAAGAGGGCCCTGATGGAGAAAAGGGGCCTCACCGAGGAGGAGGCCCACCACCGGCTCCAGAAGCGGAGTATGGACGAGGGCCGGCGTCTGGTCCAGACCGCCCGGCAGGTGCTGGCGGAGCTGGAGGAGCCGGCGTCCGAAAGATAGAGCGAGCTCCGGCCCTGAATTGGGGCCGGAGCTCGTACTGTTTTTGGTATGCTTTTCCTGGCTCAGGAAGCGGGGGTGGGGATGACGAACAGCATGTCGTTGCCGCCCTCCTCCTGGGGGAACTGGTTGTACATGGTGAAGTTGTAGTAGAACCGCTCGGCGGGATAGATGCCGTAGCCGTCCTGGTTGTGGTCGGTGGTGTCATAGGGGTCGGCCACGATGATCACGTCGTCCTGGGTGGTCTCGGTGCCCAGGTTGTCATAGCCGATGATCACCTGCCAGTGTCCGCCCCAGTCGTTCCAGGCGATCAGAATGG
>OGHJ01002236.1_pt1 | contig 17259 bp, 20 predicted proteins | sample 1571351 | NCBI WGS metagenome assembly OGHJ01 (sample SAMEA2582037, study PRJEB24529) | metagenome | biome: Human gut stool | place: China | collected 2011 | reverse complement strand
CTCAGCGGCGGGGGGTCGTACCCCGGCAGGTCATAGCCGAGGTCTGCGGGGCTGTTCATAACCACAGCCCAACTACCCAGCCATTGCCAGAAAACATCCTCAGCGTGACCTTTGAGCCGCCATTTGGAGGTCTGCCCGCCGTCATGGACAAAGAACATGGATAGCATCTCAGAGTAGGACATTATGCCCAAAAATTCCGCGTGATTGCCAAGCTCCATAAAGTCATTGGGCGCGGGGGTAGCGGTGCAGGCCAGCCTGAACGGCGTATCCGAGAAAAAGTCGATGATCTGATTACGCACCTTGCCCGTAAAGGATTTCAGGATGCTGGATTCATCCAGCACTACGGCAGAGAAATGCACCCCGGCGAATTTGTCCAGTTTTTCATAGTTGGTAATGTTCACACCGGGCTGAATATCGTCGGCGGTTTCGCAGAGGGTGACGGGCACTCCGAATTTCAAGCCTTCGCCCACGGTCTGAGGGGAAACGGTCAGCGGCGCCACAATGAGGGCATTTCCACCTGTATGCACACACACCCGATGCGCCCATTCAAGCTGCATCGCGGTCTTGCCAAGGCCGCAATCGGCAAAAATAGCGGCGCGGCCCTTTGCCAGCGCCCACCGCACGATGTCTTTTTGAAAGTCGTACAGCTTGCCGTTGAGATCGTCCACGGTCAGAATGATGCTGTCGGTATGTACAGCCCGCTCCGATTTGTGAACGACGAAATCAGTGTAATTTTCCATCCTCTACCTCCGGGAACCATTTCTTTGTGACCGCGATGGGGAACTCCTCGATCTCCGAGGCCCAAACGCATAACTGCTTGCGCCCAGCGTGTAGCTGTGCCCACACATACGGGAAACCGCCGATGCCGTCGAACAAACTGCCGAGGGTTGCATCCTCCGGCAGACGGTCAGCGATACCGCCGAGAACGTAATACCACTGCGGCAAGGCGATAGAGTTGCCCAGTGCCTTATATCGGGGTGTATCAGCAGCCTTGTGAGCTTTACCCTTGCTGTCCACCCATTCGCCGAGGTCTGTCCACCCATCGGGATAGCCTTGCAGGCGCTCACACTCGGTAGGGGTTAGCCGCCGCACAATCCAGCGGATGATTTTTTCAATCACCGATGGCCCCGTGTTAGCTCCGCCCTGCCCGGTGGCAGTCGTCAGAGTTACAGCCTTATCACCCGTTAGAGCACCGTTATATAGGTCTGCGCCCACGGGCTGGGCGATTACGCTACCGAGAGAATCTGCCCTGCCGGGTCCCTTATAATCGCGGGCCAGTAACGCACCTGCTACGGTATCGCCCTGTAATGTGATGGCTGTATAGTCGGTGACGCGGCTGTTGTGGTCGCCGGTCATTGTAGGGGATGTGATGCCGTCACCGTTGCCCCGCGCATCATAGATAAGCGGCTCGGCTACGGGATTGATGTAGTTGAGACACACAGCAGCGGGAGGATGCGCTGTAGCGGCAAGAGGATGGCAGGAGTCGCCGAAATGTGGATTGCTGCCGTTCTGCGGACTGGTAATCTGCGTTGTATCGAACGGCAGAACATCTAGTATAGCGATGCCGCCCTGATTCTTTGCGGGGTCAGGCGGTGAGGTGTCAAGGGTCTTTGCGATTTCAACCTCGCGGCATCCGCTGTGCGGGTTGTTGGATTTCATGGAATTGGACGCTAAACTGTCAAAACTGTATGCCTTTGGCGGTTCCGCCACAAAAAGCGTCTGGTCTTGCAAGGTGGAGAGGGTGGCGCTCTTTTCGGTCTGCACCAACGCACCCTTGCCGCCGCCCTCACACCCGGAACGGATTTTTAAGGTGTATGCTTTGGCAATATCAGGACAACAGACCCCATGCTCATGACCCTCCTGCAATGTATAGGCGGCATCACCTACCTGCCCAACGCCAAGACCCGTTCTCTCTCCGAGGGATTTGTGCCGGGTCGCAATTTGGAGGTTTACGGGGATGGCATCTGTGCAATCTGCTGTTCCAGCGCCGTTTTCAACAGTTCCGGCAGTTGCTTGCCCCGGCGTGACGCCCGGCGCAAAATGCCCTCGCAGGCCTTCCGGCTCAAATAGTACTTCTCCGGCACGCCCACCTGTAAGATCGAGGACAAGCGAGATGCGCAGGCGACGTTGGGGAACGCCCCAGTGCTGGGCATCCATTGTTCGCCACGCCAGCGAGTAGTGGTCTGCCAGAATTGCCCCGGCGCGGGGCCATTTAATCCCCCCCCGTGCGTCCGTAGGTCTAGGAATAACAGCGTCGGGGTCGATGACCCGACAGAGGCTTTGCAGGACGGCATGGAAATCTTCTCCTTTGTTTGAACTGAACGCGCCGGGAACATTCTCCCAGACAGCGTATTTGGGGTACGCGCCAAAAGTGGCGTATCTCATTTCGCGGATGATGCGGACAGCCTCAGAGAACAGCCCAGAGCGTTCTCCGGCCATACCAGCCCTTTTCCCGGCGATGGAAAGGTCTTGACACGGTGATCCGAATGTGATGACATCCACGGGCGGGATGGTGTACCCGCTCATTTTGGTAATGTCGCCAAGATGTACCATTGTCAAGCCCCCTCAGTAACAGCGGCATCAGTGCGTGTAGCCATCAGTGCTTTGCGCTCGGCCATCAAAATCTGCCCCAGCTTATTCAGCCCCTTAGTGCCCTCACTACGGCAGCGAGCGCATCCGCACATACCCCAGTAGTTATCGTTCCATGTGTTGCCCTCAATCAACTCGGCATCGCCGGTGTCGATAAGAGCCTGTGCAAGGGCTGGATTCTGAGAAAATTTCGCATGAATGACATCGGCCATGATGCCGTCACGCTCTTTCTCCCATCCCTTGCGCAGCTTGATTTTGCGCCCGATGGCTTTTGCTACATTGGGCGGGACAGTGCAGAACGCCGCGCGATCAATCGGAACATTGCATTTTGCCGCCTGAAAAGCGGCCTCGGCGCTCCGATAGGTCAGCCCATCAATGATGATAGGGCAGGCGCAGTAGTTGCTCAAAAAGTGGTATTCGCCGGTAAAGGCGGTGATTTGTACCTTGCTCATTTTCTTTTACGTTTCCTTTCTCGGCTGGTCGCCTTGACCTCAACGCCCGAATCGTGGAGCATCGAGCGCATGAACAGGTCGCCTAAATCCTCGGTCTGATATTCCATGTACTTGTCCAACACCGCCTCGAAATGATCCGCCACGCGCTGAACGGTGCTCGGCGATAAGCCGCATTGGAGCATGGACAGCGCCCAAACGTACTGAGCGCGGGTGCTGATGTCGGCGCGTTCTTTCATAACGGCCTCATGGACGCGCCGCTCCATGACTTTTTTGCCATTCTGGTCGAGATGAATAAGAGCGTTCATGCGATAATCAGTCCTTTTTGAAGAATTTATCGACCCACCCGTCGGCATTGAGGGGTAGCGCCTGCGCCCACGGGATGGGTTTTGTCATAATTTTTGTGACGGTGTCCAGCATCGTGTCATTGTCAGCCCACGCAGGCGTGTCGATGACGACTTCATCATGGATGTGGAATACGACGTGTAGGCCCTGCGCTTCGAGGTTTTCGATGGCGATTGCCAGACAGTCACGGGCGATGGCCTGCACGATGTTCTCCACCAGCTTGCCGCCGTAGGTTTCCACCCGCTCCCATCGCTTGGTTGTCTGGTTCTGGCCCATATAACTGACCGAGGGATTGCCCCAGCGGTTTACGCCGATTTCGGGGGATGGATAGTACAGCTTGCGCCCGGACGGCAGCAGAATCGTCATGTACCGGGTGCCCGTGATGACATCCAGCTCACAGGCCAGAGTGATGACGGCATCGGTGGTTTCGGAGCGGATAGTCTGTGCGCCGCCGTTGGTGATGACGGTGACGGCGGCAGAATCAACGATGTTCCACAAATCGCGTATCATCGAATTTGTTTCGCGCCATCTGTCCACAATGCCCTTGACTTCATCATCGGAGAGGTCGTCGAGGTTATGCCCAGTGTCCATGCGGCGCATTGCACTGACACCGCCCTGATAGCCGAGGGCCAGTTCTGCGACTTTGCCGCGCTGGCGCAGAGCGTATTCCGGGTTGCCCTTTTTGATTTTCTCAATGGGCACATGGAACATCTGCGATGCCGACGCCTCATAGATTTTGCCGTGGGTGCGGAAAACTTCAAGCCGCCATTCCTGACCCGCCAGCCACGAAATGACGCGGGCCTCAATGGCCGAGAAGTCGGCATCAATCAGAACATTGCCGGGGGTCGCTACAAAGGCTGTGCGGATAAGCTGCGACAGCGTATCATTGATACTGCCGTACATCAGCCGCAGACCGTCGATGTTGCGGTCTTTGACGAGCTGACGCGCCGGGGGCAGGGGATGGGTATAGGTGCGGGGGAGGTTCTGCACCTGCACCAGACGGCCCGCCCAGCGCCCGGTGCGGTTCGCCCCGTAGAATTGGAGCAGGCCACGGACGCGGCCATCGTCGGCGATGCAGGTTTCCAGCGCATCATATTTTTTGGTGCTGGTCTTGCCGAGTTCCTGCCGGATTTCGAGCATCCGCTGCACGTTGGCGGGCTGAGGCTGTTTCAGCATCGTGGCGACGGTTTCTTTGGTGACGCTGGTGATCTCGGCATCGCTGTCCGTGGCCTCGGTCAGCCATCGGGCCAACTGTTTGATGGAGTTGGGGTTGTCCAGCCCGGAAAGCTGACGGGCCTCGGCCATCAACTGGCTTTTGACCGTAGCGCCGATGACGAGAGCGCCGCTCACCATTTCCATGTCAGCGGCCACGCCCCGCGCGTTCATCGTCAAGTCGGTTTCCCATTGCTTTTGCACAAACGCGGGCACGGGAAACGCCGACAGGCGGCGGTCAATTTCCATTTCGGTTACAACGTCCTGCCCGTTGTACTCCTTGAACAGTTTCCATTTGGCGGGGTCGTGCTTGGGTAGATTGCGGGTGCGGTTCCCGTTGGCATTGGAGGGCTTGCAGGGAACGCAGAAATAGCGGATAAGGGCCTTGCCCGTCGTCAACTTTTTCTTATCTTCGGGCAGGCCCATCGCCCTGCCCGCCGCGTCCAGAGAGGCCGGGTAACCGCAGTAGAGCGCGTGGAGCATCGTATCGCGCCACTGATCGGGGGGCAGCCATCCCAGATACTTGCTGAGAGCGAACCATTCAAAGGCCGCATTGTAGGCGTGTTTGATGTACAGGGGATTTTTGAGGGCATTTTTCAGCCAAAGGGGAATGACCTGTCCACTTGCCACGTCGATGACCTCAACGGGCATCCCATCGAGACTGTACGCGAAAAGCAGAATCTCAAAAGACGGGTCGAGGATATATCGGTATGACCCCGCCGCGCCGATGCTGACGGTACTGTAAGTCTCAAGGTCGATACTCAGATGGTGTAGCTGTTCACTCATTGCCGTTCTCCTCATATCCGAGTTCAGCCAAAACCGAGCCAATCAGCACGGAGGTGTTGACCCCACGCCCCTCAAGGGTAATGACGATAGCCGTAAACAGGGGCGTACCCTGTACCCACTGAACAATCTCACGAGGAGTCATGGAAGTGGCATTGTGGATAGATGCGACGGCATCTTCGTCAACAAGATCATTCGCTCTCCAAACATTGCGGGTCTGGCGCTCAATATCGCAGACGAGCATCGTCTGCACGGTTTCGGGGCGGCGCAGGAGCATCCGTACAATGTTCATAAGGTGCGAGGTTTCCAGTTCCTTGATACTTACAGCCGTATCATTGTTTGTGCGCCAAATCTCGGCGCTGTCGAATCTGGTTTTCATTTGGGCATTTCCTTTCCTTATTTATAAGGGAATCCGCATAGGCCGCGCCCACAAGGGGCGCGGGGATAATTACGATTTACGGATACGGAAGCAGACGGGCGCGGACAGCCACGTGTCGGAGGCAATGCCGTAGTTCGCAATGCCGTTGCGGTCCACATAGCAGAAGTAGGAGGAGCTGCCGGAGCGCTGAGAAGATGTCCAATAGGCAGTTGAATCACCGCCGTGTTCGTCCATCTTCATGCGATGGCGGCGATCTTTGTACCAATCCATCTGCTTGTACAGCCCGTCGTCGCCGAGAACAGCATCCCCGCTGAACAGTTCAGACGCGGCGGGCAGAAATAAGCGCTCAAGGCGGCATACCTTTTTGCCGTCGATGGTGTGCTTGCGCTCAGTATCAACGATGGCCTCGCGCAGTTCATCGGGCATCAGATGATCGATGCGGTCAAGCCATTTTTCGACCTTGCCGTAGGTCATGTCGTCACCGAGGCAATCCACAGAATCAAAGCGGATGGCCTTATCGTCGATGTCAGTGACGGCGCACTCAATGTGACGGCCATCCAGCAGGTCAAAGGCCAGTGCATCGCCAATATGCGGGTTGGAAGTGATTTCTTTCAGGGCAGTACCGATGTCAATATCGGTGCAGACGGTTTTACGCAAAGTTGCAAAGCTCATTTGTAGGTTCCTTTCCTTTATGTACGGGCTTGTATTTCCTCTTGATTTCTGCCCCGGAGCCGGGGTTGAACCGACATCGCGCGCTTGCTCTACCATTGAGCTATCCGAGTACATGAGAGGAGGGGCCGTAGCCCCTCCCGGTATAGAAAGAGGTGGATGGTTATTTAATTACCAGTACCCTGCCGAAAAGCGTGGTAGCTGGGTCGAACAGGGCGTCACGCACCCTGTGAGGGAGTGTTTCGATTACATCGGATTCCCGGTAAGCGGATTCACAGCGCCGCCAGTGGCATACGTCTGTGTAGCGCCGTTCCACGGTGCCGGGTTCGCGGCAGGCGCGGAGTAGGGCGGCTGGTACGCGGGCGCAGCCGGAGAGGCAGTCGGCGTAGGGATTGCCTGCGGCCAGCCCTGCTGCATGGGGGCGGCGGGGGCTACGGCGTTGCCGACACCGGCGAAATCAGATGCGGCAGAGGCACCGCCAGACAGCGGCTCACCGTCACGGGTTTTCATTACGTTGCCCAGCCCACAGCCGACACCGCGCTTGCCAGCGGTGTTAAAGGGGTAGAAGCGAACAGTCACGCGGGCATACATGCCGCTGTAAATGTCCTGCGGGGCCAGTTCCACGTTGATGTTGTCCTGCCCGACGACCTGCGGCTTGTTTTTGGAGCTGGCCGTGATGACCCAGCAACCGTGACACTCATCGCCAAACGGGATGCCGCTGGGGCGCACACCGTCGCCGTCGTGGATGATGGAATCCAGATTCGGCGGGATAATGCCGCCCCACAGCGTCCCCGCGCCGATCTGAGCCGCCGCCTGAATGGCACTGCGGAAGTCGGCGATAGTGGCGGTGTCGGTCTTAGGAATCAACAGCGTGGCGCTGTACTTGGCATCGCCCACGCCGCCCTGCGGCTGACGGGGCTTGTCGAGGCTGACATAGGACAGGCGAACTTCGCCGGTCAAACATCTCTGTGCATCGTTGTTATACATGACACATTTCCTTTCTTATTCAGTTTCAGTTGTATTTTCTTCGTCGCTATCATCGAAGTAGGCATCGGTGATTTCGGCAAATTCAGGGTAGCGGTGCATGGCATCGAGGATGTCGGTTTGAGCGCGGCAGATGGCGGCGCTGACATCGGCAAGCATTGCCGCACGGCGGGCAGTGTACGGACGCATCCGTTCCGGAGAAACCATGCGCGGGACGGGATTCAAGATGTCCATGAGTTCAGCAGCCGCCAAAACAACGCGGGCCGGGGCCGCGATGCTCTCAGGAATGTCCGGGTCATCGGCGATACTGCGAATTTCGTCAACAATACTGATGTCATCGTCCGCGTCCTCGGCATCCTTGCAGGGTGTAGCTGTTTTGGCTTCCTCGCACCCATCGCGGTTTTCGCAGTTCTTGCAGTCATCCTCGTCTTTGGCGAGGGATTCCAGCAGTTCTTTGATTTCGCCATCGGGTGCGCCGCCGACAGCGATAATGTTCACGCCCTCAACCTCGCCGTTGCGGATAGCCTCGCGCAGTTTTGGGTCATGCTCAGCGGCCAGTTTCAAGAGCATTTGGGCCAGAGGGCTGTTTTTCTCAACTTTCATTTCTGTACCTCCTCAGAATTGAAAACCCATTGTAATTTGGGGTGACATTTCAGCATCTCGATAAAGAAGTCCAGCCGTGTTTTGCGGTCATAGCTGAATTTCAAAGTATCGTAGGTGCGCTTTTTAAGAGCTTTTTTGCTTGCAAGTTGCTTTTTAGCATCCTGCAATTCGGTATTAGATAGCCGAGTGCCGACAGGATGCCTTTTAGTACGGATAACGGTTTGCAGGTCTGCTACCTCAGTAGAGATGTTCACATAGGCATCTACCGCATCCTTGCGGTCACGCTCGTACTTATCGCGCTGCCGCTCCCAGTAGGCCAGCAGCTTTTTGGCCTTATCCTCGCACTTTTCGTCCTTGACGAATTGGGAGAGGATGGCAGGCATCTTATTTTTGGGGCAGTCAACCAATAGCGGCAGATATAGCTCCATCTCAAACCAGCCATCGTCCCGATGGTGATAGCTGATTGTGATATGGTCGTAATCGTCGAACATTGGTTAAACCCCTCCAAAATCAGCGGCAGCGCTGTTGTACGGTTCGCGCTTGTCAGATTCGTCAACTAACGTCGGCTTGCCCATCGGGCGGTCGATCTGGTCGGCCAGCAGTTCGGCAAACTTTTTCTTGCCGAGCCGCTTTTCCAGTTCGGACAGGGAGACAGGCTTGCGATCATACAGCATGGCCTCATCGTAGCCCGCCTTGATAAGCGTTTGGAACGCGGCATCGGTGTCATGGAACGCGCGGACGCTACGGCCTGCAACGACTTTCCAGCCGGGAATTTCGCCGCCGTCGAGAATTGTCTGCTGTGCATAGGCTTTCAGATCGTCATACCAGCTCACCAAAAACTGGCCGCGCATCAGCAGTTGACCGATTTCTTCATCGGTCAGCGCTTTTTGCAGGCCCATCGCGCGGCGCGTGATGTTGTCTTTCGGTTCATCGGCGGGAACGCGACCCATAGGTACACACGCGGCGAAATCTTCCAGCGCCGTGTTGATGTTGGCGCGGGCGCGGCATTTTGCCTTACCACGGCAAAATTTGCAGTGTTCGCCGGGAACAAATACGCCGGGGCCGTTGAACGCCTCCACGGCGAGAGGATGGATTTCAGTGCCCCACGCCAGCAGGTCATCCACGGTCATCTCATCCTCAGACGGGTCGGCGCTGATTCGGGGCTGAATGATGGTCATGCGCACCTTTTTGATGGTATCACCGTACAAGGGCCGGTACTTTGCAAGGGCACCGAGGGCGTAAAGCCGCATCTGCGGATTGCCCACGGCATCCACACGGACACCCTTGCCGTGTTTGTAGTCAAAAATGTTCAGCGTGTCATCGCCGATCATCACGCAATCACAAGTACCGAAACCCTCCGGCACAACATCGGAAAAGTCTACCTGCTGCTCCGTCATAATTGCCGGAGGATTGGTGTAGCCCAGCGCCTTTTCCATAATCCAGTCGCAGTAGACCTTGGCACAGGTCAACATTTCGGGCTGATAGAGCTTGTTCCGCTGCAGAGGGCGCAGCTCCTCAGCCATCGCGTCCACGTCGCCGCGAGTTTTGACGAACAGTTCACAAATGCTATGCGCCAGTGTACCCTCCTCGGCATAGACGCTCGTACTGACCGGGAATTGCGCCTCAAACGTGGGCGACGCGGTACAGACCAGATAGCGGTGCGCATTGGACGCGCCGCACTTGGCATGAATCTCAGGGCTTGCCATTTGCTTTCTCCTTTTCTTGCTGTTGATAAAAAGCGTGAAGAACACTTTTCGCCGCGAGAATCCCATCCATATACCCCTCGGCGCGTTTTCCGCGGTGTGGGTTGTTCTGGGCCTTACGAGTTAGCAACGCCTGCATGGCGTCATATTCCCACGCCGTCATCTCAGCACCCTTAAAACTTTGCGCCGAGGGCGGCGAGATCAGCAGCCACATTGGGCAGAAACTCTTTAGGAATCTGCGTGACGGCCTGAACGCCGTATTTTGCGAGGATGCCCTGCAACTGCATAGCAAATGCGGGGTTGCTGTTCATCAGCGGCATAGCGGCGTTGATGATCTGCTCAAGGGTGACGCTACTCTGCTGAGGCTGTGCCGGAGCGACGGGAGCGGGAGCAGGTGCAGCGGTAGGCTGAGGGATGAACTGCTGGGCCACAGGAGCAGCAGGCGGGGTCATCACGGGAGTAGCCGTTGCAACGGGCTGGGGCATCATAGGCGCGGCTACGGGGGCGGCAGGAGCAGGCTGCTGTGCCGGGGCAGCGACGGGGGTCTGCACGGGTGCGGGCTGAGGCATGGCCACAGGCGGCTGTTCAACGGGGGTCGGGGGAGTGACAGGCTCAGACGGGGCAGGAGCAGAAGCCGCAGGTGCGTCCGGGGCAGTTTTGGCAGCAGCTTTCTTGCTGCGGGAGTTTTTTGCCGGAGCGGCGGGGACGTCAGTGCCCTTGCTTTCGATGGCCTCGGCCAGATGGTTGATGGCGGCGCTCAGTTCGGGAGCGTCAACGGTTACTTTCAGTTCGATCATGGTGTGTTACCTCCAAAATTTATTTGACGTGGGCATCGGTGCCCTTGTCGTAATTGAAAACGGGGAGAATGGTAGCGTCGATGATGGCGGCGACAATCAGGAGCGCCCACGACGCGCTGAACATCAATGGGTTGATGGGGAAATCAAAGCAGATACGGAGAAGCGGGTCAAACATGGCGTAGTACATAGCGACCTGAATCACGAAGAAAAGCGATATGCGCCCCGCGAGGTTCACAATCTTATACATGAGCAGACTCCCTCTTTGCTTTCCATGCGTTGTACCGGGCGAGGTTGTCAGGATTTTCGTAGAACGCCTTGCAGGCCGTAAAGAGCGTGTCGCCCAGAACTCGCTTTTCTTTATCTGGAATCCTATCGAAGTCGATTGTGATGCTTTCCATGCTGTACGTTGTACCTCTCTGCTTAGGTGTGCTATCTGTGAGCAATTTCGTGTAGGCGCTCAATACCTTTGCGGTTGTATAAGAATCTACGTTTTTTACCAAACGGGCCATCGTATTCCAGCCATGCGCCATATTCATCGGTTTTCAGATTATTTAGATTTGCAAGTCTTCCGATACGCTGCGGTGCGATGCCGATGAGTTCGCTGACCTGACGGGCGTTCAGCAGCTCGTGGTCGCCCTGCGAAACTGACATTGCCGATGCCGTGTTTTCACCAGAGGACAAGGTCGTCGGGTTTGATGGCTTTGATGTAATGTCCACACCGCCGTTCAGCACGGATGCGGCTTTTAGCATGCAAGTTTCTTTGATCTCTGGGTCAGTGGCGATTTGGAACAGTGTCAGCCATTGATTTGCCAAGGAAACACGGGAATCACAGATTTTTGCCTCGGCCATCATTTCCGCAACACTTTGACTGAGAAACTTTGGCCGTGGGCTGATGGGGTCGCTCAACTGTACGGATTCGGGTTTTACGTATCCGCCAGTTATACGGATGCTGGGTAATACTTCAGATGTAATCCAGCGCTTAAACTGCTTGGCAGACGGTAGCTTACTGGACATAATAAGGGAATAAAGGCCGGATTCATTGATGATTGTGATTTGCTGTTTACCGCCGGGGGTGTCTATTTCGGACACCCCTTTATCTTCGATGTCCACTTTCTCACGAACGGCCTTCGCGGTTTCCTTATATCCAAGAGCCACTGCGACATCTCTGCCCACGAACCATGGGTTGCCTTTAACATCAAATGTGCGAATCCGCCCAAACTGGGCGCTATCAAATATCTGCATTTTGCTTTCCATGATGTACCTCTCAGCCTGAAGTTGCATTTTATGCGACATTCTGGGCAAAAAAAATTCGCATCCCCTCGTCGGGCGTAAGAGACAGTGCCTTTACAATGCCGTCAACTTCCTTGAGGGTAAAAGTTTCGCCATTGTTTACGATTTTACGATACAGCGTTGCTCTATCCATGCCGATAGAGTTTGCCAAACTCTCCATCGTAAACCCGTGCTCGACAACAGCGCCGCGCAGTTTATTAACGTTCACCATTTAAACAACCTCCTTTGCTTTATGAGAGTCGCATTTTATGCGACGACTACATACTACCACCGGCAAAAGCATTTGTCAATACGATTTTCGCATTTTTTGCAACTTTTTATTGCAAGTCCGTTTTATGATGTTGCAAATTTGCAACAAACAGTGTATAATACAAAGAAAAAGGGGGCGTGACATCATGGTATCCGGCAGCAGAATTAAAATGCTCCGAGAATCGCAGGGCCTATCCGCAGTGGAATTGGCTCAGAGGATAGGAAAAAACAAGGCGACTGTTTATCGTTACGAAAACGGCTCGATTGATGGCATGAAGTCTGATGTTCTAAAGAAAATCGCGGATGCCCTTGATACGAACAGTGCGTATTTGATGGGCTGGACAGATGACTCATACAACTGGAATAAAGACAGCGAGCATCGCATGGATTCCATCCCAGACGCGGTCCGTAAGGAATTGGCAGAAAAACACAAGGGCGATCGATTTGCAATTTGGAGCGATTGGCAGGCGATGGAGCGCGACGCGGCGCACGAGGCTGCAAAAGGCAAAGCCATCCCTAAAGGGTTCATCCCGTTACCCGATACAAAGGCCATTCCCGTGATTGGTAATATTGCCTGCGGCACTCCGATTCTGGCACAAGAAAACATAGAACGATATATAGGTGTATCTTCGCTATGGAAAGCCGACTTTGCTTTAGTATGCAAGGGTGATTCGATGTCCCCGACAATTCAAGACGGCGATTTGGTCTGTATCCGCTCTCAGCCCAATGTTGAAAACGGGCAGATAGCAGCGGTACTGATTGACGATGAAGCAACACTCAAACATTTTTATCGGCATGATGACACTGTGATTTTACAGCCAGAAAATCCACGGTTTACACCGATGACCTACACGAAAGAAGAAATAAACGATTTGCGCATCGAAGGTGTGGCTGTAGGTATCTGCCGTGGTCTGCCAGAATACAACACGGAATGTTAAATATAGGCGGAGGAATGCAAGATATGTTCACGATTATGGGTATAATTTTAATAGTGGGATTGTGCATGTGGGTTGGCATTTTGGCAGTCGAGTTTGCCTTTTTCTTTTCAATCGGCCTTGCGGTATGTTGTTTTTTTGCCCGTTCCAAGGCCGCAAAAGAAAAGCCGACACAAAGGGTGTGTCCGATGTGCGGCAACAGTAACATAAAATTCAAGTATGTAACACAAGGTTCTTCATCCGATAGATACACAGCGGGGTTTTCTAATACGAATTTTGGCGCTCGAAACGCAAGGCGAACCGGCATTGGTTCTTCGTCAATAGAAAAGAAAATTCATCATAAAAACGTAGCATACTGTAGCGATTGCGGATTTAGCTTTGACTTTACAACGCAAAAAGATATCGATGACAAGTGTAAATCATTGTTAAATGGCGGAATAGGCTCTATTGTAGTTGCGGTCATTTTGGGGATTGCTATGTTTGTTATAAATGGATATCTGCATTGAAAACGAATAAAAGTGTTATGTGTTGATTAAAAGGTTAGGGGGTGATAGTTTGAGTTCAGTTGATAAAATCGCCGTCGTTTACGCGCGGTATTCGTCCCACGGTCAGACCGAGCAATCTATCGAGGGGCAGATTGCCGCAGCGCAGAAGTATGCAGAACAGCATGGCTACACAATCATCCATATCTATGCCGATCGGGCAATGACCGGGCGCAACGATGACCGAGAAGAATTTCAAAGGATGCTCTCCGATACCGCAACGCATCAATTCGGGGTTATCCTATTGTGGAAAATTGACCGATTTGGTCGTAACCGCGAAGAAATCGCCTTTAACCGTTACCGCTGTAAAAAGAATGGGGTCAGGGTGGAGCGCGTTGCAGAGGATGTGCCAGACGGCCCAGAGGGCGTTATTCTGGATTCCGTGCTTGAGGGCATGGCAGAATACTACTCGCTTCAACTGGCGCAGAATGTGCGCCGGGGCCAGCGCGAGAGTGCCAAGAAATCCCAAACCGTGGGCGGGTGTAAGATTATTGGGTACAAAGTGAACCCCGACACAAAGAAGTACGAGGTTGACCCCAAAACGGCTCCATTCGTGACAGAGGTTTTCAAGCGGTACGCCAACGGCGAAACCATCTCGGAAATCGTTGCATGGCTCAACGCGCAGGGGGTCAGAACGACGCGCGGCGGCGAGTTCACCGTCAACAGCCTGCACCGCTTGCTGAAAAATGAGAAGTACACCGGCGTGTACATCTTCCACGACATCCGCAATGAGGGCGGTATGCCTGCACTGATCGACCACGCCACATTCGACAAAGTGCAGGAAATGCTCAAGGTAAACCGCCGCGCCCCGGCGCGGGTATGGTCTAAGACTGAGTATCTGCTGACCGATAAGCTGTTCTGCGGCCACTGTGGCGCGATGATGGTAGGGGAGAGCGGCCACGGGCGCAACGGCACAAAGCACAACTACTATACCTGCTGGAATCGAAAAAAGAAAAAGAGCTGTGACAAAAAGCCGGTGCGGCAAGATGTCATTGAGTCACTGGTGCTGAGGTCAATCGGCAAACTGCTAGAAAATCCGGCTACACTGGAAAACATCGCCGATCAGGTATGGGCTGCCTATGAGCGTAGCGATACATCCGGCGATACCATCAAGGCACTGGATAAGCAAATAGCCGATGTGAATAAGGCGCTCTCCAATGTGATGAAAGCCATCGAAATGGGCATCATCAATGAGATGACGAAAACCCGCATGGATGAACTGACAGACCAAAAACAAGCCCTCAGTGCAGCCCGCGCTGAGGCGGGACTGGCTGGGGGCTTTAAGCTCACACGGGATATGATTCTGTTTTTCCTACAAGAGATAGCCGCGCTGGATATGGCAGACCGTGATAGCCAAAAGCGGCTGATTAAGACATTTGTCAACGCCATCTATTTGTACGACGATCACTTTGACATTGCATTTAATTATACCGATAATGGTAAGGTGGTCGTGCGGATGCAAGAAATCAACGATGCTGCGTGTGGTGAAGTGTTCGGACGCTGTGCGCAAAGTCCTGCCAAAAGCCGCTTATCTCGTTTGAGGTAAGCGGTTTTTTGTTTTTGCTGCGTTGTGGGGGCCGGGCATGTGCGGCCCGCGGGTTGGCGGGAGCGACCCGACCACGGCTGGCATCTGGAATGCTAAACAGGCGCTTACTTACGATGTGCCGAAAAAAGAGGATGTGGACTGATCCACATCCTCTAAAACAAAAACAAATCCGAAACAATGCTTCACAAAGAAGATTGAGTTCGGATTTGCACAATATGGTGGAGCTGACGGGAGTCGAACCCGTGTCCGAAAAGAAATCAGTTAGAGTATCTCCGGGCGCAGTGTGTTTATTAAATTTCCCTTGGTGCGGGCGAGCACACACGCACTACACCTTGGTAGCTTCATAAGTTCATGCCGGGCCGCAAAGCTTAAGCCCGTTCACGTTCAGTACCTAATCGACGCCCTGACCCCATGCGGTACTAACACGGGCAGGACGGCAGCGCCTAATTAGGCAGCTACGGCAACAGGATAATTGTTGTCAGTTAATTTAAGTTGGCGCTTTTATCGTGGGTCACCGCCACGGCCCGCTGCTCACGCCTCTCTCTCCCCGTCGAAACCATTACAGCCCCGTATATTCGGCAGGCAAGCCCACCGGGAAAGTGAAGTAGAAACAACTTATCGCTGCGTTTTGAGTGCGCGGTCAATGTCGCGCTTGGCGTCGCGCGCCGCAGCAGACGCACGCTTGTCATACAGCTTTTTGCCCTTGCACAGGCCCAGCTCCAGCTTGACGCGCCCCTTTTTAAAGTAAAGGGAGAGCGGCACCAGCGTGTAGCCCTGCAGCTTGATCTGCTGCCCCAGACGGCGGATCTCCGCCTTGTGTGCCAGCAAACGCCGCGGACGGCGCGGGTCCTTGTTGAAGATGTTGCCCTGCTCATAGGGGCTGATGTGGATGCCCTTGGCGATCAGCTCGCCGTCATCGATGTCTGCCCAGGAATCCTTCAGGTTGACCCCTCCGGCGCGCAGGCTCTTGACCTCGGTGCCTACCAGTTCGATGCCTGTTTCCAGTGCCTCGATGACAAAGTATTCGTGGCGCACCTCACGGTTGACGGCAATCATTTTTTTTCCACACTTGTCCTCTGCCATGGGGCACACCTCCCTTGCTATTGTGGTAGGATATTAAGTATAGCGCACCTGCGCGGGAAAGTCAAGCATCCGCTGTCGGATTTATGCAGCACTTTGCGCGGAAAAATGCAAAAATTATATTTTTTGCAAAACCCTGTTGACATTCTCCTTCATATCCGCTATAATAATAAAGCTGATTCGAGACAGCCCGGTTGACCGGGTGTAGCGCAGTTTGGTAGCGCGCTTGAATGGGGTTCAAGAGGCCGTGAGTTCGACTCTCGCCACTCGGACCAAACAGTTGGCTGTACGTCAGCGAAAGAACGTCAGATCCGAAAGGGTTTGGCGTTTTTTATTTATATTTTCCTTGGTGCAGTGTTATGCAGTTCTAACGGTTTTCTAACGGACATCATCTTTCCCATCGGCAATATTATGCGCAAAAAAGGATTAATAGGAAGAGGAAAAACGACCCGAAAGTGACAAAATAGCTTATAATTCGACATCTACCGTGCATTTCTTGCGAAATTCGAGCGCGGCAGTTGAAAATCGAAATTTATATGTTACAATATTATATACAAACAGGGGGATGAAGTGCGTCCCCAATTAAATTTAGGAGGAGTCTACATTATGTTCGAAAAAATTCGTAAACTCAAGGACCGCAAAGGTTTTACCCTGGTCGAGTTGATCGTGGTTCTGGTCATCCTGGCCATCCTGGCTGCCCTGCTGATCCCCGCTCTGACTGGCTACATCGATAAGGCCAACAAGGAGAAGGTTGTTGCTGAGACGCGTTCTGTTGCCATGGCGGCACAGACCATTATTAGTGAGACTTATGGTCAGGGCAAGCTTGCCACCACCGATGCTAATCCGGCTGTTACCCATGACGATATTGCAAAGCTGGCCGAAGCAAAGGATGGCTGGTCTTTCCACGTATATGTCAGCAAAGCAGAGGGTAAGGTTGGTCAGGTTGCAGCTGTTCAGCTTTGGGATGGCACCTATGGTTGTCTCTACATCGATGGTGCTTACTATGTGAAGGGTGATCAGAACGTACCTACTACTGTTACAGGCGCAACGGTTCCTGCTGCTGCTCTTGATAATACCATTACGTGGGATTCTAGCAACTAAGCT
>OGHJ01002229.1_pt1 | contig 17282 bp, 7 predicted proteins | sample 1571351 | NCBI WGS metagenome assembly OGHJ01 (sample SAMEA2582037, study PRJEB24529) | metagenome | biome: Human gut stool | place: China | collected 2011 | reverse complement strand
TTATGTGCGTGCGTTACGGTCAGGCAATTATGTGGCGTTATATCGAATCGGACGACGGCGAATTTAAAGATTACATCGTTCCGATGGACTATCTTAACAACATACGCGCCCAGTCGTTTTTGGGTATTCAGCCGTACCGTCCAAGCAACGGCCCGGGCGGTGAACACGGACAGACGTCCAAAACACCCGAACAAATTCAGAGAAACATTGACTATATGTTAAAAAGACTTCGCAACGATTACCCGAAGATTAAGTTTTTCGCGGAGTTCGGAAACGAACCCGACCTTAACAAATACTTCCCCGGCAACGACAAATACGGCATAATGTATCTCGACCTTGCACGCCATATTTCGCTTGCTTTAAATGACGAAACAGACGACTTTTCGCTTGTCGGCGGTGTTACGAGCGGAGGAAACAACGCAAAACCGCTTTTGAAATATATTTACGAGCAGGACGCTTATAAATATTTCGACGGTTTTTCGTATCACCCCTATATGAAAGCGTCAACGGTTGACTCGCGCTATGATTCGTTTACCGAGGGGTACGAGAGTGCGTCGGACGGTGTCGGCGGCTGGGTTCAGAAGAAAATCACCGAAATCGGCTGGGATGGAAAATGGGTTGCGGACGAGTCGACCCGCAGTCATTATGAACGTTCGGAAGATGTGGCGAAACTCTATCTTAAAACGTATCTGCACGATATTGACACGACAATTTACTACGCGGCGGTATCGACAGGTCTGGGACTTCAGCTCGGCTCAAACGACTTTGAGGTTGCAACTCCCACGAGTATTGTTGCGGCAAACTGCACAAAAATGCTCAATGCGGCGCAGTATGTCGGCGAATATCCCATATGCGAAAATTCGCAGTGTGCAATGTTTATCCGTGACGGCAAACCGTTTATAGCGGCTTGGATTCCGGGTGACGAAACATACACTCTCAAATTCAACACACCGGTTACCGTTGAAGATATGTACGGCAATATTACCGAAAAGGATGTTACTGAAGTTGTTATAAATTCCGACGTTAAGTATATCTACGGTTTCGGTTTGGATTATGTTTTCGACACGGCTTATTCGGTAAAAGAGAAGGTTATTGAAAAGCTTTCGGAAAAATACGGCGGAAAATTTGACAAAACCGTATTTGACGGGTTAAAGGCACTTTCGGCTGATGACATTGCAAAAGAGCCGTACGAAGCATTGCAGATTTTCTACAATGTCGGCGACAGACTTATTGATGATTTTATAAACGGAAAAACAAATTTTGAGCTTAAAGAACTTTCGGAATTTTTGTCTGATTTAAACAAACAGGGCGAAAAAATCGCAAACGTTTACGGCATTGCATACGGTGATAAAAACTTGCCTGTAAGCGGAAAATACAACGAAGTTAAGAGTGAAGTTAAAAAGCTTAAAGGCGGCGAAAAACACGCGCAAATTCTCTACACCGAGAAAATGCTCGAATATTCGCGCATTTACTACAGCAAAGCAACCGACGCGAAAAGCCGTGATTACGACGTTATGCGCGCACCGATTGCAAACGCGAACAGTTTCCTTTCAGAGCGCGTTGCAGCCTGGGCGGAAAAAATTCTTCCGTTCCAGAAAGTTGACTACACAATCGGCATTTTGTCGCACGCACTTCCCACAACGGCAAATTTCTATTCGCTTGACGAATATGTTGAAACGGAATATGAAGTTTACAATGAGCGTTCCATTCCTATTGACGGTGAAATTATCGTTGAAAACGGCGAGGGCAGACAAATGGGCGAGAGTATACCGCTTAAGCTTGACGCAGACGGATACACAAAAATGACGCTTAAAGTGTATAACGACAAAAGCACAAAAACCTCCGACAGATATTTAATAAAAATCGTTCAGAACGGCTATGTTTTAAACGAAAGATGGTTCCCGATTACGCGTCAGCTCGCGGTTAAAGCAGAGCTTATGCAGGCAGAGGGCACGTTTGACAATCTTGAACACATAAACGTTAAAGTTACAAACGTTACACCGTACCCTGTTGACGGAACTGTTGAAATCACATATCTGCCCGAGGGCTGGGAGCTTGAAAAAATGTCGGAAAGCTACACGGTCGGCGCAGACGAAACAAAAATCGTAAGCTTTAAAATTCTTTCAAAGAAAAAGGTTGCGTTTAACAACTATGTAATAGGCGTAAAAGTGTCCGACACAAGCGGAACGGAATTTTTGAACGTTAAGAAAGGTCTTAACTTCCCGTTTGTTGTTTCAACGTCCAAAGCGATTGACATTGAGTCGTTTGACGGTGACATTTCAGACTGGGCAGACGCATATCCGCTTTATGCAGGCGGTATTGCAGACGCAGCAACAAAGGAAAACTGGCGCAAAGAGGACGTCGGTTCAATCACTTATATGAAGCACGACAATAATTATATTTATGTTATGTCCACGGTTTACGACAGTATTTACAACCAGCAGTTCACCGGCTCGAACTCGTGGAACGGCGACAGTATTCAGATGTATATCGACCCGCTCAACAACGGCGGAACTTCACCGCAGGCAGACGACTACCAATTCTATGCCGCGTATACCAAAAACGGCAATGAAACGGGCGTTATGAACGTTAAAGCAGCTGAATACACGGCTTGCAACGAAAATATTAAAGTGCTCCGTGACAACTCACTCGGAATTTCTCGTTACATTATAAGAATTCCGTACAGCTCGGTTCAGCCTCTCAAACCGAACGACAAATTCAGGTTTAATGCTTGCTTTAACGATTCGGATATTGAGGTTCGCCACAAGGTTGTCGAAATTACCGACGGTTTGAAGGTCGGCGGTAACGGCAGAGCGCCGTCAAAATATTATGAATTTACGCCGTGCGACCCCGAGAGAGCGGCAGACACACCGTTTGAGGACGCGCTTGTTGACATTACAATGCGTCACAGCCTTGTTGACTGATATTTTTTATAAAAATGTAAAAAATTATGACTAAAACAAAAGTTTGTTACGTTGTGCATAATGTATGAAAACAGTATAATTAAATTAAGATGAAATGTTAAATCTGCACAGGCGCAAATCGGATTTTGCGTCTGTGCGGAACAATAACGTGAGGAGGCTTAAATATGAAAAAAAGACTAATCGGCACAGTTTTGTGCGCGGCGGTTGTTGTCGGCGCGTTAAGCGGCTGCGGCAGCAAGGACACCGCAAACGACAATGAGAAAAAGACAATCAGAATTACTTACTCGGCAGGTGAGCTTGACGGCGAGTCGAAAGATTTGAACGTGATATTTGCTGACTTCTACAAGGATCACCCCAACTGTGAGGTTGTTCTTGAAGAGGGCGGAAGTGCGCTTATGGCGAAAATCGCCGCAAACGATGCGCCGGATATTATCAGAACAAACTCTATTTTGGATTTGCCTACATATGTTAACAAAAACATTATTATGCCGCTTGACGATATGCTTAAGAAAAGCGACCTTTACGACGAAAAAGATATTTTCCCCGTTTGTATCGATTGCTTTAAATATGACGGCAAGGATTTTGGAAAAGGCAAAATTTACGGACTTCCCAAAGACTGGGGCCCGTCGTCAATGTGGGTTAACAAATCTATGCTGGATGCAAAAGGCTTGAGAGTTCCCACATATGACGCTCCGATTACGTTTGACGAACTAGCGGATTATGCTAAAAAGCTTACCGTTAAAGAGGGAAACAAGGTTAAAGTGTTCGGTTATTCAAACATTGAGTCGCCCAACGTTACGGTAGAAACTATGCTCAACCTCATAGGAAAATCAATGTATTCGGACGATTTCTCGAAAATCAACCTTAAAGACGAGGACGTAAGAAAAGCTTTCAAATATGTTTACGATATGAAAGTTAACGGTTACACACAGTCGCCGCTTTATCCTATGGGCGGAAACGGAAACTCTGAATTTCCGCAGGGACTCTGTGCTATAAACAATTTCGGTTTGTATTCGGGTTCAACATATGTTAAAAACCCCGACAGAAGTGTTGACTACGACGATATGATTCTTTGCCCGACGCCTGTTATGGAAGAAGGTCAGGGTGCTAAATACACAGCCGGTCCCGTTGGTGCAACAATCAGCGCGAATACAAAAGACCCCGAACTTGCATTTGATTGCTGGGAGTTTATCCACCTTGGAATACCTGCACAGAAAAGAGCAAACGCAGGCTTTAATCTTCCGATTAAAAGATCGCTTGCCGAAAATGCAGACATTAAAAACGAATTCCAGAAAAGAAACTTTGATACCACCGTTAAGTATGCGGAAAACGGCGAGTACACCTTCGTAAGATCCAATCCTTATGTTGCGGCTAATGCGGTTGAAAGCATTATGGAAAAATATTTTACACCGCTCCTTTACGGTCAGTATACCTTTGACGAGGCTATGAAGCTTATGGAAAACGAAATTCAGCTTTTAATTGACGAAGGTATGGCGCACTAAAAATCAGCATTATTAAGTTTAAAGCCGAAGGAGTTATCTTTCGGCTTTAAATAAAAAGATATTTATTTTAAGGAAGATGTATTATGAAAAACTTAACAAAGAAGGCATCGGCATCTGAAACAGAAAGAGTGCTTAAAGTGAAGAAAAGCGGAGTAGGACTTGAAAAAGCGCGCTACCGTGCGTTTTATGCCATTATGGCGCCGTTTATTTTCTTTTTCCTCTTATCAAAAGGCTATCCGCTTGTATGGGGACTTTATATCAGCTTTACAAACTTTACGGGATTTAACCTTGACAATCTCACCTTTGTGGGACTTGCAAACTTTAAACGCGTTTTTGTTGACAACGAGGCTTTGCCGTCAATTCTGCGCGTAATCGGAATAGGCGTTATTACCGTTCCTGTCGGCACGGTAATATGTGTTACCATATCGCTTATATTAAGCAACACATTCCGCGGTGTCGGCGTGTTTCGAACGCTGTTTTATCTGCCGTCGGTTATCCCTGCGGTTGCAATAGCGCTTATGTGGAAAGGCATTTACGCATATGACGGCGGACTTTTCAACTTTGTACGCGAGCTTTTCGGCGCAGAGGCGGTAAACTGGCTTGGATTTGATTATGTAAAACGCGCTCTTATAATTATGATGTTATGGACATCGGGCGGCGGTGCGCTCACCATTATCGCGGCGATAAAGGGAATACCCGACGATTTGTATGAGGCGGCTGATATTGAGGGTGTCGGCCCTGTGTCGAAAACGTTTAAAATCACTCTTCCGCTTGTGTCGAATATGATTTATATGCACATCACAACATCTATCATCGGCACACTTCAGCTTTTTGCACAGCCTGTACTTTTGGCAGGTGCAAGCGGAGAGGGACTCACAAGCGTTCCGATACGTCCCGTTTACACATACCTCGTTCACGTATATCAGCAGATTTTCGTAAATATGCGTTTCGGCTACGGTATGGCTATGGTATGGGTAATTTTTGCAATAATTATGACAATAACGTTTGTGCTTGAGGGTACAAAAAAATATTGGGTATATACCGAATCAAATTAACTTGTAGGAGCTTATTATGGAGAAGAAAAAAAGAATTACATATATTATTTGGTTTACAGTCTGCACAATTATAAGCATCATATTTATAGTTCCTCTTTATTACACCTTTGTAAATTCACTGCGTTCGATATATTCGCTTCCCTCAATAGCGCTGACGCAAAAACCCGACTGGATTAACTATAAATATGCGGTAACGCTTATACCGTTTTTAAGATATCTTAAAAACTCGTGTATTGTAGTAAGTATAACGGTATTTTTCGGAGTAACGGTCGACTTTTTCTACGGTTTTGCGTTTGCAAAGCTTAAAGTTAAAGGAAACAAGTTTTTGTTTATGCTCCTTTTGTCGTGTATGATGATACCGGGCTTTGCATTACAGATTCCGCAGTACATCGCATTTTCAAATTTCGGCATAAAGGACACGTACTGGATTTGGTTTTTGACCTGTATGGCAGGTTCGCCGGGTATTGTGTTTTTGTATAAACAGTATATCGAAAGTATTCCGAGCGAAATTGAAGAGGCCGCATTTATCGACGGATGCGGATTTTTCAGAATTATAACACAGATTTATATGCCGATTTGCAAAAGCATCTTGGCGGTAGGACTTTTCAGGGTGTTTATCGGTGAGTGGGGAAACTATATGACTCCGTATATGTTTTTGACAGAAAAGAAGTATCCGCTCTCCATTGCACTTTTTAACGCGAGCTACACATTGCCGAGCGACCCTACGGCAAATCTTGATCCTATCAAATGTGCGGCGGCTTTGCTTTACGCGATTCCCTCGATTTGCGTATTCTTCCTTTGTCAGAAACAGCTTGTCGCAGGTCTTACGGCAGGAAGCGTTAAAGGTTAATATATAAAATTTTAAGAACGGAGTGACAGTTAATGAAAAAGTTTATTGCATTGTTTTTGGCTTTTGTTATGGTGTTTGCGGTTTCTGTTAACGTATTTGCGGTAACAGGGGCAGAAACGTCAACGCCTATGGCAACTATCCGTATTGACGGATATGAGAAGTCGGGTAATGTAAACCCGGGATGGTATTACTATAATCCGTCGGACGGGGCGATTACGTTTGTTGCGGAGGGTGAATCTGCAGAAGGAAAAGGGAATCTTATAAAGCCTGAAAAAGTAAATGCCGATTATGCATTTACTGCAACAACAAACGGTACGGTTTATCATTATCAGGTGCTTGATGCAATCACTGTTAACGGTGAAAAACAGTATTACATTTACTGTAATGATTTATACGGCAAAAATCCCACTGCATCGGCAACCAATGAGTTTGATCCCGATGTTGACGGTAACATTGCAAAATGGCTTAACACAACATTTTTAAACGGCGAGCAGGGCGACGGGTTTGTTGCGCTCGACACAAATATTAAACCGTACATTGCTGAGCATGACTGGCTTGTTGAGGCAAATGCAAAGGCACCGAGTGGTTATCCGAAAACCGATTATACTGCAAAATGCAAAATTGCACTTCTTTCAATCACGGAATATGCAAAATATTCAAAAAAGATTGGTTGGGGCGCATACGAGAATGGTTCTCTTGTTTCAAGCGGTACTCACACTATGTTGAGATCACCTGTAGGGAACAGTACGAATTTAAGAACGTTGTATCAACAAACTGGCTGTACTGCAAATGTGGCGGCAAATTATAAAACTGCCCGAATACGTCCTGCTTTCTACGTAAGCGAAAACTATTTCAAAAATGTTAAACTCGATTTAAGTTCTGCCGGAAGTAAAGTTAAGAAAATTATTTCGGAGCTTAATCCGTCTATATACACTCCCGACGAAATACTTGCATTGAAAGGTATTTTCACAATCAGCGCAGACGGCAGCGAGGGAACACTTTCGCCGGCTGAATGGACAAACGCAGCAAATGCAACAATAGATGAAAACGGCGTATATAACATTACTAACGGCAAATGGATCGGCAGAAATCTCCCCGAAAAAGTTCAGGGCGGTGTAATCACTGTTGAGGCTGACGTTAACGAATCAATCGGAACCGGCTTTCATATAGGTCTTTTGTATGACGGCGATGTATCTCCGGCCTATAAATATCCGTTCTATATAATGGGCTCTTCTGATGTAGGTCAGGGCGGATATTACAAAGAAGCTTCGCAGGGCAAGGGCGCAAGCTATAAAAGGCTCGAAAACAAAAACTACGATCTTTGGTGTAATCATTTTAACAAACCGTTCAGAGTTAAAGTTACAGTAAATCTTGACACCGGAAACAGCTATGTTTCGATTTCGGGAAAAGCAGCTGCAGGCGGCAATGATTTGGTTAAATATTCTGACGGTACGACAATTTTGCCGTACATAAACAGAGAAAAAGTATTTTCCAAAGTTGCGTTTTATAATGCATCGGCACAAGCGACCAAGGTTGACAACATAAAAATCACATATGACCCCAACGGCAACGCTTACGATACGGTTAAGGCGCTTGACGATAATACACTTATCGTAACATTTAAAGATTATGTTGACACAGCAAACGTTACCGCGTCCGATGTTTTGATTTCAAATAACACCGCGGTGTCGGCTGTTCCCAACGGCAACAAGCTTACTGTTAAATTTGAGAAAAAGCTTTCCGCAGACGGCGGATATATTATTGTCAACAACTTAAAACGCGCAGATTCACAGAGCACAGAATATTGCGTAATAGGCAACGGCACGGCATTTAATTATGAATTGGCTGAATACACTGCAGACGTAACAATAAACAATCCTGCTTTCACAAGCGGAAGTACAGTTACTGCGACGGCGAGCGTCACGGCTGGAAATACGTCGGGCAAAGCGCTTGAACTCATTCTTGCGGCGTACAAAGGAAACAGAATTATCGGAATTTCCGATATTGTAAGATTTAACGTTACTGGCGGTTCTGCCGACGAACAGACCGAAACCGCAACGCTCACTCTCGGTGATGATGCCGACACCATAAAAGCATTTTTGTGGGACGACAATATGCTTCCTGCGGCGTTTGACGCTGTGTCCGCACAATAATACGAACGGAGAATAACAATGAAAAAATTTGTTTTATCGGTGGTTATACTCGCATTTGTTATTGTTTTGTTAACACCTGCCGTTCCGATTTATGCCGCGCAAACGCTTTACTGCAAGGCAAGTGAGTCAAACGGCATAACCGCGTCAGGCAGTTCTGTAACCGCACAGAGCGGTCAAAGTGTTTTTTATGCCGATACGGCAAACGGCAACAAAACAATTTATTTTAATGTTAATGATGGAGTGATAAACGGTAACACGGAATATAAAAATGTTACCGTGAAGATTGAATATATCGATTCGGGTGAAAGCGGAAAGTATTTCGCGTTTGAATACGATTCGCTTTCAAATCCGCAGAAACGCCACGAAGTATACGGCGAAACCACGTCGAAAAAGAATGTCACACGCACCGCGGTGTTTGAAATTGAGGACGCATATTTCGGAAACAGACTGAAAAATTCCGATTTTTCGGTGGTTATGCCCAAAATGAATATTGTTTATTTTAAAAGCGTTACACTTGAAATTTCGGACAAAGCGTCGGGTGTGGAAATCGGCGGCGCAACGGGAAAATTCGGAAATATATTCTTTAAAGACGACGAAAAAAGTATAGATGTAAACTTTATCAACCTCCGCAACAGTGCTGTTTCGGGAAATGTCACATACAGCGTGACAAACGATGCGGACGGCGGTGAAGTTTACAGCTCGGTGAAATCTCTTGAACTCGGCGCATCCGATAACGGTTTTCAGACGGTCACAATTCCGTCTGAAAACTTAAAATTCGGAACGTATACGCTGAACGTGAATTTTTCAAATTCCGAGAACATCAGCGCAAATGCAAAAATACCGTTTTCTGTGTGTCAGAGCGTGACGGCAAATGCAAAAAATTCAAAAATCGGTGTCGGCGCGCATTTTAACTGGGGCGGAAGAAATATTTCGGGCAGTATGAATTTGCTTGATAAAACGGGATTTTCGCATATTCGTGAGGGATATGCCTGGACGGCGTTTGAAACCGTAACGGACGGCGAAAGAAACTACGGCGCGGTTGACGTTTGCACCGATTATATCGAGCAGTCGAGCGCAAAGAATATGAAAACGCTCATTATGGCAGGCTACGGAAATATCAATGTTTTGAAAAGTATTCCGGCAGAGGTTGACGCTGCCGCGGCGAACGGCGAAGAAATCGATTTGTATTATCTTCCCGTCACGGCGGAGGGCAGAAAGGCATATGCCGATTATGTTGTAAAACTTCTCGACACTTACGACGGCAAGGTTGATGCCGTTGAAGTCTGGAACGAGCCTAATCTTAAACAATACTGTTCAAACGCCAGCACAGTTCCGGCAGGAGTTGAGCGCTATACGGCGCTTTTAAAAGATACTTATACGGCGGTTAAGGCAAAATACCCCGACGTTAAGGTTGCAGGACCCGTAATCTCGTCGCTTATGGATTATGCCGATAAGTACCTTAAATCGTTCCTGTCGCAGACTGATATAAATAATTATTACGATGTATTTTCGTTTCATAATTATTCGTATTCAAACAGCGGACTTGACAACATAATGAGCAGTATAAGCGCCGACCTTGCGCTTATTCCCGACGATAAAGAAATTTACGTTACCGAGTTCGGCGTGAATGATACCGCGTACAGCATTACTCAAAATGACTGGTATCAGGCGGCGGGGCTTGCGAAATATTATCTTTCTATGGCGTCGGAGAATTTCTGCGACAGATATTATATTTATCAGCTTTCCAAACAGAACACGCGTTCGGAAAGCCTCGGAATACTTAATTATCACAACGCAAAATATCCGTATTCGGCGCGCCCTGCCTTTTTGGCGATTGCGAATGTAAACGCGCTTACGGCAGGCTCGACGGGTAAAGGTTATACAAAACTTAATTCAAACGTGCGCAAACTTTCGTTTGAAAACAGCGCAAAACACACCGAAACAGATGTGTACTTTGCGGTGTCGAAAACGGAAAATGTGTCGGTAGAAAGCAAGGGCAAGCTTACGGAGTTTTACGATATGTACGGCAATATGCTTGACATTGCCGAAAATGACGGTGTATTCAGCATTGACGTAACAACAGAGCCGATTTACGCGGTTACGTATTATAAAGATAAGCTTGACGTTTCGGTGACGTACAAATTCGGCACTCTTACCGTGTCGGGAAATGTTTATACATCGCACAAAGATGAGATTTTGACTATAAAAGTTTTTGACGATAAAAACAAGCTTATTTACATAAACCAAACCGCACTTGACGAAAATTTATCGTTCAAATTTAACTTTGTTCCGCTCAGCGAGAGCGCAATATACACCGTTAAGCTCGGAAACGCGTCGTTTGACGAAATACATTCGGCAGAATATACCATTCCGAAAGTTAATGATGAGATAAGCGTTTCGGCGTCGAGAAATTTTAACAAAATCACGCTTTCGGGAACGGTTAAAAAGGCTTTAAAAGACGAAAACGTTACGGTTAAAGTTTTTGACAGCAACAGCAGTATTATTTATGTAAATCAGACGAAGACAGATGCAAAAGGCGGTTTTGAATTTGAATTTGTACCGCTTAAAACGAGTGATATTTATGTGTTTTATATTGCGAATAAATCGCTCAGCGAAATCTTTTCGGTTAACTTTGACGGCGAAACGTTTACGGGCATAAAGCTCAAGGCGCTTTCAAACAGCGACAGAGTTTTTAATTTATGCGATTACAATTCGGCGGACACAGTAACGGTTTCGGTTGACAACGACGGAGAGGTGTATGACGGCGATTTTACCGTTGCGGTTGCAAGCTATAAAGGCGATGCGCTTACCAAAATTGAAATGATTGAAAAAGGCGATATGCTTTTTGACGGCAGTGTGTACCGCTATGACATTCACAACAAAATAAGCAATGCCGATAAAGTTAAAATCTTCTTGTTTAATTCTTTTTCAAATATAAAACCGCTCACATACAGTGTTGAGCTAAAATAAAAGAAAGCAGAGGAATGAATGATGAAAAAATTAGTATGCATACTGCTGACCTTGTGTATGCTTATGTCGGCAGTAAGTGTATTGGCAGTGACGCCTGTTTTGGACTCCAAAACGCCTATGGCAACTATCCGTATTGACGGATATGAGAAGTCGGGTAATGTAAACCCGGGATGGTATTACTATAATCCGTCGGACGGGGCGATTACGTTTGTTGCGGAGGGTGAATCTGCAGAAGGAAAAGGGAATCTTATAAAGCCTGAAAAAGTAAATGCCGATTATGCATTTACTGCAACAACAAACGGTACGGTTTATCATTATCAGGTGCTTGATGCAATCACTGTTAACGGTGAAAAACAGTATTACATTTACTGTAATGATTTATACGGCAAAAATCCCACTGCATCGGCAACCAATGAGTTTGATCCCGATGTTGACGGTAACATTGCAAAATGGCTTAACACAACATTTTTAAACGGCGAGCAGGGCGACGGGTTTGTTGCGCTCGACACAAATATTAAACCGTACATTGCTGAGCATGACTGGCTTGTTGAGGCAAATGCAAAGGCACCGAGTGGTTATCCGAAAACCGATTATACTGCAAAATGCAAAATTGCACTTCTTTCAATCACGGAATATGCAAAATATTCAAAAAAGATTGGTTGGGGCGCATACGAGAATGGTTCTCTTGTTTCAAGCGGTACTCACACTATGTTGAGATCACCTGTAGGGAACAGTACGAATTTAAGAACGTTGTATCAACAAACTGGCTGTACTGCAAATGTGGCGGCAAATTATAAAACTGCCCGAATACGTCCTGCTTTCTACGTAAGCGAAAACTATTTCAAAAATGTTAAACTCGATTTAAGTTCTGCCGGAAGTAAAGTTAAGAAAATTATTTCGGAGCTTAATCCGTCTATATACACTCCCGACGAAATACTTGCATTGAAAGGTATTTTCACAATCAGCGCAGACGGCAGCGAGGGAACACTTTCGCCGGCTGAATGGACAAACGCAGCAAATGCAACAATAGATGAAAACGGCGTATATAACATTACTAACGGCAAATGGATCGGCAGAAATCTCCCCGAAAAAGTTCAGGGCGGTGTAATCACTGTTGAGGCTGACGTTAACGAATCAATCGGAACCGGCTTTCATATAGGTCTTTTGTATGACGGCGATGTATCTCCGGCCTATAAATATCCGTTCTATATAATGGGCTCTTCTGATGTAGGTCAGGGCGGATATTACAAAGAAGCTTCGCAGGGCAAGGGCGCAAGCTATAAAAGGCTCGAAAACAAAAACTACGATCTTTGGTGTAATCATTTTAACAAACCGTTCAGAGTTAAAGTTACAGTAAATCTTGACACCGGAAACAGCTATGTTTCGATTTCGGGAAAAGCAGCTGCAGGCGGCAATGATTTGGTTAAATATTCTGACGGTACGACAATTTTGCCGTACATAAACAGAGAAAAAGTATTTTCCAAAGTTGCGTTTTATAATGCATCGGCACAAGCGACCAAGGTTGACAACATAAAAATCACATATGACCCCAACGGCAATGCAATTAAGTCGGTGAAAAAGACAGGCGATAATGAAATAGAAATCACTGTTGAAGATTATGTTGATTTGACAGGTATAACAAAAGACAGTATTTGTCTTACCAAAAACAGCGCGACTGTAATTTCGGTAAACGGCAACAAAATAACCGCAACACTTGCAAACAAGCTTACTGACGGCAATACATGCTGTGTTATCGTAAACGATATGAAACGAAACGACGTGGGAAGTGCAAATTACACAATAATCGGAAACAGTAAGGTATTTACTGTTGAAACACCTACCGAAACCGTAATTGCTAAACCTGTTATTTCGGGCAATTTGACGTCCGGCTCAACCGTTTCGGCAGCGTCAGCGGTTACAAAGGGCACGCTGACCGACGTTAAACCCGTGCAGTTTGCTATTGCGGCATATAACGGCGACAGACTTATCGGAGCTAAAATTGTTAGCGTTGCAGATGTTAACACAGCCGAAGAATTAAAAGCCAAGATTACACTTTCAGAAAACGCAACGGAAGTCCGCGCGTTTATCTGGGACGCAAAAAACTATCCGATATGTTCGGCAGTATCGAAAAACCAATAATTAAACCTAATAAAAGCTCTCATCGTTAGGTTGAGAGCTTTTTGCACAACATATACAAAAATTTAAAACACAGATAAAATCATAGGAGTGAAAGTATGTCTGTTCAGTATTTTGAAAACGAGAAAATTTTTATGCTTCAGGGGCGCAAAAGTACCTACGCTTTTGAAATTCAGGACGGCGGTGCGGTTTGCAATCTGCACTGGGGCGGAAAGGTTAATGATGTTATTGACCTTCCGACAACCAAGGAGCTTGTAAACCATATTTCAACCGGCCCGTTTTCACAGGTTAACACCGACGACCGCCAGGAATACAGACCGTTCGGCGGTAAATCCGTTACCGACCCGGCGCTTAAAATCACATTTAAAGACGGCACGCGTAACGTTTTTTTGAATTATGTATCGCACAAGATAGATAACGACACTCTTTATGTTGTTACAAAAGACCCGAAATATCCCGTTGAGGTTACACTCGTTTACCGTCTTATCGAGGAATTTGACATAATCGAGCGAAAGGCGGTAATTAAAAACACCGGAGATGAAGATTTTGTAATCGAAAATGCGTTTTCGGCAAAATATTATCTTCCCAATATTGACAAATACCGTCTTACATATTTCCCCGGCGCGTATTATCACGAATTTCAGAGAACACAGGAAATCATCAAAAACGGACGCCGTGTTGTGGAAACGCGCAAAGGCTTGTCGGGCAACGACGCTATGCCGTTTTTTATGATTGACGATACAACCGCGGTTGAGGAATTCGGCGGTGTTTATTTTGGTACGCTTATTTGGAGCGGTAACTGGAAATTTATTTTCGAGCGCGATCAGACTGACAGAATTGTTATCACTTGCGGTGCAAACGATTTTGATTTTGACGTTTGTCTTGAGGGCGGTCAGACATACGAAACACCCGTTATTGCCGCGGGCTACACCGACGGCGGTTTCGGCAACGTTACGCGAAATCTGCACAGATACGAGAAAAAAGAAATTATCCACCCGACCGAAAAGGACAGAATTCTGCCCGTTATCTATAACACGGCAGGAAGTCTGCGAAACGTTGCAAATGAGGAAATCGTTTTAAAAGAAGTTGATATGGCGCACGAGGCAGGCATTGAGCTTTTTGTACTTGAGGGAGGCTGGACAGGTACGGAGGATATCGGCTCGCCGACAAACAACGGTCAGTCGCACAGGCTCGGTTTCGGCACGTGGACGGTCAACAAGGTGCGTTTTCCCAACGGACTTAAGGCAATTTCGGACAGAGTTCATTCGTACGGTATGAAATTCGGTTTGTGGATTGAGCCGGAGTCGGTATTTCCTTTGAACGAGCTTGTCACCGAGCACCCCGACTGGATTGTCGGCTACGACCACCGCGACCTTGAAATTAAAGGTATCGGCTGTTATTCGCTCAATATGGCGAACGACGACGCGTGCGAATACATAACAAACGTGCTTATAAAGCTTATAAGCGAAAACGGCATTGACTACATCAAAAATGATTTTAACCGCGCAAACACGCATCTCGGCTGGAGAGGCGAGGAGATTAAGCATCAAAAAGAGGCGTGGGACAAATATGTGAGAAATATGTGGAAATGCTACGGCACAGTTAAGGAAAAGTTCCCGAACCTCATATTTGAAAATTCCGCCGGCGGAGGAAAAAGAACCGACCTCGGTATGCTGAAATTTGCCGGACGGATGCACCGAAGCGACAATCAGGACCCTGTGGACAGCCTTAAAATGCACGAGGGATTTACATATCTTTTGCCGTCGAAATTTGCAGGCGGTGCGTGCTTTATTTCGGATTTGTACTCTCAGCTTGTAAACAGGCGCACAACCACTATGGAATTTCAGGCGCACGTCGGTATGATGAGCGGACTTTCGGTGTCGCTTAAATTTGCGGAGCTGTCCGACGATAGAATGGCGGAATTGAAACGTTTGCTTGCGCTTAACAAAGAAATCCGCGAAACCGTTCAGATGGGCGAATTTTACCGACTTGTTTCAATTTACGAACGTCCGTACTGCGCGTATCAGTTTAGGGGCAATGACGGAAAAAGGAGTGTTGTTTTCTGTTTTGCCGAAAATATCGAATTCGGCAAAACCGCCGATTTTATACGTTTGAAAGCGCTTGACCCCGGCAAAAAGTACAAGGTTACGGGCAACGGAACATATTATAAATATCACACAACGTCGCCGAAATACAAAACCGAAATTCCGTCGCATAAAAAAGATTACGGTGTTCACACCGGCGCAGGTCTTATGAATGTCGGAATTCAGATTGGTATTCACGGTCAGGGAAGCAGTGAAATCCTCGTTGTTGAGGAGCAGTAAAAGGAGCATAAAATATGATAGACATAAATTCACTTTCGCTTGAAGAAAAAATTCTTCAGACAAAAGTTGCACAGATGAAAAAAGGCGAAAAAATCACAGAACAGGTCGGCGCGGCTTTCTTTTTCGGTGAGATTATCACCGAGGCGGAGGAGGGCGGTATCGAGGAACTCCGCGGTTATGTGAAAGATTTGTATGCAAATGCAAAAATTCCTCCGTTTATAACGTCCGATTTTGAAAACGGCTGCGGAAGTATGGTAAAATGCTTAACTCCGCTCCCGTATCTTATGGGACTCGGCGCGTCAAACGACGAAAAGCTTGCCTACGATTACGGCAAGGCGACTGCGCTTGAGGCATGCAGTGTAGGCGCAAACTGGACATATTCGCCCGTTGCGGATTTAAACATTAACAAAAGAAATCCGCTTGTAAACGTAAGGTCGGTTTCCGATAATCCCGACGTTGCGTCAAGGCTTTTGAAACAGGTTGTCAAAGGTATGCAGGAAAACGGACTTTCCGCGTGCGCAAAGCATTTCCCGGGCGACGGCCTTGACTGGCGCGACCAGCATATTGTCACCACAAATAACACTCTTTCGTTTGACGATTGGAAGAAAAAATCGGGAAGAGTGTTTAAAGAACTTATTGACTCAGGCGTTGACACCATTATGGCAGGGCACATCACGCTCCCGTCGTATCAAAAGGAGCGCGACGAAGAATTTAATATGCCGTATCCCGCGACGCTTTCAAAAGAACTTATCACCGGCCTTCTTAAAAACGAAATGGGTTTTAAAGGAATTGTTGTCACCGACGCGCTCGGAATGGGCGGTATAAACGGCTGGTACGAGTCGCGCGAGAGAACGGAAATCGAGGCATTTAAAGCCGGCTGCGATATGATGCTTTGGCCCACCGAAAATTACGTTGAAAATATGAAAAAAGCGATTGAAACGGGATATATTTCGGTTGAAAGGCTCAACGACGCGGTGGAAAGAATTATCAGAACCAAAGAAAAAGCAGGGCTTTTTGACAAAAACAGACCGATGTTCAAAGATCTCACCGCCGAGGAAAAGCAGTTTGTTAAAGATACACAGGAAAAAGTGTCGCTCAAAAGTATGACGCTTATAAGAGATACCGTCGGAAATCTTCCGCTCAATAAAGGTGATGTTAAAAAAATTCTTGTAATTCCCGTAATAAACTATGAGCCGGCGTTTAAATCCGCAGAGCATTTGTGTGACCTTATAAGGCAGAGAAACGTTGAGGTCGTATACAAGCCGTACACCACACCGGCGGATTTTTACAAATACACCGAGGAGTGCGACCGCGTAATTTTTGCAATGTTTTCGCGCTCATTCAAACCCGTCGGATTTTTGGATTATT
>OGHJ01002228.1_pt1 | contig 17286 bp, 20 predicted proteins | sample 1571351 | NCBI WGS metagenome assembly OGHJ01 (sample SAMEA2582037, study PRJEB24529) | metagenome | biome: Human gut stool | place: China | collected 2011 | reverse complement strand
GATGCAGCTCGATGTTATGGATCACGGTACCAACGGGGATGTTGGCGATGGGCAGAGCGTTGCCGGGCAGGATATCGGCGTCGGGACCGGTCATGATCTTGTGACCAGCCTTCAGGCCGACAGGAGCCAGGATGTAGCGCTTCTCGCCATCCTCATACTCGATGAGAGCGATATTGGCGCTGCGGTTGGGGTCATACTCCAGACGCAGCACGGTGGCGGAACCCATCTTGTCGCGCTTGAAGTCGATGATACGATACTTGCGCTTGTTGCCGCCGCCGCGATGACGGACGGTGATGCGGCCATAGCTGTTGCGGCCGGAGCTCTTCTTCAGAGGCTCGGTGAGGCTGGGCTCGGGACGAGCCTTCTTGTCGATGCCGTCGAAACCGGAAACCGTCATCTGACGGCGGGAAGGAGTCGTCGGCTTAAAAGTTTTAATAGACATTCTGCTTTACTCCTTCCTTAGACCATGCCTTCGAAGAACTCGATGGTCTTAGAATCAGCGGTCAGGGTCACGTAAGCCTTCTTCCAGGCACGGGTGGTGCCGGGACGGCCGGCGCCCATGCGCTTGGCCTTAGCCGGGACGTTCAGGGTGTTGACGGAAGCGACCTTCACGCCGAAGATCTCCTCAACAGCCTTCTTGATCTCCACCTTGCCGGCGGACTTGGCCACTTCGAAGACATACTTCTTGTCAGCGGCGCCAGCCATGGCACGCTCGGTGATAATGGGGCGAATGACGATATCGTAAGCGGTCATCATGCGTACACCTCCTCGATCTTGGCGAGGGCGGCCTGATCCACCACCAGATACTGGGCGTTGATGATGTCATAGACGCTCAGGATGTTGGCGACGGTAGTCAGCACACCGGGGATATTGCGGGCGCTCTTGACGATGACGTTGTCCACCTCGGGGGTGACAACGACGGCCTTGCCGTCCACCTTGACAGCGCTCAGGAACTTACGGAAGTCAGCGGTCTTGATGGCGTCCATCTTGATGGAGTCGATGACCACCAGCTTGCCCTCGGCAGCCTTGGCGGACAGGACGGACTTCAGCGCCAGGCGCTTGACCTTCTTGTTCAGCACATAGCTGTAATCGCGGGGCTTGGGAGCGAACACGATACCGCCGTGCGTCCACTGAGGAGCACGGGTAGAGCCCTGACGGGCGTGGCCGGTACCCTTCTGGCGCCAGGGCTTACGGCCACCGCCGGAAACCTCAGCACGGGTGAGGGCGCTCTGAGTGCCCTGTCTGCAATTGGCGAGGTGGTTCTTCACAACCTCATGCACAGCGACGGGATTGGGCGTGATGCCAAAGATCTCGTCGTTGAGTTCCACAGTACCGACTTCTGCGCCGGCCATGTTCAAAACTTTCATGGAAGACATTCTTTAAGCACCCCTTTCTTACTTGTTTCTCGCGGAAGCCTTCTGCGGGTTGCGGCCGGAAGCCTTCTGCGGGTTCTTGCTGATGTCAGCGCCGGCCTGCTTGACCTTGTGGACCTTAACGGTGCTCTTGATGGTCACCAGACCGCCCTTGGGGCCGGGAACGGCGCCGCAGACGACCAGCATGTTCAGCTCGGGGTCAACCTTCACAACGGACAGGTTCTGGACAGTCACCTGATCCACGCCCATGTGGCCGGCGCCGATCTTGCCCTTGAAGATACGGGAGGGATCGGTAGAGGAGCCCATGGAACCAGCGTGACGATGGACGGGGCCGCCGCCGTGACTGGTGGGGGTGCGCTGTGCGCCCCAGCGCTTGATGACGCCCTGATAGCCGTGGCCCTTGCTGATACCGGTGATATCAACGAAGTCGCCAGCCTGGAAGGTGTCAGCCTTCACAATGTCGCCGATGTTCAGCTCGGCAGCGTTGTCCAGGTCGAATTCGCGCAGGTGCTTCTTGGGAGACACGCCAGCCTTGTTCAGGTGGCCCATCTCGCCCTTGGTCAGCTTCTTCTCGGCCACGTCCTCGTAGCCCAGCTGAACCGCATTGTAGCCTTCCTTCTCGGAAGTCTTCTTCTGAACGACCGTGCAGGGTCCCGCCTCAATGACGGTGACGGGGATCACGTGGCCGTTCTCGTCAAAAATCTGGGACATGCCCACTTTTTTGCCGATGATTGCCTTCATGTGTATTTCCTCCTGTTAGGTTATTGGTCGGCTTAGATACGGAATCCGCATTGCTCTGCCGACATGACCCTACCTGTCTCACGCAAGTTGACAGGCGATTGGGTGAGCAACATATTCAAAAAAGTGTTTACACTTCTTTGAGCTTGGGAAGTTTTGTAATCGCGAGGATTACAGCTTGATCTCGATCTCCACGCCAGCGGGCAGCTCCAGAGCCATCAGAGCCTCAACGGTCTTGGGGCTGGAGTTGGTGATGTCGATCAGGCGCTTGTGGGTGCGGCGCTCGAACTGCTCACGGCTGTCCTTATACTTATGAACAGCGCGGAGGATGGTAACAACCTCCTTCTTGGTGGGCAGGGGGATGGGGCCGGACACCTGGGCGCCGGTGCGCTTGGCGGTCTCTACGATCTTCTCAGCGCTCTGGTCGATGACCTGATGATCGTAAGCCTTCAGGCGGATGCGGATCATTTCTTTCTGTGCCATGTTGATTTCCTCCAAATGTTTCGTAGGTTGTTGTACGGGTCTCGACGACCTACGGCGAGAAATTTTCTGTACGCTTAACCGTGCGTATCATTCCTACTCATGAAAAAGACCGGCACTGTGGCCGGTACTTGTCCCATGGTATGGCGATCTACGCCGCATACAGGACTTCTCAGCCGCCCGATTATCGGACATACTCCCCGGAAGTTACCTCCTTGCGGAGCAATCTCCCGGTTCATCGCAGTGTCTGCGCGCAGAAAGGCTTCCACCACGCGGACTTGATTATCATATCGGATATTCAGCGGAATGTCAAGACCTTTTTCTCTGTTTTTCATAGTTTTTTGAAATTTTTTTGGCAGTACGCGGATGCACACGGCAGCGGGGCAAATGTCCCCCTCCGGGCTATTTTCCGCTCCGGTATTCTATTCCCGATCAGGCCGCTTCTGCATCGTATAATCATGTATCCGTTCGATGCAAAGAACACCGGGATGCTATGCACCCCGGTGTTCCTTATTATATATGTCCTCAGATACCCAGCTTGGCCTTCAGTGCGGAGATCATCTCCTGGTACTCTCCATCCGTCAGGTATACCGGCTCCGGGTTGGTGATGGCAAAAGCTCCGCCGAACTCAAAGCCGCCCTCATACTTGGGGACGATATGGAAATGCAGATGGGGATTCGTGTCGCCGAAGGAACCCAAGTTCAGCTTCGTGCAGCCCCACAGCTCCTTGATGGCGCCGCTGGCCTTAGCCAGATCCTCGGCAAAATCCGCCCGCTCCTGATCCGTGCACTCGCACAGTTCCTTTTTGTGGGCCTTCAGAGCCAGCGCGCAGCGGCCCTTGTGGGCCTGATCCTTGAAGAGATACAGCACACCAGCCTTCATCTCCCCAACCTTGAACATAATGGCCTCCCGGCCCTCGTGGTGCTCATCGCAATAGAAACAACCCATTGGCATTTTCTCCTTTCAAAGTCAGGGACGGTTCCCTGTTAGCCTTAACATACTGCTTGCCAGCGGTTTTGTCAAGGAAAAAACGGACCGGAAAACCGGTCCGTTTTGTTTATTTCCGTTTTTCCATATAGAGCAGGTTGTCCTCTCCCGCCCGGGCACGAGGGCCGTTGGGATTCACCCAGCCCATGTGCTCGTAAAAGCCCAGCGCCATATCCGAGGAGGTCAGCCAGACCCGCGCGGCCTTCGCTGCCAGCTCGTCGGTCTCCAGTGTTTCAAACAGCTTCCGGCCATAGCCCTTGCCGATGCTCTCCGGACTCAGGAAGGCCGCCACGATCTCCGCCTCTGTCTCGCCATCCGGCAGGACCGTGCCGGAGCCGATGATCTGTCCGTCCTCTTCCAATACATAGGTATGGCCGGTCTCAGACAGCTCAACCATGGTCTCCGGAGAATAGTGGGGGATCAGGTAATCCAGTTCGGATTTGGGGCTGGTGTAATTGACCTCCCGCAGAGTGCGGCGGATCATAACGGAGAGGATCTCCTCATCGCCTTTTTGGAAGCGCCGGATGGTCAGCATGGTCCTGCCTCCTTGATTTTATTATACAGACAGGGTGTCCGCCAGTACCAGACCGGGATTGTGCTTGGTGAGGAAACCCACGCTCCACTCGCCGTCAAAGGCCAGCAGGTAGCGATCCCGGAAGTCCTGCAGCACGGCGGCGCCGGTGCACAGCACGATCTCGTCGGGATGGCAGTCCATGGACTCAATGAGCCGCAGATGGTCATAGGGCAGGCTGCTCATCCGCAGATCCACGTTGTACTCGTTTTTCATACGGTACTCGAACACGTCGAATTGCAGGGTGCCCACCACGCCTACGATGACCTCCTCCAGGCCCGCGCCGGGGATCTTGAAGATCTGGATGGCGCCCTCCTGTGCGATCTGCTCCGTTCCCTTGATGAACTGCTTTCGTTTCATGGTGTCCTTGGGAGACACCCGCATAAAGTGCTCCGGCTCAAACGTGGGGATACCGGAATACCGGAACTTCTTCCCCGGCACGGTGATGGTATCGCCGATGGCGAACAGGCCGGGATCGAACACGCCGATGATGTCGCCGGCGTAGGCTTCCTCCACGATCTCGCGCTCCGCGGCCATCATGGTCTGGGGCTGGCTGAGACGCAGCTTTTTGCCGCTCTGGACGTGGTAATATTCCGTATCCCGCTCAAACTTGCCGGAGCAGATCCGCATGAAGGCCAGCCGGTCCCGGTGGGCCTTATTCATGTTGGCCTGAATCTTAAACACAAAGGCGGAGAAATCCGGGGAAAACACATCCACCTCGCCCTGATCGCTGACGCGGGGCAGCGGTGCGGTGGTCATCCGCAGGAATTCCTCCAAAAACGGTTCCACGCCGAAGGTGGTCAGGGCGGAGCCGAAGAACACCGGGGACAGCGTTCCGTTCCGCACAGCCTTCATGTCAAAGTCCCGGCCGGCACCCAGCAGTTCCACCTCGTCCCGCAGCTTGGCGGCCTTTTCCACCCCCAGCATCTCGTCCAGCGTGGGGTCCTCCAAGGCTACCTCCATAGAGTTGACCTTCTTGCCCCGGGTTTCGCCGGAGAAGAAGAGAATCCGCTGCTTTTCCCGGTCATAGACGCCGGCAAATTCCTTGCCGCAGCCGATGGGCCAGTTCATAGCATAGGTGTCGATGCCCAGCTCCCGCTCTACCTCCTCGCACAGCTCCAAGGGGTCACGGGTCTCACGGTCCATCTTGTTGATGAAGGTAAAAATGGGGATGTGCCGCAGGGCGCAGACCTTGAACAGCTTCCGGGTCTGAGGCTCCACGCCCTTAGCGCCGTCGATGACCATGACGGCGCTGTCAGCAGCCATCAGGGTCCGGTAGGTGTCCTCGGAGAAGTCCTGATGGCCGGGGGTATCCAGAATGTTGATGCAGAAGCCGTTGTGCTGGAACTGCATCACGGAGCTGGTGACGGAAATGCCGCGCTGCTTTTCGATCTCCATCCAGTCAGAGGTGGCAGCCTTGGCCCGCTTGCCCTTGACCTCGCCGGCCTGCGCGATGGCGCCGCCGTAAAGCAGGAACTTTTCCGTCAAAGTGGTCTTACCGGCGTCCGGGTGAGAAATGATAGCGAATGTCCGCCGCCGGGAAATTTCTTCTTCTAATGTTGGCATGATATTCCTCCTGAATTCATATACACAGACTTAGCTACTCTAACACATCTCCCCTGCTCGCGCAAGGGAAAAACGGGGAAAACAGGCGAAATCGCCCGGTTTCCCCCATCGTCAGAGGTCCTTTGCCGCATATTTCTTCAAAAGGTCCTCGATGGCCTCGTCCAAAAGCTTTGTTTTAGTCAGGCGCGTCTTTTTAGAAAGTTCATTGAACGGCTCCACCAATTCATTGGCCAGCGAGGAAACGAACTTTTTACGATTTACTAATACAGCTTCACCCATGTAGTAACCTCCATTGCACTATATATGCACTATATCATGCCCATTTTTTCTTGACAAGTCGTTACCTCATGGTATATATATAGTAATATACTAAGTACCATATAGGGGTGTTTTTATGAATTTACAGGACGATACCATTCAACTGCTGGTGGATCTGGTGGAAAAGGAGCAGCGGCGGCTGGATCAGTTTCAGCCGGACAGTCAGGACTACGCCCGCCGGTTTCATGCCCTGATGGACCGCTTTGCCGACGATCAGCCGCTGCGAAAAGAGCTTTTGGGGCTGGCGGACCTCCACGGTCTCATCAACTGCCGCCACAAGCACTTCTTTTTTCAGGCCGGTGTCCAGCTGGGCCTGGCTTTGGGCAGTATCGCCGTTTTGCAGGACCGGTAAATCTTGAAAAATCTGTCGAATTGTGGTATTTTTGAGGAAGAAACTTCTTCCGCAAGGATGGATGTGCTATGAACGCAAACGCGATCCGCCTCCGCAGCGGCACCTTGGATTCCCTTCGTGGACTGACCCTGTTCAGCATGATCGCCTATCACCTCTGCTGGGATCTGGTGTATCTCCGGGGCCTGCCGTGGGCCTGGTATAACGGCTTTTGGGCGTATATCTGGCAGCAGAGCATCTGCTGTACCTTCATTCTGCTCTCCGGCTACTGCTGGCAGATGGGTCGGCATCCTCTCCGCCGGGGCCTTATGAGCTTCTGCGGCGGAATACTCGTGTCTCTGGCAACAGCTCTGGTAACGCCGGAGGAGCCGATCCGGTTCGGCGTGCTGACTTTTTTAGGGACTGCCGCCCTGCTGACTGTCCCTCTCCGTCCTCTGTTGGCCCGGATCCCGCCCCGGCTGGGGCTTATTCTCAGCTTTTCCCTGTTTCTGCTGGCGCGGGATGTGAACCACGGCTATCTCGGCTTTGCTTGGGTGCCGCTGCTGCGGCTGCCCCGTGGCTGGTACTCAAATCTCGCCACCGCCGGTCTGGGTTTTCCCGCCCCCGCCTTTGCGTCCTCAGACTATTTCTCCCTGCTGCCGTGGCTCTTTCTGTTCTGGACCGGGTTCTATCTCTACCGACTGCGGCCGGAGATCCCCGCCCTGCCGGATATTCGCCTGCCGGGGCTGTCCGTTATAAGCCGTCACTCTCTGCTGCTTTATCTGCTGCATCAGCCGGTGCTGTACGCCGCGCTGGTGCTGCTGCCCACCATTTTGTAAGGAGGTCCTTCCTATGTCCCATCAACTGATCGTTGCCATCGGCCGGGAATCCGGCAGTGGCGGACTGGATATCGCCCATGCGCTGGCGGAGCGGCTTCAGCTCCCCCTGTTCGATAAGAGCATTCTGCAAAAAGCCGCAGAGGACAAGGGCGTCAGCGCCGAAACGCTGGAGCGCTACGACGAGCGCCCTTACTCCCCCCTGTTCTGCCGCTCCGTCCGGGGCATCAGCAGCGCCCCGGAGGACTGCGTGGCCCAGATGCAGTTTGAGCTGCTGTGCCAGCACGCTAACGCCGGAGAATCCTTCGTGGTACTGGGCCGCTGCGCTGAAGAGGTGCTGGCGGACCGGGAAGGGCTAATATCCATCTTCGTCCGGGCGGATCTGGATTTCCGGGTCAAGCGCACCCCTCTGCCGGAGGAGGAAGCCTTGGACTTCATCAAGCATCAGGACCGGCAGCGGCGGATCTACCATGACCAGCACTGCAAAGGTGACTGGGGCGATGCCAAATGCTACGATCTGGTGATCAACAGTGCACGGTTGGGTATCCCCGGCACCGTGGATATTCTGGAACAGTACATCCGCTCCCGGACCGCTCAGTTCGACGGCCGGCCTGCCGGTGAATAAAGGAGGTCCTATGTCCGCACAAAAGAAAGAAAAAGCCATGTGGGAAATGCTGGACCGTTTCTTTCTCCGGGTCCTGGGGGAGAAAGAGGGAACGGCGGTCATGGCGGAAAGCCGGGAACAAGCCGCATCGTTTTTAGCCGGCTCTCAGGAGACCTCCCCCTCTCGGCGCGCCCTTATGCAAAGCACGATCCTGCCGCGGGTCGCAGTCTACACTGTATTGAAGCGCCGTGGGCTGGATGCTGAAAAGCTCATGGAAAAATATGTGCGGGAGGTACAGGGGCCCGCCTCCCATGACCGGTACACCGGTCTGGAGTGGATCCCCCGGTTTTTCCCGGTGTTTCGCTGGGCTTTCCGGAAAACAACCTCCTCCAGTGATGCCTGGGTCAGCACCTTTGAGGAACAGCCGGAGGAATTTGACCTGACCATCCATCAGTGTCTCTGGCATGATACCTGCGCGGCGTGCGGCTGCCCGGAAGTCTGCCGTTTTTTCTGCGAATGTGACAATTACGCCTTCGGTGATCTGAAAAAAGTCGGTTTCCGACGCACCCAGACATTGGGGACCGGCGGGGATTGCTGCGATTTCCACTTCTACAAGAAATAACAGAAACGGCGCTGTCCCAAAAGGGCAGCGCCGTTCTTCTACGGTATCCCATAAAGTCCCGTCAGCGGGTCCCGGAACAGGGCGATGTGGGGCGGTGAAAAGGTCCACCAGACAAACAGAAATGCCAGCACCCACAGCCACACCAGTCCCGCCACCTGGCATCCCATCTTCCAGAGCCGCCGCTGACGGTGAAGCAGATCGTCCATCCAAAATGTCACCGCCGCCGACAGATAGAAGATGGCCGCATCCGCCCAGAGTGTGTGATCTCCCCAAATGCCGGTGTAGGTATAATACAATGTGGGGATCAGGGCCAGTCCCGCCGTGACGCTGACCGCCCGGGCCGCCAGCAGGCCGTCCCGCTCTCCCACGCAGAACTGCGCCGCCGTAAAGAGGAACACCGGGAAAAACAGCAGCTTCATGTGTTCCCATACGGATTCATTCACAGCGCAGAACACCCCCGCCAGCAGCGCCCCGCCGCTCCACCTGTACGCGAAGTGGGCCAAGGTACCCAGCACCGCCGCCGTAAGAAAGCCCGTCAGGGGCCAGAACCGCCACCGTCTCCCCATAATGACCTCCCGCCCAAAAAAATGGAAGCACAGCATTTGACTGTGCTTCCATTTTATGCGATTTATTTTATTTTATGCGAAAACGGCCTGCACCAGAACCATGTACAGCACCGTGCCCCCAGCGATAGAGAACAGCACGTTCCGTTTCCACAGATGCAGCCCCACCACGGCGGCAGAGGCCAGCAGCTCCGGCGCGCCATGGGTCCCGGAGAGCCAGGCCACATTCTTGAAGCAGTACACCGTCAGCAGACCCATCATGGCGGGCGGCAGCACCTTGCCCAGATACAGCACCACCGCCGGCGGGTCCTTCTTCTCCGGGAAGAGCCAGAAGGGAAGCCAGCGGGTGAACTGCGTCCCCACAGCGATGGCCAGAATGGTGATGAGGGCCTGAATACTTGTCATTTGCACAGTCTTTTCCTCCCTCCCAGTAAAACGGCCAGCAGTAAGATCATGGCGGGGATCAGGAAATTATCCGGGCCAAACACAGCCAGACTTGCGGCGGTGCAGACCATGCCGATGATCCCGGCGGCCCGGTTTTCCTTTTTCTTCACCTGTTCCAGCAGCAGCACGATGAACAGCGCCGTCAGCGTAAAATCCAAGCCGGTGGTGTCGAAAGTAAGCAGCCCGCCCACAGCGTTCCCCAGCGTACAGCCAACCTGCCAGTAAAGGTAGTCCAGCAGTGAGATCCAGAAGTAGAAGTCCCTCCTGGCCACTCCCTCCGGCGGCTCCAGCGTGGATACCAGAGAAAAGGTCTCGTCCGTCAGGGTACAGATCAAAACAGGGCGAACCGGGCCGGTGCCCCGATACTTTTCCAGCATGGACAGGCCATAAAAGGCGTGGCGGGCATTGACCATCACGGACATCAGCAGCGCCTGAAAGGGGTCGAAGGCCGCCGTCAGCAGTGAGACGCCCACAAATTGCATACTGCCGCAGTAGCAGATCATGCTCATGGCGATGGACCAGCCGATCCCATATCCGGCGGTCCGCAGCAGGATGCCGAAGGCCGCGCCCAGACAGAGATACCCCGTCATCACCGGGACGGTGGCAGGTAAAGCGGCCCGCAGAGCGGCGCTCCGATTTTTTACGATGGCTTCATGTTCTTCCATATGCACATACCCGTTTCACAAGCAGTTTTATACGCAGAGTATAACGGCAGGAGATTTCCCTGTCAATTCCGTTTCGGGATATAAAACTTCATGCATGAGCATGCGCACCACGAAAATGCACAAATGCCAATGCATGAAGTTTTCGTGCATCATTTCCGGTTGCCCCGCAGGGGCGAGGAAATGGCACATTTCTTATTTTGCTATGCACTATGATAAGGCCGCGCTTTCGCCCTAAGTCATCTGATACACAGCCTCATCAGCGGCTGTCTGCGCATTTTCTCAAAGACGCTTGGGTAACTTCGAAGGTCCTTACATCTTCTCTGGGGCATCCACGCCGATGAGCTTCAGGCCGTTCTTCAGCACCATGCGGGTATCGTCCGCCAGCTTGAGACGGGCGGCAGCCACCTGAGGCTCCTCGCCCCGGATGCGACAGGCGGTGTAGAACCGGTGGAAGCAGGCCGCCAGCTCCTGCAGGCAGCGGTTGATGTGGCTGGGGTCATAATCCCGCGCCGCCAGCTTGATCTCCTCGCAGTACTGAGCGATCTGCTTGATGAGGGCCTTTTCTGCTTCGCCGGACAGCAGGCTCAGGTCGGCGGTCTCCGGCACGGTCACGCCGTCAGTCTCCAAGGCCCGCAGCAGGGAGCAGATCCGGGCGTGGGCATACTCTACATAATAGATGGGGTTCTCACTGTCCTCCCGGACGGCCAAACCTAGATCGAATTCCATCTGCGTGTCGGGCTTGGCGTTGAAATACCAGCGGGCAGCATCCACGCTGACCTCGTCCAGCAGATCGTGGAGGGAGATGGCCTTGCCGGTACGCTTGGACATCCGGACCACCTCGCCGTCCCGCAGCAGCTTCACCAGCTGCATGAGCACGATATCCAGCCGCTCGGAGCCATTGAGTCCCAGTGCGTCCAGCGCGCCCTTCAGACGGGCCACATGGCCGTGATGGTCGGCGCCCCAGATGTTGATGACCTTGTCGAAGCCGCGGACGGCGAACTTGTTGCGGTGATAGGCAATGTCGGCGGCAAAATAGGTATAGAACCCGTTGGCACGGCGGAGCACGTCGTCCTTCAGATCCAGCTTTTCAATGTCCGCTTCCTTTTTGCCCTGCTTGCGGAAGTGATCCCGCAGAATATCGGCCGTCTTCAGCCACAGAGCGCCGTCCTTTTCGTAGGTCCAGCCCTTTTCCGTCAGCAGGTCCACAGTCTCGGCTACATAGCCGCTCTCGTGGAGGGTAGACTCGTAAAACCAGGTATCGTAATGGATCTTATAGCGCTCCAGATCCGTCTTCATGCGGGGCAGGTTCACAGAAAGGCCGAACTGTGCCAGCGCGGCCTGCCGCTCCTGCTCGGAGGCATTCAGCAGGCTGTCGCCGTGCTCGTCATAATAGGCCTTGGCCAGTTCCTTGATGTCCTCGCCCTGATAGCCATCCTCCGGGAAGGCGATGGAAGCCTCGCCATTGATCAGCTGGAGGTAACGGACCTCGATGGAACGGGCAAACTTGTCGATCTGGTGTCCGGCGTCATTGACATAGAACTCTCTGGACACATCCGCGCCGCAGGCGGCGAGGACGGAGGCCAGCGTATCGCCCAGCACGCCGCCCCGGGCGTTGCCCATGTGCATGGGTCCGGTGGGGTTGGCGGAGACGAACTCCACCATGATCTTCTGACCCTTGAGACTGTCATTGGTGCCGTAGACGTCCTTCTCCGTTTCCACGGCGTTCATGACGCCGGCATACCACTGGTCTCCCAGACGGAAGTTCAGAAAGCCGGGGCCAGCGATCTCCGCAGAGGTAAAGTAGGTTCCGGTGAGATCCATGTGGTCCAGCAGCGCCTGCGCGATCACGCGGGGCGGCTTGCCCAGCGCCTTGGCTGCCGCCAGAGCAAAGGTGGTGGTATAGTCGCCGTTGGCGGTATCCTTGGGGATCTCTACGGGGGCGGTCTTGACCTCTGCCTCCGGCAGAGTGCCGTCCGCAGCAGCCGCCTTGTAGGCTGCCATTGCCAGCGCCGCAGCCTGGTCCTTCGCGTTTTGGATCATATTCGTCATATCGTTAAACCCTTTCTTCGGTTAAATTTGTCATTTATTTCCGCCGGACCCGGATCTTGAAGCAGTTCCGACCCGTGACCACGTGTTCTACCGCAATGGAATACTTGATCTCCATGAGTCCGCCCCGCTCCGTCAGGTTATGGAGCAGGCGGCTGGTCTGAATATCCACGGATAACTCGCCGTACGGCGTTTCATACAGGGAGGTGTGCTGCCGCCCCTCCTCAAACACCATCTGTGAGTTGACGCTGCCGCTGCGCCGCAGGATCACCCGGCCGGGGCCGATCTCAAAGGTGGTGAGGGTCCCCTCCATGCCGGTAAGCTCTGTCTCCTGATAGCTCAGAAGGAAGCCGTCCTCCGTCTGTTCCAGTGTCCCCTCCGTCATCAGCTCCGTGGCATTGGGGTCCACATCGTCAAAATACTGTTCTCCCCGGACGGAGATCATCACCGGGAGTTTTTCTTGTTCAATACTGTTCAATGTCGATCCTCTCCGCCCCCCGGCTCAGGGGTTCTTCCAAAAATACCGCGGCCAGCTTCTCAAAATCCTCCGGCCGGTCGCTGACATAAAAGCGGGTTTCGCCCTGCTGTCGGTCCGTAAGCTGGCCCTCTGCCGCAAGCTGCTGCCGCAGTGCCCGGGCCGAGGCCGCGCCGGAGTCGATCAGGGTGACGCCGGGGCCGCAGATCTCCCCGATGATGTCTTTCAGCAAGGGGTAATGGGTGCAGCCCAGAATCAGCGTATCCACGCCGGCTTCTATCAGCGGCGTCAGGTACTCCCGGGCCACCGTTTCGATGACCACATCCCCCTGCCGGAACCGGCCGTTCTCCACCAGCGGGACAAACAGCGGGCAGGGCTGGCTGACCACCTGCACATCGGCGTCCAGACCCTTCAGGGTCCGTTCGTAAGCTCCGGAGCGAGCGGAGGCCAATGTGGCGATCATGCCGATCTTTTTATTGTTTGTGACAGCCAGTGCCTCCCGGCAAGAGGGCTCCACTACGCCCAACACAGGCAGATCATTTTCCTTCCGCAAGGTATCCAGAGAGGTGGAGGTCACTGTGCCGCAGGCGATCAGAACCGCCTTCAGATCAAAGGACCGGAGAAAGGCGATATCCTGACGGGCATATTTCAAAAGGGTCTCCCGGGAACGTCCGCCATAGGGCACCCGGGCGGTATCTCCAAAGTAGATCAGATCCTCTCCCGGCAGCAGACGCCGCAGGGCCTTCACCGCTGTCAGTCCGCCCAACCCGGAATCAAATACCCCGATAGGACGGTTATCCATACCGCTCGCCTCCTTTTTTCCAGGGTGTTCGTTCAGAAAGTATATTATACAATAGCCGCTTCCGCTGCGCAAGGGCAAAAGCGCCGTTTTTCGCAGTTGAAATTTGCCGGACGGCGGTTTTTTCGGTTCTGGAGACAGATTTTTGGCTTTTTGCCCGCTTTTTCAGGTAGCATTTTCAGATGGGTTCTGCTATAATACCCTCCATCAAAGGGATATGGGAGGTGGCTCCTTATGAAGCTCGAATTGACAGATCAGGAATTCCGGTATCTGCTGGATCTGGTATACATAGGAAACTGGGTGCTGAATTCCACCCGAGGTGATGACCGTATCGAGGAATACGATCAGGTGGAGGGCAAGGTCTTCTACCACTGCGTCCCTCAGGGGATGCCCAAGCTGGTGGAGCGGTACCGGGGCAGTCTTATCCCCTCCCGCGCCTTTGCCGACGGCGGCATCCACGAGGCCATCGAGCAGTATGAGGACACCATCTTCTACGAGCTGCTGGCGGAGGAGCTGGCCCTGCGGGATCTGGACGGTCAGCCCCTGACCCGGGAAAATTACGAGGCGCTCATGGCGCGGATCGACGCCTATCTCTCTGAATTCGATGAGCACGGCACTGACCGGGTGACTGTGGATCTGGACGAAGGATAGTAAAAAGAGATCGAATCCCTTTTTTGTCCTTGACATAAAGTTAACTTCAGGTTTTATAATCATCTCAGGAAAGTTCTCAAAAGCTCTGATAAGGAGAATGCACTATGGCATCTAAAGTTTATTTCGCAGATTTCCGCTGCCCCAGTTGGCGGGAAAACTTGCAGCAGAAGCTGGCCCGGCTGATGATGACTGCCGGTTTCGGCGACATCGACATGGACGGCAAATATGTGGCCATCAAAATGCATTTCGGCGAGCCGGGCAACATGGCCTATCTCCGCCCCAACTGGGCCAAAACCGTGGCGGATCTGGTAAAAAGTCAGGGCGGCAAGCCCTTCCTGACGGACTGCAACACCCTGTATATCGGCGGCCGCAAAAACGCGCTGGATCACATGGAATCTGCCTATGTCAACGGTTTTACCCCCTATTCCACCGGCTGCCATATCATTATTGCCGACGGTCTGAAGGGCAATGACGAGGTTGCCGTCCCCGTGGAGGGCGGCGAGTATGTGAAGGAGGCCAAGATCGGCCGGGCGGTGATGGACGCCGACGTGTTCATCTCCCTGACCCATTTCAAAGGCCACGAGCAGGCGGGCTTCGGCGGCTGCCTGAAAAACATCGGCATGGGCTGCGGCTCCCGTGCGGGTAAGATGGAGCAGCACAACTCCGGCAAACCCTTCGTCAAGCAGAAGCTGTGCGTAGGCTGCCACGCCTGCGCCAAGATCTGCGCCCACGGCGCGCCTACCTTCGGTCCTGACAACAAGGCCACCATCGACACTGACAAATGCGTGGGCTGCGCCCGGTGTCTGGCGGTCTGCCCCAAGGACGCCATCCAGTGCATGTATGACGAGGCCCCCTCCATCCTGAATTACAAGATCGCCGAGTACACCAAGGCGGTGGTGGATGGCCGTCCCTGCTTCCATGTGTCTCTGGTGATGGATGTGTCTCCCAACTGTGACTGCCACGGCGAAAACGATGTGCCCATCGTGCCCAACGTGGGTATGTTCGCCTCCTTCGACCCTGTTGCTCTGGATCAGGCCTGTATCGACGCGGTGCTGGCCCAGCCCAAGATGCCCAACTCCGTCATCGGCAGCGGCGAGGCTTGCCAGTGCGAGGATCACTTCAAGGCCGCTCACCCGGATACCGACTGGGAAGCCGCCCTGATCCACAGCGAGAAGATCGGTCTGGGCAGCCGGGAATACGAGCTGGTAAAGATCTGATCTCGCCAACCGCCCGCCGGGACTTGACACCGGCGAAGATGCCTGCTATATTGATAGAAGTCAAAATAGCGTGTTGAACGGAAAGAGTACCGTGTATCCAATGGGCAGAGAGGGCGCGTCACCGGCTGAAAGCGTGCCTGCGGCGGGGCATGGGAAGTGCGTCCGGGAGCGCGGGGGATGCAGATACCCTCCGGTTTGCCCACGTAACGGGCCTTGAGTGAAAAATGAGAGTGGAACCGCGGTTTTTTGATCGCCTCTCGTGCCAAACCGGCGCGGGAGGCGTTTTTTCGTCCCGTGTCCGCGTCAAACAAATACCCGGAAAGGATGAATGTTATGTATCTTTACAACTCCGCTACCCATAAGAAAGCTGAATTCACCACCCACACCCCCGGCCATGTGGAAATGTATACCTGCGGCCCCACGGTGTATCACTTCGCCCACATCGGCAACCTCCGCAGCTATATCATGGAGGACGTGCTGGAAAAGTTCCTGCGCTATTCCGGCTACAGCGTCAACCGTGTCATGAACATCACGGACGTGGGCCACCTGACCTCTGATGCTGACGAAGGCGAGGATAAGATGCTCAAGGGCGCTCACCGGGAGCACAAGACCGTCATGGAGGTGGCCAAGTACTATACCGATGCCTTCTTTGATGACTGCCGCAAGCTGAACATCAAACGCCCGGACGTGGTGCAGCCCGCCACCGGCCTGATCGATGACTATATCAAGATCATCACCAAGCTGCTGGACACCGGCTACGCCTATCCTGCCGGCGGCAACATCTATTTCGACACCAGCAAGCTCCAGCGTTATTATATCTTTAATGACCACAACGAGGAGGATCTGGCTGTCGGCGTCCGTGAGGGCGTAGAAGAGGACACCAACAAGCGGAACAAGAACGACTTCGTCCTCTGGTTCACCAAGTCCAAGTTTGAGGATCAGGCGTTGAAGTGGGATTCTCCGTGGGGTGTGGGCTATCCCGGCTGGCATATCGAGTGCTCCGGCATCTCCATGAAGTATAACGGCGAATATCTGGACCTCCACTGCGGCGGCATCGACAATGCTTTCCCCCACCACACCAACGAGATCGCCCAGTCTGAGAGCTATCTGGGTCATCCCTGGTGCCCCCAGTGGTTCCATGTGGCCCACCTGAACACCAACCACGGCAAGATGAGCAAGTCCAAGGGTGAGTTCCTCACCGTGTCCCTGCTGGAGGAAAAGGGTTATGATCCTCTGTCCTACCGCTTCTTCTGCCTCCAGAGCCACTACCGCAAGGCTTTGGTATTCTCCTGGGAGAATCTGGACAACGCCGCAGCCGCCTACGGCAAGCTGATCGCCAAGATCGCCGCCCTGAATCTGGAGGATGGCACCGTGGATGAAGCTGCTCTCAAGGAGTACAAGGAGAAATTCCTCCAGCAGATGGGCAACGATCTGAACACCTCCATGGGCGTCACCGCTCTGTATGATGCTTTAAAGGCCAAGACCAATGACGCCACCAAGCTGGCCATTCTGGACAGCTACGATCAGGTACTGAGCCTGTCCCTGCTGGAAAAGGCCGCAGCGATGCGGGAAGCCAATGCCAAGGCCCAGACCGCCAAGGCCGAAGGCGGCTACACCGTCACCGGCGAGGGCGATCCCGCCATCGACGCGCTGGTCATGCAGCGCTACGAGGCCAAGAAGTCCAAGAACTTCGCGGAGGCCGACCGCATCCGCGATGAGCTGAAGGCTCAGGGCATCGAGATCGTGGACACCAAGGACGGCGCCAGCTGGAAGCGCGTTTAAGTTTTTCTGAATCGTGCAGCAAAGGGGGATGGCCGCTTGCCATCCCCCTTTTTGTTCGTTTTTCCATTTGTATGAAGCTCATATAAAACGGACCACCATGACTTTTCGTCATGGTGGTCCGCTTTGGTGTGCCTGAAGGGACTCGAACCCACACGCTGAAAGCACGGGAACCTAAAGGTGATGTCACCTTAGTGAAAGATTTTCAGAGCCCTCCATATCAT
>OGHJ01002225.1_pt1 | contig 17311 bp, 18 predicted proteins | sample 1571351 | NCBI WGS metagenome assembly OGHJ01 (sample SAMEA2582037, study PRJEB24529) | metagenome | biome: Human gut stool | place: China | collected 2011 | reverse complement strand
TAGAGATATTTAAAATTACAAAAAATATAAAAGAGTTCCGGTATTGCATTACCCGGAGCGTGAATGGCCGGACAAAGAGATTGAGCATGCACCGATGTGGTGCAGCGTGGATCTGCGCGATGGCAATCAGGCACTTGTAGAGCCGATGGTCGTTGAAGAGAAGATCGAAATGTTCAATATGCTGGTGCAGATGGGCTTTAAGGAGATCGAGATCGGTTTCCCGGCCGCTTCCCAGATCGAATTTGACTTTTTAAGACAGCTCGTTGAACGCAGGCTGATCCCGGACGATGTAACGGTCCAGGTTCTGACCCAGTGTCGTGACCACCTGTTAAAGAGAACCTTCGAGTCCATCCAGGGAATTCCGAAGGCAGTTGTGCATATTTACAACTCTACATCCACCTTACAGCGTGATGTTGTATTCCATATGGACCGTGAGGAGATCAAGCAGATCGCAATCGACGGTGTCGATATGGTAAAGAAGTACATGAAAGATTATGACGGAAAAGTGATCCTGGAGTATTCCCCGGAGAGCTTTACCGGAACAGAGATGGATTACGCGCTTGATATCTGCAACGCGGTGCAGAGAGCGTGGGGACCGACACCGGACAATAAGATGATCATCAACCTTCCGTCCACGGTCGAGATGACGACGCCGAACGTATTCGCAGACCAGATCGAGTGGATGAGCAAACATCTGGAGAACCGTGAGAGCATCATTTTAAGCGTTCATCCGCATAATGACCGCGGAACAGGTGTCGCTGCTGCAGAACTTGCAATGCTTGCAGGCGCTGACCGCGTTGAAGGAACCCTGTTCGGAAACGGTGAGCGTACCGGCAACGTGGATATCCTGACCATCGCCTACAACATGTTCTCTCAGGGAATCGACCCAGAGCTTGAAATCGGCGATATCAAGAAGATCGCGGAAGTTTACGAGCGCTGCACAAAGATGCATATCGATCCGCGTCATCCGTACGCTGGAAAGCTGGTATTTACTGCATTCTCCGGTTCCCATCAGGATGCTATCAACAAGGGAATGCATGCGCTTATGGAAAGAAAGAGCGAGATCTGGCAGGTTCCGTATCTGCCGATCGATCCGTCCGATATCGGAAGAGAGTACGAGCCGGTGGTCCGTATCAACAGCCAGTCCGGAAAGGGCGGTGTTGCTTTCGTTATGGACAGTTTCTTTGGATTCAAGCTTCCGCGCGGCATGCACAAGGAGTTCGCGGATGTGATCCAGAAGATCGCAGAGAAGCAGGGTGAGGTTGCACCGGATCAGATCATGGAAGAGTTCCGTATCGAGTATCTCGACCGCAAGGAACCGTACCACTTCCGCAAGTGCAAGATCACAGATTTCGAGTCCGGAGACCAGTTCACAACCGTTGCTGTTGTTACCTACTCTAACCACGGCGAGACAAAACAGTTTGAAGGTGTCGGAAACGGCCCGATCGATGCTGTGAAACGCGGACTGGAGGAGGAGCTTGGTATCTCAATCAAGGTTCTCGATTACAGCGAGCATGCGCTGACATCCGGTTCCGGGGCACAGGCGGCTTCCTATATCCACCTGATGGATCAGAAGACCGGCAAGGTGACATACGGTGTCGGCATCAGCTCCAACATCACGAGAGCATCCTTAAGAGGTATTTTTAGTGCAGTTAACCGTCTGTTTGGAGCTGCAGAGTAAAATAAAAATGTCGGATATACGTTCAGTGCTGCGGTAAGACATAGGGAGAAACTGCAGTGTCCGGCGGCAAATCATAAGAAAATTTTAAATGCGGCAGAAATGGGAATGCAATCCTGTTTTTGCCGCATTTTTGCGTCATATTTTTAATGAAATGTAAGGAAAAAGAGAAGAGTTTTTAGGAAGTTTTCTGTATAATACAAGTACAAACAAAAAACGAAAGATATCTAACGGAGATATCGAAAACAAATAGCCACCGTGGGAACGATGAAAAGGAAACCGGTGGGAAAGTGAAAAAGTATATTCCGGAAACGGAAATATTTAGAAGAGGAGGGTTTCTATGAAGAAGAGATATTTTGCAGGTGCAGCAGTTGCAGCGATGATTTTAACCGCAGGAATGGCGACGACTTCCTTTGCGGACTGGTCGCAGCAGAATGGAAAATGGTATTACTACAATGACAACAACGGACGCCTCGTTCGGAATGACTGGGTATGCTCCAAGGATGCATGGTATTATATGGATTACAATGGAGTGATGCAGACAAACAGCCTGATCGATGATACCTATTATGTAAACGAGAATGGCGTCATGATCACAAACACATGGAAGTACATCAACAACAGCCGCTGGAACGAGAGCGGATGGAGATATTTCGGAGCAAACGGAAAGGCGTACACAAACGGCTGGAAACAGATCAATGACGTGTGGTACCACTTTACGGATTCTGTTATGGATATCGGCTGGGTGGAGATCGATGGTAAGATCTATCATTTAGAAGATTCCGGAGTTATGACGACGGGCTGGAGAAAACTGGCGGACAGAGAGGATGACTGGGGTGAGTACTGGTATTACTTTAATTCCAGTGGAAAGCTGATCTATGATGGTGAGCTGAAGATCTCCGGTGAGACCTATATCTTTGACCACAGCGGAAGAATGCTGACTGGCTGGGTAAATGAGTCTGATTACACATCTACAGGACGTGACGACCTCTCCAACAGCGATGTCAATGCCCTTCGCTACTTCCGCAGCGGCGGACAGCAGATGAACGGCTGGAGATATATGGCATCCCCGGATGACGCTGAGGAAAACTGGTACTACTTTAAAGATGGCCGCGCATACTCCACATCCTATAAAACAACGGAGGCCTGCGGATACGGAATAGCGAAGATCAAGGGAGAGACCTACTGCTTCGATAAGAAGGGCCGCATGAAGACAGGTCTTGTGGAGCTGAGCGACGGCAGAAAGTTCTACTTTGACAGCGACGGAAAGATGAAGACCGGGCGGATCGTGGTCAACGACGATAACCATGACAATGAAGTATTCTACTTTACGACTTCCGGCAGTATCGGAAAGAGAGGCGACGGATTCACGGGTGTGAAGGACGGAAGTCTCTACGAGAACGGACGCCTTGTGAGTGCGGAAGAGGGAATGAAGTACGAGAAAGTCACCGTTGACGGAAAGACATATGTAGTCAACGAATCCGGTAAGGTAAAGACCAGCGGAACCGTGACAGATGCGGACGGCGTGAAATATAAGATCACGAAGGATCAGAACGGTGGATATAATGTAGAAGTTTCCTGGTAGGAATTGATGGGAAAAGAGGTATTTAGCCTTAAAAATAGTCTATGAGGTTATAAAACTGCAGGGCTGCGGGGAATTTTGAACTCGCAGCCTTTCGAATCTTATGCAGCTAATTTTTACTTTTCCGTTTATGTTTCCTCACGAGAAGTGAAATAAATGTACAGGCCTGTTAAACAACTGCAAAGGAGAGTGACAGTTATGAAGAGAAAAAATAAATTTTTCTGTTTATCAGCAGTGACTGTTGCTTTGTTTCAGGTTTTCTTTTTCTATTTCGTTTTGACAAACGGAGATAAAGAATACATTCCTCCGGCAGGGATTCTTACGTATGAATATTGGAATGAACTGGTAAAAAATCCGGAGTTAATTGATGAAACATTGGCAAATTGCATTATGAAAATTTCGAGTGTCTCATGTATTGTGTTTGTTCTCGAAATTTTGTATCTGCTGGGTGCTCCGGATCTTTTGAGTGACAGAAAGAAAAGAAAAATCCTGCTTCTGTTCCCAATTGCTTTTGGCCTGTATTGGGTATGCCGGTATCTTCTCATAAAATATGTACCGGTGTATCGTATGTTTATGCTGCTTTTGCCGGCGGAATTTGCAGCGATTGTTTCGGGAGTTTTAACTGCCATTTGCAGGGAGGCGATTCATTTTGCAAATGATGAAAGAAATTGGAAATGATAGTTCCGTATCGTCAGACTTATAATTTACGCGAACAACGAGCCAAAGTTCGCTTGCGCGAGACCTTGGCGACTGTCGTGATAACAAGGGGAAACTCGCGAAGCATGTTTTCACTTGTTTAGTAGCATTGTTTTGAAAAAAGAGAATCCCCGGCGGTGACCGCCGGGGGATTTTTATCTCGTATGTCGTGCATCCATAAAGAACTACCGGTGTCGGGATAAAAATACATTTAACTCTGCCGGTGCTTAGTTCTGGAGCTGCGGCATAAGTAATAATCAAAAATAATCCCCACAAAAAAGAATACAGGAAAAATTTCTTAAAGGGTGACTCTTTGACCTGAAAGCGATCAAAATGTGATCCGACATAAAATAAAGGAAGGATCGCTAATACAATGTCAAAAGAAAATGGAAGGGGCTGAATCTGTCGGTACCCCAAGAATAGAAAATAACAGGCAGTATAAAGAAAGCTGTCGGTTTGTCAGCTTAAGGTGAAGGTAGTCAAACAAACTCTTACCCAGAAAAATCGCTGGAAAGAACCAGATAACTCCGACATATAAAACCGTGGCATTTAACACAGAAATGGACACGCCGCTTGAAAAGATACCGGAAAGAATCCTTTGTTCCAGATAGTTCGTAAGAAAAGAACTATCCTGAAAGATATTGGAAAGATGGCGCAACAGGTAAATGACCGTCTGAATGATATAGATCAGGAAAAATGGCCCCATAAGTCGTTTGAAGCTTCGCTTGGTTTTTGTGGCAAATTCTTCATTCGTGGATGAGAATTTTGAAGTGATCCCACTAAAGATAAAAAAGAGCGGCATGTGAAAAGAATAGATTGCACCACTTAAAACTCCGGATACGGTATGTCCAACGATAACAAGAAGAATCGCAATGCCACGGGCACAGTCAATCCAAGCTTCACGATGGTTACCATTGCTTGCGCTGTTTGACATAATATTATAAACTTCTATCAGTTATTTGCTTTAACGATTATATCATGGGAGTGGGAAAATACAAGATGTATTGAAGTTGTTTGTATCAGAGCTCCATGTTTATCTGCCCTGAGGTAAATACTAAAACCAGCGCCTGCTTCCATTTTCGGAAGCAGGCGCTGTCGTATTCTATAAGAAATTCAGGAAAGTTGTAATGATCACAGAGTTGACCAGATTGATAAATAAGCTTCCAACCAGCGGAACGATAAAGAATGCGCTCGGGGATGGACCATATTTCTCATCCAGGGTCTGCATGTTTGCCATAGCGGTAGGAACTGCACCAAGGCCGAATCCACACTGACCGGCGGTCATGATAGCGGCGTCAAAGTTTTTGCCCATGACTGGAAAGGTAACGAAGATCGCAAATACAGCCATTAAAATAATCTGAGCGACAAGGAGGAGCAGGAGCGGAAGAGCAAGATCAACAAGTCTCCAGAGTTTCATGGTCATCATGGACAGTGCCAGGAAGATCAGGAGGGAGATATTACTGATAATGGCAAGTTCCGGGAGCTTTAATTCCAGCTTCTCATTGTTGTCTGCGATATTTCTGAAGATTGCAGCTGCGGTCATAGCGCCTACAGAGGCTGGGAACTCGATACCGGTCTTTTTGAGAAGATAGGAGATCAGAGTTCCGATCGCAATTGTTAATAAAACCTGATAAGATGCTGCAGTCAGAGATTTTTCAGTAATTGTGGAAACTGCTTCACTGCCTTTTCCAAGACGCATTGTCTCAGAATCAGCGGATGGTTTCAGGTTATTCTTTTCGATCAGGAAACGACCGACAGGACCGCCTAAAAGCGCGCCAGATACAAGGCCGAAGGTTGCAGCTGCGATCGCGATCGTGCTTGCGTCCTCGAGACCCGCGCTTTCAAGGATAGGAGCCCATGCAGCAGCAGTTCCGTTTCCGCCGACCATAGGGATTGAACCGGTGGCGAGTCCGATCAGGGAATTTAATCCCATGACCTTACAGAGAACAACGCCGAGGCCGTTCTGTAAAACTACAAGAATACTGGACAGGATCAGGAAAATGATAACCTGCGGTCCGCCTTTTTTCAGCATTTTCCAGCTGGCCGTATAACCGATGCCTGCATAGAAAAGCAGACTGAAAAATTCATTAAAGGAAGAATCCAGAGAAACTTTCAACACTCCGGTCATCGTTAAAAGAATCGTAAAAAGGAGACCGCCGACAACGGGAACAGGGATACAGAATTTACGTAGGATATAACAGCGCTTTTTAATGAAATCACCAACGAGTAGAATAATGACTGCCAGAGCAATTGTGTAATAAACATTGAGCGATAATTCCATACAAATTCCCCTTTCGTAAAGAGCAGATGATCATCAGCAGTTAATATAAGATTATAATTTCACCACTCCATTCTCCATAAGTGTTTTTCCATCCGCGACGATGGTTCCGTTTTTCATAATGACGTCATAGTGGCAGCTTGCTTTTACCGTTCCGCCAAGCGTAATGCTCGTACCGATACCAATATGGCAGCTTCCGAATACGCCCTCATCTTCGAGCATGAATCCGCAAAAATGACAATTAGGGTTCAGCCCTACACCATGTTCCGCAACATTGTATACATTCGGATCATTCTTGGCTTTCAGATCATCCGCAAGCATTTTTGCCTGCCGTCCGCCAGAAATATCAACAATTCTTCCATCTTCCACTTTGAGAGTAACTGGTTCTTCAAGAACTCCGATTCCGATATAAGGAATACTTCCATCCGCAACGATCACACCGTTTGCAGTGCCTTCCAGTGGAGAAACATTTGCTTCGACTGTTGGAAGTGTGGAAAACTGTCCTTTTTCTACCATACAGTAAAGATGATTTCCACGTCTTCCCTTAGCGGAGTATTCCAGATGGGTTCCGCCAGGAGAGGTCAGAACGATCTTTTCTGCTCCGGCCATTGCCTGCGCCATACCGACACAGATTGGTTTTAATCTCTCAAAATCACCTTCGATTCCACCGTGGATCATCATATCTTCCGTAAACTGGGTTAATACGAGACCACGGGACCCAGCTGCGATCGCTTCTTTTACGGCGTGAGTGTGTGTGATGGATTTTCCGACAACGGAAAGAAAGGCATCACTGGCCTTCATTGCCGCAGCAATCTCTTTCGGCGGTTCGGAACTATCCTGGGATCTTGGTTCCATAATGCAGACGGTTGGCTCTGCGCCGATGCGGTAAACTTCAGTTGCGAGTGCCTGAGCGATACTGAAACGGGACTGTTCGGTAACGATCAAAACGTGTTCCCCGGCCTTGATACCGGCACAGGTATTTACAACCTTTGATGCTCCGCGAGACATGTAAAAGTTCTCCATATAATACCCTCCTGAATATATATTTTATATTCTATAGAATATATTATCACATAAGAATTGTCAAGCAAAAAGAGCAATGTCGAGTGAAAATTTTCAACATTGCTCTTTTCCTTTTCATTTACACGAACATTGAGCCAAAGTCCACGCTTGCGCGAGACCTTGGCGACTGTCGCGATAACAAGGGGAAACTCGCGAAACATGTTTTCGCTTGTTATCCCGTATCAGCAAAGAGCCGCTTCCAGCAAGCTCTGCGGGGTGTTATCTTTCCGCAGGGAATTGCCAGCGACAGCTCCCACAGATAAAAACATATAGATTTAGTGACCTTCGATATATTGCTGACCATGATGAATATGTTCGGAAATTGCAGCCTGTGCCTTTGCGACATCTTTCTCGCGCATGGCGTCTACAATTTTCTTGTGTTCTTCAGCAATTTCTGCTCTCCGGTCAATACTGCTGGAAGAAAATTTACGGTCTCTTCCAATTACGCCCTTTAGCATTCCGAGCAGTTTACAGAGAGTCTCATTTTCAGAGAGCGCATAGATATAGTCATCAAATTGCTGACTTGCCTCTGAAATCTCCGATACTCCGCTTGCATTTTCAAAAACTGCTATCAATGAATATAGGTAATCAATATCTTTGTCAGTCAGGTGTGTGATCGCTTCAGATATCGCAAGATGCTCTAAAACTTCGCGACACGCATAAGCTTCTTCAATTTCTTTGTGGTTCAGGGTACGGACAACAGCGCCGTGGTAAGGAACGGTTTCAATCATTCCATCGCTGGCAAGCCGCCGGAGCGCTTCACGAACTGGCGTAGCACTTACCCCCATTTGCTTTGCCAGATGCTGTTCCTTTAATTCAGTCCCTGCGGGAAGATCCCCATTTGCAATGGACGCGACAAGATTTTGATATACCTGCTCAGCTAAAGAGACTCTGGAAACACCGGATACTTTCCCATAATTTTCCATATCCCTTTTCTCCTCTTTCTTCTTGCTGAGTCAATTATAACACCGGTGAGGGGAGAGAAGCAACCGGAAAGATATTCGGTGGGGCGGAGCCTAAAATGAAAATTTAAATTCCACTTCTCCAAAGGGCGGTGGAGTTTACTCTTGCACAGTTGATATTTACTCATGCATACTGATATGATACTTTAATCGTCCTTCTGACAGCAGTAGAAGGAGTTTGACTATGAGTAAATATATCCCAGGCAACCAGAAGCATCTCACCATAGAGGATCGTATCTATATCCAGAATGAACTGGATAAGGGTACATCCTTTAAAGATATTGCCCGCTTTCTCTGTAAGGACCCTACTACGATTTCAAAAGAAGTGAAGGCCAGAAGATCCTCCGATTGGTTTCACAAAGGGACTTTTCTTAATGCGAAGAACTTCTGTACCAAGCGTTTCCGTTGTAAGAAAACGAATGCCTGCAATAAGATCCTTCTTTGCGGCGTTAAATGTGCTTCCTGTCCCACCTGTAACCAGACCTGTCCAGATTTTCAAAAAGAACGCTGCAGCAAACTTGATCGGGCTCCCTACGTCTGCAATGGATGCAGTAAAAAGATCAATCATTGTACGATTGCCCACAAATATACCTACAATGCCAGGTTCGCTGATCGGAAATACCGGGAGTGTCTCAAGGATTCCAGGTCCGGAATCGCTATGACCAGACAGGAACTCCACAAAAAGGATAAGATCATCACTCCTCTGATCGCTCAGGGCCAGTCTCCTTACCAGATCGTTGCAAACCATCCGGAATTGAATCTTTCCGTCCGCAGTGTTTACAACTACCTTGATATGGGACTTCTGACTGCCAGAAACGTTGATCTGAAACGTAAAGTGAAGTTTAAACCCAGAAAAGTCCATAAATCACAGATATCTGACCGCCGTGTCTTTAATGGCAGAACTTACGCTGATTTTCAACAGTTGCACCTGGAATCTTTTGTAGAGATGGACACCGTCCACTCCGCTGTTGGTTCCTCTAAAACACTGCTTACCTTCTTTTTTACAAGGGAAAAGCTGTTTCTTGCGTTCCTCATGAACCGGAATACGGAAGGATCTGTACGACTCGTTTTGGACCGTTTAGAAAAGCGTTTTGGTACCTTCGATTTCCTGACTCTGTTTGAATATATACTCACCGACAGAGGCGCTGAATTCGGTGATCCTGATTCTCTCGAAACCGGTGTTACCGGTATCCAGAGAACCAACATTTATTACTGTGATCCCATGAGAAGCGGACAGAAAGGCGGCATTGAACAGGCACACACCATGCTCCGCATGATACTGCCGAAACGAACTACCTTTGAATTCCTGACTCAATGGGATGTGAATCTAATCACCAGCCACATCAACTCAACACCGCGGGAGAGTTTGAATGGGCGTACACCGTATGATGTCGCCCTGGAGGCTTTTGGGGAAGACGTCTTAAAAGCATTTCAGCTTAGGCGTATTGACCCTGACAAAGTCGTCTTAACACCTAAGCTGATCCGCTATAACCACTAACCCATGAAGAAATCTGCTGTCAGACTGGAAGTAAACTTTTCACATTTTTCAAATGTGGCTGGTGGAATTTAGTCGTGCACACCGACCTCCAGCAGCTTGTTTGCCATACAGAAAAACAGAAAATTTCGCCATAGATTACTTGTATTATAGCATAGATTCCGCTTTTCTTCTTAAAAATCACTAGATTATAAGCAACTTTTAAAAGAGCGGTGGAATTTACTTTTGCACTGGAATTTACTTTTTCAAGTCAGCGTAAATATATACCAGGCAACCAGAAACATCTTACACTTGAAGACCGTATCTATATTCAGAATGAACTTGATAAAGGAACTACGTTTAAGGATATTGCCAGATTTCTATGCAAGAACCACAACTATATCTAGAGAGGTCAAGTCTTACAGAGTCTCTGATTAGTACCACAAAGGGACTTTTTATAAGTTAGCCCTCAACCACCAGTACCTTTTCATCTTACCACATTTTTGAAATAATCGCTCCAACAACATTTCTAAACATGTTTTCGTTTCATTCGCTCGAATTGCGCGATTCGTGTTCACTTTATCTAGGAGGATTGTCTCATGAATGCCAGACAAAAAATCATCAGGTCCATCTTCAGGAATGGACGATTCGCTTTGCCGAGCAAAAGTCCAGCGGACTTACCGTCAAGTGAATATTCCGGATGAGTTTCTATCAGCTGTCCGGCGATATAAAAATCACTTTTTAGATTCACTTTTGTGCATACTGAATCATAATTTCTATAAGGATATTTGTAAAGGCTGCTACGCACCGCAGATGCCACAAGGCTTTGACAAATATTCTCATAGGAATAGAAAATATAGTTAAGCACAAAAAGGTGATTTCCGGGTACCAGAACCCCGATTTCCAAATTTACGGATTGGCGATTTCGAACCGCAAGAATATTCAGTAAATTCTCAACCGTTTGAGGATTTACCTTTCCGTCAACAGAAAGTCTCTCCATATATAAACTAAGACTTTCCATGTCTAAAATGGAAAGTCTTAGTTTATTATTGTCAGTCCGCCGTGCTCCGCAGAATACAGTTATCAAATATTCTTCTCATAGAATCCTTCCTGGCTGTATTCTGACCATTTCAGGTACATTTCCTGATATTTGCTACCTCCACACCTTTGATTGGATTTAAGAACCTATCGACATCGAAATACAAATTCTGGAAAATCGGAACTAAATCAATATATTCTTCTTCCGGTTTCTCGTTGTGCTTATACTTTGCCATAACAACAAGATATCCATTGTCCCACTCTTTCACTGCTGTATATCGTTCCAGCGAATACGGAGCAATGAACCGGATCACATGGTTTCCGAACTGGAACACGGTATAGTTTTTCTCATTGCTAATAGTTGCTACTCCACTCATGCCAATTCCTCCTTCAAAAGTTCCGAAACCATTTTATAGGTTCCATTTATTATTTCCACTCTTTGATATCAACCATAGTATTGTCTTCCACATTCAGCATACGTCAATATCGCTGTGTAGTCAAGCTTCGAGCATTGCTTTTTCAGGTGCTGAAAGCAGTGGGCCTCACTCCCCCACAAAATACCTCCCATTCCTCTTCCTATCAAACAACGCATAATACTGCACTGTCCGGTACCTCTCGATCCATTCCCTGTAACTATTCTCCGCCCAGAGATCATACCAGTCCCCATCCGCGGTCATATATCCGGCGAAATTAAACACCGGGATCTGCTCTCTCTGGTTCATCCGGTAACGGTCATACGCGGACAGCTCCAGCCCCGCATACTTCCGGACCAGCGTCCCGAGATAGTTCGTGCTGATCACATCTTCACCCTGGGAATTCTTCATCGAATAATCCTTCGGGATCTCGTAGTTGCTCCAGATAAAATACGGCACCGTATAGATCTTCTCCGTCATCGTAAGATCCGTATCCGTGTCCTCTCTCCCAGCTTCCCTGAGCGCATTCTCAAAGTCCCCATTCAGCGCCGGCTGATGATCCCCGAAGAAGCAGATAAGTACCGGCCGGTCCACCTGCTCAAAATAGGAGATCAGATACGAGAGCGCCTGATCCGACTTCGCGATCAGCGACTCATACATCTGAAGATCCAAATACCCGCTGTATTCCTCATCAACATCGACGATCTCCTCCGGCTTCAGCTCCCCGATCCCATCATATCCGCCATGATTCTGCATCGTGACATTAAAAATAAAGGTCGGCTCCGTCTGCGCCTCATAGACCTCGATCAGCTTCTGATAATCCCCAAGATCAGACACCCGGTTCCAGACCGTCCGCTCACTATCCTCAAACGAGCTGATCGACAGAAACTCATCAAATCCGAGCTTCGGATACACAACACTTCTGCGCCAGTTCTCCGGATTTTCCGGATGCATCGCGATCGTGTGGTAGCCCTGTTCCTTTAAGATCGAAACCATGGACGGCACATTCGTAAAATCAAAGCTGGAGTACGGATTGATCCCGTTTGTATAGGTCATCGAATCCCCCGTCAGATATTCGAACTCCGTCGTGGATGTCCCGCCGCCCCGGGTTGAAACATAATCCCATCCATACTCGATCGTATGCGGATCATCCTTCAGCGAATGGAAAAACGAAAGATCATCCTCCGTACATGCAAGCGGACCCAGAACACTCAGATCACTGAACGATTCATTCATGATCGTAATGATCATCGGCTGCTCGCCGGTATCTTTCTTCTCTGTTTCCGCCGCCCCGTACTCTTCCAAAATTTCTTCCGCACTCTGCTCCGTATACCCATCCGGCTTACTGATCTTCATCCTCTGCCAGAATGAGATAAACGCCGGAGCAAAACCGGTTGTCTGATATGTATTTACCTGCGCCCAGAAATCAATCCAAATATTGTAAGTATCTGGGAAATCATAGCTGCCAATCCAGAAAAACAACGCCGCAGCTGCCCCAATCGCTCCGCAGCCCTTTATCAGAATTCGTTTCTTTCCCGCTCTCTTCTGAAAGATTTCCATCTTTCCAAGCGCCCACATACAGGTAAACAGAAAATACAGGATCAGAAACGTAAACGCCAGCTCCTCCGCGACCTCAAACGTATACTGCCCTGCGACCGACATCGCGGTCCGCAGTGCAAAAATATCTGTTGCAAGGAACGGCTGCCCGCGGAACTTCAGGAGATAATAATTGAGCGCGCCGACAAGCCATGCAAAGATATATAGCGCCTGAAGCCCGAGCATCCCTTTCTGCATCACGCACACAAAAATTACTTCCAGGATCAGATAGATCAGGACGTTCAATTCCCCGTTTAAAAGGCTGATCCCCGTCACCGACGGGTTCCAGCAGAGTTCCTCGAGGAAAAATGCAAGAAACGGAGTGATCGCCAGAAAGATCCAGTAGAACGCTCTCGCACACTCCGGAAACCGCCGGAGCACGTCTGTTCCATAGATCCAGATCGCAGTCGCCGCAAGGATCATGAGATCCGCCATCCCCGTACTCACCGGTGGGAACTGGTTTGCGATCTTCGTGACGCCGATCACGTCTCGGGAAAGATTCACATAGTAAAACGCCAGAATTCCCATGCCGACTGCCATCTTGATCGACATGGAATAAACCTGGTTCCGTTTCTCCGGTATGCAAATGAAGATCCACAACATCCGGCTGCACTGCGCCGCGATCAGCGCATAAGTCAGGATCAGCCATATCGACAGGTAGTGGATATGGAACACCACCTTGATCGCAAATTCACAGCATAGCGCTGCGAATAGGGAACAGCCGAGATATAGTTTCTCTTTGCGATCTTTTCCCCTCTCCTGTTTCTTTCCGGTTCCTGTAAAATATACAATGATCGCCGCTGCGATCCAAATTATTGCTTCCAATCTTTTGTATTTCCTGCCTTATCCTTTTTTCCTAAAAATAATCAGTTTACTCGCCACATAATTTAAAATTACAACAAGCACATTTGAAGCAATCTTAATAAAAAGATCATTCATCCCCATGCAATCCACAAATACATACATGATCAATAGATCACATGCCCCGGTAAATAATCTGCATGATACGAATGACACAAATTCCTGCATCATGGCACGAAGCTGAAGATTTTTGCTCTCAAATACCCACCACTTATTCGTAATATACGCAAACAGTACCGATATAACCCATGCGATACAGGTACTTGCTACAACAGAGAAACGCAGTGGATGCGCACACAGATAGTATGTAATAATATTGACAACAGTCGTACAAACTCCAAAAAAGAGATATAAAATTGGCTGCTGATATTTTTTGAATAACCGCATTATCATTTTTCTGTATCCCCGTCTGTATCCTTCTTCTCCTCCGTCCGCTCACTGATAATATATCTCGGACGATGCTTTACTTCCATATAGATTTTTCCGATATATTCTCCAAGAACACCTATACAAATTAATTGCACCCCCCCAAGGAGGCAAATAATGCACGTCATGCTAGACCATCCGGCAACCGCATTGCCCATGAGCCGCATGACGATCGACCAGATCACCCCGAGAAAGCTCAGTCCGGCGATCACAGTTCCAAGAGCTGTGATGATCCGAATCGGTTTTACGCTGAGACTGGTAATTCCATCAAAGGCAAGGGCCAGCATTTTAGAAAGCGGATAATGACTTTCCCCTGCGATTCGTTCATGCCTCTCATAATACACGCTGGTGCTCTTAAAGCCGACAAGTGGGAACATTCCGCGCAGGAACAGATTGACTTCCTTGAAATTTGCAAATTCTTTCAGGACACGGCTTGAAACCAGTCGATAATCCGCATGATTATAGACAACCTCCGCTCCCATCCAGTTTAAAAGCTTATAGAAGCCTTCCGCTGTAAAACGCTTAAAAAATGTATCCGTATCACGCCTGCTTCTGACACCATAGACGATTTCGCATCCCTGATGGTACTGCTCGACCATTTCATCCATGGCATTAATATCGTCCTGACCATCACAGTCAATAGAAATCGTAATATCACATTTATCTTTTGCCTCCATCAGTCCCGCAAGAACCGCATTTTGATGTCCACGGTTACGGCTCTGGGAAATACCGATAAAATGTTCATCCTGCTTCGCCAGATTGCAAATGATTTCCCAGGTTTTGTCTTTGCTCCCGTCATTGACAAATAAGATTCGGCTGCTGTCGGAAATCTTATTTGTGCGGATCAATGATGTTAACTTATCCAAAAACATTTTTGATGTGATTGGAAGAACAGTTTCTTCGTTATAACATGGAATAACAATATATAATATGCTACTCATTTCAAATCTCACCTTCCTGATCTTTTGTGTTGTTATTTAAATAGTATTTCAATGCATTTCTACAAACATCAAATACAAATCATATCACATATGTATCTGCTCACCCTTCAATTTTAATTTCATGCTAAGTGTTTCCATTACCTTCCAAAAAAATGTCAATAATACAGAAAGAGCATAAGAGACAGCAACCAACATCATCAGGGACGGAACCGCCCATTTGGGAAATACAACAATCCTAGCGATTGCATAGAAATAATAACAGCAAAAAGAATGGATCAGCCACATATTCGTGCTCTGTTTTCCGATTGCAATAAAAAACCGACTTAAAATATTTACCCGTTTTAACATATCCATACTCACAATAATCAGTATCGGCACATAAAAAATATCAGCCTCAGCGCCTGCAACCGAACGTCTAAGATACACGATAGCGCACCAGATGATCAAATCCATGACAGGATTTAATAATTTTTCCGTTTTCATTGCTCCGTCTAATCTGTCTAATAACCCATCCTTAGCTACTACCGCTCCCATCCAAAAACATGCAGTAAATGGAGCACTCAAGCATAAAAAATGAGAATACAAATAATTGTTATTCAACTGACCGATTATTTCTATATTTCCTATCCCCAGTAAAAAATTTGTAATAATAATATTTCCTACAATAACAAGAAAAATATTAATAATCGCTGAATGCCTGTCGATGATCCATCTCAACAATGGAAATAAAATGATTGCCACTGCATAGCTGTAAAGGAACCACCATTCCCCATTGTAGCTACAACTGATGCCTAAAAAATTGGCAATACACTCCTGAATTGAAAAATGACTGTATCTGCTATAAATCAGCTCATTATCACAGTATGGAGGCTGCGAAGAAAAGAACAGAAACGCAATCGGAATGAAAACGACAAACACTTTCCAATAGGGAACATATAGACTTTTCAGCTTTTTTATAGGATCAAATTTCTTGTTTCTGTTGCTGATGTACATTCCATAGCCACCTACAAAAAAGAAGAAGGAAACACAAATTTTAGCAAATACTCCAAAGTATTGGGGCATTGGTTCGCCAAATATCATTATACCATACCAGGGTACTCCCCCCTAATTCTATCTGGGAATCCCCATAGATGATGTGACAACATCAATATTATTGCAATGCCTTTTATAGCTTTGGTATCATCTCTGGATAAAAATTTATCTAGATTGTTATTAACATTGATTTCCAAATTTCAATTTCCTCTCTCCTATATAACGATATTGGGACAAAAAGCTCTATATCGCCTTGAAAAATCCATACAATTTCTAGAAATGCCTTCTGGTTTTTCTTGTTATATATACGAAATTTTTCGCTAGTTGACAAATTGCTATCCTTAAGATTACACCTTTACAGATCTCTGCAAAGTCTGATTTTACCTGCAATAGTATGACATGCAAGTTTCCAACCTTTGCTTGCCATAGGAATCATTAAAAAATATGCTGGAAACATATACTGGGTCTTATTTTCCCACAAGATATATACAGCAATATATCCTAACACAGTTATAAGTTCTACTAATCTTACAACCTTCTCCTTATTATCAAATAAAAGCAGCCAGAATACCCCTAACGATAATATTGTTTGCATAATATCCATCACACAAAATAGTATCGCATGTGCCTTCCCATAATAAAAGCTTTCTCCATATCTTGTCATTTCACGTTCCGCTTGATTATAGCCGTTAGCCTGTACCGAATCCCAATTGCTAGCAAGAAATGATTCAAAATCTGGATTTGTCCATTCAATCACAAATTTTTCCACTAAAAATCTAATGTCTTTTCTTTTCTGATTTTTGAATCATTATAACCAAATCGTTTTCAGATATATTTCTCCACTTCTCTTCCTTATGCAAAGCATCCAATAATTGCTCCACTGGCACCCAACCTTCTTCATCCATTTCTAATTCATATTCCCATGGAGCATGACGAAGTGCATAAGATATTTCTTTGCTTAATTCTGTTAATTTATCCATTACTTTCATCCTCTTTTATCATTTCTTCAACGGCATCCTTAAACCAATCCCAAAAGCAATCATATTCTTTTCTTTGCTCATATCCTGCACTAGCAAAATCATGAACAATCTGTACTTTATTACCTTTTCCGATTTCAAAGCAGGCTATATCATCACCATCATCCCTTCTGGCAAAAGGTACTAGTTGTCTTTCAGGATATCTATTTTTTAAACCTATAATTCTAATTTCTACCTGTTCCTTAGTCATTAAATACCATAAATCTAAATCCACTAAATTTAAATCTACAATTTT
>OGHJ01002216.1_pt1 | contig 17392 bp, 13 predicted proteins | sample 1571351 | NCBI WGS metagenome assembly OGHJ01 (sample SAMEA2582037, study PRJEB24529) | metagenome | biome: Human gut stool | place: China | collected 2011 | reverse complement strand
CGGCAGCGCCGCCACCCGTGAGGCAATCGTGACGCTCCACGCCCGGAACGGACAGGTGGGGGCCGACCCCGCCGCCGACGTGCTCAAGGCCCGGGGCGCCGCCGTGGAGGAGTTCGCCTTCCCCATGATGAAGTACGTGGTGCCCACCTACTATATCATCGCCGCCGCCGAGGCCAGCTCCAACCTGTCCCGGTTCGACGGCGTCAAGTACGGCTGGCGGGCGGAGGGCTACGAGGACCTCACCGACCTCTACGAGAAGACCCGCACCCAGGGCTTCGGCGCCGAGGTCAAGCGCCGCATCCTGCTGGGCACCTTCGTCCTCTCCGCCGGTTACTATGACGCGTATTATAAAAAGGCCCTCCAGGTGAAGGCCCTCATCAAGAAGGCCTACGACGAGGCCTTTGAGAAGTACGACCTCCTCCTCACCCCGGTGGCTCCCACCACCGCCCCCAAGCTGGGGGAGAGTCTGGGCGACCCCTTGAAGATGTACCTCTCCGACATCTACACTGTGCCCCTGAATCTGGCCGGTCTGCCGGGGCTGTCCATGCCCTGCGGCTTTGACGGCCAGGGGCTGCCCATCGGGGCCCAGCTCATCGGCCCCGCCCTGGGGGAGGCCAAGGTGCTGAACGCGGCGCATGCCTTCCAGCTGGACACGGACTGGCATCGAAGAGCCCCCTCATCCGGCCCTGCGGGCCACCTTCCCCCCAGTGGGGGGAAGGTCACAGAGAAAGGAGGGATTTGAATGACCTGGGAAACTGTCATCGGTCTGGAGACCCACGTGGAGCTCTCCACCAAGACCAAGATCTTCTGCTCCTGCACCACCGAGTTCGGCGGCGCCCCCAACACCCACTGCTGCCCGGTGTGCATGGGCATGCCCGGCACCCTGCCGGTGGTCAACGAAAAGGTACTGGAGTACGCCGTGAAGGTGGGCTTGGCCCTGGACGGGGAGATTACCCGCTCCTGCCGGTTCGACCGGAAGAACTACTTCTACCCCGACCTGCCCAAGGCCTACCAGATCTCCCAGCTCTATCTCCCCATCGTCCGCAACGGCAAGCTCACCATCCACACCGAGTCCGGCGGGGAGAAGACCATCCGCATCCACGAGCTGCACATGGAGGAGGACGCGGGCAAGCTGGTCCACGACCCCTGGATCGACCAGACCCGCTGCGACTACAACCGCTGCGGTGTCCCTCTCATCGAGATCGTCACCGAGCCCGACTTCCGCTCCGGGGAGGAGGTCATCGCCTACCTGGAGAAGCTGCGCTCCACCCTCCAGTACCTGGGGGTCTCCGACTGCAAGATGCAGGAGGGCTCCCTGCGCTGCGACGTGAACCTGTCGGTGCGCCCCGCCGGGTCCACGGAGCTGGGCACCCGCACCGAGATGAAGAACCTCAACTCCTTCAAGGCCATTGCCCGGTCCATCGAGTATGAGGCCAGGCGGCAGATTGAACTCATTGAGGAGGGTAAGCGGGTGGTCCAGGAGACCCGCCGCTGGGACGAGAACAAGGACGCCACCTTCGCCATGCGCTCCAAGGAGAACGCCCAGGACTACCGCTACTTCCCCGAGCCCGATATCCCGCCCCTGGAGATCGGTGAGGACTACCTGGAGCGGCTCCGTAAGGAGCAGCCCGAGATGGCCGAGGCCAGGATGGCCCGGTACCAGGCGGACTGGGGCCTGCCCGTCTATGACACCCAGATGCTCACCGGCCAGAAGGCACTGGCGGAATTTTTCGAGGCCACGGTGGCCCTGGGGGCGCCCTCCAAGCAGGCCGCCAACTGGATCATGGGCGAGGTTCTTCGTCGGCTGTCCGCCGACGGGCTGGAGGCCAAGGATATGGTCTTCACCCCCAAGACCCTGGCCAGGCTTATTGAGCTGGTCCAGACCGGCTCCCTCAACCGCAACACCGCCGTCAAGGTCTTTGACGCTGTCTTTTCCGACGACGCCGACGTGGACGCCTACGTGAAGGCCCACGGTCTGGAGCAGGTCTCCGATGCCGGACTGGTAGGGAGCGTGGTGGACAAGGTTTTGGCCGCCAATCCCAAGTCTATCCAGGACTTCAAGGCCGGAAAGGAGAAGGCCTTCGGCTTCCTGGTGGGCCAGGTCATGCGGGAGCTCAAGGGTCAGGCCTCCCCCCAGGTGGTCAACCAGACCCTGCGGGAGAAGCTGGAACAGCTGTAAGCTGTCATTTGAATGGGACCGGCGTCCCTCCGTCTCTGGAGGGGCGCCGGTCCTTGCTGTCCGAACAGGACGGGAAAGTGCCCTTGCGCGGGGACTGGTTTCATGCTATGCTACAAAATAAGAGAGAACGTTTGCCCATAGCTGAGAGGAGAAGCGTAAATGAGATACCTCCGTTCCGTTTTTGCCCTGGTTCTGAGCGCGGTCCTGCTTTTGGGGAGCGGCGCCGCATGGGCCGCCGCCCCGGAGGAACCGGGGGAGCTGACCATCCTGTTCACCCACGACACCCATGACCACTTCCTGCCCGCAGCCAATGAGGAGGGTGGGGAGTACGGCGGCTATATCCGGCTGGCTACCTTATTAAAGGAACAGCGTCAGGCGGCAGCGGAGCAGAGCAGGGCGGTGGTCACCTTGGACGGGGGCGATTTTTCCATGGGCTCTCTCTTCCAGACCATCTACACCACCGATGCTCCGGAGCTCCGTGCTCTGGGAGCGATGGAGTACGATGTGACCACCCTGGGCAACCACGAGTTTGACTACCGCCAGCAGGGACTGGCCGACATGCTCAATGCGGCCAAAGAGAGTGGCGATCCTCTGCCCGCCATCGTCCAGGCCAACTATACTCAGCCCATGGACCACGACAGCGGCTACGCGGTGGTCCAGGCTCTGGAGAATTACCCGGTGACCGATTACACCGTGATCGAGCGGGACGGACTGCGGGTGGCCGTCTTTGGGGTGCTGGGTGAGGACGCCGACGACTGCGCCCCCATGTCTGGCATGGAGCTTGAACCCATCGCCGACGCCGCCAAACGGGTGGTTGCCGAGATTAAAGAGAAGGAAGACCCCGACTATATCATCTGTCTCTCCCACAGCGGTACCGACGGGACGGGGAGGGGAGAGGACTATGAGCTGGCCAAGGCGGTGGACGGCATCGACGTCATCATCTCCGGCCACACCCACACTACCATAGAGACCCCCATCCAGGTCAACGGTACCCTTGTCGTCTCCTGCGGAGAGTACACCCAGAATTTAGGGGTGCTGACGGTGTCCAAGGCGGAGGGGAAGACGGAGCTGGTGGACTATCAACTCCTGCCTGTGGATGAGACTGTGACCAATGACCCGGCCATGACTGCCTTGGCCCGGAGCTTCCAGCGGACGGTGGACGAGACCTACCTCTCCGGCTACGGCCTCACCTTCGATGAGGTCCTCTGCGAGAACCCCTATAATTTCACGCCTATCAGCCAGTTCGGGGCCATCCAGGAGGAGGATGCCCTGGGCAATCTCATTGCCGACTCCTATGTCTACGCCGTCAAAGAGGCGGAAGGGGAGAACTACGTGCCGGTGGACTTTGCTGTGGTGGCATCCGGAGTCATCCGGGCCTCCCTGGCCAAGGGAGACATTACCGTCTCCGACGCCTTTGATGTCTCCTCTCTGGGCTCCGGTGCCGACGGCACCCCGGGCTATCCTCTGGTGGGAGTCTATATCACAGGCAAAGAGCTGAAGGATGCCTTCGAGGTGGATGCCTCGGTGACGCCTCTCATGTCGGCGGCCCAGCTCTACGGCTCGGGCATGAAATGGTCCTTCAATACCCACCGGATGATTTTTGACAAGGTCACCGACTGTGCCCAGATCCTGCCCGACGGAACGGAGGTCCCCATCCAGGATGACAAGCTCTACCGAGTGGTCACCGGCCTCTACTCCGGCCAGATGCTGGGCACGGTGAACGGCAAGAGCTTTGGCCTTCTGACCATCACCCCCAGAGACGAAAAGGGTCAGCCCATCGAAAACCTGGAGGACTATATCATCCATGGTCCTGGTGGAACAGAGGTCAAGGAGTGGTATGCTCTGGCCTCTTACCTTCAGAGCATGGGCACGGTGGACAGCCGCTATGCCGCCCCCGAGGGCCGAAAGACGGTGTCCCGCTCCTGGAACCCCATCGAATTGGTGCGCAGCCCCGGCTGGATCACTCTTGCAGCTATGGCGTTGGCAGTGCTGGTGGTGGCCATCATCATCCTGCTGGTGACCAAACCGCTCCGCCGCCGCAGCCGCCGGGGTTACCGGGCCTACCGGGGCCGCCGCCGGAGGTAAACGATAAAAAGCCATGAACTGATCTGGAAGGGTTGCTCCGCGGGGAGGACCGTAAACGGTTTTGGAGTCAACAACAAATTGAGGACAGACTGAGGTCAACCAGTCTGTCCTCGTTTCGTACTTACACAATGTGACGTATATACTGGGAACAAAGGGCTTTACCTGGCTGTAAAAGACCTTTATCAGGTCGGTTTCGATTCCGCGCATCGCTTCAAACCCCTTCGATAGGCCAGGGCGCAGGCGGTGGTAAGGAGCAGACACAGCAACTCGGAGCACAGGGTGGACAGCCAGATGCCGGTGTCTCCGAAGAGGGCGGAGAGAGTGAGCAGGGAGACGGCCATAAGCACCAGACTCCGGCCGAAGGAAATGGAGAGGGCGAAGGCGGGCCGCTCTACGGCGGTGAAAAAGGCCGCGGTCACCACATTGAGGCCCATGGGCAGAAAAGAGAAGGCATACAGGCCCAGGGCGGAGATAGAGTAGCTGAACATGGGGCTTTCATGCTCCAAGAAGAAACCCACGATGGCCCCGTCTCCTATCTCCACCAGGAAGAAGAAGACCACCGAGAGGGTCAAGGCCAGGGTGATGCCGTATCGGAGGAGACGATGGCAGACGGAGCGTTCCTTTGCCCCCAGGTGGAAGCTCACCAGAGGCTGGATGCCCTGGGCGATGCCGGTCATGGTCATAAGGACCAGGGTGTTGACGTAGCTGATGATGGTGTAGGGGGTGAGGCCGCTCTCCCCGATGACCTGGAGGATGACGTGGTTGAAGAGGAAGATGACCAGACCGTTGGAGAGCTCGTTGAGTCCTTCGGAAAGACCCAGGGGGAGGATACGCCGGTAGGCGGAGAGCTCCCAGCGGAAGGGCTGAAACCGGAGCCGCTGCCGGTGTGTGAGGAAGTACCCCGTAAAGACCGCCGTGGAGGTCACCTGGGCCAGGCCGGTGGCGAAGGCCGCGCCCCAGACCCCCCAGTGGAAGACCAGCACGAAGACGGCGTCCAGCACCACGTTCATAAGGGAGCAGGAGATGACGCCCACGGTGCTGATGTGAGGGGCGCCGTTGGCCTTCACCTGGACCTCCAGGTTGTAGGAGACGGTGAAAAAGACGGCAAAGACGGCGATGGTGCCCACATATTCCTTCACATATCCCAGCGTATCCGGGGTGGCGCCCAGGAAATGGGCCACCGTGTCCAGGTTGAAAAGCACCAGCACGGTGAGGAGAAGGCTGACCGCGCCGGTCACCGCCAGATTCTGGTTAAAATAGCCCCTGGCCCGCTCCAGATCCTTCTGGCCCAGGGCGATGGAGATGACGGTGGAGGTGCCGGTGGCCAGGAGAATGCTCACCATAAAGATAAAAGAGGTAAAGGGCATGGAGAGATTGACCGCCCGCAGGGCGATCTCGCCCACGCCCCGGGACACGAAGATCCCGTCCACCATGGTATAGAGGGAAAAGATCCACATAGAGACGATGGAGGGAACGACAAACTTGAAAAAACGCTTGATCAGGTCCATAATGGAATGACCTCCCAGACTCATATCGGCGTCCGCAAATATATGATAAACCCTCGGAGCATCCGAAGGTCAAGACCCAGGAGGAAAAAAGATGAGAGACCTCTATCAGATCCACGAGCTGGCCAAGCTCTTCGGCCTTCATCCGGACACCCTGCGTTACTATGAAGAGAAGGGCCTTCTCCACCCGGAGCGGCGGGAGAACGGCTACCGGGCCTACCACATCCAGGACATCTGTACCCTGAACATCATCCGGGCCCAGCGGGAGCTGGGGGTGCCGGTGGAGGAGATCGGGGCCTACCTGGACCGGCGGAGCGTGGCGGAGACCCTGTCCTTTCTGGACCGGCAGGAGGAGCTGCTGGAGCGGAAGATGGCGGATCTCCTGAGGACCCGGGAGGAGAGCCGGGACCGCCGGGCCCGGCTGCTCCGCTATCGGGATGTGGAGGCGGGGGCGGTGACCTGCCGGACCATGCCGGAGCGGCCCTGCGTTCTGCTCCAGGAGGACGTGATCCTGGAGAAGGAGATCGACTTTCTCCTCAAGAAGCTGGAGAAGCGCCACAGCAATACCATCAAGATCATGGGCAAGCAGACCATGGGCGCCCTCCTGGACAGGAAGTCCATGCGACCGGGGGACTACAAGCATTTTTCCTTCGTTTTTTTCCTCACCGGGCCGGACCAGGAGCGGGACACGGTCCTCCCGGCAGGGGAGTACGCCAGTCTCTTCTACCGTGGCTCCTACGAGCATCTGGAGGAACACTGCCAGACCCTCTTCCGTGGGGTGGCGGCGCTGGGTCTGGAGCTGGACGGCGCCCCCCTGGAGCTCTACCGCATCGACGCCCACGACACGGACCTGGAGGAGGAATACCTCACCGAGCTCCAAGTGAAGGTGAAACGGGCAGGAAAACAGGCATAAGAAAGCGGCAACTCCGACTTGGGTCGGAGTCGCCGCTTTGTTCGTCATAGAAGATCGCCGAACATCCGCCGGCTGCGGTCGTCGTCGGTAATGGTGCGGTCCCGTCCGTGGTAGAGGAGCAGTCCCACCACCGCCAGCACGCCGGCCAGGAGGTAGTCCAGAGCGCCCATGCCGCCGGGGGAGAAGGGAAGGACCAGGTTGAGAGTGAGGAAAAGGGAGGCGATGATTCCCAGTACCGCCGTTACCCTGCCGCCGGGCATGGAGACGGGCCGCCGGAGCTTGGGGTGGGTCCGGCGCAGCCGCAGCACGGCAAAGAGGGTGGTCACCCACATGATGATGGTGGCCAGAGAGGCGGTGTTGATGAGGGGGAGGAAGAAGAGCTTACCCAGGAAGGGGGCGAAGAGAACCAGGGCTACTGAGGCCCAGATGCAGCGGGTGGGGGTGCCGTATTTGGGGTGGAGACGGCAGAACCAGCGGCTCACCAGGTCGGAGCCGGCCAGACCGTAGATCATCTGAGCGGCGGAATAGAGGGTGGAGTTCATGACTCCCACAGCGCCCACAAAGGCGGTGAGCAGCAACAGGACCCGCACCACCGGCATGCCGGTGATGTCCACCAGAATGTCGGCAAAGGGGGCGGTGGTTTCCACGGCCTCCCGCCAGGGCATATTCCCGGCCACGGCGGTGGACACCAGACATAATAGGCCGGTGACCAGTACCAGGCAGACGATGAGGGCCAAGCCCGCCTTTCGGGCAGCCTTGCCCTCGGCGTCGGCGGCGGCCTTGGCCACTGTCTCCCATCCGGCTACCGAGAAGACCAGCAGGGAGAGAAGGGACATGGAGCCGGTGAAATCAAAGTCCAGTCCGCCGTCGGAGACGTAGATCTCCGGGTCAAAGTGGGCGAAGGCGGCGATGAGTCCAATGAGGCACATGAAGAGGAGAACCACCGTGGCGATTTTGGCCAGGGCGGCGCACACGTTGGCGCCCCGGTATTGGATATAGAGAATGATTCCAGCCAGGAGGAACTGGATGAGGACATTGGGCAGGGTGACGGCATAGCCGCCGGCGGTGTAGAGAAGCCCGGCCTGGCCCAGTATGGGGAAGAGCTCGTCCAGTAAGGCAACGGCGGCCAGGTCCACCCAGCAGAAGACGATGGTGTTCATCATGACCCCGGCCCAACCCACCAGGAAGCCGCCGCGGCACCCGAAGGCGGCGGTGGCGTAGACCGTCTCACCGCCGGGAAGGGGGAGCATGGGGATGGCCTCCATATAGGCGAAGGCAAAGGGAAACTCCACCGCCATGCAGAGGAGAAAGGCCACCGCCAGATTGAGGGGGCCTCGTGCGGTCTCCAGCCAGGTTCCAGTGAGGAGGAGCCAGGAGGTGCCCAGCATGCACCCCACCCCCATGGCCACCAGGCCGAAGAAGCTGATGGAACCTCGCTTGGCCGTACCGTTCATGGGTGGCCTCCTTTCTTATTTCCGGCGCTTTTTGGGAAAATAGGCGGACACCATGGCGGCCACCTCGTCCAGCCACTGCTTCCGCTGCTCCGGGGTGCTTCCGGCCACCGGACGGAAGAGGCAGCGGTCAAAGGCGGGCAGCGCCAGAAGTCCAAAGACACAGTTCTGCCAGATGCGCTGGAGGGGATCGCCATAGACGGCGTCCTCCACCGGCGCGGGGGTGTTGGAGGTGTTGAAGACCAGGGCGGCTTTGGCCTTCAGGAGGGGGGCGGACTCCTCCCCAGCCTTGGGCAGGGTGTAGGCGATCCCTTCTCGCAGCACCCGGTCCAGCCAGCCGGTGAGGACGGCGGGGGGCTGGCCCCACCAGTTGGGGTGGACCACCACGATGCCATCGGCCTGCTTCAGCTCCTCCTGGTACTGGAGGACCAGGGGGTCCCGGGAGGGCTGACCGGCGGCCTCGTCGGCGGGCATCACCGGGTCGAAGCCCTCGGCGCACAGGTCGTGGAGCCACACCCCATAGCCGTTGGCCCGGAGGGCGTCGGCGGCAGCCCGGGCCATGGCGGCGTTGAGACTGTCCCCGCTGGGGTGTGCCAGCAGGACCAGCACCTGTCCGGCGTCTACCTTGGACTCGGGATGCTCCGCTTTCGGCTCCGGCTGAGGGGCGGGCTCCTCCGACTGGGGAGCGGCAGCCTCGGCCCGAGTCTCAGGGACCGGTTCCGCCTTGACCTCCGGGACAGGGGCGGCGGAGGGCTCGGGCTCTGCCGGCGTCTCCACGGGGACGGTCACCGCCTGAGGCTCCTCCGCCTGCCAGGTAAAGCGGTCGGGAGCGCCCACCAGGATCTTGGCCGAACAGGGGGGCATGACGACCCAGGTCCGGCCGCCGTCATTGTGGTAGATCTCGTCGCCGTTGAGCACGTCCTGGAGCACCGGCTCATTGTGGCGGAATTCCAGGCCGAACTCCTGGTGGGAGAGGTTGAAGAGGACGTAGATCCGCTGCTCCGGGGTGGCGCGGCGGAAGACCAGCTGCTCATTTTTGATGACCACGTTCTCATAGTCTCCCACGGCCAGGGCGGGGAAGGCCCGGCGGATGCGGGAAAGGGCGGAGAGGTGGCGGCACAGGCCCTGGTCCCGCTGTTCCATGTCGGCAAGCTCCAGGCAGGGCCGCAGCACCACGTCGGAGTGGGGGGTGCGCTTCCCCTCCACGGCCCACTCGCCGCCGTAGTAGATGGAGGGTACGCCGGGCATGGTATAGAGGAGGGTGTAGACGTTCTCCAGCAGGGCGGGGTCGGTGAGGGTGCTGGCCAGCCGGTCCACGTCGTGGTTTTCGGTGAAGTTGTAGAGGCACAGTCCCCGGTAGATGCCGCCGGGTCCAAACTGGCGGTTGAGGGAGTGGGCGATCTCGAAGTAGTTCTTGGAGTTGTGGGCCGACCAGTTGCCCTTCCAGCACTCGTAGTTGGTCACCGAGTCCAGCATCTCCGGGTTGGCCCAGCGGGCGTAGTCCCCGTGGATGATCTCGCCCATGAGCCAGAACTCCGGGTCCCGGGATTTTGTATAATGCTTCAGGGCCCGGAAGAAGTCGAAGTCCACGCAGTCGGCGGCATCCAGCCGGAGCCCGTCGATGTGGAAACGGTCCATCCACATGCCCACGGCCCCCAGCAGGTGATCCCGGACCTCGGGATTTTTCAGGTTGAGCTTCACCAGCTCATAGTGGCCGCCCCAGGACTCGTACCAGAAGGGGTCCCCCATGGGGGAGCCCCCGCCGAAGTTCAGGTTCTGGAACCAGCCGCAGTAGGGGGAGGCCTGGCCCTTCTCTTGCACATCGCGGAAGGCCCAGAAGCCCCGGCCCACGTGGTTAAAGACGCCGTCCAGAACCACCCGGATGCCATTCTCGTGGAGGGTGTTACACAGGGCGGCGAAGGAGTCCACGTCTCCCAGGCGGCAGTCGATCTGGTAGTAGTCGGTGGTGTCGTAGCCGTGCTTCACCGACTGGCACACCGGCCCCAAATAGAGGGCGTTCACGCCCAGCTCCTTGAGGTGGGGAATCCACTCCCGCAGCTTTTCCAGCCGCTGAACCGGTTCTCCGCCAGGGTTGTACTCGGGACAGCCGCAGAAGCCCAGGGGATAGATATGGTAAAAGACGGCGCTGTTGATCCAGTGCTCCATGTGTCGTTCGCTCCTATCTTTGCCCGGAACGGGCCGGTTAGGCCGGTAGAGCCGGCTCATACAGTATACCACAGGGAGCCGGATTTGGCGAGGTGACAGTTCCGCTTTGGAGAGAAAAAAGGTCCGTGCTTGACGGGTGTGATATAATATCAACAGTTGCCGCACAAGTGCGGCAGGATACCGTGTATCCAGGCGTTTTGTGAACAAAACGCCTGCTGTTGATGTTACACCTTTATGGTATCATCATAGAAAAACCCACCCAAGGAGGTTGTTTTTATGGTCACACTGGGACAGCGCATGGAGGAGCTGCGCAACGAGCGGGGGCTGAGCCGCCCCGCCCTCTCCGCCGCTCTGGGTTTCCCCAAGAACGCCGCCGAGAAGTTTGAGACGGGACGGCAGACCCCCACCAAGGAGCAGCAGGAGAAGATCGCTGCCTATTTCGGGGTGTCTGTCTTCTATCTCCGGGGGGAGAGCAGCGACCGCACCCGTCAGGAGGACTGGATGGACGCCGCCGCCTTCACCGACGAGGAGCCGGTCTTTGTGCCCAAGCCCGCCCCCAAGCCCCCCAAGCCCAAGGCGGCAGAGCCGGTCCAGGGCGGTATGCTGGACGCCATGCTGGCCAGCAAGGGCGTGCAGGATCTGCTGCGGGGCATGGTGCTGGATGTGCTCAAGTCTCCCGAGGGCCAGGCCATCATCGCCCAGGCGGTGCGGAAGGAACTCAAAAAGTGAGGCGGCGGACACATGCACAATGAACTGACCCAAAAGGACCTCCAGATGATGAAGGAGGAGCTGGACTACCGCCGGATCACCCTCCGGCCCCAGCTCCTGGAGGCGGTGAAGGAGGCCCGGGGCTTCGGCGACCTGAGCGAGAACTTTGAGTACAAGGCCGCCAAGCAGGAGAAAAACAGAAATGAGGGACGTATCCGCTTTCTGGAGAATATGATCAAGACGGCGGTGGTGGTGTCGGACGCCTCGGCGGAGGACGCCGTTGGCCTCTATGACAAGGTGACCGTCTATATCGAGGAGGACGACGAGACTGAGACCTACCAGGTGGTCACCACCATGCGGCAGGACGCCCTCCACGGTCTTATCAGCAAGGAGTCCCCGGTGGGAGAGGCCCTGCTGGGTAAAAAGGCTGGCGACCGTGTCCATATTCAGGTCAACGACAGCTATGGCTACGACGTGGTCATCCGGAACATCGAAAAGGCCCAGGACGACGGCTCCGTCCCCCTCAACAGCTATTGAAAAAGACCGCGTGTCCCGCTTCAGGGACACGCGGTCTTTCTTATGCTTCTGGGGTATGTTTTGTAAGGAGCCGCCGGTAGGTCATGTCGATGCCGAAGGCGCCCAGGGGAGCGGTGACCAGGATGGCCAGCACGGCTACCGTCATCACCAGCTGCCCGCAGGGCAGCTCCATGGACAGGGGTACCGAGCCGATGGCGGCCTGGACGGTGGCCTTGGGAGTGTAGGCGATCATGGAGAAGAGTCGCTCCCGGAGGGGAAGGCCGGTACCCAGCAGGCAGGCGAAGACCCCGATCATGCGGAAGACCAGGCAGCCCAGAATAACCACCAGGGCGGCAGCGCCGGCGGAGCGGGCGTAGGAGATGTCCACAGTGGCGCCCACCAAGACAAAGAGGAGGATCTCAGAGGCTACCCACAGCTTGGAGTACTTGGCGGCCAGGCGCTGGGCCACCTCGGGCCGGGTCCGCTGGAGGGCGATGCCGCAACTCATGACGGCCAGCAGGCCGGAGAAGGGGATGATACCTTTGATTTCGTTCTCCAGGGCCACGAAGAGGAAGAAGAGGCTGAGGAGGACCACCACCTTGGCGGAGTCCCGGACGTGGAACCGGCGGTAGAAGGCGCCGAAAAGGACCCCAGCCACGGCGCCGAAGGCCAGGCCGGTGACCACCGAGACGGGCACCTGGAGGAAGGTGGCGGGGGAGAGGGTGCCCCCCTGGGCAAGGCCGGTGAAGGAGGTGAAGAGGACGATGACGAAGACGTCATCCACCGATGCCCCGGCCAGGATGAGCTGGGGGATGCTGTGGTCGGTGCCGTAGCCCTCCTCCATGAGCTTGAGCATCCGGGGCACCACCACGGCGGGGGAGACGGCGGCCACCACCGCGCCCATAATGGCGGCGTCCAGCAGAGAAATGCCCAGAAGGGGAGGGGCCAGCAGGAGCATCCCTACCACCTCAAAGCAGGCGGGGACGAAGCACATGAGGACAGCTGGGCGGCCAACCTTTTTGAGGTCATCCACCTGGAGGGAGAGGCCGGCCCGGGTGAGGATGATAATGAGGGCCAGCTGCCTGAGGTCGACGGAGATCCCTAAAATGGAGTCGTCCAGCAGATTGAGGACATAGGGACCCAGCAGGATGCCGGTGAGCAGCATCCCCAGGAGGCTGGGCAGCCGGAGCCGGCTAAAGACCCAGCCCAGGGTCATGCCGACGAGGAAAATGAGGGCGAGACTGGTGAGCATGGTGAGGTTCCTCCGTTTGTGGCGCAGGAGCGCAAAAAAAGCTGATGCTCCTGCAAAGAAATTGCAGAAGTCATCAGCTTTTCAGCGGTTCAGGCCGTGGCCAGGGGAGCACTTCATTCCCCGGGGCAGCCCTTCAGGGCCGCCTTGCAGGCCATATCATAGCCCGAAAGAGGGCGCTTGTCAAGAGGGGAAATCCATTACCACAGGGCCCAACCCTGGTCCTCCCGGCTCTCCAGCACGTCCAGGGCACCGCACAGCAGGTCGGCGGCATCGGCACGAGTCAGGGTGTCGGAGAGAGCGAGGGCGCCGTCGGCGTTGGTCTGGAGGACCCCGGCGGTCTCCAGATTCACCGCCGCCTGGCAGGCCCAGGCGGGGGCCACGTCATAGTCAGTGTACATGGTGGTGACGGCGGCGTCGGTGACCTGGAGCATCCGGTCCAGAAGCACGACGGCCTCCGCCCGGGTGATGGTGCGCTCCGGGTCAAAGACCACACCGTCGGCGCTGACCACACCCTGGACATAGCCTGACTTCAGGGCAGAGGACACATAGCCCTTGGCCCAGGTGGGAATGGTGTCGTCATCGGCAAAGCCGGTGCGGGTGACCCCTTCCAGGGCATCCAACCCCATAGTGTGCATGGCCAGAGTCACAAACTCCTCCCGGCTCACGGGCAGGTCGGGCTGGAAGAAGTAGGTGCCGCCCACGCACTCGCCGATGAGGACGCCCTCCTCAGCCAGCCGCAGAGCGGAGCGGTAGGCGCTCACCCCATCCATGTCGGCGTAGGTGACCTTGGTGTTGGCCTTTTCGATCTTCACCTTCACGGTGGCGGGCTCGGAGGTGTTGCCAACGGCGTCCACCGCTACATAGGTGAAGGAGTCCTTGCCCGTCTTGTTCTCATAGGGGGTGTAGGTGAAGGTGGCGGAGCCGTCCTCCGGAAGGGTGACGGCCCCCCGCGCGGGTTTGTCCACCAGGCGGAAGGTGAGCAGGTCGCCCTCCGGGTCCACGGCGGAGAACTGGCCCTGAGCGGCCACGTTCTTATAGGTGCTCAGCTCCAGGTCCCTGGCGATGGGGGCGGCGTTCTCGGCGGTGAGCAGGTAGAGGTCCACCGTCACATCCTCACCGGAGGAGCCGTCAGCAAAGACAGGGGTGAAGGAAAAGCTGGTGGTGGCTGTGGTGGGGGAGGCGTTGGGGGTGAAAGCCATGCCGGAGACGGCCTCCATGGCAACGGCCTCACCCACGGCCAGATCAATACCTCCTAAGGTGAGCACGCCGGCGTTGGAGTCGGGCAGGGCAGTGAGCACGATGGAGTCCAGGGCCTCATCGCTGTTTTCCACCAGAAAATCGTCGGCGGAGAAGGTGAAGACCTCCTGAGGGGTGCCGTTCTTGGCAAAGGTGGCCACGGCGGGGGCCTCTGCCTCCGGGCTGAGCAGCTGGGCGGAGACAGGCAGGACCATGAGCACGGAGAGGGTGGCCATCAGAAGCAGCAACACCCCCCGGCGCAGGGAACGGGGACAGTTCAAAACAAAGACCTCCTTCAATGACACAGGGTCAGGGTGTGGTCTTAGTTTGGACGCTTGCCGTGAGATTATTCCAGCCTAGCAGGAAGAAAGGCCCTTTTTCTCACTCCAACTGACTGCGGTCCCGGAGCCAGCTGGGCAGGGAGCGCATCTTGATGCCGGAGACGATGCCCATACAGGCATAAAGGGTGATGATGGAGGAGCCGCCATAGCTGAAGAAGGGGAGGGTGAGCCCCACCACCGGGAAGACATAGAGACACATGCCGATGTTGATGACGGTCTGAAGGAGGAGCATGGCGGCGTAGCCCATGGCGATGTAGGCCGACATGGGGCTGCTGGCCCGCCGGGCTACCCAGACGCAGCGCAGGATGATGGCAGTGAGCAGGAGCATCACTGCCACGCAGCCGATGAGTCCCAGCTCCTCGCCGCACACGGCAAAGATCTCGTCGGTGTAGCGGGCGGGGAGGGCCTCCTCCGAGAGGCTCTGGGTCTGGGTACCCTGGAGGTAGCCCTGGCCGAAAACACCGCCGCTGCCGATGGCCAGTACGCTGCGGGTCTGCTGCCAGCCGGCGGCCTGGGTCTGCTCGTAGAGGGTGTCGGGGTTGCCGGTGATATGGTCGATCACCACGGTAAAGCGGTTTTGAATATAGGAGGGGATATGGGACCAGATCAGAGTAAAGCCCCCTACGGAGCCGGCCAGACCCAGAAGGAACCAGCGTTTTTTCACGCCGGCGGTCCAGGCGATAATGACGAAGAGACCCAGATAGACCAGCACCATACCGAAGTCTCCGGAAACGGCGGCGATGAGCCCCGCCATGAAGAGGGTGTGGCCCGCCAACTGGACCACGGAGGTGAAGCGGCTGATGCCCCAGTCCTGAAGCTTGCGGCACTGGAGGGCCAGCAGGAGGACAAAAAAGACCTTGGCCACCTCGGCGGGCTGGATATTCACCGGCAGGAAGGGGAAGGCCAACCAGGAGTTGTTGCCGGTGGTCTCGGCGCCCACGCCGAAGGGGGTGAGAAGCAGGAGGATGATAAAGACGTTAAAGCCGAACATCCACTTCCAACTCTTCTCGGTAAAGAGCTCCACGTCCACAAAGGACATAATAAAGTAGGCGACTACGCCGAGGACGATGGCCACCAGCTGAATGGGGACGAAACGGATGCCGTCCTGTCCCAGGTAGCGGGTGGCGCTGTAAATGAGGGCGACCCCGAAGAGAGAGGCGGCCAGGATGAGCGCAAGGAGGACCATATCCGCCTTGCGGAAAAATTCTTTGACCCAGTCGGTGAGCCACACGGGCTGTGAACACTCCTTTTCAGTGCCTCCGGGATATGTTCCGGAAGACGGCGGGAAAATGGTAGGAAACGATCCTATTGTACCACTCTGGGCAGATTTCGTAAACAGGTTTTACAGCGGTGTTTTTTTGTGCTATAATCAATCGGATATTATGTATGGGTATGCAGGCCCAGAGGAGAGGAGGGGGATCCATTGGAGCATGTGACCAACAGCCCGTCGGAGACCGAGGCGTTGGGGGAGTCCCTGGCTGGACAGTTGGAGCCGGGGACGGTCATCGCCTTTACCGGCGACCTGGGGGCGGGAAAGACCGCCTTTGTCCGGGGGCTGGCCCGGGGCCTTGGGGTGCAGGAGCGGGTGACCAGCCCCACCTTTACCATTGTCAATGAGTATGAAGGGGGCAGGCTCCCTCTGTTCCACTTCGACATGTACCGTCTGGGCAGCGCCGACGAGCTCTTCGATATTGGATGGGAAGACTATCTGGCCCGTGGGGGCGTATGCGCCGTGGAGTGGAGCGAAAACGTCTCCGACGCCCTGGACAACGACTGTCTCCGGGTGGATATCCGCCGGGGCGAGAACGACGATCAGCGGATCATCACCATCGGAGGGGGGAATTTGGATTGAAGATCTTGGCTTTGGAGTCCTCCGCTGTGGCGTGCTCTGTGGCGGTGTGCGAGGATGAGAAACTGATCGCCCAGTCTTTTCAGCACAGCGGCCTTACTCACAGCCGGACCCTCCTGCCCATGTGCGGAGATTTGCTGAAAAACTGCGGCCTCACCCTGTCGGAGATGGACGTGATCGCCGTGGCGGCGGGCCCGGGCTCCTTTACCGGACTGCGCATCGGTGTGGCGGCGGCCAAGGGTCTGGCCTGGCCGGAGGACAAGCCCTGCGCCGGCGTCTCCACTCTGGAGGCCATGGCATGGAGCCTGGCCCACGTGGAAGGGGATATCTGTCCCGTCATGGACGCCCGGCGCAATCAGGTCTACAACGCCCGCTTCCAGGCAGGCGGCGGGAGCCTTACCCGCCTGTGCCCCGACCGGGCCATCTCCATTGAGGAACTGGCCGGTGAACTGGCGGAACGGAAAAAAACACAAATACTGGTTGGAGACGGCGCAGTACTGTGTTATAATGAATTAACCAAGCGGGGCCTGCCGGTGGAGCTGGCGCCGCCTCACCTGCGCCTCCAGAGCGCGTGGGGGGTGGCCCGGGGCGCCCTGGAGCTGGCACGGAAGGACGGCCTGGTGACGGCTGCTGCCTTAGCACCTGTTTACCACCGACTCTCCCAAGCCGAACGGGAACGGCTGGCCAAAGAAAAAGAAATGACCATGAAAAACGATAAAGGGGAAGAACGACATGGATAAAATGGTACATATTTTTGACCACCCTCTGATCCAGCACAAGCTGGCCATCCTCCGGGATGAGCGCACCGGCGTCAAGGAGTTTAGAGAGATCGTCTCCGAGATCGCCACCCTCATGTGCTATGAGGCTACCCGAGACCTGCCCACTGAGGAGGTCACCATCAAGACCCCTGTGGCCACCGGTACCTTCCGCACCCTGGCTGGCAAGAAGCTGGCCATCGTCCCTGTCCTCCGTGCCGGTCTGGGCATGGTGGATGGTATCCTGACTCTGATCCCCTCCGCCAAGGTGGGTCACATCGGCCTGTACCGTGACCCCGACACTCTGGAGCCGGTGGAGTACTACTGCAAGATGCCCACCGACATCTCCGAGCGGGATGTCATCATCCTGGATCCCATGCTGGCCACCGGCGGCTCCGCCTCCGCCGCCATCTCCTTTGTCAAGGAGTACGGCGTG
>OGHJ01002213.1_pt1 | contig 17417 bp, 16 predicted proteins | sample 1571351 | NCBI WGS metagenome assembly OGHJ01 (sample SAMEA2582037, study PRJEB24529) | metagenome | biome: Human gut stool | place: China | collected 2011 | reverse complement strand
AATTGGGTCTATTATGATGGCTGTGCAGCCGTCCCGCTTTGCCCGCCGAACAACAGCGGGAACGAACTGCTGGAACCGAAGCGGAACGCCGCGCAAATTCCATACCACGATGTTTTGCAGATTGTGGGGTTGCAGCTCCAGCGCCTCATAAACGGCCTGCATTCGTGCCAAAAAGCTGGCCCTGTCAATTTCCATATTCACATACAGGATTTTGCCTTGGCTGCATCCAAACCGGCCCAGCCAGGGCACGCCTTCCGCAATGCTGATGCAAAGTTCAATGAGCGCAAAACTCTTGCCGGCCTTGGAGGGCCCCGCCAGCAGCATCTTGTGTCCCTGGCGGAGCACGCCCTCGATCAGTTCGTTTTTTAACTCTGGAAACTCATGCCCATGTCCCCTTCGAGGTGAAGAAATGGCGCAGCGGCCAGAACCTGCCCACGGAGCAGGGGCTGGTGCTGGGGTGCAAGGGAAAGAAAGGCGAACTCACCGCCCTCGTGGACAGCGATGACATCCACTGCCTGATGATCGGCGCTTCCGGCATCGGCAAGACCGCCTATTTTCTCTATCCCAATCTGGAGTACGCCTGCGCCAGCGGCATGAGCTGGCTGGCGCTGGACAGCAAGGGCGACCTCGCCCGCAATTACGGCGCCATTGCCAAGAACTGCTATGGGTATCAGAATGTGGCCGTGATCGACCTGCGAAATCCCACCCGCTCAGACGGTAACAATCTGCTGACGCTGGTCAACCGGTATATGGACATTGCCCGGAGTGACCCGAACAATCTCGCGGCCCGGGCCAAGGCCGAGAAATACGCCAAAATCCTGTCCAAGACCATCGTCAATCCGGACGGCGATGACAGCAACCGCGGCCAGAACGCTTTCTTCTACGATGCGGCGGAAGGGCTTCTCACCTCGGTCATCCTGATGCTGGCCGAGTTCCTGCCGCCCGATAAAGACCACCCCCAGGAGCGCCGCCATATCGTCTCCGTGTTCAAGCTGGTGCAGGATCTGCTGGAGCCCAGCCGTGTCAAGGGTAAGAGCCACTTCCAGCTCCTGATGGCAAAACTGCCGCCGGATCACAAGGCGAGGTGGTTTGCCGGTGCCGCCCTCAACAGCGCCGAGCAGGCAATGGCCTCCGTCATGTCCACCGTGCTGTCCCGCTTGAATGCCTTTCTGGACAGCGAGCTGGAGCAGATCCTGTGCTTCGACAGCGCCATTGACGCTGAGAAGTTTGCTTCGGAGAAGTCTGCCATCTTCCTGATCCTGCCGGAAGAAGACACAACCAAGAACTTCATGGCCGGTCTCATGATCCAGAACCTGAGCCGGGAGCTGTTCGCTGTGGCCGATGAGAACGGCGGCAAGCTGAAAAACCGGGTGGTGCTTTTCTGTGACGAATTCGGCACCATGCCCCCGTTTGATATACTGCCCCTTTTCTCCGCTGGACGCTCTCGCCGGTTAACGCTCGTGCCGATCATCCAGTCCTTAGCGCAGCTCGAAAAAAACTACGGGAAAGAGGGCTGCGAGATCATTCAGGACAACTGCCAGGACACCATCTTCGGCGGCTTTGCACCCAACAGCCAGACCGCCGAAGTGCTGTCCAAAGCCCTGGGCAGCCGCACCGTCCTCTCCGGCTCGGTGAGCCGTGGCAAGAACGATCCCAGCCAGAGCCTGCAGATGATGGAGCGCGCCCTGCTGACGCCCGACGAGCTAAAATCCATTCCCAAGGGCAGCTTCATTGTCATGAAAACCGGCACCCATCCCATGCGGACCCGGCTCCAGCTCTTCTTAAACTGGGGCATTACCTTCGGGGAGCCGTATGTGGTGCCGGAGAGAGCCAACCGAGCGGTGGCCTATGCCAACCGGGTGGATCTGGAGCGGAATCTCCCGCAGCTCAGTGAGCCGGAGGAGATGGACGAAAGCCGCGGCTATGCGGTATCCAGCCGGGGCGGCATCGCCCATGCTCCGGCTCAGGAGAGGGCTGTAAAAAGAGCAAAGCAAATGAAGACATTCGGAGAGGAGGAACGATGAGTTACTTCGGAACGATTTACGCCGACACTGAGCTTCCCTCCAGAGCGAAGGCGGTCTATATGTACCTGCGGGATCGCTCCGATGCCGAGGGAAAGTGCTGGCCGGGCATTAAGACCATTGCCTCGGACATGAAGCTGTCCCGCTCCACGGTCAAGCGGGCGCTGCACGATCTGGAGCAGCGCGGCTATCTGAAAAAGGCTTCCCGGCACAGGCCGAATGGGAGCAGCACCTCCAATCTCTATACCGTGAAATAAAAGAGAGAGTGGTTTGTACCAAAATGTAGTACAAACCACTCTCTGAATCAATGGCAATTTCAAAATCTTCCGCCAAGGGAGAACTGCGCCCATTCGCTGGACCCAGGAGCGGTTCATTGTGAACCACCCAGAAGGACTCACTCTATCAGAGATTTAGGTCAGAGAAAAGACATCCATGCGAAAGAAAATAGTGGTGGAATTACGGTTCATCGACATCCAGACAGTATCCGACTTCCCGCACGGAGCGAATGTAGAACGGGGCATCTGGATTAGCCCGATACAGCTTCTCGCGCAGGTTGCAGATATGAAATCCTATCGTATTGTTTTCGTTTCCTGTAGTGAAATCGCCCCAGACCTGTTCGTAAATCTGTGCGTAGGTCAGCACACGGCCTTTGTTGGCGGCCAGCAGCAGGAGAATCCGATATTCTTTTGCGGTAAGCTGAATCTCCTGTCGATCCCGAAAAACCTTTCGTCTGCTTGGAAAGATCTCAAGACCAGGGAGCGATACCATCGGCTCCTCGTCGACCTCGATTTTTTCTATCTCAGGGTGGTTTTTGAGGATAGACAGAATCTGCTCCAAAACTTCCGTATCTCTTTCGTGCAGATCCAAAATTATGACTCGTCCGATGATATCACCGCTTTCCCACTCAGTTTACGAGTTGCTTTCAGTCGCTCAAAGGTTTCCTTGCTGACTACATGCTCAATCCGGCAGGCATCCCGTTCGGCAGTAACAGGATCGACACCAGCTGCCACAAGTATCTCTGTAAAAAAGAGATGCTTTTCGTAGGTATCCTCGGCAACCTCACGGCCGAGATCAGTCAGGTGCAGGAAGTGATCTCCATCCATGAGTAGGAAGCCGCCCTTTTTTAGTGTAGCCACCGCATGGCACACACTGGGTTTGGACACCTTCAAGTGTCGGGCCACATCTGCAGACCTCACCATGCCCTTTTTCTTTTTGAGGACAAGGATGGCCTCCAGATAATCTTCACCCGATTTGCGTAAAGGCATAGACAGTCCCCCTTCCGTTATGTAGGCGGCTATTTCCTGGACACTTCATGGCTGCTTGTCATTTGGCAGCCAATCCGCCGTCCAAGCCCCACTCTCCCGCAGGAATTCTCCGTCATGGGTGATAACCACCACACATAGCCCCTGCTCCGCTAACTCCCGGAGGCGTCGGCTCACCTCCAGCATGTGGCCATAGTCAAGTCCGCTGGTAGGCTCATCAAAGATCAGCAGCTCCTTTCCGCTGAGACAGCCATCTGCAACGGCCAGCCTCTGCTTCTGCCCGCCGGATAGAGCCATGGGGTGAGTATCCGCATACTGAGCCAGATCCATTCGGCCCAAGGTTGTCAAAGCCTCCTGCTCTGTGGCCGTATTTCCCAGCCGGATCTCTGCCAGCACGCTGTCTCCAAAAAGCTGGAGGTTCACATCCTGCATGATTAGGAACGCCTTCCGCTTTCTTTCCGTTCGGCGCAGAGGCTTTCCATCCCAAAAAATTGTACCGCTTTGTTCCTTCATCAAACCGCACAGACACCGGGCCAGGGTGGTCTTGCCTGCCCCGTTTTGGCCGGTAATGGCGGTAATTTGTCCCCTGGGCGCACGGAAGGATACGCCCTCCCATACAGCCGCACCGTTATAGGTCGCCCGCAACTCCCGAACCATCAAACCGTCTGCTCCCGTCGTTGGGCTTGGCTCAGGCGAGGACACCGGTACCTCCGCAATGCTCCGCAGTCCCATGGAGCGGCGTTCCTTCTCGGTCAGAGTGAGGAAATTCTGCCCGGAATATTCCCGTTGCAGCTGCCCACCCCGCAGATAGAACACCCGATCAGCAAGATCCGCAGCGTACCAAAGGCGGTGTTCTGCCATCAGCACGGTCTTCCTAGCCTTTTTCAGCTGTTTCAGAATCTCCCGGAGCTGGCGGATACCCTCCCCATCCAGATTGGAGGAAGGCTCGTCCAGTACAAACAGCTCCGGCCCCATGGCCCAGGCGCTGGCGCAGGCAATGCGCTGTTTCTCTCCACCGGACAGAGCAAAAATGCTCCGCTCCAGCAGCGGCCCCACTCCGCAGACTTGGACGGCGGATTCCAGCGCCTGTGTCATTTCATCGTGGGACGCTCCACGACTCTCCAGCCCAAAAAGCACCTCGCTGGTGGTGTCCAGATTGAAGAACTGGGACTTGGGGTTCTGAAACACCGAGCCCACCGTCCGCGCCAATTCCCACAGCGGGGTCTGTGCCACATCCTGGCCACCGACCATAACAGTTCCCGCCAGCGTCCCACCTCCAGTATGCTGGAGCAGACCATTGACGAGCTTGATGATCGTGGTCTTGCCGCAGCCGCTCTCACCGGTGAGCAGGATAAGTTCCCCCGGTTTCACAGAAAAGGTGCAGTCCCGAAGGCTTGGCGTCTCCTTGCCCTCATAAGCATAGGTCACATGGTCAAAGCTAATCATGGCAACACCCCCTTGCAGCAGATCCCGCCCACGCAGAGAGCCAGAAACAGCAGTGTGACCACCACATCCTGAATGTAAAATCCGATAGGCCGCCAGGAGGACATCTTCCCTGGGGACTCGATGCCCCGAGCGGCGGCGGACTCGCTGAGTTCTTCTGCTGTCTGGGCTGCCCCCATGAGCATTGGTACATAAATGCACTCCAGTTTCTCCTCAAAACCACGGATATTCCGAAGGGCCATGGCATCCCGGATATGGCGCAAATCCTGCCGAAGTGCAGGCAGAAAGCGCAGCGTCACCGCAAGGGTAATAGAAAAACTCCGAGGAGCGCCCATCCTCTCCAAAGCAGCCATGAACTGGCTGACGCTGGTGGTGGCAATCAGATAGGCACCGCCGGCAATACAGGGGAACACCAGAATGAAGTAGGTCACCGTAGCAAAGACCGTAGCCAAAGAGCCGGGCAACAGCGGCAACAGCCAGTATTGTATCGCCAGGATAGCCAGATATGTCGCCAGCAGCCCTGCCAGCATGGTTCCTTTCCGCTCTACCAGAAAGAGAATCAAATAGGCTACCATGACACCGAGCTGGAAAACCGCAGGACTCCAGGTGAACACCACCACATTGGCCAACAGCCAGATCAGAATCTTGGTTCGAGGATCAAGAAAAGAAGGGCGAATATTCTTCCTCATTGGGCCAGCCCGGCCTTGACAAAATGCTTACGCATGAGCTTCATACCCAGCAAGGACCCCAGAACAGAACCCACCAGAATGCTCAGTACAATGACCCCGAACACCGGCCAGGTCAGCAGGCCCTCCATCGTGGCCATATAGCCAGCGTCCATCATCTGGGCGGCATACTCCAAATAGCTTTCTTTGGTAAACCAGAGGGGCAGAAAGTCCCCGATAAAGCCCAGATTGAAACAGAAAAAGCCCAGCATCAGCCAGCTTTTCCGCCGGAACTGTCCAGCTCGCAGGCACAGCTCACACAGGATTCCTCCCACCAGTCCTGTGATGGGGAACATCCAGGTAGCGGCCACCAGCACCACGCCGGTAATCAGGCTGGTGAGCAGGAAGGGGCCGTTTTTCTGCACCTTGGCTACCATCAGCATGAACACTGGCCCGATCAGAATGGCATCAATAAAGTGGGTAGCAAACCATACGTAGGGGCTGACACCGCCCACCAGCATAAAAAGGAAGCGAATGGCAATGCACACCGCCCCTAGTGCGCCGGCGGTGATGGCGTCTTTGGCAGTCAGTTTGCGTTTTCCCTGTTCCAATGATTGAGACATATTGAAATTCCTCCTGTTTATAATCGTTAGCCTTAGCTAACCAAAAAACAGAATAGCATAGCTGACTACCTGCCGGCAACTCCATACAGGCATTTTAGCTCCAAATAGCTTGCAGTTTTTGAGCAATCATTGACGACTCCTCCCCAGTCAGTTACAATCAAACCAAATCAAACAACGGAGGCGCTGCCCATGTCCAATATGTCGCAACTTTTTGATGCCAGCCGTTTCCCAGGCGATGTGAAGGTTCGATCCAATGGCAAGGCTACGGTGATGACCCGCTGTGGTTCAGAGAACGGAAGCCTGCGACTGTTTTCTTTGTGGGAGGGCGCAATTCTTTCCTTCAACCGGATCTATACCCAGGTCTGGCCTCTGGCGCAGAACGAGGCAGCCAACATCCTGCTGCTGAACTTCTGCCAGAAGGGGCGCTGTGAGGTGGTGCTGGAGGATGGACAGTTTGCCTTCCTCTCTCAAGGACACATGGCCGTAGGAACCCAGCAGGCTCAGGAGGAGTATCGCTACCCCAGCGGTCTCTATGAGGGTATCGAGTTGTTTTTGGATCTGGATTTGTTGGCCCATCGTCCCTATCCACTGTTTCAGGAGGGGGAAGTAAGCCCGGAGGGGATCATGGAGCACCTGCATACCTCCCGCCGACTGTATTTGGGACCCACGCCTGCCTGTGTGCAGACATTGCTGGATGACCTGTGGCAGCTTCGAGATTCGGAGGAAGTGGGACTGCTGAAACTTCTCTCCGCCCTGCTGCTTTGGAAGGTAGAACGCCAGCCTCTTGAAACCAGTCCCGCAGTCCGCTATTTTACCAGCTCCCAAGTGGCCATCGCCAGGGAGACACGGAACATTCTGTGCGCAGACCTGAGCCAGAACCATACAGCGCGGGAACTGGCGGAGCGGTTCCAGGTTGCCGAAACCAGTCTTAAGAATTACTTCCGCGGTGTGTTTGGAGAAAACCTCTCCACATTTTTACGAGAGGTGAGGATGCGCCGGGCAGCAGAATTGCTGCAGAGCAGCGAATTACGAGTGGCGGAGATCGCAGCACAGGTAGGCTACGAAAATCAGAGCAAATTTGCCGCAGTTTTTGTCCGGCACTTCGGTTGCCCGCCGCTGGAGTATCGCCGCAGGGCACACCTTTCGATTGCTGATGACAATTAGAGTCCATGTACAAGGCGTGGCTCTTTTTGCAAAGGACGCTACCACTGCTGGCTTTCTGTGAAAACAGACGGGCAGGTTCATCTGACGAATCCGCTGATGGACTTTCTTCGCGTTTCTCGGGACTACGGCTCTTATCCATCCGCAGCAGCGACATTGCCTTCACCATGGGCGCCAGAGGGCCGCTTCTGGAAAAGGCGGATCGCTATAATGGCGTGATTCCGGAATTCTGAATTATGACAAAAAGCGGCCATTGACAAGGATATTCTGTCAGCGGCCGCTTCTCTGTCTGCAGCCATGAACATTCTGGCAAGGGAATCAACTGGGCAGCAATTTGCAGTCCGTTTGATTTCTTTATTGGGATAGGAAGAGAAGGAATCGTTGTCAGTGCCGGGGAAGCATCTCCGCTTAATTGGACAGTCTTTGCTCAGCTGCCCACATAGCGGCATATTTTCCGCCTCTGGCCAGCAGCTCTTCATGAGTGCCGGACTCCGCAATGTTCCCGTCTGCTACCACCAGGATCTGATCCGCATTTCGGACGATAGACAGGGTATGTGCAATCATGATTACTGTCTTCCGCTCTGACAAAAGCCCCAGGATCGCCCGCTTGACCGCCAGCTCGTTTTCAATGTCCAGAGAGGCAGTGGCCTCATCCAGCAGCAGGATGGGGCTGTTTTTCAAAATAGCCCGGGCGATGGACAGACGCTGACGCTCCCCGCCGGAGAGAAAGGCTCCGTTTTCCCCAATAGGGGTGTCATAGCCATGCTCCAGCTTCTGTATGAAGCCGTCACATCCAGCCGCACGGCAGGCGGCCTCCACCTCATGGTCTGTGGCCGAGGGGCGGGCATGGCGGATATTCTCCCGAACTGTATCATCAAAGAGGAACACCTGCTGATCCACCATGGAGATCTGCTCCAGCACCCGTTCTGCCGCCACGGTCTCAATGGACTGCCCTCCAATGGAGATGTCGCCGCTCTGCGGTTCGTAGTATTTGGCGATCAGATTGAGAATGGTGGATTTGCCGGAACCGGAGTCTCCTACAATGGCGGTGAGCTTTCCTGCCGGCGCCGTAAAGGACAGCTCCTTCAGCACCGGCTCTCCCGGCACATAGGAGAAGGAGACCGAGCGGAAGGTGATGTTCTGCTCAGCAGGATGGAAGGGCGCCATGGAACCTCTCTCCTCCGGTTCCGCCATCACCTGGAGGATATTGTTCTTGGAGACCATCAGGTGCTTCCATTCAAAGAGATCGATGGAAATGGCAGTGGTAAGCTTGGTCAGCAGAATGGGTAGCATGGAGACCATGAGATAATCCACATTGCTCAGCGTACCGGCTGCCCAGGGGCCGGCTGCCAGCGCCATGATGGCCGGCACACTGCACCAGCTGAGAATGTTATACCCGAAGCCAATAGGGATGCCCTTTGCCTCGTACAGATAACACACCCGGCTGAACCTCCGCATCGCCTCAGTAGTAGCCTGATTCTGGACGCCACCCATATGATAGGCACGGAAGGTCTGGATACCGTCGATGTACTCCACGATGCTGCTGACCGTCTCGGCACTGACCTCATGCTTGGCCACGCCGTATTTGGCAACAACGCGGAAGGAAAGCCACAGATTTGGGATCAGCCCCGCTACCACCAAGAAAAGAATCAGCCCCGCCGGCAGATACACCTTGCATACAAAGCCTACCAGCATGGCGGCCAGCACCGCGTTTTTGGTGATGTTGCCGCTGGAGTGGGTCAGGATCTTCTCGTAGCTGCCCACATCGCTGGTCATGGTATTCACATACTCTCCCACCTGTCCCTGGGTGAAGCGGGAAAGAGGGATCTGTTTGAGTTTGTCACCCAGCCGAAGCCGCAGTCCTTTGGAAACAGCAGCTCCGCCCAGCTGAACCTGCGTGTAACCGGCGGCGTAAATGACCAGTCGAATCAGGAAGATGCCCGCAAGAAACGCAGTCAGCAGCCCGAGCCGCTGTGCGCTCAGGCTGCCCTCAGACAGCCCGGACAGAACCATATAAATGGACAAGTAGCTGCACCCGGACAGCAGCCCTTCCACTACCGTGAGGATCACACCGGAATAGAAGGCCCGATTTTTACGGAACACATTTGCCTCACGCATGCTGCACACCCCCTTCCACGGAATAGGCAATGGCACGGGCAGCCCGGTAATCCGCCCAAGCCCTGCGGTAGTATTCATTTTTCTCCAGCACCTCTTCATGGGTACCACAGCAGGTAATGGTGTTGTTCTCCACTACTGCCACCTTGTCGCACAGCTTGATGGCGCCCAGCCGGTGGGCCACGATCACGACTGTCTTGCCCCGGCACAGGTTTTCAATGGCCCGGTCGATCTCCACCTGGTTTTCCGGATCAGCCGCTGAGGTGGCTTCATCCAGGATCAGAATGGGGGCGTTTTTCAAAATGGCCCGGGCGATGGCAATCCGCTGCCGCTCCCCACCGGAGAAACGGGAGCCGAAAGTACCCACCTTGGTTTCATAGCCCTGGGGCAGCGATTGGATGAAATCATCGATTTGCGCCAGCCTGGCAGCCTCGCGCACCTGCTCCAGTGTTGCTCCCGAGTTCATGCGAATGGTTTCCAGCACGCTTCCCCGGGTCAGAAAGGTCTTCTGGAACACCAGAGAGATATGGTCCAACAGGTCCTCGTAGTCCAGCTCCCGCACATCTCTGCCGCCGATGCGGACCGTTCCCTGGGTCACATCGTAAGAGCGGGCCATCAGCTGGATCACGGTGCTTTTGCCTGCACCGGACACCCCCACCAGCGCCACCTTTTCCCCCGGCGCCACAGTGAGGGAGCAATCCCTGAGCACACCGGTCTTTCCATCGTAGGAAAAGGAGACATGATCCAGGGTAATGCCGCAGGTCTCCGGAAAGGCCGCGCCACTGGAAAAGGTGGGCAGATCCAGGATCTCCTCCACCTTTTTCACGCCGGAAAGCGCCTGAGCAAAGGTGGTGGCCAGTTTTTGCAGGGGCAGGATCTCGGTGAGATACATCCCGCCCACATAGGCAAAGAGCAGAAATACGCTGCCGGTAACGCTTCCCCGGAGGAAAAGCAGGCCGCCTACTGGAACCATCAGCACCATCCCGCACTCCACCAGCAGCAGAAAGGCGGCATAGGGCGGAGCCGTCTTGTGTGTGACCAGGTTCCAGATCCGGTTCTCCTCCTCAATGGCATGGGAAAATTTCTGGAAGGAGCGGCTGCCCATGTTATACGCTTTGATCAGCCGCATACCGGAGATGTACTCAATCATCACGGAATTAAAGCCTACCAGGGAGCGGTTGACATCGGACAAGACCCCCTTCATTCTTCGGAAGATGACCGCCATCACAATGCCGGCCAGGGGCAGCGGGAGCAGGGAGACCAGGGCCAGAGGGGCATTGACGGAGAGCAGATACAGGAAAATCACAACCGGTCCTGTGAGATAGGCCACAAATTCCGGCAGGTTGTGGGCCAGAAACAGTTCCAACTTCTCGATGTCCTCATTGAGAACGGTCTTGACCGCGCCTGTGCTCCGCTCGTCCAAGGCTCCAAGAGACACTTTGGCAAGATGCTCCGTTACCATGCACCGCACTCGAAACAGCGCCCCATAGGCTCCCTTGTGAGACAGCACACCCGAAGTACCCAGCAGCACCAGCCTTCCCACGGTGCCCGCCGTGACCAGCAAAGCGCAGTCGGCGATAACTGCTTTGGTACAGGCGCCGGAGAGCACCGCATCCATCAGCCGGTAAATGCCGATATACGATGTGATGACCAGAATACCGCTGCCAAAGGCACACAAAACGGACAGGATCAGCCATTTCCGTTCCGGCCCGGCCCACTGCAGCAGCCGCATCACCGGTGATGGCCGTTTTTCTTTCATCGTCTGTTCCTCCTTCCCCCGGCTTGACGAGAGCGCCGGGAAGTGATATTTTAGTTAGCAGATACTAACCAACATCCATCCTACCGGCAAAACAGCGGTATCGCAAGGCTTTGGGCGCGGTTCCGGCTGATTGGGGTGGAGATGTGGCTGATCGAGGTGGTGACAGATTATGGCGGCAAATAAAGACTTAGAGCAACAATATGGCCAGGCGATGGAGGAACACGGGTTTCTTCCAGATCCGGAGAACCGGCGTTACGGCTCCATGGGGCTGTGCTGGCGGCACACCTCCCAGCAGGGCGGCGGTTTTTTCTGGACCTACGGGCAGCAGGATCTCTATACCATCAAGATCCATGATTTCTTTTTCCATGAGGATCAGCTGCTGGAGTTCCATTGGCCGGAGAGTCTCAGTGTCACCTGGTATGAATCCATTTCCGGGGAGGAGTTCTCCCCCTGCCGCCGTCTTATTCCAGGCTGTGTCAAAAGTTTTATCGGCGGTCGGGAACCATACCGGGCGCTCATCCACAGGCAGATCCCCATCGTTTCCATTGGCGTGGAGATCACCCCGGCTTACTACCGGGATTATCTGCGCCGCCAGTTTCCCCAGGAGTATCAAAGCCTGCTGGAGTCTTTTCAAACGCTGGATCAGACAGAACACTTCCCGGAAATGGTGCAGCTCTTGAAACAGGTGCGCGACTACCGGGGGGAGGGGCTTCCCGCCCGTTTGTTTTATGATGGGAAGGTGGCGGAGGCGGTGGCGCTGGTGGCAGAGCGGCACCTGAAGCGCAAGAACCGCCGTTCTGTCAGTGCGGAGGATATGGTACGGCTGGCCGATGTGGCAGCCTTCATCACGGCCCACTGTGCGGATGAACTGCCGCTGGAACGTCTCAGCCGTATTGGCTGCATGAGTATTTCCAAGCTGAAGGATGCCTTCCATGTCCGGTATGGCTGCACGATTACCCAGTACATTCAGGGGCAGCGCACGGAGCAGGCTGGGCGGCTGCTGCGGGAAACCGACCTGCCGGTGAGCCAGGTGGCGGCCATTGTTGGGTATCAGAATCCCAGCCGTTTCGCGGAGATCTTCCGGCGAAACACCGGACGCTCCCCTGCGGAATACCGCAGAGCATGCTGGAGTTCCTTCACGGAGGTAAACGATATGGAAAGGAAAGATTCTTTATGAAAATACAGTATTTTGGAGATCCATCTAATCCCAAAATCGTTGTTCTGCACCCCATGCTTCTGGACGGGAAAAGTATGCTGCCTCTGCTGGGCGAACTGCGGAACAGTCATTGTGTGATCGCGCCGGATCTGACAGGCCATGGAACAGATACTGGGATCTTTCAAAGCGCCCAACAAGAGGCAGCAACGCTGGCCGGCTGGCTGACAACGCAGGGATGGATTGATCTGAAGTTAGTGTTTGGTGCATCCATCGGTGCCGTGGTGGCGATGCAGTTGATTGCCATGCCCACATTCAAAGTTCACACCGCAGTCTTAGAGGGATGCCCCCTCCATTCCAATGCTGCTTTTCTACGGATGATGGCGACCCGTATGTTTCTGTCAAAACATCGGAAAGCACAGCAACATCCCGGTTTGTCTGCACAGCGGATGACAAAAATCTATGGGGAGACGCTCGGCCTTATCATGGGGCACACCTTTGAACAAATTCGTCCGGAAACTTTGCAAGCCATCGCTGCCGCCTGTTCGGACTACACCTTTCCCAACTATCCAAAGGAGTTGGAAGCTCACCTGTTTTTTGAGTATGGCAGTGAAGACATCAGCGCCAAGACCGCGCGCAGGGTTGTCTCAAAGCACTATCCGTCTGCTTCCTTTACAATCCGGGAAGGCTATGTTCACTGCCAATATCCCGCCGTTCTGGGAGAGCAGTATTCCAAGGTATTGGAGGAATACCTCGCCAGGGAACTTCACTAATAGAACCCAAGAGGCCGCATGGGGAACATTCCACCATGCGGCTTTTTCAATCGTCAGCAATCGGCAGAACAGAATCGGCTTTTCCTGTGTTCTGTCCGTCCCGGCCTGCTTTCTGAAATGGAGAACAATTCTCTCAATGTAGGGAGAGCGTCCATGGTAACAGGCACATCGTCGGGCATTTCTCCTTCATCAAAGTGGAGGATGCGGGAACAGGTACGACTGACAAATTCAAAATCATGAGTGACAATAAAGATGACTTTTCCCATATCAGACAGCCGCCGGATCAGACCCGCAACCTGTGTCATGCTATCAAAATCCAGCCCGCTGGTCGGCTCGTCAAACACCAGCAGGTCTTTCCCACAAATCATGCTGACCGCTACCGCCACCCGCTGCTTTTGACCTCCGGACAGGGTATTGGGGTGGCGGTCTCTGAATGGGGCCAGGGCCAACTCTTCCAGTGTTGCGTCAACGAGCGTCTGTTTCGGATTGCGGATACCGAATGTACATTCTGACTCCACACTATCCGCAAAAAGCTCGTAGTTCACATCCTGCATGACCATATAGGAATGCCGCAGGCGATCTTTGTGATCCATGGACAGACCGTTCCAAAAGAATTGACCATCACAGGCCTTGTGAAGCCCGCACAAAGCACGGGAAAAGGTCGTTTTTCCGGCCCCATTGTGGCCAACGACGCCAATTACCTCTCCCTTTGCTGCTGTAAGGTTGATGTCGTGCAAAATGGTCCTCTTCTTATAGTGAAGGGCTACATTGTTAAGTTCCAAGATAGGATCTGAAACAGGCGCAAGGGAATGATTCCGTGGTGGGAGAACACGATGCAAATCAATCGCTCGAAGGCCCATTTGTTCCCGGGTATCCTCCGACAGCTGCCGAAATGCTTCCGGCGTAAAGACCTGTGTGATTTTCCCATGTTCCAAATACACAATCCGGTCCACCAGATCCATCAAATAGTACAACCTATGTTCTGCAATCAATATGGTTTTTCCCTGCGATTTGATCAGCCTGAGATGTTCTCCCAATTCTTGAATGGAACGCATATCCAAATTGGAGGACGGTTCATCCAAAAGATATATTTGAGGATTCATCGCATAGACCGAAGCAAACGCTATCTTTTGCTTTTCTCCACCGGATAACTCGAAGATGTTGCGATTACGGAGGTTTTCAATGTGCAGTTCTGCCGATGTACGATCCACGCGTTCTCTCAGCTGGCAAACTGGAAGTGCTTGATTTTCAATACCAAAAGCGATCTCGCTGTCTGTATCCACATTGAAAAACTGTGTCCTTGGGTTTTGAAACACCGATCCAACCTTTGCGGCAATCTGGTGCATGGGAAGATCACTGACTTCCTGACCATCCACCAGTACGCTGCCCGCCAGTTCTCCTGCGTAGAATTGCGGGATCAAACCGTTTACAAGCCTCGTGATGGTGGTCTTCCCGCAGCCGCTCCGGCCACAGAACAGCACACATTCTCCGTCCTCTATGGTCAGGTTGATGTCTTGCAGCCCGTCTCCTTTTTGTCCTTGATAAGTAAATGACACATGCTTTAACTCGATCATCCCAGCATCCCCTTTCCATAAAGCCCGACAGCCAGTGCGCCTGCAAAGCAAAAGACTGCCGCAATATCCATCACCCCGATATGGATCTGCACCAGACAAGTTCGAGGCTTTGGGTTTTCAATGCCGCGGGTGATAGAAGCGATGGACAGTTCATCCGCCGCTTTGGATGCCGCCATCATCAACGGAACATAGATACACTCCACCGTTATTCCGGGATGTGTCAGGAGCCCTTTAAGCGAAGGCGAGACGTCCCGCATCCGCATCGCATCCTTGATAAACCGCCAATCCTCCTGAATGGTAGGGATATAACGCAACATGACCGCCAAGGGGATTACCAGCTTTTGGGGTGCATGGATGCGATTCATCGCCGAGAGGAATTCGCTGACCTTTGTAGTGGAGATGACAATGCCGGACAGCATCCCGCAGGGGTAGACCTTATGGAACAACCCTAAAAAAGCGATAAACATGGTGCGCCAAGTTCCGGTCATGGTATCCAAAATCCAGAAGGTGAGCAGAACGATCAGCGCGTAGAACAGCACTCCTTTCCAGGCATACTTCCACTTTCCAAAGCAAATGCCGAGCAGCCCGATCAGCACCACAAGACCCAGTTCATAGAATAAGGATGGAGCCATCATGGCAGAAAGGATACACAACAGGAGCAATAATATCTTCGTTCTGGGGTCCAGCCACAGTCCACGCCTGGATAACGCTCCGCCAATCATGCGGTGATCCCAGCCTTTTCAAACTGCTTTTTCAGCAGCTTCCCACCGATCCAACCACTGAACGCAGCAATCGCCAGCGTTCCGATAATGATAACAGCCAACAGCCAGGAAGGAGCAGACGCGCTCATTGTGTCAATATAGGACTGTTCCGTGCCGTTTTCCAGCATCGTGCTGGCCCAGCCTTGCGGATCAATAAAAAACACCACATAGGTATAAACGCTGCCCAGCGACATCAGCATATAGGACAGCAGATTGACTACCTTGTTGCGGTAATGTCTCGCACCAGCCACCAGATCCGCAATGATTCCCATCCCGATATAGCCTAAAGAAAAGGCCCAGTGCATTCCGGTAACAAACCAGATGATTCCCATAACGATGCCAAGAATGGTGACACTCCACCGCTTCTGCACCTTAGCGATCATCAGAAGATACACGGGACCACACAGCAGGGCTGCGCCCATCGGCATATAGAATGTCAAAACCGGGTTTGGTGCGAATAAAATACTGCCTATTAGGGTAAACACCAAGAAAATTGCGCTGAAAATGCCGGTCGTCACAAGATCTTTGACAGTGAGACCCTTTTTTGCGGGATTGATTCGGTTGTTCATGTTGATCCTCCTATTTTGTAATGCGTTGACTTTATGGGATAGGTATGCTATCCTTTGGTTAGATATGGCTAACCGTTATATATAATTACACCATGCACAACCTACTTTCAATCGTTTGGAGCGAGGTTCGTCCTATCATTTCAAAAATTCGTCTAATCATTGCAAAACAAGGGAGGCGTATCTATTGTAATGACCGGTATCATCGAGCAATACTATGCGCCATTACTGAAAAAGCACGGTTTTGTACCGGAACCAGATAATGATCAGTATGGTCCTCTGGGGCTTTGCTGGAAGCTATCTCCGGAAGTTGGCGAAGGTTCCTATTGGACCTACGGGCAAAGGGATCTGTTCGACATCAAGATACACAACTTCTCTTTCAATAAGGATTTTATGCTGGAATTTGATCTCCCGGAATGTCTCAGTATTACCCGTTACGATTCCATCTCCGGTGAAGAGTTGTCTCCGTATCGCCGGTTGTCAGCCGGATGTATCAAGACCTATGTGGGCGGATACAAGCCATATCAAGTAATCGTCCACAAAAATATACCGGTTCGATCCATAGGCATCGAGATCACCCCTGCATATTATGAGGATTATTTGAAAAAACAGTATCCGGAAGAATATCGGAATCCCATCGAGGCTTTTCGGGAAATCGACCAAACAACAGATTTCCCGGAAATGTACCGGCTTCTATCAGAACTACAGAGCTACCGTGGAACCGGAATTGCAGCTAAACTCTATTATGAGAGCAAGGTAGCCGAGGCGCTCTCTCTGGTGGTTGAATATCAAAAAAAGCGTTCAGTTTCAGATCACAAACTGGTTTCTCAGGATTTGGAACGGATTCAAACCGTAGCGGCCTATCTGAGTGATCATTACGCTGGTGAAGTGCCCATAGAACGCCTGGCACAAATTGCCTGCATGGGTACGACAAAGCTCAAAAGCAGCTTCAAGAAGGTCTATGGCTGCACGATCACAGAGTATATACAGCAGCGCCGCATGAGTCAGGCAGAATATCTGCTGGCTCATACCGATCTGCAAATTGGTCAGATTGCTCAAACGATAGGATATTCTACATCCAGCCGGTTTGCGGAACTGTTTCGAAGAAGCACCGGCCTGCTCCCGCTGGAGTACAGGAAAATGGCAAAGCGAAAGTGATACAAAGCCAAAATCCAAAGAATCATCCCAAAACAGTATGTAGGGAGGCAGATCTGCCTCCCCACATACTTATTTTATATCCGCCAGCCCTCAGCCCGCTGTCGGATCTCGATAAAGTTCCGGTAAGTTCCCTCTTGGCTCATCAGCTCCTGATGGGTGCCATGCTGAGCAATGCGGCCATCCTCCACCACTAAAATCCGGTCTGCGTTTTGGATCGTAGCCAGACGGTGGGCGATGGTGATGATAGTCTTTCCCCGCACCAGAGCAGAGAGCGCCTCCTGGATCTCATGCTCATTCTCCGGGTCCACGCTGGCGGTGGCCTCGTCCAGAATGACAATGGGGGCGTCCTTCAGAAGACACCGGGCAATGGAAATGCGCTGCTT
>OGHJ01002210.1_pt1 | contig 17433 bp, 15 predicted proteins | sample 1571351 | NCBI WGS metagenome assembly OGHJ01 (sample SAMEA2582037, study PRJEB24529) | metagenome | biome: Human gut stool | place: China | collected 2011 | reverse complement strand
ATCCTCTCTATATAATAACCACTCTTTCAAAATATCATCATTAACTTCTCTAAAATTAACCATCTTTATATCCTCCTATACATATATAATCTCATTCAAAACAATTTCTTCAGCCCTATTTTTAATATTATTCATAGGCTGAACCCACTCCATTTGACAATGTTCTTTTAATTGCTCATTAACATTTTCATCTTCAGCAAATTCCTTTATAAGTAAATTCACTTTATTACTAGCATTTTCATCTATATCTAGCAGATATTGTTTTAAAGTACCATCTATAAGTAATTCAGTATATAATCCTCTATCAAAATTCTTTAAATAATTTAATCTTAATCTTCCATATTTTCCAATATTTCCATTAGGTTGTTTGGGCAAACACAAATTAGGAATCCAATAATCTCCTTCTTTATGATAAGTAATTTTTTCCATAATACAAAACCTCCAAAAATAATTTTTTAAGTTTCCCATTTTAATTTGAAAATATTACGAACATTCGTACAATATCACTTGGGGAAAAGTTGGGGAAAAACTCCTCCAAAAAATTCAAAAAAATGCACAAATGTTCTAAAAACCATTTCCCCAATTTTTATTGAAATATCAGCTAAAACCCTTGATTTCACTAAATTACATAAACGTTTCAAGCACATCTCATAACCCGAAGGTAATTCCCAAATCCAAAAAAATATTTATTTTTTTCACTCAAAATGATATAATAATAAAAAACAACAAGGAGGAAAAAACAAATGTGTACAGCCGCAACCTATAAAACTAAAGACTTCTACTTTGGAAGAACACTAGACTACGAATTCTCATATGGAGATGAAATTACAATAACACCAAGAAACTACGAAATAAAATTAAGACACCAAAAAGCAATAAAAAACCACTATGCCATAATAGGAATGGCATACGTAACAGAAAACTACCCATTATATTATGATGCAATAAACGAAAAAGGACTATGTATAGCAGGACTAAACTTCGTAGGAAATGCCCACTATAACGAACCAGCAGACAACAAAGACAACATAACCCAATTCGAATTCATACCATGGATTCTTAGCCAATGCACAACAGTAAAAGAAGCAAAAAAATTAATAGAAAATATGAATTTCCTAAATGAACCATTTAATGAAAAATTACCACTAGCACAATTACATTGGATTATTTCAGACAGTACAGAATCAATTACAGTAGAAGCAGTAAAAGAAGGAATAAAAATATACCATAATCCAGTAGGCATATTAACAAATAATCCACCATTTGATAAGCAAATGTTTGAACTAAATAATTATATGAACTTGTCTCCAAAATCACCAGAAAACAAATTCTCAAAAGACTTAGACTTACAACAATATAGCAGAGGAATGGGAGCTATAGGACTTCCAGGAGACTTATCTTCTCAATCTAGGTTTGTAAGAGTAGCTTTTGTTAAAATGAATTCACTTTCAGGAGATACAGAAAAAGAAAGCGTAAGTCAATTCTTCCACATACTTAATTCTGTAGATCAACAGAGAGGATGTTGTGAATTGGATGATGGTAAATTTGAAATTACAATATATACATCTTGTTGTAATGCTACAAAAGGAATTTATTATTATACAACATATGACAATCATCAAATAAGTGGAATAGATATGCATAAAGAAAATTTGGACTTTACAGAACTTATTAGGTATGAATTAATAAAAGATGAACAAATAAAAATTCAAAATTAATATTATAAACAAGGAGGAAAAAATGAAAGTATTAATAATTTCAGATATTCATGGTTCAGGCTATTATGGAGAAAAAATAAAAGAAATTAATGAAAGAGAAAATCCAGATAAAATAATTTTATTAGGTGACTTATATTATCATGGTCCAAGAAATGAATTGAGTCAAGAGTACGAACCAATGAAAGTTGCTAATATTTTAAACTCATTAAAGGACAAGCTTTTAGTAGTAAAAGGAAATTGTGATGCGGAAGTTGATGAAATGATTTCTGAGTTCAAATTTCAAGACCATATTTTAATGGAAATAAATGGAACTAATTACTATTTTACACATGGACATAAATATAATATAGAAAATATACCATATGAAGATTTTGAGGTAATGATATATGGACATATACATCAAGGTTTTATACAAGAAAAAGAAGGTTATGTTTTTGCAAATCCGGGGTCAATTTCTTTACCAAAATGTAATACAGAACATAGTTATATTATAATTGATGGCAATAAAATTATTTTGAAACGAGTAGATGGAAAGATATTACAAGAATATGAGTTAAAGTCAAAAAATTAAAAACTAATACTAAAAAAGAAGCATATTGGAATAACAACCAATATGTTTCTTTTTAGTTACAAAAATTAAATTATAAAGTAATAAAAATCTATACTTAAATATCATTATTATTGTATTTAATAATATAATAATGTATATCAAAATAAGTAACCTGTTCAGGTAAAGCATCCTTTAAAGGCCTTAATTTTTCAATACCAATTAGTTTAATAGCATTTAAAATTATATCTTTATATTGAGTTTGTACATCTTTTTCTAAATCAACATCAATTCCAGCCTCATAACATTTAAGCAAATGATTTTCAACAGTTACTCTAGTTAAACCTCTAATATTACAAATTTCATCAATGGATTTTCCTGCTTTATATAAATTACAAGTTATAATTTTCGTATCTTCTTTAGGCTTTTTAGTCTCATTTTTAACTTCAGTTTGAGATTTATCAGAAGCGGAAGATAATGAAGCTTTTGATGTAATATTATCAAGTTTTTCAGGGATTTTTATATTATTTTCTTCTAGATATTTTGAAATAGTATCAATAAAAATTTTACCATACTTTTCTAATTTAGACACTCCAACACCAGTTATTTTTAGCATGTTTTCCACATTAATTGGAAAATATGTGGACATTTCTTTTAAAGAAACGTCTGTAAAGACAATAAAAGGTGGAATATTATTTAATTGAGCAATTTCCATTCTAAGTTCTTTCAAAATTCCAAATAAAACTTTATCATAATCAAGTTCAGATTTTTCATCTTGCAAAGTTGATTTTGGTAATATTTTTTCAATTTTTCTTTTTATAAAAACTTTCTTATCATGAAATAAAACATCTTCTGCGGATTTATCTAAAACTAAAATAGGATATTTATCTCCAACAGAATTTATATAGCCTTCAGTAATTAAATAATAAATCAAATCTTTTATAGTGTCTTTTGAATAGTCACTCATTATTCCATAAGTTGATAATGTGTCAAATCTTAAAGTCTTAATTTTAGCTGATTTTGAACCTTTTAAAACATCTGTAACAAGGCCTGAACCAAATCTTTCACACATTCTTTTTATACAAGATAATATTTTTTTGGAATCTTCTGTGATATCAGTCATCTCAATTTGAGATAAACAATTGCTACAATTATTACAATTTTCAAACTCTGGTCTTTCACCAAAGTATTCTAAAATATACTTTCTAAGGCATTTATCAGTGTTACAATAATCAATCATATCATTTAATTTATCATATTCAACCTTATGATTTGTGTCAGATGAAGTTTGTTCTATTAAAAATTTATTAGCAACTATGTCGGCTCTACTAAAAAGTAAAATACATTTAGCATTATCGCCATCACGACCTGCACGTCCTGCCTCTTGATAATAACTTTCTAAATCTTTTGGCATATTATAATGAATAACATATCTAATATTAGATTTATCAATTCCCATACCAAAAGCATTTGTTGCAATCATAATTGAATTTCTATCATATGTAAAATCATTTTGTGATTGTGTTCTAGCTTTTTCACTCATCCCACCATGATATTTACAAACAGAATAACCTAAAGATGATAATTTATCAAATAAACTATCAACAGTTTTTCTAGTTAAACAATAAATAATACCAGATATATCAGAATTATTTTTTAAAAAATCAATAATAAAATCGTTTTTATTCTCGGGTATTTCAACAGAAAAATTTAAATTTGCTCTATCAAATCCAGTTGTTAATGTAAAAGGATTTGATAAATGTAATAAATTAATAATATCATCTTTTACAATTTGAGTTGCTGTTGCAGTAAAAGCAGAAACAATAGGACGTTTTTTTAGATTTAAAATTACATTTGCAATTTCTCTATAACTAGGTCTAAAATCATGTCCCCATTGAGATACACAGTGAGCTTCATCAATACTAATCATAGAAATATCAATATTGTTCAAAAGATTAATAAAAGTATCTGAATTCAATCTTTCAGGTGCAACATAAATAATTTTGTAAACATTATGAACAATATTTTCGATGGTTTGTGAATATTCTGAATTTGAAAGTGTACTATTTATAAAAGTAGCAGGAATTCCAACTTCATTTAAAGCATCAACTTGGTCTTTCATTAAAGAAATTAAAGGAGAAATAACTATTGTAACTCCAGAAAAAATTAATGCAGGAATTTGATAACATATTGATTTACCAGCACCTGTAGGCATAATACCCAAACAATCTTCACCATTTAATATGTGAGAAATTATTTTTTCTTGACCAGGTCTAAAATTTTCATAACCAAAATGTTTTTTCAATAAAATTTGTGCTTCGTTCAAAATTTAACCTCTTTTCTATTTTAAAATTATTTCATTTTTTAGTTTCTTTTGTAAAATTTTCCTTGCCATAAATCTTGAGTACGTAATATTTTATCTAATCCATTCATAACCCATTTTTTGTGCAAATTCCATTCAGGGGCAATAAGTAAATCTTTTGGAGCATCACCAGAAATTCTGTGTATAACTATTTCAGGACTAATATGAGTCAAAATATATGTAAGACACTCTAAATAATAATCCAAAGAGATTGGAATATATTCACCTTTAAAATACATATCAGCTAAAACAGTATTTTTTATTACATATGTTGAGTGAATTTTGATACCTTGAATATCATAAGAGTTAATAAAATCAACACTATTTTTAATGTCATCAAAATTCTCATTTGGCAAACCCACCATTAAATGAGTAACAACATCAATTTTATATTTATTTAAAAGCAAAACAGCTTTAGTAAATTGAGCACTTGTGTAGCCTCTATTAATTAACATACCAGTTTTATCATTTGAAGTCTGTAAGCCAAGTTCAACACAAACATAATATTTATTTGAATATGATTTTATTAATTTGCAAACCTCTTCATTAATACAGTCAGGTCTTGTTGCTATTTGAAGCCCCACAATACGAGAGTCGATTAAGGCAGAATTATATTTTGATTTTAAATTTGAAATTGTATCATAAGTATTTGTGAAATTTTGAAAATAAACAATGAATTTATTTGCTCTTTCACTACGATAAGTTGTGAAATAATCCTTTACTTGATTACTAATATTTTCACATTTAAGATGTTCACCAGAACCTCGTTCACCACAAAAAATACAACCTCCTGTTGAAAGTTTACCATCTCTATTAGGACAAGTAAAACCTCCATCAACACAAAGCTTTAATGTTCGTTCTCCAAATTTATTTTTTAAATATTTATTTAAATGATTATATCTTTCTTCGTTTTCCATAGTGTATTTAGTATAGCAGAATTTTGAAAAAATAGCAATGATATAAATATGAGATAATCTATGTTAGATTAGAAAAATAAGTTATTATGAAATTTACTGCAAAAAAATTTAATGTTTTTTTGCAGTAAATTTTAAGTATAAAGCGACTATTGAAGTCCCTTCTTTGTACCAATTTTAAAAGAAGTAGAATGATTAGCTTTAATCAATATTTCTACCGTGTTCGGGTAGGCTAAAGATTGACTTCTTAGTGGAACAATCCCATCACCAGATATCTGTAGTTTAGTATCGACATAATTAAAAAATATATCAGATAAGTCTTTTGAATTTTTAGGACATTCCGAAATAATATTTATATGTTTACATTTTTCTAGCCCAGAATAATCGGCATTTTGAATAAAAGTAGAATTAGGTATAATATCTTTATCCACAGCATGATTGCTAAAAGTTAAAGAATATATAAATTTTTCAAACAAATTTAATTTTTGAGAAACTTCTTTTTTATTCACAAAAGGCGTTCCATAAAATGGAGCGGAGATTGTAATAATCTCTAAATTATCAGAATTTATCCATTTTGTAGCGTTTGCAAAGCAAACTCCACACTTTGAATGACCTATCAATGTGATCCTATCATAATTTTGAGATATTGAATTAATAAAATTACTTAATTCTTTACCAGAGTCTTCTAATCCGCTGGATTCTAATGGAAAGAAGATAGACATAATAGTTGCATTTTTTATGTTTACATTGCTAAAAATCATAAATGGGTCATGATATGTTATTCTATTATTATTATCAACACTTAAAGAATAACCAGAACCAATAATAATTAAGTTCCTATCTCCAGTTTGAATTTTTTGAATAATCAAATTCGAACTTTTATAAACAACATTTTCAAGAAGTTTACCATTACAAACAAAAATTGTCCGCCAAAGAATAATTAAAATTAGTACAATTGTTACAAAAATAAAAATGATTATTTTTTTCCGCATAAAGTTTACCAACCTTTCGATTTATTTTTATAAATTATATAACGTAATATAATCAAATGCAAGGAAAATTACATAAATATAGAAAAGAAAGTTCTAAAAAAACAAAAAAGTGATATAATAAACAAAATCAAGGAGGGAAGAATGAAAGAAAAAATAAATAAGAAAATTGAAGAATATACCCAAGATATGATAAATAATATAAGCAATTTAATAAAAATACCAAGTATTTCAAATGAAGAAATAACAGAAGAAAAGATGCCATTTGGAAAAGAATGCAATAATGCACTAGAATATATTTTAAATTTAGGAAAAGAGTTAGGATTCAGAACAAAAAATATAGATGGTTATTGTGGTTACATAGAATTTGGCGAAGGAGAAGAATTAATTGGAATAATAGGACATCTAGATGTAGTACCAGCAGATGAAAAAGATTGGAAAATTACCAAACCATTTGAACCCAAAGTATATGAAAATAAAATTTACGGAAGAGGAGCGATTGATGACAAAGGACCAACAATAGCAGCATTATATGCAATGAAAGTTATAAAAGATATTGGTAAAATAAATAAAAGAGTAAGATTGATTGTTGGATTAAATGAAGAAAAATCTTGGAAATGTATAAACTACTATAAAGAACACGAAGAAATACCAGTAAATGGTTTTAGCCCAGATGCTGATTTTCCTTGTATTTATGCAGAAAAAAGTATTATACATCCATTTATCGAAGGAAGTAATAATAAAAATGGAAAAATTATAATAGAAAAAATAGATTGCCAAAACAATGCTCTAAATGTAGTTCCAAAATATTGTGAATGTGTACTAAAAATAAAAGATATTGACCTAGATAAAGTTATAAAAGATGTACAAGAAATAATAAAAAATAATAATTTTGATATTCAAGTAAATCAACAAAATGAAGAAAGAATAGAACTAATTTCCAATGGTATTTCAAGTCATGCTGCACATCCAGATTTAGGGAAAAATGCAATTTCACAATTAATACTTTTAATAAATGAAGTTTTTAAAAAATATAAAATAAAAAATGAATTAATAGAGTTTTTTGCAAAATATATAGGAAAAGATTATAATGGAAATTTACTAGAAATAAACAAAAAAGATGAATCAGGAGAACTTACATTAAATGTAGGAAAATTATATCTAAAGCAAGAAGAAAATAAAGAAAATATAAAAATAGGAATTGATTTAAGAATACCAATAAATACAGAACTTGAATTTGTAAAAAATAAATTTAAAGAAAAAGTAGATGAATATGAAGATTTGAAATTAACTTTTGGAGGAGAAGTAAATAAATTATTAATACCAAAAGATAATAAATTAATTAAAACATTAACACAAATATTCAATGAAATAACAAACAAAAACGAAGAACCAATTGCAATAGGTGGGGCAACATTTGCAAGAGCTTTTCCAAATTGTGTATCATTTGGAGCTAATATGCCAAATGAAAAAGACTTATGCCATCAAGCAGATGAGAACATAAAAATTGACAATTTAATAATAAGTGCTAAAATATATGCAAATGCAATTTATAAATTAATGGAAGAATAGTAAAAAATGTTAAAAAACATTATAATTTTTCAATTAGATTTGTGCATTGGAAAGGAAGGAAATAAAAAATGGAAGAATGCAAAATAAAAAATTTATATAATTTAGATGAAACAATAGCATCAAAAATATTTGAAGGAGCAACTTACCCATGGGAAGTATTGCCTAAAATAGAACAATTTATAATAGAATTAGGAAACACATTAAATCCTGATGAATACAACAAAATAGGCGAAGATATTTGGATTGCAAAATCAGCAACAGTAGCACCAACAGCATATATACATGGACCTGCAATTATAGGAAAAAATGCAGAAATAAGACATTGTGCTTTTATAAGAGGAAAAGCAATAGTAGGAGAAGGGGCAGTAGTAGGAAACTCAACAGAATTAAAAAATGTAATATTATTTAACAAAGTCCAAGTACCACATTACAACTATGTTGGAGACTCAATATTAGGTTATAAAGCACACATGGGAGCTGGGTCAATAACATCAAATGTAAAATCAGATAAAAAATTAGTTGTTGTAAACAATAAAGAAGAAAAAATAGAAACAGGACTAAAAAAATTTGGAGCGATGTTAGGAGATAATGTCGAAATTGGGTGTGGTTCAGTTTTAAATCCTGGAACAGTAATTGGAAAAAATACCAATGTTTACCCACTATCTTCAGTAAGAGGAGTAGTTCCTTCAAATAGTATTTATAAAAAACAAAACGAAATTGTCGAAAAACAATAAAAAATATGTCAAATATTGCGATGAAAAAACGTTGCATCTTCTAGCATTTAGTAGTAAAATAGCAAATATAATTTTAAACATAAGAAAAAGAAAAGGAGGATGCTTTTGAGAACGTTTTTTGGGAGTACATTTATTGAAAAAGATAAACTAGAAGAAGCAGAAATATATCACCCAATAAAACTAGAATATTACAAAGAAATAAACGAAGATGATATTCAGAAAGTCGATAAAGCTAAATATGGAATTACAATAGTAAAAACTGAATATAAAAAAGATAATTTAGAAGTAGAAACAAAAAATATAAAATATATAACAAATGATGAAAAAGAAGAAAACAGAATATTGAATATTTTTAAAGAAAATAAGGTAACACCAATAAATTCAGAAGAAGTAATTTCTGATATTTGGGGACACCCTTTTTCGCCTATTAATTTTATTTAAAAGATTAATAGGGAAAGAGGGTGTTTTGTTACTAATAATGATTTTTTGTGATGTGATGGGTGATTGCTATAAATATTTGTTTTTTGAGTGCGATTGGAATAATTTTAGAAAATCTTAATTAATTTTTAGGGGAATGTTCACGTCGAGCGACAGCGAGGACTAAGTGAAAGGGACCCAAAAAATTGATTTAGAATTTCTTAAATTATGTATTGAGCCGAAAAAACAAATATTTATAGCAATCACCCATCACATCACACAAAATTATTATTTAGTAACAAATGTTTCAAGAAAATACCCAAAAAACTTGCAATTTATTAAAAATTGTTCTAGAATACTTAAAGTAAAATATAATAGAATAAAATTCTAAGGAGGACTTATGGCAGATAAGTTAATAATAGTAGAATCACCAGCAAAAGCGAATACAATAAAGAAATTTTTAGGAGGAAGCACAAAAGTTGTAGCTTCAATGGGACATATAAGAGATTTACCTAAATCAAAATTAGGAATAGATATAGAACATGACTTTGAACCAGAATATATAAACATAAGAGGAAAAGGAGATTTAATAAAATCTTTAAAAACAGATGCAAAAAAAGCAAAAAAAGTATATCTTGCAACTGACCCTGACCGTGAGGGAGAAGCAATAGCATGGCATTTAGCAAAAATTTTAGAAAATGATAAAGATAAAATTACAAGAGTAACCTTTAACGAAATTACAAAAACAGCAGTACAAAAAGCTATAAAAGAGCCAAGAAATATAGATTTAAATACAGTTGATGCTCAACAAGCAAGAAGAGTTTTAGATAGAATTGTTGGTTATAAAATAAGCCCAATTTTATGGAAAAAAGTAAAAAGAGGATTGTCAGCAGGTAGAGTTCAATCTGTTGCCGTAAAATTAATAGTAGATAGAGAAAATGAAATAGAAAACTTTATTCCAGAAGAATATTGGAATATATATGCTGATTTAAAAGATGAAAAATCAAAAAAACAATTTGAAGCTAGATTTTATGGTAAAAATGGTAAAAAACAAGAAATTCATTCTAAAGAAGAGATAGACCAAATTTTAAAAACAATAGAAAAAGCAATATATACTGTATCAGAAGTAAAAAAAGGAGAAAAGAAAAGAAATCCAGCACCACCATTCACAACAAGTACAATGCAACAAGAGGCATCAAGAAAATTAGGGTTCACATTAAAGAAAACAATGTCAGTTGCACAAGGGTTATATGAAGGTGTAAAAATAGCTGAAAAAGGTACAGTTGGTCTAATTACATATATGAGAACAGACTCTACAAGAATTTCAGAAGAAGCAAGAGCATCAGCAAAAAAACAGATAGTAGCAACATATGGAGAAGAATATTATGAAAATAGATATTATAAAACCAGTAAAGATGCTCAAGATGCTCACGAAGGTATAAGACCAACATATGCAGATATAGAACCAGATAAAATAAAAGATGAATTAACAAAAGACCAATATAAATTATACAAATTAATTTATAATAGATTTATGGCAAGTCAAATGAAACCAGCAATATATGACACAATGGCTGTTAATATAAAAGCAAATGATTATGATTTTAAAGCTAATGGTCAAAATTTGAAATTTAAAGGATTTATGACACTATATGTAGAAGGAACTGATGAAAAAGAGGAAAAAGAAGAAGGCATATTACCAGAATTACAAGAAAACCAAGAAGTAAAATTACTAAAAATAAATCCAAAACAAAGTTTTACAGAACCACCAGCAAGATATACAGAAGCAAGTTTGGTAAAAACATTAGAAGAAAAAGGAATAGGTAGACCAAGTACATATTCACCAACAATTACAACAATATTAGAAAGAAGATACATACAAAAAGAACAAAAACAATTAGTGCCTACAGAACTTGGGAAAATCGTAAACAAAATATTAACAGAAAACTTCACAGATGTAATAAATGTAGAATTTACTGCAAAAATAGAAAATGAATTTGATGAAATAGCAGAAGGAAAAGAACAATGGAAGCAAATGATTAGAGAGTTCTATGGTCCATTTGAAAAAGAACTTGAAAAAGTAGAAAAAGAACTTGAACATGTAGAATTAGTAGATGAAGTATCAGATGTACCATGTGATAAATGTGGAAGAATGATGGTTTATAAATATGGAAGATACGGAAAATTCTTAGCTTGCCCAGGATTTCCTGAATGCAAAAATGTAAAATCAATAGTAGAAACAATAGAAGTACCTTGCCCAAAATGTGGTTCAACAGTACAAGTTAGAAAAACAAAAAGAGGTAAAAAATATTTCATTTGCGAAAATAATCCACAATCTTGTGATTACATTTCATGGAACAAACCACAACCAGGAGAAAAATGGAATCCAGAAGATGCTGAAAAAGTAAAAGATGAAACAACTGTAAAGAAAACAACTACAAAGAAAGTAAAAAAAGCAGCAAAAACAAAAAAATAAAAAATAAAAAAGGCAAATTAAAAAAATTAATAATTTGCCTTTTTACCTACATAGGTCAAATAAAATTCAAAAACTATTGACAATAATTATAATTTTTGGTATTATATTAATTGCTTTTGAATATAATGTATTAAAGCAAATGCGGGAATAGCTCAGTTGATAGAGCGCTGCCTTGCCAAGGCAGAGGTCGCGGGTTTGAGCCCCGTTTCCCGCTCCACCAAATTTACATGGCGCCTTAGCCAAGCGGTAAGGCACGAGTCTGCAAAACTCTGATGATCGGTCCGACTCCGATAGGCGCCTCCAAAATAAACCGAGAAAAGGTTGAAATATCAATCTTTTCTCGGTTTTTATTTGATTTTATTCTAAAAAATATATTAAATTATTTGTCAATAAAATTATTTTTCAAAAAAAGTATAACCTCATAAAAAATGGAAAAAATATAAAAAATACATATGAGGAGGTACAAATGGAGGCAAGTAACTTAAAAAATATGGTAGTACTAAAAAATCTACCATCAAACATAGTAGATGAAGCAATAATAATACTAAAAAACAGCAAAAAGATAAAAAAATTAGAAAAAGTAGAAAATAACAAAACAACAAATAAAAAAGAAAAACAAACCACACAAAAAGACTATATACTAAAAGAAGCAGAAATGTTAGTAAATAGCTATGTATCTAAAATAGAAAACAAAGAAGATAAAAAATTTGCAGATAATAAAATGCAACAGAAATATAAAAAAATAAAAAAATATTCAATAATTACAACAATAATAGGAGTAATAGAATTTATATTATTATTAACCTTGTAGCAAAAAGCTATCTAAAGTTTTAATACTTAGATAGCTTTTTCTAGTTATCATTAAGAGGAATAAAACACAAAACGAATACATATAGATTAAAAAGAAAATACGAAAGAGGTGTAAAGAAATGGAAAGAACAATGACTGTCGAAGAAAAAATAAGAAGAGCAGAAGAAATATATGCAAGAAGACAAGCTGGTAGCTTAACAAAAACAGCTACAGTTAATATAAATACAAACACAAAAAAAGACTTGAAATTACTCAAAAAAATGATAATACAAATAATAATAAGTCTTTTAATATACTTTACAATATATATAATTCAAAACAACAATTACATATTTTCTCAAGATTTTATAAATAAAGCAAAAGAAATATTATCATATGATATAAACTTTCAAGCTACGTATGAAAGCCTAAAACAATACATAATAAACTTTAATAATAAAAACCAAGACAACTCAGCAATTGGTGGATCAAACGAAACAATAGAAACAAATGATAAATCAACACAAAACCAAGAACAAACGGAAGAAAATCAACAAGTAGATAATCCAACAGAATCAACAAATGAACATCAAACTTCAAATAATGAACAAGAACTTTCAGAAGAAGAACAACAAATTAATAAAATAAAAGCAACAACAACATTTATAAAACCAATAGAGGGAACAATAAGTTCGAAATATGGTCAAAGAGAACCATCAACAGCAACAGTGCCAAAAAATCATACAGGAGTAGATATTGCAGCAAATATGGGAACAAAAATAAAATCAGCAACAAGCGGAGAAGTAGTATTAGCATCAGAAGAAGGAGATTACGGAAAACATTTAAAAATACAAATAGGAGAAGTTAGTATTATATATGCACACTGCAATAATTTGTATGTAAAACAAGGGGACAAGATAGAACAAGGACAAGAAATAGCTGAAGTCGGTTCAACAGGAAATTCTACCGGACCACACTTACATTTTGAAATAAGATTATCAGAGAAAACTATAGATCCACAAAAAATATTAGACTTATAAAAGGGAGGTTAAGAATGAGATTTAGAATAGACCTCAAAATATTCTTATTTTTAATATTATTTTATTTAACAAAACAAATTGAAATATATGCTATGATTATGGTATTCGCATTAATACATGAATTAGGACATTTATTGGCAGGAATAATATTAAAAATGAAACCAGAGAAACTAGAAATAATGCCATTTGGAGTATCAATAGCATTTAAAATAGAACCAAAAGACTATAATAAAAAAATAAAAAAAGGTAACAAATTAGATATAAAAAAGATTATAGTAGCAAGTGCCGGTCCACTTACAAATTTAATAATAATTATAATAACATATAATCTAAAAATAGATATGATAAAAGCAATAATGGTTATATATACCAATTTCCTAATTATGTTATTTAATTTACTTCCAATATATCCATTAGATGGTGGAAGAATATTAAGTGGAATATTACATATAATTGTTGGAAAACAAAAAGCAGATGATGCGATTAACAATATTTCTATAATATCAACTATTGTAATAACTGCAATAGCTAGTGTGTTAATATTGTACTTAAAAAACATTGCAGTTTTTTTAATTGTAATGTATCTTTGGTATTTGGTATTAAAAGAGAATAATAGATATTTAAGAAGAAAAAAATATATAATGAAAATACTTGAAAATAAAACAAATAAATAGTAAACTAATAGTAACAAATAGAGAGGAGCACGCAAAAGATGAAAGATAAATTAAAACAAGAAAAAGGTATTACAATGATGGCTTTAGTAGTCACAATTATAATATTATTAATATTAACAAGTGTTTTAGTATTCAATACAAAAGATAGTGTATATATAAAAAGACTTAATAATTTATATAGTGACATCGAATTACTAAGAGCAAAAACAGATGAATATTATAATGAATATGGACAAATTCCAGCAAAAATAAAATATGAAAATAAAATACAACTAGAAAAACTAAAAAATGTACGAAGCACTAAAAATGATACTGGAAATTTTTATGTTATTGACTTAGAAGCTATGGAAGGAATAACATTAAACTATGGTAAAGATTATGAAACTGTAAAAGATAATTCAGCAAATGCAAAAAACTATACAGATTTATATATAATAAATGAAAATAGTCATAATATATTTTTAGTAAGAGGGATTGAAATAAAAGAAAAAGATACAGTAAAAACATATTATACAGATTATACTGAACCAGATGAAACAACTGTTGATATACGATATATAGATGGAATATTAATTCCAGATGGTTATTATTATATTGGGAAAACAAAAGATAGCAGTGGAAATGAAACAATAGTAATTTCAAACAATAAAGAAGAAAATGTGAACTTAAACAAAACAAATCAATTTACTTGGACAAAACAAATATCACAAATAACAGAAGTTCCATCAAGTGTAACTTTAGAAAATAATCAAGAAGATTACCAATTTATAGCAAGTGTAAATAATTTCAAAGGGTATTTTAAAAACACGGAAGGTAAAGTTAGATATGTAGTGGTAAATGAAGAACAATGGTCAGAAGCATATACCAAAGACACAGAATACAAAGATAAAAACGGAGATACAGTCACAATTCCAGAAGGATTTAAAATTAGTATGGCAGACACCATGAATACTGTAAAAAAAGGTTTAGTCGTAAAAGATGAAAATGATAATGAGTGGGTATGGATTGAAGTACCAGAAGATGTTTTTACAACAGCTAATAATGATACAGATTATGAGAAAATAAAAAGTGATTTAGTAACATATGCTCAAGATTATAGAGGAGGTTCAAGCACACAAGGTTATGAATGGAAAGATGAATATTATGAAGGATGCGGAATAGAAGCCACATCCGAAAAAACAGCAGAACAAGTATGGGATGAAATGTATAAAAAAATGTTATCAAGTATATATAGTAATAATGGATTTTGGATATCTAGATATGAAGCTGGAATTGATGGAAGTGATAGAGATATAAGCTTAGCATTAAAGGAGAATACAACTATATCATCACCTTCAACAAAAGCAGTAAGTAAAAAAGATATGATACCATATAATTTTGTTAACTGCAGTCAAGCACAAAAATTAGCAAGCAAGATGTCTACAAGTTCTAATAAAACTAGTAGTTTATTATTTGGAATACAATGGGATTTAGCATGCAAGTTTTTAGAAGAAAATTCTAACCTTGATCAGATTGATATAAAAACTGATAGTTATAAATGGGGAAATTATGCTAATACGGAATTTAAAATTACAAGTACAAATGCCAAACAATATATATCATCTTGGCAGACAATTGAAAATTTTAAAAAAGAAAAAATGAGCTTACTTTCAACAGGTGCATCTGAGTACACAAGAATATTAAATATATATGACTTTGCGGGAAATGAATGGGAATGGACATTAGCACATGCAACCATAGAAGCACCAAATAGTGATAGGGGAGGAAGTTATAGAAATAATAGTGAAGATTGTCCTGTTTCTCACTTTAGCCATTATAACAAAGGGTGTATAGAAATAGGATTTAGAGTTACTTTTTATTAAAAAAATGTCAAAAGGGACGCCCTTTTTTGACATTTTTTATATTTGCACAAAAAATATTTACAAATATTGTAAATATAAAAAATATAAAATTTGTAACCATTTTGTAACAATTTAGAAATATTTCTGTCATTTTATTGGACAAAGACATTGACTTTTTAAGCGATTCGTTGTATCATATAACAAGTAAAAATGAGTGTTTTTAAAATCCTAAGGAGGAAAATTATGGGAGAAGTAATAGTTATAACATCAGGAAAAGGTGGAGTAGGAAAAACAACAACAACAGCAAATTTAGGAGCAAGTTTAGCTGTAGAAGGAAAAAAAGTATGTTTAATAGATACAGACATTGGACTAAGAAACTTAGACGTAGTAATGGGACTAGAAAACAGAATAGTATATGACATAGTAGATGTTGTTGAAGAAAAATGTAAATTAAGACAAGCATTAATAAAAGATAAAAGATTTAAAGAATTATACCTACTACCAGCTGCCCAAACAAGAGATAAAAGTGCAGTAAATGAAGAACAAATGATACGATTAACAAATGAATTAAAAGAAAAATTTGACTATATACTTATAGACTGCCCAGCAGGAATAGAACAAGGATTTAAAAATGCTATTGCAGGAGCAAACAGAGCAATAGTAGTATCAACAGCAGAAATATCATCAATAAGAGATGCTGACAGAATAATAGGATTACTAGAATCATCAGAAATAAAAAACCCAGAATTAGTAATTAACAGAATAAGACCTAATATGGTAAGAAGAGGAGAAATGATGGATGTAGATGACATCGTAGACTTATTATCAATAGATTTAATAGGTGTTGTTCCAGATGATGAATACATAATAACACAAACAAATAAAGGTGAACCAGTAATACAAAATAAAAAAGCACCATCAGGAAAAGCATATATGGAAACAGCAAAAAGAATTTTAGGAGAAAAAATAGAAGTTTCTGTACCAGGTAGAGAAAAAGGCTTTCTAGCAGCAATAAAAAGAGTTTTTAGAGTAAAATAAGAAGCAAAAATACGGAGGGTAAATAATGTTCGAAAATGTAAGTAATTTTTTTAAGAAAGTTTTTAAAAAAGAAAATCAAAAAGAGAGTAATTCTGGTAAAGAAGCTAAGGAAAGACTTCATCTTGTATTAATGCAAGATAGAGCTAACGTTTCAGCAGACTTTCTAGAAATGATGAAACAAGAAATAATAGAAGTAATAAAAAAATATATAGATGTAGATGAAAATTCAATAGATGTTCGTTTAACAAATCAACCAAATGAAGACGGAAGCAATGGAGCTCCTGCTTTGTATGCTAATATTCCAATTATTAGTATAAAAGAA
>OGHJ01002204.1_pt1 | contig 17449 bp, 14 predicted proteins | sample 1571351 | NCBI WGS metagenome assembly OGHJ01 (sample SAMEA2582037, study PRJEB24529) | metagenome | biome: Human gut stool | place: China | collected 2011 | reverse complement strand
CAACAAAAAAAATAAAAAAAATTGAATAAAAAAAGAAAAACACTTGAAAAAACTGAAGTAATTTGGTAGAATAAAGTAGCTGATTGATATTCAGCAGAAAACCAAAATACATCAAGAGTAAAGAGAGAAGAGAAAATGAAAAAGATAAAAAAGATGTTTGTACTGCTCCTGGTTGTGATGATGGCATGTTCCCTGTTCATGACCGGATGCGGCGGCAAAGACAACGAAGCGGATGGCGACAGCAGCACGCTGGTCATTGCCATTCAGGAAGAGGTAGAGGGGACAGATATCCATCAAATCGGATGGGAAAACGTGGTACACACACTGACCTACAGTCCGTTGGTAACCTTCAGCGAGGATTTGAGCGAGGTGCTTCCTTGCTTTGCGGAAAGCTACGAAACTTCCGAAGATGGTCTGACCATTACGTTCAAGATTCCTGCGGATGCGAAGTTTTCCAATGGGGATCCGCTGGACGCGGCAGCCGTAAAGAAATCCTTTGACAGATTCCTCGCGATCAGCCAGTATGCAGAGGACCTCGGCGCGGTGGAAAGCGTTGAAGCGGTGGACGAAACAACAGTGGTATTCCACCTTTCCCAGGCGGCACCATATATGTGGGCAAATCTGACCAGTACCTACGGCGGTATCGTTGACGTTGACTATGCGGAGGAAGTCGGCGATGAAGCATTCAACCGCGCGGCTGTTTCCAACGGTATGTACTATGTAGAGGATTGGCAGGCAGGCTCCCAGGTCGTTTTGGCGAAGAACCCATATTTCCAGACATCGAATCCAAATGTACAGAACAAAGGTGTCGGGAACTTTGATAAGATTATTGTAAGATTCATTCCGGACGAATTTACCAGAGTCAGCGAACTGGAATCCGGAAACGTAGATATTATTTGGGATGTTCCGACCGGAAGCTTGGAGGACATCGAAAACAACGAGGATTTACAGACCTTCCGCTACAAACAGGCAGGCGTTTCCTACGCGATGTTCAATCCGGAAGTCGGTCCGTTAAAGGAGTTCAATGTCAGAAAAGCGATCAACATCGGTATCGATAGAGAAAAGATCGCGAAGGTATTGAACAATGTCGTTACACCGGAGTACGGATTTATCTCCGAGGCGCAGGCAGGCTATAGTCCGGAATACGCGGCAAAACTTGAGAAAGAGCTTGCATATAATCCGGAGGACGCAAAGGCTTTATTGAAGGAAGCAGGTTACGCGGATACGGACGGAGACGGTTTCCTGGATAAGGATGGAAAGAAGCTGACCATCGAGTACTGCGCAGCAACGGATTCTGCGACCAGCAAAGCCACCGCACCGGTGATTCAAGAGCAGCTGAAAGAGCTTGGTATCGATCTGCAGATTACAGAATATGAAGGCGCATACATCAAGCAGCTGCAGAGAGAGAATAAGTTTGAGATGGTTTCCAGAAGATATGTATGGAATGATGCGGATATTTTATACTACGTATTTACGGAAGCATCCGGCTATCCTTGGCATGATTCAGACGTGACCGCGGCTTTGGAAAAAGCTCGTTACACGACGGATAGCGAAGAACGTGTTAAGGCATACGAGAAGTTCCATGAGGAAATTTTCAAGAAAATGCCGGCGGTATCGCTGTTTGCCGATAATTACTGCATCGCTGCGACGAAAGCGGTAAAGGGCTTCAAGGTCACCAATGACGGCAGACCGCTCTTCAACGATGTAACGAAATAAAAAGAGGTAGACATGGTAAACAGAACGAATTTAGAGGAGAGACTGGATCGCGTGATTTCTCCGGTTATGAACGACAAGACACCCGGCATGGCGTTGCTGATCGCGCAGGGCGATGAGGTGCTTGTGCGGAAGGGCTACGGACTTGCCGACATGACGACCGGAAGAAAGATTTCTCCGGACGATAATTTGATCATTGCATCCAACACGAAGCAATTTACCTGTATGGCAGTTTTGATGCTGGTCGAAGCCGGTTTACTGAAGCTGGACGATAGGGTTGAGAAATTCTTCCCGGACTTTCCGGATGATGTGAAGAAGGTCACGATTTGGGAAATGATGGTGCATCAATCCGGTATCAAGGAATATTTTGAAGAGGATCGCTGGCAGGCAACCGCCACCGCAACGACGGACGAGATGATGGAGATCATCAAAGGGTTCGGCGGTTTGGACTTCGAACCGAGACAGAAATTTTCCTACTGCAATTCCTCCTACGTCATGCTGGGAAAAATCGTGGAACTGCTGAGCGGTATGAAATTTGGGGAATTCCTCAAAACGAAGATTCTAGACCCGGTCGGCATGAAGCAATCTTTCGCGCCGGATTATATGGACGACAAGCCTACATCCTTGATCAAAGGGTATATGCTACAAGAGGACGGTTCTCTCAAGGAAGCGGCATACGATATGCTGCAGGTCGGTTACGCGGACGGCAACATCCAGTCCAATGTAGATGATCTTTTGCGTTGGCACAAGTATTTATACATGAGCCAAGAGGAGGTTTTCTTGAGCAGAGAGCGTATGAAGCAATGCTTTATCAACACGAAGCTGCAGGACAATACAGAAACCGGATATGGTCTTGGATTCTTCCTGAATGGTTCGCAATTCCACGAAGGTCATGTGGAAGGGAAACAGGAAATTTGGCATACGGGCGGTACCATGGGCTTCATTTCACGTGTATCGCGCTTCGTGGAGGATGATCTTTCCGTCATCATGTTGACAAATTACGAGGGTCTTCCAAAAAATGAGATGTTCTTTAAGATTATCAAAGAAATCTATGCTTAAATTGAATGCTCCGTTTCTTGTAGACGGAGCATTTATGTTAATGAATGAAAGCAACATAGAGGTAACTACTTATGAATGATATTATGAGATTTGTCGCGAAACGCTTGTGTATCGGCGTGTTGGTAGTCCTGTTTGTAAGCGTACTTGTTTTCGCTATCATGCAGGCAATGCCGGGAAACCCTGTCGATTTGATGGTGGACACCCGCGTTTCTGCCGAAAAGGTCGCTGAAATCAAGGCGCAATGGGGACTGGATGAGCCGCCTGTAGTGCAATATTTTTACTGGATCAGAAATGTGCTGCATGGTGATTTCGGCATGTCGATTTCACTGAAGCAAAGTGTTTCAGAGCTGATTCTGCAGAGACTTCCGTACACGCTGATGCTTACAGGTGCGGCACTTTTGATCGAATACATAATCGCGATTCCGCTAGGCTTATTGGCGGCAGTCAAAAAAAACAGTGCTGCGGACAAGTCGCTTACGGTCGTGACCATCGTGCTTTGGTCGATGCCGCCGTTCTGGTTGGGCGTCCTGTTTATTCTCACCTTTTCCGTTTGGCTTAGGATCTTGCCGATCTCGGGTTGGGACGGCATCGCCTCTTTGATTCTGCCTGCCTTTACTTTGGCGCTGCCGTCACTGGCACAAATCTTTCGATTGACGCGCTCAGAGGTGCTGGACGTTCTGGATGAAAAATATGTAACGACAGCTTATGCCAAGGGTCTGAAAAACAAGGTGGTGTTGGTGAAGCACGTGCTTAGAAACGCGATGATTCCGGTCACCGTCATGTTTTTCCTGTCGTTGCCTTGGTTGATTGGCGGCGCGGTCGTAGTCGAAAATGTTTTCGCCTGGCCGGGTATGGGGCAGCTCATTTGGAAAGCAATTTCCAAGCAGGATTTTGTTATCGTACAGGGCGTTGTCCTGGTGATTACGATTCTGACGGTAATCTGCAATCTGATCGGCGATATCCTTGCCGGTATTCTCGATCCGCGCATTAGACTGGAATAAGGTGATAGAAATGATAAAAAAAGATAAATTCAAACGAATGGTAAAAAATCCGATGGTTGTCATCGGCGCAATCATGTTTTTGCTGGTGATCCTCGTCGTTATTTTTGCGCCGCTCATCGCACCGCACTCCTATACAGAGCAGAACGCAGATGTCGCGCTGACCGCGCCATGCAGAGAATATCCTTGGGGAACCGACCAGTATGGCAGGTGCATTTTCAGCAGAGTCATTTACGGATCGAGAATCGCTCTGAGCGTTGGTATCATCGCGGTTGTGATTGAAACTTTGATCGGCGTGACGCTAGGCATCATCTCCGGTTATTACGGCAAAAAAATTGATAAGGTCGTACAGTTCATTACAGACGCGACTTGGGCAATCCCACCGATTATCCTGGCGATGGCTATCGTACTGATGCTGGGCTCCAGCGCGACAAATGTAGCAATCGCGGTTGCTGTGGTAAGCTGGGCACAGTTTACAAAGATCATCCGTACTAAGGTGATGGCAATCAAGGCGCTGCCTTATATTGAGGCGGCGAGAATTTACGGAGAAAGTGACCTAAGCATCATTTTAAGGTATATTTTACCGAATCTCGTATCGACCATCATCGTATTGGCGACCCTGGCGATGCCTTCCGCAATTTTATCGACGACCTCGATGGGATTCCTCGGTTTGGGCGCGCAGCAGCCGCTGCCGGACTGGGGCTGGATCCTGCAAAACGGTATTCAATATATTAAAAAAGCGGCATGGATCAGTATGGCGCCGGGACTGGCAATTGTCTGGACGGTTCTCAGCTTTAACCTCGTAGGTGAGGGCGTAAAGGAATTGCTTGATCCAAGAGCGAGAGTATAAGGAGAAACAATATGAAAGAAACTTTGATTGACATTCAGGACCTATGCATAGAGTTTCAGACTTCTGCCGGAACGGTACACGCAGTAGACCATGTCAGCTTTGATATCAAAAAAGGAGAAGTCTTTGCGCTGGTCGGTGAGTCCGGCTGCGGTAAATCGACGACAGCCATGGGCATCATGCAACTGATCAAGAAGCCAGGCAGGATTGCGGGCGGCGCGATTCATTTTGACGGCAAGGATTTGTTGAAGCTGAGCGCCGATGAAATGACAGAGGTCAGAGGCAAAAAAATAGGTATCATCTTCCAGAATCCTCTGGATTCTTTGAATCCGGTCTACACTGTAGGCTATCAGATGACAGAGGGCCTTTTAGTTGACAAAATGGATAAAAAGGAGGCCTATCAGCTGGCTTGCGATATGCTGCGAGATGTCAAAATATCCGATGTAGAGGAGCGGATGAAAACTTATCCACATGAGATTTCCGGCGGTATGCGGCAGCGCGTTATGATCGGTATGATGCTTTGCAGAAATCCGCAGCTTTTGATTGCCGATGAGCCGACGACGGCTTTGGACGTCACGATTCAGGCCGGTATTATCGAACTCATGAATGAATTGCGGAGAAAATATGATTCTTCGATTCTGATCATCACGCATGACTTTGGCATTGTTGCCGATATTGCGGACAGAGTCGGCGTTATGTACGCGGGCAATCTGATTGAAGTCGGGGAGGTCTTTGAGATCTTCGATCACCCGACGCATCCATATACGCGTCTTTTGATGAAAGCGCTTCCGACCATTACGAAAGCGGAAGGACGTCTGGAGACGATTCGCGGCAATGTACCGAATCTTGCCGAGGAAAAACCGGGGTGCAACTTTGCGGAGCGCTGTCCGTATGCAAAGAAAATTTGTTATCAGCAGAAGCCGCAGCTCAAGGAAATTTCTGGGGGACACTTATGCGCCTGCTTGCTGATGGACGGAGGTTTGGAAGATGAGTAGTGAAAAAGAAATCCTGATTCAGATTGAGCATCTGAAAAAATATTTCCCGTTGCGAAACAGCAAAAAAGGCGCTGCAGTCAGAGCTGTCGATGATGTCAGTCTGAAGATTTATAAGGGAGAAACCCTCGGTCTTGTAGGTGAAAGCGGCAGCGGCAAAACGACGCTTGCCAAGATTATTTTGGGCTTGCTGCCGCCGACGGAAAGCACCGTCTATATCGGTGGCAAGGATATGTGGAACAAAAAAGAACAGAAGGAGCTGCGCAAGCAGATCGGCGCGGTGTTCCAGGATCCTGCCTCCTCGCTGAATCCGAGAACGAGCATCTATCGCTCCTTGGAAAGACCGCTGGAGGTACATGGACTTTCCAAGGAAGAAGCGAAGAAGCTGATCTACGAAACCGCGGAGAGAATCAATATCGGTCATGAGCTTTTGGAACGTTTTCCGCACGAATTATCCGGCGGGCAGCAGCAGCGTGTGAGCATTGCCAGAGCAATCATGCTCCAACCGGCGCTGTTGGTCTTAGACGAGCCGACCAGTGCGCTGGATGTGTCGGTACAGGCGCAGACGCTGAACGAGCTCTTGAAGCTGCAAGGCGATTACAATATGACCTATCTGTTCATTACGCACAATCTGTCCGTAGTCAGATATATGAGTGACCGCATTTGCGTGATGTATGGCGGGCAGATCATGGAGATTGGCAGCACAGAGCAGGTGTACGCGCATTATCGGCATCCGTATACTTTTGGCTTGATGTCCTCAGTGCCGCCATTGCATCCAAAATTTCGCAACCGTAAAAAAAATCTGCTTAGCGGTGAGATGCCGAGCCTTGTCGGAGACGGAAAGGGCTGTGCATTCGCCAGCAGATGTAAATTCTGCAAGGAAATCTGCAAAGAGCAAAGACCGGAAATGAAGACTGTCGGGGATGACCACTTCGCGGCTTGTCATTTTGCCGGAGAGCTTACGTTTTGATTTGTGATAGGAGGAAGGAGAGAAAAGCAGATGCGTGACTTAAAAATCGTAAATGCCCGCATTCCTGACTACGAGAAGAATTGCCTCAGAGAGGTTGATCTTTTGATTCGTGACGGGAAAATTGAAAAAATCAGGGAGCGTGGATCAATCACGGAGGGGAGCGCGGAAACCATCGATGCGAAAGAGCAGATCGTTTCAGCAGGATTTGTGGATATCCATGCGCATGAGGATTCGCCGGAGGGGAATTTCTTTACGTCAGAATGCTGTCTCAAGATGGGGGTTACCACCAAAATCGCCGGAAATTGCGGTGATACATTTGAGGATCTGCCGCATTTTGCCGAACGCTTAAAGAAGAACGGAAGTCCGACGAACTATATGATGTTCCTCGGACAGAATACGCTGCGTCAGATGGTCGGCGCGGATGATCGCTATGTGCCGTCTACGCCGGAGCAGCTGGAAAAAATGAAGGAAATCGTGAAGAATAGTCTGCCCTACGCACCGGTAGGACTTTCCTGCGGCTTTGAGTATGCGCCGGGAGTTACGCTTGAGGAGACCTTGGATTTGCTGACAGCGTTTGACGAGAAGGATTACATCGTTTCGGTGCATTTCAGAAGCGATGGGCCTTGTGCAGCGGCGTCCACTGAGGAGGTGGTGGAACTCAGCAAGCGTTCGGGATACAAGGTGCAGATGTCCCATATCGGAAGCTGCAGTGCGGTCGGCTACATGCGAGATACGCTGGATGTTTTGGATAAAGCCAGAGCCGAGGGCGTGGACATCATGTCGGACTGTTACCCTTATCACGCGTTCTGCACGGGAATCGGGACGGCGGTTTTTGATGAAGAGTCCTTTTCCAAGTGGGATTACAGCGATCTGATGATCACCGCAGGACCGTACAAGAATCAGCGCTGCACGAAGGAGCTGTTTGAAAAACTGCGCGAAGAAGAGCCGGATATGTATGTTGTCGCATTCGTGATGAATGAAGAAGAAATCGACATGGCATACACGCAGCCTTATGTCATGGTAGGCAGTGACTGCGGGTTCATTGAGCAGGCGGGACATCCGCGCGGCGCGGGAACCTTCCCAAGAATTTTGGGCCGTTATGTCAGAGAGCGCAAGGTGATGAGTCTCATGGATGCGTTGAAGAAGATGACACTGCTTCCGGCCCAGCGCGTGAATTTGACGCATAAGGGCGAAGTGAAGGAGGGTTATGACGCGGATCTTGTGATTTTCGACGAGAACACGATCATCGACCGGGCGACCTTTGAGGAACCGACACTGCCGCCGGAAGGAATTTCCTACGTGCTGCTGAACGGAGAGGTCGCGGTGCGAAACAACGAAATCGTAAACGGAAGATTGGGAACCTATATTCCGTACGCACCCGCGGCAAAGCGCGGATAAGCGCCGCGGCAGCTGCGCAGCGGTGCGTTTTGTATAGAAGCGTCGAGCTATGTGCACCGATGCGGACTGTCAAAACAGGACAAGAGTGGGCATAACGAAATCAGAGATTTCTACGCGCACGGGGCACTCGCCCATGAGCGCCGCTTCGCAAGGTGCTTTTGTCGTGAGTCTGGGAATATCACTCGGCGACATTTCCTACATGATAATCAAAAAGAGAATACGATTCCTCATGGGAATCTTGTATTCTCTTTTTTCGCGTTTTTGCTTTTGCCGCAGGCGCCGTGCAGGCAGTAAGCAAGCTTTGTTTTCTCTATTTATGGAAGATCTTCGTGTTTTTTAGAGAGCGGTAGAGCAGCAGCCCTAAGACCCCGCAGGAGATGATTTCTCCCGCGCCGACCGTCATCGCCAGATACCAGTAAGCGTCCTCCACTCCATAGACCCGCTGCAGCACCAGCGGTATGATGATGTTTGAGAGGATCGGCGGCAAAACCGCCAGAACCGGACTTTGCCCGCGCAAAAGACGCGTGCCGACCGCCCCGATGAGTGTCGCCAGAGAGCCGAATACAACGTCCCAGATGGCACATCCGGTCAAAAGATTTGCCAGTACGCAGCCGACAGCCAGTCCCGGCACCGCAGCGGCGGTAAAGACGGGAAGGATGGTCAGTGCTTCGGACAGTCTGACCTGGATCACGCCGCTTGCAAGTCCTGCAAGGTTGGCGATAAAGGTTAAAACGACGTACAGAGCGGCAATCATTGCGCCCTGCGTTAAATCAAGCAATAGGATAGAGTTTTTTTTGTTCATAATAGTGAGGTTCCTTTATATGATATTTATATAAAAGGGTGCCACTACTGATGACAGGACTCCCTGCGCGATCCACCGCAGCTTTGCAGGCAGCGCGCGAAACATGCACAGCGTACGAAAGTACGAAAAGTCTTGAAATGCTGCGCAGCAGCGTTTGGAGTCAAGAATCAGCCGGTGAAGTCGGCTTTTTTGCTTTCTAAGAATCGACGGCGGTATTTGAGCACCGCGTAATCGCTGATGCGGTTGACGTAGATCGGGTCAAAAATGCCGCCCGCGATGCCGATCACAAATTGTCCCTGCAGGAATTTGGTATAAATCATCTCCTGCGACAGACCGGCAGAGGTTGCCTTCATCTGCTCCGCCTTGCTGACCGCCCAGCTGCCCTCCGGCATGCAGTCTCCCGCGCGGACGATCTGGTGAATCTCTTCGTTGAGCGCTTCGTTTTTTTCGCGAAAAGCTTCCTCGTCGCACATCGCCGCCTCGATAAGCTTGAGGATAAAAATCTTTTCCTCGTCGGTATCATAGCTGTAACCGTAGCTGAGTGCGATCTCGTAAACGCTCTTGAGCACCATCGCGATGAACAGCGGAATATCGGGGATCCCGGCGCCGATGAATCCCAGTCCGATGCCCTCGATGCTGGAAATAGCAAGGTTCAGGCTCTTGGCGGATTTTGCCTGTCGGGTAAAATTCCGAACGGTTTTGCGGTCCTCGGAAATCTGAGCCGCGTAGGTATTGACCTTGAAGTCCGTTTCTCGTTTGCCCTTGTTGTAAGTTTTTTCGATCACGCCGGTGCCCTTTTCGAAGATGATCTCAAACGCCTTCAAAAAAGCCGCATTCAGCGTGCCTGTGAGCTTATCAGGGACAAAACGATCCAGTTTTTGAACCAGAACGGAGGTCGGACCTTCCTTGCGCTTGGCCTCAAACTTCGCTTCTCGCTTCATGAGGTCGGCCCATTCGATTTCCCAAGGTGATTTCTTATGAAAAAAAGCCAAAATCTTCACCCCCTCTTTTTCGTATTTATTCTAACACGCGCATCGGAATTTCGCAAGGCAGACCTAGGACATTTTTGCGAATCTGTCCAAAAACCTTGTCTTTTCGCGGTGGTTGCTGTATAATGAAACGGAATGTTTTAGCAAAATCTGAATATCCCGCAGGGGGATATCATAGATCATACAGACACCAAAGGAGGTCTTGCATGTATAGAACAGACGGGAATCGCGTCAGGGGAAACGATGCCATGTATGAGCTGGTGCCGCACATCATGCCGAAACGCTATGACGCGTCGAACAGCATCAAGGTGGAGATCGACCTCGACCCGATCCAGGAATACATCCGCCGATGCCGGAAAAAGGGCATCAGCATGAGCCACATGAGCGTCATCATTGCGGGCTATCTGCGCGCCGCTTCGCAGAATCCGTATCTGAACCGCTTCTGCATGAACAAAAAGATCTACGCCCGCAATCATTTCTGCGTTTCGTTTGTAACGCTGACGCCGGGTAAGGAGAGCGATACGGTCACCAAGCTGTATTTTAATATGGATGATACGATCTTTGAAGTCAACCGCAAGGTGCAGGAGGCCATCGAAAAAATCCAGAATCCGGACGCGGAGAACGCTTTGGATAAGCTGATGGCGACACTGCTGCGGGTACCGTTTCTGGTCACAGTGGCAGTCGATATCCTAAAGTTTTTGGATCACTTTTTCACCCTGCCGTTTTCGCTGGTGGACGCGAGCCCGTTTCATACGTCGCTGTTTGTGACCAATCTGGCATCGATCCGCACAAACGCCATTTATCACCATCTATATGAATTCGGCACGACGAGCGTGTTCGTTTCGATGGGGCAGCCGATAAAGCGTGCGGTGCCGAACGGCGAAACCCTTGCCGAGAAAAAAATCATGGAGCTTGGGATCGTGACGGACGAACGGATTGCCAACGGGCACTATTATGGTCGCTGCTTTCGCGAGGTCAATCGCCTGTTTAAGAATCCTGAGCTGCTCGAACAGCCGCCGGAGCAGATCGTACCGGACCCGCACGTCAAACCAAATCGCAAGTGGATCGTAAAATAACGAAATCATCCGGCTTTCATCTGAATCAGGCGCTGGTTCTGTTTTTGGCCAATGTGGTATGGGGAATCGTGGCTAAGATTCTGGCCTTTATCCCAATCTTAGGATGGATCGCATTGGGAGTCGGCTATCTGGTGTTGTTTGTCTTTTGGGTGATGGGTCTTGTCAGCGCGATACAAGGCGAGGAAAAACCGCTGCCGCTGATTGGTGAAATACATATCCTCGATTTTTAGGTTAAAAATCTCACAACAAAATCAAAGGACCCGCATGGGGTTGCTCCGCGATGCGTCTGGCATGCGTCAGGAAGGAAGCCCCTGCGGGTCTTATTGTTTTTTGATTATATGGAGAGGAAATATCGCATAGCGATATTTCTGAAATTACAACAAAAGCACCTTGCGAAGTGGCGCTCATGGGTGAGCGCCATGTGCGCATAGAAATCTCTGATTTCGTTATGCGCACTTTTGTCCGATGTGCAGCGATGTGAACCGCGTTCGCTCTACAGCCTCAGCCTTACAGCGCCCGAAGCAGGGCGTCGACCTCGGATTCCTGTGTGTTCCAGTTCGTGACGAGGCGAATGACGGAGCGGTGGTCATCGTATGGACACCACGTATAGAAGAAGAACTCTTTTTCCAGTTCCGCAATTTTGTCATTGTTCATGATGACAAAGACCTGATTGGTCTGATGCGGGATCCAAAGCTGATATCCGGCATCGGTGACGCCTTTGGCGAGCTTGATTGCCATTTCGTTTTCATGACGCGCCAGCTGATAGTAGAGCGAGTCCTTGCCGCCCGCAAGCAGCGCCTGCATCTGCACCGCGATCAGTCTGCCTTTGGCGAGCAGCGCGCAGGCGCGTTTCACCATGTAGCGGAAGTGGTCGTTGATGCGATCATCGAGGATGACCAGCGCTTCGCCGAACAGCGCGCCGAGCTTCGTGCCGCCGATATAGAAAGCATCCGCGAGCTCCGCGAGATCCGTCAGTTCCACGTCATTGCCAGGCCAGGTCAGCGCGGTTCCCAAACGCGCGCCGTCAATATAAAAGTAAAGCTCATGCTTCTTGCAGCAGTCGCGCAGCGCAGTCAACTCCGCCTTGGTATAGACACCGCCGTTTTCTGTCGGATGCGTGATGTATGCCATCTTCGGGATGACGGTGTGTTCATCCTCATGGTGCAGCATGACCTGCTCGATCGCCTCCGGTGTCAGCTTGCCGTCCTCGGTCGGCGCGGCAAAGACGCGATGTCCGTGCATTTCGACGGAACCGGTTTCATGGACATAGATATGCCCGGTGCTCGGTGAAATCACACCCTCGTAAGGGCGCAGTGCCGAGGCGATGGTGATGGTATTTGTCGGTGTGCCGCCTACCATAAAATGTACGTGGGCATCCGGTCTGCCGATCATTTCGCGGATCATATCCGCGCAGGTGTGCGAGAACTGATCGTCGCCGTAGCCGTCTGTATGCTCCATATTCGTCTCCTGCAGCGCTGCCATCACCTTCGGATGGGCGCCGAGACTGTAGTCACTTCTAAAATAGATCATAGGAAACCTCCTGCAAATTTATATCTACCCACATCATAGCACCCGCAGGGCAAAAGGTCAATCAAAATGCGCGCGCGGCAGAATAAGTCAAATAGTGAAAATGATTTTATTTTTTTGTATATGATTTGACTTATTTGTTTCATATTTTATTTGCTATACGAAAAAGTAAAAAATAATGAAGAAATAAATGAAATATTTTGAGAAAACATTGCATAAATAAAAATAAAATGGTAGAATCTAAAATGAAAGGGGAGTGGGAAATATGACGACAGAAGAATTACTCGAACTTTTGGATCAAGTACAAAAAATGAAGTGCGAAAGCGCTGTATTAGAGATCAAAAGTGCAGAAACCGGATGCCCTAAGAGGCTTTATGACACATTATCCGCTTTTTCAAATCAGGACGAAGGCGGCGTTCTGTTGTTCGGGGTGAAAGAGGAAGATGATTTTAAGGAAGTCGGCGTTTATGATGTGCAGGATCTGCAAAAAAAGATCAACGAGCAGGCTCTGCAGATGGAGCCGGTCGTACGCCCCCTGCTGACCGCAGTCGAAAAAGACGGGCGCTACTTTGCAGCTGCGGAGATTCCCGGTATGGATTTGGCCGAGAGGCCCTGCTTTTATCGCGGACACGGCAGGCTGCGCGGCTCTTTCGTCAGGATCGGAGACAGCGATGAACCGATGACCGAGTATGAGATCTACAGCTATGAGGCTTTTCGAAAAAAATATCAGGATGATATCCGCAGCATACCCCGCGCGCTCATGTCCGCACTGGATCAAAATGCAGTGAACGCATATCTGGACAAGCTGAAACAGGGCAAGCCCAATCTGACCGCACTGACGGACGGAGAGCTCTGCGAACTGATGAGCATCACCCGAGACGGCGTGGCGACGCTGAGCGCTGTACTTCTGTTCGGTCTCTATCCGCAGGCATATCTGCCGCAGCTTTGCATCACAGCCATTGCAGTACCGGGCACCGAGATCGGTGACCTCGGCAGCGCGGGAGAACGTTTCATCGACAACAAACGGATCGAAGGCAGCATACCGCAGATGCTGGAGGATGCGATGCAATTCGTCCGCAAAAATATGCGGACCAAGACCATCATCGATCCGCTGACCGGCAGGAGAGAGGATCGTATGGATTACCCGATGACGGCCGTCAGAGAGATCATCGTCAACGCGCTCGTGCATCGGGACTACAGTATGCACACAGAGGGTATGCCGATCCGGCTCATTTTGTTTGAGGACCGTATGGAGATCCGCAATCCGGGCGGCATCTATGGCAGGATTCGCGCCGACAAACTCGGCAAAGTCCAGCCGGACACCAGAAACCCTGTGCTTGCGAGCGCCTTGGAGGTCCTAGGCATGACCGAGAACCGGTATTCCGGTATACCGACCATTCGCAAGGTGATGCAGGAGTCGGGTCTGCCGCAGCCTGTATTCTGCGACGAAAGGGGCAGCTTCGTCGTTACCTTTCGCAAAGAAATGCCGCAGGCGGCGCGGGCATCTGATCCGCATGCCGCAGGCAGCTTGGCCGGGGCGCTGGTTTCGTTTTGCGAGACGCCGCGGACCAGAGAGGAAATCTGCACCTTTCTCGACCTGAAATCCAGCCCATATGTGGTGAAAGCATATGTGCTGCCGCTGGTGGAAAGCGGGAAGCTGTGCATGACCATACCCGACAAGCCGCGGAGCTCGAAGCAGCGGTATGTTGCCGCGGAGAAAACGAGATAGCAAAAAAGCCTTGGATTCATTAAAACCCAAGGCTTTTCTTGTCCCATTGTGCTGTCAGTCTGCCTGATAAAGAAATGCATCGTAATATCGAATCAGAGTTTCTTCTGATGTATGATATTCGTTGTCACCCAGGAAAAAATCTCTCAATTCTTCAATGCAGGCGTCAAGCTCTCCGATGCGGTGTTCGTTTTTAGGGTCTTGCTGCATGACAGTCAAAAACTCGATTGCTTTTTCGCAAAAAGCGATCTCGCGCTGTCTGTTTCCTGCTTTCCTCCACCGAAGCGCGCGCTGTACTTCACTGCCCACATTTGAAATCTGGGTACCAATTGGCATCGCAAAGAAGCTTACAGTTGAATCCATTTCCTCACGACCTCCTCGATTTTTTCATTTAGAATTATCATGTAACATACCTCACGAAAACGTAACTTCTGTACCGCAGCTGTCTGCAGATTGCCTTCACCGTTTAGACCAAAAGTGCGAGTAATGAAAAAACGAACCCTGTGACCATTGCAGTCACAGGGTTTTTATGGTGGACGATGAGGGGATCGAACCCTTGACCTCTGCGTTGCGAACGCAGCGCTCTCCCAGCTGAGCTAATCGCCCTTAACGAATCTATCATAGCACAGTGCGGGCAAAGATGCAAGGGGTCTTGCAAAAAAATGTGGGACAAAATTTCCGGGTCTGCGGCATGTCGGCTGTGCGCAAACATCGAATTCTCCACATCTCATACTTTGGTAGGATTTACAACCACCCACAAGGCGAGTATAATAAAACAAAATCAAAATTGATCCGAAAAAATCGAAAGGAGGGAGGCACATGCCGGAAACCATCATCATCAAACCATCTATTGCCGCACAGTTTCAGCGATTCCTGCAGCAGGAGCGCGTACTTTTTTTCAGTGCGCCATGCGGCTTCGGCAAGACCGCACTGGCCGAAGCACTGCTGGACAGCATGCCGGGCAACTCTATGGACAGGTACCGCATGCGGCGTCTGAACGCAGGCGCGGCGGACTTTGCGATCCCTTCCGCGGCAGAGGATTGGGATATTCTGCTGATCGATGATCTGCAGCTCCTGCAGGAGGAACGTGACCTACAGACCCTGTGTGAACTGATACGGACAGGCGCCGAGCGCCGCTTTGTGCTGCTGTCCCGCGGTGCGCCGCCCGGCAGCTTGATGGCATTCCAGTATGCGGGTCTGATGACCGTACTGGAGGCAGAGGATCTGCTCTTTGACCAGAATGACATTCGCGTACTGCTGCAGAACTGCGGCATCACGACGACAGACAATGAGCTCGCGGCGATCCGGCAGGAATCCATCGGTTACCCACTCGGGGTCAACATCATTGCGCGCTACATGTCCGGCGGCAGACCTTTCAGCAAGGAGATCGTCGCCAAGGGCTACCGTGAAGTTTTTTCGTACTTCGAGGCAGCTGTCTACCGGCGGTTTGACCTGCCGATGCGCCGATTCCTGTTGGAACTGGCGCCGTTCGAGCAATTTGACCTTGAGATGGCCCGTATGGTCAGCGGCGACCCGCACGCAGGAGATTTGCTGGATTGGCTTCTGCATAACACCACCATGCTGCGCTGTGAGGACCTGCATACATTTTCTTTCTGGCCACAATTCCGCACTTTCCTGCTCTGGCAGATGGGACGCGAATACACCGACGAAAAGCGCAAGGCCATCTTCGGACGCGGCGGCCTGTATTACGAACTCAAAGAAGATTACGCGCATGCACTCGCGTGCTATACCAAGGGCGGCGACCACTCCAAGGTGTCGGATCTGTTGGTGCGCAACGCGGAGCTGCATCCCGGCATGGGGCATTACAGCGAGATGGAGAACTACTATCGCAGCCTGCCGGAATCCGAGATCGCAGCCTCGCCGTCCCTGATGCAGGGCATGAGCATGCTCTGCGCGCTGGCGATGGACTACGAAGGTTCCGAACGCTGGTACCGCGAGCTGCGGGAATTCTGGAAGCGCTGTGAGAAACAGGACGCCGCAGGCAAACAGGCGCGCGGGCGTCTGGCGTGGCTGGACATTTCCCTGCCGCAGCGCGGCGTAGACGGTCTGGCAGCAACGATACCGGCAGTCTTTACCCTGCTGACCAATAAGGAGCTGACCCTGCCGTCCTTCTCGGTGACCAGCGCCCTGCCGAGCCTGATGAACGGTGGCAAGGACTTCTCGGAGTGGAGCAAAAAGGACGACCTGCTCTACAAGACCATGCGGATCCCTGTCGAGGCGATCCTGGGCCGGGACGGTGTGGGACTTGCCGACTGCGCGATCGCTGAGAGCAGGTTCGAGAAGGGAGAAAACATCTCCGACCGGATGCTGTCGCTGATCCCGAAGGTCAACGAGATCCGGCAGCGCGGTACGCCCGATATGGAGTTCGCCGTCGGTGGTCTGCTCGCCCGCAGTCAGCTGGCAAGCGGACAGAGCGAGGACGCGCGCCATACGCTGGTATCTCTGCGCGCGCAGTTCGCGGAACGCGGCTTGACCCGCTTCCTGCCGAATATGGACGCGATGCTCTGCCGCATGGATCTTCTGAACGGAGAACTGGACAGCGCGGACGCGTGGTATCATGAAAAAGCGCCGCGCGACCCGATGCACATCAACGTGATGAAACGCTATCAGTACCTTACACAGGCGATGGTCGAGCTGGCAGACGGCAGGCCTGACGCGGCGCGGCTGACGCTCGCGCCGCTGGAAGCATACGTTAAGAACTGCGCACGTTATATCGACAGCGTGCATCTGCACGTCCTGACCGCCATCGCCCTGTATCGTCAAAAGGATGATGCCTGGCGCGGCCGCCTCACGCAGGCACTGGAAACGGCGGCCGCCTACCGCTTTATCCGTACCATCAGCGTCTACGGCACCACGGTGCTGCCGCTGCTGGAAGAACTGGAGCGCGTCGGCAGCGCCAAATGGCATAAGCAGCTGATGAGCGAAGTGCGGACGCAGGCAGCCTACTATCCGAACTTCCTGCAGCCGCGTCTGGCCCTCAGCGATACGCTGACGCCGATGGAGCTGCAGATCCTGCACCTTGTGTGCGCGGATAAGAGCAACGCCGAGATCGCCGAGATCATGAATATCAAGCTCTCCACGGTCAAGACCCATGTGAGCCATATCCTGACCAAGCTCGACGTCAAGCGCCGCAGCGAGGCCAAAACCGCCGCGAAGAAGCTGCGGCTGGTACCGGAGCATTTATAAAGGTAAGAACAAAAGGTAACCTTAGCATACGCCATGACCGGAGCAAAGGGAGCTGCAGGCGGACACCTTTTTGGTTATGTAGGAAATATTGCTAGGTGATATTTCCGGAATAACGACAAAAGCACCTTGCGAAGTGGCGCTCATA
>OGHJ01002201.1_pt1 | contig 17474 bp, 15 predicted proteins | sample 1571351 | NCBI WGS metagenome assembly OGHJ01 (sample SAMEA2582037, study PRJEB24529) | metagenome | biome: Human gut stool | place: China | collected 2011 | reverse complement strand
TCCGTTGTTTCTGCGTTTCCGCCGCAACGTTTGATATCTTACCACTTCTCTTTCTTTTTGTCAACAACTTTTTTGATTTATTTTTTTCAAGTTGTTTTTCAAAGAATTAAGGGCATAAAAAAATATCTTAGAATGTTGAACGGAGAAGGAGGGATTTGAACCCTCGCACCGCGTAAACGGTCTACACCCTTAGCAGGGGCGCCTCTTCAGCCACTTGAGTACTTCTCCTGAATCAGCAATTCGTCTGATATTGTGCTCACATCTCTGTGACGCTCATTTATTATAATAAATTCATTTTGAAATGTCAACTGATTTTTTGCTTTTTCTTTATTTATTTTTTCATGGTTCACTTGCAAAGTGAAATTTACTTTTTTCATCTCACATCTGATATAAAAATATGGACAATTCCTTCTTGAATATAAATAAGAAATTGCCCATATCAAATATTTATTCTTCTTTATTTTTTCAGATACACATCACTGTACTGAACACCAAACTGTAGTGCCGCCTGATGGTTATTCATATAAATATCTACATGTCCATATGGCGTTCCCAGATCTTCTACTGTATAGACCTGTCCATTGATAATCAATTCGGTTCCAAATGGCAGTCCTGCCATAGCTACCGTGTGATCGATCGTCGGCATTGCTCCGCTCGCCGTAGGTCCGCCTGACCAGACTCCACAACAGATCGGACAGCTGCAATATGCTGTCAGCTTAAATTTGCCAAGGTATGAACCATATTCTGTGCTCTTCGCTATAACAGCATTATCATAGTAATCTGCTGCCATATCCTTTTTCTTCAATGCATCCAGTATGTCTGTATCCTCATTTGAAATAATACGGACTGCCCATACTGCATCGTTTTCATTTACAGTGCTTTCTATAATGCCCGTGGCACTGCTGTGTGCCTCGATCGTTCCGCCGTCACCAGTACTCATAACTACATGATAAATATAGCCATCCGATCTCTGATAAAAGATCAGATCGCCCGGCAATGCATCTTCTACCGGTATTTTGGTGGCACATTCTGCCTGGTCTTCCGCCACACGCGGAATGCTGTAACCAAATTCTGCATAAATGCTCTGTACAAAACCGGAGCAGTCTGCCCCTTTTGTCAGACTGGTACCTCCCCATACATAAGGATTACCTAGGAACTGCTTCGCATATTCTAACATAGAGGTGCGGATCAGTCCTGATACAGAAGCTTCTTTTACGGAAGTTACCGTGTAATAGCAGGCTTTGTTGTCTTCCGGTTTTACTTTTGCTTTAGCAAGGGCATAAGTATCCTCGCCTTTTTCTTCGATCTCTTTTTTCACTTCTTTTCCGGTTTCGAGCTGCTTTGTCTGTACAAATCCCCTGACATCATCTGATTCTACATAACTCCATTCCTGATCCTCATCATCCAGAATATAACACAGTCCGCCTTTTGCCAGTGTACCTACTACCTCCGGCTCCTGGTCCTTTTCTGTATCTTCACTCTTCTCCGATTTCTGATCTGTGCTTTTCTTTTTCTCGGATTCCTGTGTTTCACTTTCCCCGGAAGCACTGTCCGGCGTTTCGCTCTCTTTCGCAGAATTATCCTGCGTTTCGCCCTCTGTCACACTGCTGCTCTGTTTTTCACTTTCTGAGGCAGTACTTTCCTGCGTTTCTTTTTCTGTTTCTTCTTTTTTATTGTTCTTGGTTTCTTCCTGCGGAATAGAATCATAGATTTTGATTCTCTTTTTCGTCAGGGCGTATTTCTTTTTGGCTACTGCTTTGTATGCAGTTGTCTGTGTATGCAGAAACGCCTTATTTTCATAAGCTTCTTTGAGAACTTCGGCTGTCTCTATATTCTTTTCTTTTTTATGCTTTACATAACGTTCCGCTTTTTCGTCTGCCCATACATATTTTGCTTTTATGAAGCCTCTGGCTTTTCCGGATTCTACATAATACCATTCGCCATCGTCGTCTTCTTCCAGAATATGCAATACGCCAAGTGCATTGATCTTTCCTACTTTATCGGATTTTGTATTTTTCTTTTCATAGAGATAAACATCATCTCTTTTTGATACAGCATATTTCTTTTCTACCTGAAAGAAACGAAAAGTCTGTTCTACTTTTGGTGACTCTATTTTCTGCTCTGTTTCTGTTTCCGTTTCTGTCTCAGTCTGATCACTGCTTTCTGTCTCAGTTTCCGTTTCGATTTCAAACGGCATCTCTTCTATGGATACAAAACCTGCTTCTCGCTCTGTCGCTGCTTCGGTTTCCTGAGTTTCTGTCTCGGTTTCGGTTTCCGTCTGTGTCTCAGTTTCCGTTTCAGTTTCCGTTTCAGTTTCTGTCTCTGCCTCTGTCGCACTGTTGTCTTTTTGTGGTGCTGCATAGGCAGAAATGCCAACGGCTGAAGAAAGAAACAGGACGGCTGCTGCCGCTGCTATGTTTCGTCTATACATTTATTGCTATACTCTCTTTCTTGCTTTGATATATACTGCTGCCGAACCTGCCATCAGAAGAACCATAGCCGGGATATTGGTTGTATCGCCTGTCTTTGGTGCGTTCTGTGTTGTCGTCGTGGAACTCGAACCTGATGTCAGTGTGGAAGGCGATGCACTTGTTGATGCCGTTGTGGACGGTGTGGCGGTTGTAGAAGGTGTCTCCGTTTCCGTCTCTTCATCGTCATCCGGCTGTGCTACCATACTTGCTGTCTCCACTTCAGATGTCAGATTGGTCGATCCATTTCGTAATTCATCTACGGTCATGCTGATATTGAACTGCTGACCGGTTGTTGCATTGCCTGTCAGATTGAACCAGAGATCTACCAGAGTTCCTTTCAGCTTTTTCGGTGTTGTTGATGAAAATTCAATCACAATCTTACCTTCCGTTCCGGCACTGTCTGTCGGCTTGATAACTTTGATCGTCATACCTTCCAGTGCGTCGCTGTCCTCCGCATTGGAATCATCGTATTTCATCGCATTGGTATCATAGTTAATCGTTACTTTTCCATATGTAATCTCTTTTGTGCTGGATACGCTGTAAGTTGCTGAAATGCTCTCTTCTCCGCTGTATACCTCATCCGGCTCAAATTTGAATGTAACGTCCTTCTGTCCGGTTGTTGTTCCGGATGTCGAACTGCTTCCTGATGTGGAGCTGCCGGATGATCCATAAGCAGAGCTTCCTGAAGAAGAAATGCTTCCCGATGTCGAACTGCTTCCTGCCACACGGTTTGACGGTGTAGTGGAAGTCTGACTCTCTGTCTGAGTGGACGTCTGTGGCACTGCAAGGCTTTTGCCTGAACTTGATGTACTTGTCGTACGTGCCTGTCCTTTTGACGCAGATTTCTTTTCACTCTGGAGTTCAAGATAATCTGCATATTCTTTTTCCAGGTCGTATTTCTGGATTGCTTTTTTCAGTTCTTTCTCTGTGTCTGCTTTCAGAACGGTAACTGCCTTCACTTCCTTGCAGTCTGTAAACACCAGATTATTTTCCAGCTCACACTGGTTGAAGATCACAACCGTCTGTGGAACAAGCTCTGCTACCTCATAGACCATATCTTTCTGCATATCACTCAGTTCTACGGTTGGATATTTCTCGATTTCTGAATCTTTGTCTGTCTCGGATTCTGTTTCTGTTTCCGTTGCTGTTTCACTTTCAGATTCTGTCGTTTCTGACTGAGTTTCTGTTTCAAATTCAGTTGTATTCTCCGTCAGTGCCTCTGTCTCAAACTCTTCATCTGAAAATTGAAAAACAACCGCTGCCAGTTCCGGCACCTGATTTGCATCGATCTCTTCTTTTAATTCTTCGATCGTTACTTTTTTTACTTTTGCTTTTTCGGTTGTTTTATCTTCTTTTTCTCTTATATAAATAAAAGAATCTAATCCGTTTTCTTCCGGATCTTTCTCTTCTGTCTGCTCTGAAGCTGTCTCCTGTGTCTGCTCGGTATCCGCAGACTGTACAGTCCCTGCTTCTGCAGGCTGAAATCCAGCCTCTGTATTATCCCCTTCTGCTGCATATACTGTGACAGACATTGCAAGTAAAGCGGATGCTGTCAAAATGGTGCAAAGTTTATGCATTCTTTTTTTCATTTATTTCCTCCTCATGCTGCAATGCAATTTAGCACTGCGATGCTGCTCTGGTTACTTTTACCAAGCAGCACGATTTTTATTCCTAATTTATAGTATATTTATCTAAATGTAAAAGTCAATGTAAAAATCTCCTCTGTTTTGTTTGAAAAGCATGTTTTACATTTCTTTCACAAAATGACCATATTTTTGAACTTTACGCAGTAATGTAATCAGACATAATGGAATGAGCACTCCGGCAATCACATAACTGATGTGCAGACCGTAATCTGAATGTGGAAATTTTCCAATTTTTTCAGCATCTGTAATGCCATACACTGCTGAATAAATACGATCCACGATCTTAAATCCAAGAAAATGCAGTGCCATGATATGGAAACTTTCTTTCCCGACCATGGAAAAGAATTTTTCTGTATATGGATTTCTGCTCAGCATTTTTGCAAGTCCCATGCAGAAATAAATGCCAAGCAAGGTCACCGGATAAAAAAGTGCCGGATGTAAAATCTGATTGACCGAAAGTTCAATACTTCCCGGCATACGATTTAAGATTCCAAGAATCACGGCAGCACTTAAAATTGTTCCATACCAGGTAACGGTCTTGTCGAGTACATCCCATTTCTGTTTTGCAAAGTAACCAATATACATAACCGGAACTGCCAGCAGCGAGGTCTGTATCCAGTATTCCCAGGTCAGTTCCCGACTGTTTGCATATAACGCAACAGCAGCAAACAGAATACAGATGATCTTATGCCAATATTCCGGTTTTTTGCTTTTTTCTGCTTTACTGAATGCAATCGCAAACAATGCTGTTCCGATAAAAAACATTGGCAGGAACCAGCAGGCTCCCAGCAATTCTTCAGTGTATTTCATCAGCAGACTCTGTACGATGCAGGATACCATTTTGCTGATGCTGTAATGTTCGGTGCTGCTGATCATTTTGACCGACACCAGTGTGTTATGTAACAGCGTAAACACGGTATTATAAAGAAACAGCATACCGCCAAGCTTCAAAAGCCGCTTGCCGATATACTGTTCCGGGTGCTCATGGTATTCTCTTTTGTAAAAAAATCCCGCCACAAAAAAGAACACCATTAAATGATAACTGTATACAAATTCTCCCACACTGACGTTCAAGGCTGGTATCATGATTGAATAGCAGCAATGTCCCATCACAATAGAAATGATACCGATTGCCTTTACAATGTCCATTGTTGAATTTCTTTTTCCCTGCATTTTTCCTCTCCCTTAGCCTCTTGCTCCTCTGACAAAACGCTCCAAAACATCTGTGATAACCGTATTCTTCATCAGAATCAAAACAACTGCATAAACCAGTCCCGATACGATCACCGATACAAGAATCAGATAAATCTGATTTTCAATAACTTTTGCAGCCAGCATACAGCAGATCACAATCCCCACACAGCCAATGATCGTTGAGATCAAATTTCTTGCCGTGCAGTTAATCTTTATGATTTTTCTTGACTCATATGCGGATATCACACATACACATACTTCTGCGATAATCGTCGTAAAAGCTGCTGCACTTTCCTGATATCTTGGAATCAGGATAAAATTCAGTACAATATTTATCACTGCACTGAGGATTGTCGCAAACATAACAATTTTTTCTTTTTTGTAAGAAATCAACACACAGTTGGAAAAAAAGTTTGCAAACACAGCAAAGATAAGTGCAATACTGAGCAGCTGCAGCGGCACATAGGCCGCACTGTAAGAAACTCCTGCAAATTCTTCTACAATCGGTTTACTCAGGCAGAACAGCCCCACCATCGCCGGACAGCAGATTGCTACCATATAATCGATCAGTTTTCTTCCCAGCTGTAATATCTTATCTTTTTCCTGTGTTCCAATATAAAATGCGAATCTTGGAATAACAACTGCTACGACTGCATTAAGAACCTGTTTTACAATCTTATATATTTTGGCTGCTGTTCCGTAAATTCCAACATGATAATCGTCCGTCAGCCATCCAAGAATTGTTGTATCTGAACTGATATAGATAGTTGCAGCGATTGTTGTCGAAAACACGATCATAATCGGTTTTAAATGTTTCAGAGGTGGTTTTTTGACCAGATGCAGCTGCACATATTTTCTTGCATGAAAAAACATAAACAATCCGGAACCGCTGCTTGAAATAACGGAAATAATAACATACTTGTAAAGGTCATCTGCACTGTGTACAAACAGCAGCATCAGGATGATAGATACGAACTGAAGAATAAACGTAACAAACGTAATATAACCAAAATCTTCATATATATTATAAATCCAGACAACGCTCAGCGTTGCCAGCAGAATTTCCAGGCTGAGGATCCCGATCACGATATTATAGCTCTTCAGCTTGTCTACAAACATAAGTGCCAAAAATAACAGGATATACGATACGATCGTTGCATAAAGATTGATAGAAAAAATCTCGCTTGCGAACTGATTCATTTTTTCCTGATCGCCCCGGTATTTTGTGCCTTCTCTTACAGCATAAGTTGTGATACCAAGAGCTGCAATCAGAGAAAAGTAACTGATAACCGATACGGAAAAATCGTATTTTCCAATCGCATTTACCTGAAGTACTCGTGTGATATACGGAAATGTGATCAGCGGAAATACCAGTGACAACACCGTTTTCATAACATTGAGCACTGCGTTTATTTTGATTGACTTTTCTTTCATGTGTCTTGCTCCTTATTTTTCGGACAACCTCTGTTTTCCTGTTACCAGAAAATATAACAGCCAATAATGTTTTTTATCGAATAAGTACCAGATCAGCCAGCCTGGCTTCGACTGCTTCTTAAGTGCTTCCGTTCTCTTTTTATCTGTCGGTTGCTGAAACACTGCTGCTGTGCGGAAATATTTTAAAAGCTCGATTCTTTTTCCAAACGGCATTTTTACTTTTTTCGGGCTTACATAACGCACGATCGTATAAATTCTTCTGGAAAGCTCTTCTACCCAAAATGCCGGAATCTGTGTTTCAATACCGGTCTGTGTTACCAGTCTGCTTTTATTTTCCAGGCACTTCATCAACGAAGTGATATTGTTAATGTCTGTCTTTCCGCTTGTACTGTGTGCATACCGCATGATCCACACATAGTAAGTCTTCGGATTCAGTACAACACTTGGGCTGCACAGATAAATTCTCGTTATAAAATCCAGATCTTCATATCCAAACTTCATGGTTTCATCAAAATCAATCTGATTTTTCTGTAAAAAAGTTCTCCGGTAAATACCGGCCCAGATTCCTTCTCCGGCTTTGTTGATCTGATCAAAATTTGCAGCAAACTGTGAACTGCTGTATACACCTGCTTTAAAAAAGGTCTTTTCTTCTGCGATCACTTTGCCGTCTTTGACCGTGCGATAACTTCTTGAATAACGCACCACATCTGCATCATATTTTTTTGCAAGTGCATAATTATCTTCTAAAAGTCCCGGGAGATAAATATCATCATTGTCACAGAATGCAATGTATTCTCCTACCGCCATTTTCAATCCGGCATTTCTCGCAGAACAAATTCCGCCATTTGTCTTATGGATAACTTTCACCCTGCCATCTTTTGCTGCAAGCTGATCGCATATCTTTCCGCTTCCATCTTTTGATCCATCATCCACAAGGATTAATTCAAAATCCGAAAAAGACTGTTTTAAAATGCTCTGTGCCGTTTCCGGCAAATATTTCTCCGAATTATATACCGGAACAATTATACTGATTTTAATATCTGGCATATTTCTGTCTCCCATAGTCTATAATCCAAAGATCTGTGAGTTTTCCTTTGCTTCCAAAATGGCACGGAAAATATAAAAATCAGATGGATTTGTAATCTTGATATTTTCGGTCGGACCTTCGAGTGTGTGAAGAGTATGGCCAAATTCTTTCATCAGACTTGCAGAATCAATCCGGTCTGTTTTATTTTCTTTTATCGCCTGGCGATGCACACTAAGTATATCTTTCAGGTAAAAACTCTGCGGTGCTTTTGCTGTATAACAGCTTTTGCGGTCGATGATATTCGTAATCTCCTGTTCACCACCAACCTGAATGATCGTCTCTGTTGCCGGTGTTACCGTGATCGCATTTCCCTTTTCTTTTACCATATTGATATTGTCATGGATTAACTTTCCGGATATCAGAGGACGTACTCCGTCGTGGATCAGGATAATGTCATCTTCACTCTCTGAGATTTCTTCTGCTGCACAAAGTCCATGATAGATGGATTCCTGACCACAGGAACCGCCTGATACAATCTTCTTTACCTTTGTGATACGATCCCGGTCCAGAAGATCTTCCAGATATTCAATATAGTCTTTCAGACATACAATCACGATTGCATCAATCGCTTTACATTTTTCAAAATGCTCGATCGTATGAATGATGATTGCTTTTCCGTTCATCTCAAGGAACTGCTTTGGCAGACCTTTTGTATTCATCCTCACTCCGGAACCTCCGGCAAAGATCAGTCCGATATTCATTATTCTTTATTCTCCTTCATATAAACATTGAAATCATGCGAGATCCTCTTATTTTCCGGAGGAAGCTGCATATAATCTCCGTACAGTTGTGTCAGATAGAAATCCCAGCATTTTGGTGCCGGAAACATATATCCTTCAAATTCTACTTCCACCGGCTCTAAAAATTCTTTCGGCATTTTCTCCTGCGGTCCATACCCCCACAGAAAACCGCCCACATACGGCGACTTATCGATCGGATACTCTTTTGATATCGCATTTAATTTATTGCAGAGTTTTTCCGTGTTGAGATGTTTGCAGATCGGGATCAGGACTCGCTTTGCAAGTGCCGCATACCAGGTAGCTCCTTTTCCCATTTCGCTGTAAGCCGTCAGTAGTATGGTCTTATAAAATTTAATTTTCTTAAATTTCTTTGCGATAATTTTTTCGTCATCCGGCATACCATCCAGTGGAAAAATATCGATCCAGATACCCGTTGTAAATTCTTCAGAAAGATACTTTTCTTTCAGTACCGTATTCGTATTGATCAGTTTGATAAACGGATAGATAGAATTACCAGATTTCCAGGAAACAATCTTTTCCACCGCATCTTGTTTCTGCTTTTTTTCCAGTCTCAAAAGCTTCTCAAAATCTTCACGCGGCATCAGAACATCGATATCATCATCCCACGGAATGAAACCTTTATGACGGACTGCACCAAGAAGTGTTCCTCCGCACAGGTAATATCTGAGCTTGTATTTTTTACATATCTCATCCAGTTTTAATAACAGGTTCAGTTCTATTTGTTTGATTTCTTCAGAGCTTAATTTTTTATTTTTCATCTGATAATTCCTCTCATTGTTTCAGCTTTACTTTTATCAGATCCTGCTTACCAGAAAAAACAGCAACCTGTCCAGTCCGATTTTTCTCAGTCTTAAGATCAGCCATGTTGTATATCTCTTTTTTGCCGGTTCTGATTTTAAATACTTCAATGCAATGTATTTGTTTTTGCAGATATCTCTGTCTATTTTATTGAGCAGTTTATTATACTGAATATATAATTCTTTCATTTTTTTTCCGCCGCATCCCTGACCATTATAAAGCATATTTGCCGTCAATCCGGATACCAGGCAATAATTTAACAATGGCTGAGTCTCTCTGTCACACTTTACGGTATCAGCCAGTTTGTTCACTGTCTGAAAATATTCTTTTACAATACCGGTTCGGTCGCTCTTGCTGCTCCTGGTAATAGACTCGCTATTCATATAGTAATAGTAACCGGAATATGCCATAAGTTCAACAACCGGATGAGATGCCAGACATCGATACATAAATCCTTCATCTTCGTAGCGTCTTACTCCATAAAAAGACAGATGATTATCTTCCAGAAATTTTCTCTTATATACTTTTGTGCAGGCACTGACATTCATCCATACAAATGTATCATCGTTGACATCGATCGGTGTTTCCGATAACTTTCCGTTTACATCACGGATATAACCGCCAACAATGATATCTGCATCTTTTTTCTGTGCTGCATGCATATAAGTTTCCAGAAAATTTCGTTTCAGATAATCATCACTATCAATAAAGGCAATGTATTCCCCGGATGCCGCCTTCATTCCTCGATCTCTTGCAGCACCCAGGCCCATGTTTTGTTCTCCGTATAATATTTTTATTTTCTGCGGATATTCTTTCTGCATCTGCTCTATAATAGAAATGCTCTGATCCTGACCACAGTCATCCACACATAAAATCTCAAAATCCTGCCAGCTCTGATCCAGAATACTTTTCAGGCATCGTTTTATATATTGCTCTACATTATAAACCGGAACAATCACAGATACTTTGCTCATTTTTCCTCCTTGTCCGCTTCTTTGTTCTTTTTATTTTCATCTAATGCTATTTTCTGTACCAGCTCCTGTATTTTGTACTGAAGCTGTGAAATTTCAAGTGTCAGATTAAATGTCTTAATTAAAAGGATAAAGATAACAAAGAGAAATACCATATTTGCCGGAGACTGGATGCCCAAAAGCTCTGCAAGCCAGAACATCGGATCCGGGAAGACTGCCACCAGTATCAGCAGCAGTGAAAAAATGATCCAAAAAATAGAGTTTTCTATCTGCAGTTTGAATCTTCTCACTCTCTTCATAACGTTCATCATACTGAGCATGGATATGACAACCAGAATAATTCTTAAATAGATCGACATATTGACTCCCTTCTTAGTCTGCTTTTCTGCGTTTTCTGAAATTCTGGATAAACAGAATCGAAAGCATCATTCTGAGCATATAGGCGATCGATCTTGTCAGATTCAGATAACTTTCTCCTGCAGTTCTTTCATCCATTTTCACCTGCACATCCTTAACGGAAGCTCCCTGTTTGATCATGAATGAAATGGTATCCGGCTCTGGTCCGTAGTTGATATTGGATGCAAATTCGTGAATGATCTTCTTACTGTACATACGCATTCCGGAAGTAGGATCGGTCAGTACCTTCCCGGTTGAAAATTTGATTGCTCTTTCGATCATACGATTTCCTAACATTCGCATCGAGAATGGTTTTTTCTCCGTCACAAAACGGGAACCGATCACAATATCATATCCGTTTTCAATTTCTTTTAAAAGATCTTCGATATATTCCGGTCTGTGCTGCCCGTCCGCATCAAACTGGATCGCACAGTCATAACCTTCCTGATCTGCATATTTCAGTCCTGTCTGGAAAGCTCCTGCAAGTCCAAGATTGACCGGCAGGTCTATGATATTGTAGCCTTCCTGGTGACAGATCTGCGATGTGCTGTCTGCGGAACCATCGTTTACAACCACATAGTTATACTGTGGATAATGATCGATCAAATTAGACACTACTTTTTTGATATTTAATTCTTCGTTATATGCCGGAATGATCACTAATACCTTCATTTTTCTTCCCTCTGTTGTATGTTATTTGATTTCTCACTTAAACGATAAACCCTGACAAGCGGTTTTGCAACCCATGCCGGCCAGAATTTTCGAAACATTTCGTAGTCTTCTTTCCAGCGGATATCTCCATGAATAATTTCTGTCGTTGTTGATTTTTCATGAATACGATGATACATACCTATGTCTGATATATAACAGAAAGATCCCTCTTCTCTGGACTGCTTCTCCAGCATCATCCAGTCTACGTTGCTTGAGAATCTTACTTCAAACGGATCCCCCTTAAATTTTTTCCTGATGTAAGTTGTCGCCGGACAGCAGACCGGATTGCCGAACCTCAGAAAAAGGCGTTTAAAAAATCGCACATTCTGAAATCCCTGAACTCGCATCGGCAGCAGCAAAATACGTTTGATCGTGAGCAGCGTTGATTTCTGAACTTTTTCTCCATCTCTGAGTTCACCATAATCGGTAAACACAACAATCGGATCTTTACCTTTTTTCAGTTCTCCGAAAATCATTTTCAAATAATTCGGTTCATAGATATCATCCTGATGGGCGATCGTGACATAGTCTGTTTTTGCCTGTCTGTATGCAAAATTCCAGTCTTGGGCAATCCCGCCTTCACCTGTATTGATGTACAGCGGAATCTCATATTTCTTTGCCAGTCCCTGTATCCATTCATTCGGCGTTGAAGTAGCCATTATGATATTGCTTTTGACCGTCTGATTTTTTAGAGAAAGTATGCATTCCTCTAAATATGGACTTTCTTTGTATGCACAAATTGCAAACGTATGATCATTTCTTTTTGTCATTCTATTCCCCTATATCAATCTTCCCTGCAGCAATAATTCCCATACCGCTGCAATTTGCAGTATATTTGCAACAATAAACGATAGTTTTGCCAGTCCGTATTTACTGATTTCTACTTTTATTTTTGAATTTGAAAGCAATAATGCTCCAAGATAAATAAGCGGCAGATAATATCTTGCCTGCACACCGGCGATACTTGCCTCTCCTACCGGCGTAAAACTTAAATACATTGCACTCCAGATCAGCATTACCGTGATCAGAAAAATACCCCACATCAGGATTCGTTTCCATATTTCACAATTTGCCAGTCTGCTGCTGCCCTTTTCTTTCTGAAAAACCAGCAGGGTCAGCATCGGAAGCAACAGGATACTCCATTTATCTGCAAGTGTTCCCCTTGATGCATAATTTAAAAACATCAGATTTCCGAAAAAATAATTATCGGAATCTATATTACCCAGATTTCGGAAATTGTCCAGCTGGAAAATACTTCCGAACATAAGCCGGATACTTGCCAGCGGATGTTTTACCATAGATACCAGCTGTCTTACAACGCTGGTATCTCCGCCTCGTGAATCGCCGCCATAAGCAATATTCCCCGACACTGTATTGGAAATAACCGGTAATACAAACGTTGCCATAACTACCAGGAATAATACTCCGATTCCGATCAGGAATAAGATTTTTTCTTTTTTATTCTTTTTATAAAACTGCGGCAGCAGAAGCATCAGCAATACCAGTGGAATATAAACTGCTTTTGAGAGACATCCGACGGACATCATAAATATTGCTCCGATCACAGAAGCTGTATGATAATACTTCGTTGACTGGAAAAATGCTTCTCTTGACCACAGGACACATCCCAGTGTAATGAACGAGAACACAACGCTGTCATACGTATAAGACGATGCCAGAAACAGCGGCGTCGGAAGCATCGCCACAAACGCCAGCAGTAATTTTCTGCTCTTTGCAAGGCGAATCGCCCAAAACATCACAATCACATACATCAGAAGATTGCCGAATTTTCCAAGTGCAAACACTGCCGAAAATGGAAGTTTCAAATTCTTTCCGATAAACAGAAAAACTGCCAACGGGATATATGCAATTTTATCATAAGAAATTCCTGACGTTTCCTGCGTCTCTTTCATAACAACTTCCGTGCCATGTTCATCCATATATGCTTTCAGAAGTTTATATTCTTCCTTTGTATTACATTTTGGATTAATGCGGTTCATAATGTTAAGTCCGGCTTCTGTCCATTCTACATTATGCCCGCTGGCAATTCGATAAGAATCCCGGAAATGAATCTGCTCGTCCCAGGAATTGCAGGTTGGCTGGGCTGCTGCAATGATCAACATACCAAAACTCAGTGCAAATACTGCGAAATACCATTCTGTCTTCTTGATAAATTCTTTTTCAAAGAAAGTACAGTAAATCATCGCTCCGATCAACAGTATAAAGAAATAACGATACAGATTAATGTCTGCTTTATTGGACAGAGATACTTTTGTCAGTTCTGCATCCTTATTCTTCTTCATGGTTATCTTCAGATAGGTGACTTTTTTGTTGATGCTGGTTGAATATTCCGGCAGAAGTTTATTTACACAGTCATGATATTTTTGCTCTGTTTCTTTGCCAAAATCATTGATTTCTTTTGTTTCTATATCATAGAACTCTTCATCTTTAAAATGCCCCTGCACATGGAGCATCTGAATATAAAGTCCTTTTGGAGCAGAAAATATAACCTGATATTCTTCCTGACCTGCACTCTCGCTGATGTACATATGATCGGTAATATCCAGATCATATGCATGTCCCCATGCAGACCGGTTTGCAGAAATCTCTACCAGCACTGCCAGCAGAATCACAACAATCGCAGCTATCAGTCTCTTATGTTTCTTAATATTATTCATGTTCTTTCTCCCTCTCATTCATACATATGATCAGGCTAAAGACAAAACTCATAGCCAGTAAAAATGCACAGGCCCATACATATGGTCGTTCTGGTTCTAAAGTTTCCACAATATAAAGAATTCCATTATAGTTCTGATAATTTGCATTGGTATAATCCAGAAAATATTCATCTGCCTTATTACCATATAAAGAAATCCTTGTCTGCGGTGAAATTCCACTTCCCTTTATTTCCAGCGTATAATCGCCATTGCATACTTCACCGTTTCCAAGAATCAGTTCTTTTGGTTTAATTTCATTCTTATTGACAAGAGCAAACAGCTCCTTCACTGCAACCGTCTGTTCTGAAATAGTCTCTCCATCGTGCTTCAATGAACATACAAGCTCTCCATCGGTATTTTCTCCCGATACATAAAAAAAGAGAGCTATGCCATATAATTTTTCATCGTACAATGAAAACTGGATCTCAGCTGTTCTGCTGTTCGTGACAGCTCCAAGCTTTGGTATGGTATTTAAACTCTTGTATCGTTCTATGTCCGTATTGGTGTAGGCCGCATTCTTTCGGTCAACGGTAAAAACTACAGACCATAAAAGTGCCAGTACAAGAAATACATTTACTCCAAGCATGACAGCTTTTCGCTTTTTGCCCATAAACATCCTCTTTCTCCTTTAATCTCTGGTTATTGATTATAACAAACAATACTGTTAAAAACAAGACCCGAAAAACTACGCAGCAGTAATACGCACTCTCCCATAATTGATTTAATAATATAAATGTGAGTGAATTGTGATTCCTTCAAAAACAGAAGTAATATTTGACTGATTTCCTTTTTATTAGTAAAATACTCAGAAGAGAGGAGCGATCTATAATGTTAAAAAAAGCGATTGCCTGCCTGCTGGTTTTAGCCGGTGTATGTTCGTTTCACACCAGTGCAGCAGACAGTAAAAACGAGCAGTTCGTAAATGTAAATGTTTTTAATAAAGTATATTATGGAACCGTTACGAAGAATGCTGATGCCGGAGAAGCTATTTTCACTCCTGCCGGTAAATCCGCTGATTTTCTTCAGATAGAAGGAAGATGGGATGACGATGCTTTTTCCGGTGACTGTGTCATTTCTTACAAAGATGGGGAATCAGCAGAAGTTCAGTACAAAGACGGTCTGATTTCAGGAAAAATAAAAGAAACAGACCCTGACGGCATTTTTTTGAAATATTCTGCCATTGCCGGAAAACCATACAAAAAAATCACATCCTATTCTGCCGATTCCAAAGCAGCATCTGTAGACTGGTTTTATCTTTGTACTCCAATCTCAGAATGGAAAGCAAATGCCCGGTCTATACCTTATAAAGAATTAACAGAAAATCCTTACGATCACGTTGATCATCCAATTGAGATTGAAGGTGAAGTTCAGGAAATCTACGAAAGCACAAAATATGCCTATTTCAAGATCAAAGATGATGCCGGCAATCCTTATCTGTTTCGTGCAGTAACATTAAAAACAGATAAATTTGCTACTCCATGTATTCCAAATCTTTCCGTAGGTGACAGGATAAAAATTTACGGCGTTTATAATGGTTTGTCCGAGATTTCGGACAGCTCTACCATTTTATATCACCGCCTGCTCGGTTACAAAAAGTCATTTGATTCCTTTAAGGACTGGATTATTTCAGAAGATGCCATGAAACAATACAGCGATCTGGTATCCGTTACGGATGTCGAAGCTCTTGATTCTCTTCCGGAATTTACCACGATCTGTGGGGAGATTGAAGACGATGACACCACCGCTGATCCGATGCACCTGACGAAAGATTACAGAGAAATCTGCAAATATCCTCTTTATTATGCTGACTCAAAAGTTTCCGTAACCGGCAAAGTTGTATATGAAAATGCTGATGCCGAGTCAAACAATCTGGTTATGCTGTTATCTGAAGAGGGCACAGGACATATCTATTCATTATCCATGAAAATGAAAGACTATGTTTCCTATCTGGATAAGAAGATCACCTGCTCAGGAACCTTCAATGGAAATAACAAGATTCCTTACTGCAATCCGAACAGTCTCTCTGTCGGGTATGCACTTTTTCCAAATATTACTGTTGACAAGATTCAGGATTGATTTCTTTAAAAGGAAAAGACTTATGAAAACACGAAATTATGGTATTGATTTTCTTCGAATGATTTCTATGATTATGATCGTCATGCTCCACACTCTGGGGCATGGCGGTATTTTACGTTCTGTTTCTTTTTTATCGGTACATTATCAGATTGCGTGGCTGCTGGAAGTGATTGCCTTCGGTGCTGTAAATACTTACGCTATGATATCCGGATTTGTCAGTGTTGATTCTCATTTTAAGATTTCAAACATTCTGATTCTTTGGCTTCAGGTCTTATTTTATGGAATCCTGATCAACACAGTTTTCTTTTTTCTGCTTCCGGAAAGCAGAAATACATCCGGCTGGATACAAGCACTCTTTCCGGTCACCCGAAAAGAATACTGGTATTTTACTGCTTATACAGGAGTGTTTTTTCTCTCCCCATTCATCAATCAGATGTTTCGGAATCTCTCCGAAAAGCAGATAAAAACTTTATTCTGTTTTACTCTTGTCGTATTTTCTGTGGTTCCGACCATTTCACAGACTTTTACACCGCAGCAGGATGTTTTTTATATGGGCGACGGATACAGTGTTTTCTGGCTCACACTGATGTACCTTCTCGGTGCGTGCATCAAAAAACTGAATCTGGTCTCTCACTCTAAAAAGAAAAAATACTTTATCTTATATTTTTTCTGCATTTTAATTACATGGATCAGCAAAATTCTTGTTGAAAAATTTCCGATCAGCGGATTTACTCTGGATTCTTCTTTTTTGATTCACTATACATCACCTTTTATTGTACTGGCGGCCATATCATTGCTCCTCATTTTCGGCAGCATGAACTTTTCCGAGTTCGTCAAAAAAATGATCATGCTGATATCACCTCTTTCTTTCGGTGTCTATCTGTTGCATGATCATCCTCTTGTCCGCAGTTATGTTATGACAGACCGTTTTGCTTTTATCACAAATGGTTCTGTTTCAAAAATGCTCTTATTCTTTTTCGGAATTATCCTTGCCATTTTTGTTGTTGGATGCTGTGTAGATGCGGTTCGAAGCAAACTGTTTCAGTTGCTTTACATACGCAAATCCTTAAGTAAGCTTGACCGATATTTTGATGTCTGAACGATTACGGAAGACTGTGTAACCATTTCAGACAAATCGAATCATTTACTGTCAAATCTTTCAAGTCGAACGCACGTGAGACTTGGCACGCGATTCTGGTCAGCTTTGCTGAC
>OGHJ01002200.1_pt1 | contig 17478 bp, 19 predicted proteins | sample 1571351 | NCBI WGS metagenome assembly OGHJ01 (sample SAMEA2582037, study PRJEB24529) | metagenome | biome: Human gut stool | place: China | collected 2011 | reverse complement strand
TCTTTCCATGCTCGGCACAATATATGGAGGTTGGGAAGTGCAGCTCAGGTGCGGCTCAATGCCGGCCCTCGTTGTGGAACATCTCCCCGACGGCGCGCCAGGGGCTCCCCTTCCAATAGTTCTTCCGCGCACCCAAGGAGTACAGATCCTTTTGCAGCAGCTTTTCCTCGCGGGCCTCGACCATACGCATCATTTTTTTCATTGTTCTCTACTCCTTTCCCGGAAACTGGCTCTTGCCTTCCTTGTGACCTTATTATACAATGGCATTAGACATTACGCAAACGACTCTTTTGCATGCCTCACATTCCAAAACAGAATGGATGGTGCCGATGGAAACGGGAAAATACCGGGCACTGCTGCGGACGGCGGAGCTGGGCAGTATCACCCGCGCGGCGGAGGATCTGGGCTACACACAGAGTGCGGTGAGCCGCATCATCTCCGACCTGGAGCAGGAGTGGGGGGTGGCGCTCCTCATCCGCGGGCGGTCGGGCGTGGCCCTCACCGCCGCCGGGGAGGCGCTGCTGCCCGGCCTGCGGGCGGTGTGCAACGCGGAGCGGGAGCTTCAGGAGGAGGTGGCCGAGCTGCACGGCCTCACCCGGGGCACCATCCGGGTGGGCACCTTCAACAGCATCTCGGTCCACTGGCTGCCCCGGCTCATGAAGTCCTTTCTGGAAAAGTACCCCGCCATCCGCTTTGAGATCCTCACCCACATCGAATACCGGGAGATTGAGGACTGGGTGGCCTCAGGCCACGTGGACTGCGGCTTCATCTCTCTGCCCTGCGCCCTGGACCTGGACACGGTCTTTCTCCGCCGGGACCGGCACATGGCGGTGCTCCCCGCCGACCACCCCCTGGCCGGAGCGGAATGCTACCCCATTGACCGGTTCGCTCAGGACCCCTACATCAAGCTGGAGGATGATCGGGATCGGGAAGTCATCCAGATCTTTGAGCACTGCGGCGTAAAGCCCAATCTCCAGTACCTGGTCAACGACGACTACGCCGCCATCTCCATGGTGGAGAGCGGCCTGGGGGTGAGCGTGCTCACCGAGCTGGTCCTCCGGCGCACCCCCTATCATGTGGTGGTCAAGCCCCTGGACCCGCCCCAGTTCCGGGACATCGGCCTGGCCGTCCGGGACCGCGAGACCGCCTCTCCCGCCACCGCCCGCTTCCTCTCCCACGTGGTGGAGACCCTGGCCGCAGGAGAGATTTGACAGGGGACGTCCCTTGTTATATCATAATAGGCACTGTGCAAAGGAGATGTTTTCATGACCATCGATTATAAGACCAAGGGCACCTGCTCCAGCCGCATGCTCATCGAAGTGGAGGACGGCGTGGTAAAGTCCCTCCAGGTGACCGGCGGCTGTAACGGCAACCTCCAGGGCCTCTCCAAGCTGGTGGCCGGCATGAAGGTGGAGGACGTCATTTCCCGGCTGGAGGGCATCCGCTGCGGCTTTAAGCCCACCTCCTGCCCCGACCAGCTGGCCCAGGCCCTCAAACAGAGCATCTAAAAAATGCCATTGCTTTGTACCTCGCTGAAAGACCGCCGGAAGGCGGTCTTTTTCTTTGCCCATATCGCAAAATACTATGCAGCCAGCATATTTGTTTGAACGTCCATTCGTGGTAAACTTTAGGAAGCGCTTCTGTGTTCATTTCCACAAAGAGGAGGAGTCCAAACCATGAAAAAACGCATCCTGTCCCTGGTGCTGGCCGGCACCCTGTGCCTAAGCCTGAGCGCCCCCGCCCTGGCCGCCGGACTGGACAACTTCCAGAAGGTCAACACCTACACGGCCGGACAGTTTTCCGACGTCCCCGCCGGAAGCTGGTTCGCCCCCAACGTCCAGGCCGCCTATGAGCTGGACCTGATGACCGGCAGCAGCGACACCACTTTCAATCCCAACGGCAACCTGACCGTGGCCGAAGCCCTGGTCCTGGCCTGCCGCCTCCACAGCACCTACGCGGGGGACGGCGAGACCTTCGCCGCCAACGGCGGTACCTGGTACCAGCCCTATGTGGACTACGCGGTGAAGAACGGCATCATCACCGACGGGGCCTACACCGACTACATCGCCACCGCTACCCGGGCCCAGTTCGCCGCCATTCTGGCCGCCGCTCTGCCCGACGAGGCCCTGCCCGCCATCAATTCGGTGACCAGCCTGCCCGACCTGGACGCCAACGCCACCTACGCCGCCGCCGTGCTGAAGCTCTATAACGCCGGTATCCTCACCGGCAGCGACGCCGCCGGGTCCTTTAAGCCCACCAGCACCATCCAGCGCTCCGAGGTGGCCACCATCGTCACCCGCATGGCCGACAAGAGCCTGCGCAAGACCTTCACCCTCACCGCCGCGCCCAGCGCCCCCAGCGTTTCCGCCTCCACCAAGAAGTTTGACGGCATGCTCACCGCCGACGACCTTCAGGGCGTGTGGTACGCCCACCGGGACCCCTCCACCACCAGCATCGTCTCCAGCTTCCAGTTCGACAACGAGGAGGAGTGGACCTTCAACGGAGATCAATTTATTTATGCAGTCCACCGTCTGAAGAACGACACCTACTACTATCTCACCGGCACCTTTACCATGACCTCCGCCCCCTATAACGGCGACTCCAATATCTGCGAAGTCACTCTGAATCTCAAGTTCGGCGACTGCTACATGAACGACAGCAGCGGCGAGCCGTTCTATCTCAATGAGGTCTATTCCAATACCACCGCCACCCGCACCTTCAACGCCAACCTCACCTTCCCCTATGACTGCTTTGTCTACGACGGCAGCACCTTCACCCGTGCGGATGCCCAGACGATCTATCCCGCCTATGTGACGGTCTTCAATGAGCTGGGCGTCCAGGAGCCCGAGCCCGACATGCCCGACACCGACTACGTCCTCTATGACGGCCTGCCCGTTCCCGACTTCGGCGCCCTCTACGGCATCGAGCCTCTGCCCGAGGATGACAGCGACATCCGTCTGCCCGGCGAGTGGCAGGCGACCATCGACGCCGCCGAGGCGCTCACCGCCGACATGATTACCTTCCATTACAGCGGCCCCGAGGCTCAGGAGGCCACCGGCGGCGCCTTCCCGCCCTCCATCGACCCCTTCTTCTTTACCGACTACGAAGCAGTGCTGGAGGAGTGCGGCTTCAAGGGCGAGTACCGGGACACTTACGGCGGCAGACAGTTCTTCTATGTGGGCTACGGCTATCTGGTCTCCTACGACGTAATCCACATCCCGGAGAATTACCACACCTTTGACCTGCCCCAGCGCTACAACAGCGACGAGGTGGTCATTTACATCCAGCCCGACTGATCCATGAAAGCAAAGCAGCCCCTCCGGCCGTTGGCCGGAGGGGCTGCTTTTTGTGTTTTTATCTTCTTCTGCGGCGTCCGCTGTAATGGCTGCCGCGGTAGGCCCGGCGGTGGCTGCCACCGTAGCGGCGGCGGCGTCCGAAAAGGAGCCAGCGCAGCAGCAGCACCACAATGAGCACCGCCAGCACGATGAGCACTACCCGCACCCAGAGCTGACTAAAGAAGGTCTCGATCTGGTCCAGGCGGTAGAGGAGCTCGGAGCGGGACACGTCGTCCACCGCCACCAGGTCCAGCTGGCCGTACACGGTGTCGCCGTTGGAGACGGTGACGTGGCCCACCACCTGGCCCTTGGTCACCGGGGCGTCCAGACTCTCGGTATCATAGACGGGGGTGAGCTGGAAGTCGGCGGGGTCCAGGTCGTTGGGCAGGATGGCCTCCAGCTCGCCGGTGGCCTGGACGCCGATGCGGTCGGTCTCCCGGGAGAGTCTCACCGGGATGGTACCGGCAAAGTAGGTGGAGTCCAGCAGGGTCTTGGTGGAGAAGCTGTTGAATCCCCAGTCCAGCAGGCGGCTGGACTCGGAGAACTGGAGCCGGTTGGTGGAGCCGTCCTCCCGTTTGGGGTTCTCCGCCCCCAGCACCACGGCGATGAGGTCCACTCCGTCCTTGCTGGCGGAGGAGGCCAGGCAGTAGCCCGCCTCCGGGGTGGAGCCGGTCTTGATGCCGGTGGCGTACTGGTAGTAGTAGCCCGTGATCCGCCAGGTGGACACCAGGGCGTTGGTCTCGTGGAGCTCCCGGGCCTCATGCATGTTGGTGGCCGGGACGGTATAGCTCTTGGAGGTGACGATGGTGCGGAAGGTCTCGTGCTTCATGGCCTCCATGCACATGAGGGAGATGTCGTAGGCGGTGGTGTAGTGGTCCGGGTCGTGGTAGCCGTGGGTGTTGACAAAGTGGGTGTCCTCCATGCCCAGCTCCTTGGCACGCTGGTTCATCAGCTCCACGAAGCTGTCCACACTGCCGCTCACCACCTGGGCCAGCACGTTGCAGGCCTCATTGGCCGAGGCGATCAGGGCACAGTAGAGCACATCCTGCAGGGTGAGCTGCTCCCCGGGCTTGATGTCCTGGGTGGAGCTGCCGTCCCCCACGTCCCGGCTCACCTCATCCCCCACGGTGATGACCTGGTCCAGGGAGAGCTCCCCCCGGTCGATGGCCTCGATGGCCAGCAGGGTGGTCATCACCTTGGTGATACTGGCGGGGTAGCGCTGCTCATGGGCGTCCTGCTCGTAGAGCACGGTGCCGGTGGCGGCGTCCACCAGGATGGCGGCAGTGGCCTCGATGTGCATGTCGTTGAGGAGCTGGCTCTCCACCGGCGTCTTTTCCTCCACCACCGGTCCCGGCGGCGTGGTCTCCGGCGTCTCGGTGGCCGCCGGGGTTTCCGTCTCCGGCGCCGCGGAGGAGGCCAGGGCCCACGGGGTGGTCAGGGAAAGGCTCAGACTCAGAGCCAAAAGGAGCGAAAGCAGGCTGCGTCGATATTTTTTCATGGGAAACTCCTAGCAAATATGTTATAATCGTTTTTGTGACCCACTGTGCCACAACGTCTTTGGCACATATTATATCAGACCCGACCGTCGGGCGCAATCGGTTGGAGGTGGGTAGACATAAAAATTTCCACACTGGAAAAAGTCCTGCTGGCCGTCACCGCCGCCTTCCTGCTCCTGGCGGCGGGCTACTTCCTGGGCGCCCGCAGCGGCACGGAGCCCTACCGGGTGGAGGCCCTGTCCACGGCGGCTGAGACCGTGGCCCTCCCGCGGCCCTCCGAGACGGCGGCTCTGCCCGCCGCCGAAACGGCGGCCCCTGAGACAGCGGAGGCCACACCGGACAAGGTGAACATCAACACCGCCTCCGCCGAGGAGCTGGACACGCTGCCCGGCATCGGGGCGCAGCGGGCCGCCGACATCATCGCCGACCGGGAGGCCAACGGCCCCTTCCGCATCCCGGAGGATCTGACCCGGGTGCCCGGCATCGGCGAGGGCATTCTGGAGGGGCTCATCGACTACATCACGGTGGAGTGAGACTCCGCCCGTCAATAGGAGGACAATATGGCAAAGATCCTGGTGGTAGACGACGAAAAGGTGCTGGTGAAGGGCATCAAATTCAACCTGGAGAACGAGGGCTACCAGGTGGAGGTGGGCTACGACGGGGAACAGGCGGTGGAGCTGGCCCGGAACGGCGGCTTCGACCTCATTATCCTGGACCTGATGATGCCTAAGATCGACGGACTCCAGGCCTGCATGCGCATCCGGGAGTTCTCCAACGTGCCCGTCATCATGCTCACCGCCCGCAGCGAGGACACCGACAAGATCATTGGCTTCGAGTGCGGCGCCGACGACTATGTGACCAAGCCCTTCAACATTCTGGAGCTCAAGGCCCGTATCCGGGCCATGCTCCGCCGCTCCGGCACCTCCGCCCAGAAGGAAAAGACGTCCCGGCTCTCCCAGGGCCACATCGTCCTGGACACCGACGAGCGCTCCGCCTTCCGGGACGGCACCCCCGTGGACCTCACCGCCAAGGAGTTTGACCTCATGGAGCTCCTCATGCGCAACCCCGGCCGTGTCTACTCCCGGGAAAACCTCCTCAACATCGTGTGGGGCTACGAGTACGCCGGAGAGTACCGCACCGTGGACGTCCACATCCGCCGGCTCCGGGAGAAGCTGGAGCTGGACCCGGCCAACCCGGAGTATATCCTCACCAAGTGGGGCGTGGGCTACTACCTGAAAAACAGCTGACCCCAAGGAGGTGGATACCATGGCCCATACCCCCGGGGCGGACAAGATCCCCTTTCGCCGCTCCATCCAGCTCAAGTTCGCCCAGACCTACATCATCATCATCGCGGCGGTGCTCATATTGCTCAACACCTACCCGGTGCTGGTCTCCCAGGACCTGGTCTTCCGGTCCAAGACCAGCCTTCTCCAGTCCCAGGCCTCGGTCATCGCCGACACCATCGCCCGCACCGAGTCCCTCACCAGCGAGGCCGTCCGGGACTACGTGGAGCCTCTGGGCTACACCGGCCAGTTCCGGGTGCTGGTCACCGACGAGTTCGGCCTCATCCTCTACGACAGCGACGAGCTCCGCTTCACCGAGGGGCGCTACGCCATGCTCAGTGAGGTGGTCACCGCCCTGAAGGGCTACGACGTGGCCACCTGCTCCTACCAGGACGGGGCCTTCCACAGCCGGGCCGCCGTCCCCGTCATCTATCGGGACATGACCATTGGCTGCGTCTACCTCTATGAGCGGGACGCCGACCAGGGCGGCCTGCTCACCGACATTCAAAACAACCTCCGCTCCATCTCCCTGGTCATCTGCGTGGTGGTGCTCATCATGAGCGTGGTCTTTTCCAAGGCCCTCACCCGGCGCATCGGCGACCTGCTGCGGGCCATCCGCATCGTCCGGGAGGGCGAGTACAGCCACCGGGTGAGCATCCGGGGCAGCGACGAGCTCAGCCAGCTGGCGGGGGAGTTCAACCAGCTCACCGACCGGCTCCAGACCACCGAGGAGGTCCGCCGCCGCTTCGTCTCCGACGCCTCCCACGAGCTCAAGACCCCCCTGGCCTCCATCCGCCTGCTCACCGACTCCATCCTCCAGACCGACGGCATGGACCTGGACACCGTGAAGGACTTCGTCTCCGACATCGGTGAGGAGGCCGAGCGTCTCACCCGCATTTCGGAAAAGCTCCTCACCCTCACCCGCATGGACAGCGCCGTCCCCGTGGAGCGGCTGCCGGTGGACGTGGCCGCCGTGGTGGAGAAGGTGGAGCACATGCTCCTCCCCCTGGCCCAGGAGCGGGACATCACCGTGGAGGCCGACCTCCAGTCCGGCTGCGTGGTCAAGGCAACCGAGGACGACCTCTACCAGATCGCCTTCAACCTCATGGAGAACGCCGTGAAGTACAACGTCAACGGCGGCCGGGTCATGGTGGGCCTGCGGTCCATGGGGGACCTGGTCCTCCTCACCGTGGAGGACACCGGCGTGGGCATCCCCGACGAGGACCTGCCCAAGATCTTTGACCGCTTTTACCGGGTGGACAAGGCCCGGTCCCGGGCCGCCGGCGGCACCGGCCTGGGCCTGTCCATCGTCCGGGACACCGCCCGTCAGCACGGCGGCGCCGTCACCGTCCGCCGCCGGGAGGAGGGGGGCACCTGCTTCCAGGTGGCCTTCCCCCGCTGGGACGAGGAAGGGGGCGACCTGCTATGAGAAAACGCATTCTGAGCATGCTCTGCGCCCTTCTGCTGCTCACCGGCTGCACCCCGGGCAGGGACGCTGAGAGCGGCGCCTATGAGGTCTACTTTGCCGCTGCCCTGCCCGACGGCGGGGCCGACGATCCCGTCCAGGGTCCCGCCGTGCAGTGGGAGACCCGCCGCCTTCCCCAGGATGCCGACGTACTCAGCGCCCTGGTGGAGTGCCTCCTCTCCGGCCCCGTCAGCGACGGCCTGCGCTCGCCCTTCCCCGACGGGGTCTACCAGGTCTCCGCCCCCACCCTCACCGACGGGGTGTGCGAGGTGGACCTCTCCGAGCGCTACGGCGGATTGTCCGGGGTGGACCTGACCATCGCCGACTACTGCATCGCCCTCACCCTGTGCCAGGTGGAGGGGGTGGAGTCCGTCTCCATCCTGGTGGAGGGGGAGCCCATCTCCTACCGGGACCACCAGCTTCTTCGGGAGAGCGACGCCGTCCTCTCCAGCGCCGAGGACGAGCCGGTCTATCTCTCCGCCGACCTCTGCTTCCTCCGGGAGGAGGGAGGACTGGCGATGGAGCACCGGGAGCTGCTGGTGCCCAGTGGTTCCGCCCCGGAATCCGTCCTCCTTCAGGCCCTTCTGGCCGGTCCCGAAACCGAGGGCCTCAGCGCCCCTCTCTCCGGCGAGGTACGGGTCATCGACCTGTGGGTCAACGACAGCGGCATCTGCTATGTCAACTTTGACGCCGCCTTCCTCAGCAATCAGCCCACCTCGGCCAGCCACGCCCGACTCACCCTCTACGCCATCGTCAACACCCTCTGTCAGCTCCCCAACGTGGACGCCGTGGCCTTCCTGGTGGAGGGCGAGTCCATCTCCGACTACGGCGGCGTGGCCGCCGACGTCCCCCTGGAGCCCAATCCAGACCTGGTGGTCTCCTGATTTTTCATTGACAAATCCGCCGGGAGCGAGTAGCATTATCTTCAATTAGCCACTCCAGAAAGGAAGATGTCCCATGTCCGACTACCGTCCCAGCACCAACTGCCTCCACGCCGGCTACGTGCCCGGCAACGGCGAGCCCCGCAACATCCCCATCGTCCAGTCCACCACCTTCCGCTACGCCACCGGCGAGGCCATGGGCGCTCTCTTTGATCTGGAGGCCGCCGGTTACTTCTATACCCGGCTCCAGAACCCCACCAGCGACGCCGTGGCCGCCAAGATCTGCGCCCTGGAGGGCGGCACCGCCGCCATGCTCACCTCCTCCGGCCAGGCCGCCAACTTCTACGCCATCTTCAACATTGCCAACTGCGGGGACCATGTGGTGGCCTCCTCCACCATCTACGGAGGCACCTACAACCTCTTCCATGTGACCATGCGGAAGATGGGCATCGACTTCACCTTTGTGGAGCCCGACTGCTCCGACGAGGAGCTCCAGGCCGCCTTCAAGCCCAACACCAAGGCCGTCTTCGGAGAGACCATCGCCAACCCCGCTCTCACCGTGCTGGACATTGAGCGCTTTGCCAAGGCCGCCCATGCCCACGGGGTGCCCCTCATCGTGGACAACACCTTCCCCACCCCCATCAACTGCCGCCCCTTTGCGCACGGCGCCGACATCGTGACCCACTCCACCACCAAGTACATGGACGGACACGCCAACGCCGTGGGCGGCGCCATCGTGGACTCGGGCAAGTTTGACTGGACCGCCCACGCCGACAAGTTCCCCGGTCTCACCACCCCCGACGAGAGCTACCACGGCATCACCTACACCGAGAAGTTCGGCCTGGGCGGCGCCTACATCACCAAGGCCACCGCCCAGCTCATGCGGGACTTCGGCTCCACCCCCGCCCCCATGAACGCCTACCTCCTCAACGTGGGCCTGGAGACCCTGCCCCTGCGGATGGCCAAGCACTGCGCCAACGCCATGGAGGTGGCCCGCTACCTGGAGGGTCACGACAAGGTGGCCTGGGTCAACTATCCCGGCCTGGAGAGCAGCCCCTACCACGCCCTGGCCCAGAAGTATATGCCGAACGGCACCTGCGGCGTGGTCTCCTTCGGCGTGAAGGGGGGACGGGAGGCCGCCTCCAAGTTCATGGCCGGGCTGAAGCTGGCCTCCATCGCCACCCATGTGGCCGATGCCAAGACTTGCGTCCTCCACCCCGCCTCCACCACCCACCGGCAGATGAACGACGCCGAGCTGGCCGCCGCCGGGGTCTCCCCCGACCTCATCCGCCTCTCCGTGGGCATCGAGGACGCCGCCGACCTCCTGGCCGACCTGGACCAGGCCCTGGTCGCTCTGTAAGCCCTATCCTCTGAAAAGCAAAATGCCGCCGTCTCCCACGTGGGAGACGGCGGCATTTTTTCTCGGTTCAGTTGTCGGCCAGGGCCCGCTCGTAGGCGGCTCTGCTGGTCTCATCAAAGCACACGAAGCGCACACAGTCAAAGTCCTCCGGGTGTTCGGCCAAAAACTCCCGCACCGTTTTCACGGCGATGGGCGCGGCCAGGTTGAGGGGGAAGTGGTAGACCCCGGTGGAGATGGAGGGGAAGGCCACCGTCCGGCAGCCGTGGGCCAGGGCCAGCTCCAGGCAGGAGCGGTAGCAGCCCGCCAGCAGGGCGGGCTCCCCCTGCCCACCCCCGTGCCAGATGGGTCCGGGGGTATGCAAAACGTATTTTGCGGGCAGATGATAACCTTTTGTGATCTTGGCCTTGCCGGTCTCACAGCCGTGGAGGGTGCGGCACTCGGCCAGCAGCTCCGGCCCGGCGGCCCGGTGGATGGCGCCGTCCACGCCGCCGCCCCCCAGCAGGGAGGTGTTGGCGGCGTTGGCGATGGCGTCGGCCTTCACGGTGGTGATGTCTCCCAGGGTGACCTGGATGACAGGTTTACTCACTGTCCTCCGCCTCCTCAGGCTCCTCCGCCTGCTCCGGGTGGGCCAGGCGGGCCTCCACGGCGCCGGGATCATCAAAGACCTGCTGGAAGGTGGCGCCGTCCATGGTCTCGAACTCCAGCAGATACCGGGCCACCAGCTCCAGGGCAGAGCGCTGCTCGGTGAGGATCTGGCGGCAGCGGGCATAGGCGTTGTCGATGAGGGACTTGACCTCCTCGTCGATGATGGCGGCTACTTCCTCGGAGTAGTTCTTGGTCTGGGCCATGCTCCGGCCGATGAAGACCTCGTCGTGGCCGGAGTCGAAGACCACGTTGCCCAGGCGCTGGCTCATGCCGTACCGGGTGACCATGTTCCGGGCGATGTCGGTGGCCCGGCGGATGTCGCTGCCGGCGCCGGTGGAGATATCCCCCAGCACCAGCTCCTCGGCCATGCGGCCGCCCAGCAGGCTGGAGAGCTGCTCGGTGAGCTCCAGCCGGGACCGGTAGCCCCGGTCCTCCTGGGGCAGAGAGATGGTCATGCCGCCGGCGCCCCCACGGGGGACAATGGTGATCTGGTGGACCGGGTCAGCGGTCTCCAGGGCGTGGCCCACCACGGCGTGGCCGGCCTCATGGTAGGCGGTGAGCTTCCGCTCCCGCTCGATGACGGTCTTGCTCCGCTTCTCCGGGCCGGCGATGACCTTGATGACCGACTCCTGGATGTCGGCGAGGGTAATAAAATGCTGATCCTTGCGGGCGGCCAGGAGGGCGGCCTCATTCATGAGGTTCTCCAGGTCGGCGCCGGTGAAGCCGCCGGTGGACTTGGCCACCTCGTGGAGGTCCACATCCTCGGCCAGGGGCTTTTTCCGGCAGTGGACCTTCAGGATGGCCTCCCGGCCCTTCATGTCGGGGTGGCCCACGTAGACCTGCCGGTCGAACCGGCCGGGGCGCAGGAGGGCGGGGTCCAGAATATCCACCCGGTTGGTGGCGGCCAGAACGATGACCCCCTCGTTGGCGGAGAAGCCGTCCATCTCCACCAGCAGCTGGTTGAGGGTCTGCTCCCGCTCGTCGTGGCCGCCGCCCAGGCCGGCGCCGCGCTGACGGCCCACGGCGTCGATCTCGTCGATGAAGACGATGGCGGGGCAGTCCTTCTTGGCCTGGTCAAAGAGGTCCCGCACCCGGCTGGCGCCCACGCCCACATAGAGCTCCACGAAGTCGGAGCCGGAGATGGACAGGAAGTTGACCCCGGCCTCGCCGGCCACGGCCTTGGCCAGCAGAGTCTTGCCGGTGCCCGGCGGGCCCACCAGCAGCACGCCCTTGGGGATGCGGGCGCCCAGGGCCACGAACTTCTTGGGGTCCCGGAGGAACTCCACGATCTCCTGAAGCTCCTCCTTCTCCTCGTCGGCCCCGGCCACGTCCTCGAAGGTGACCTTCTTCTCCCCCTGGTCGGAGAGGGTGCGGGTCCGGGCCCGGCCGAAGCGGGCGGTCTTGTCGCCGCCGCCGGCCCCGTTCTGCCGGACAAACATGAGGTAGAACATGAAGCCGAAGGCCAGCAGGATACCGACGTAGGGCAGCATGGACAGCCAGGGGGATGGGGTGGGATCATCGGGGTACTCGTAGTCGGTGATGATGCCCGCCCGCCACTGCTTCACCACAGTGTCGTTGAAGTCCTGGTAGAAGAGCTCGAAGGAATAGAGCTCATAGGTGAGGGTGGAGCCGTCCTTGAGGCCCAGAATCAGGTTGTTGTTCTTGTCCACCAGCACGGTCTCCACCTGCTGCTGCTCCAGGGCCCGGCGGACCTGGGCATAGGTGGTCTTCTCCCCGGTGTTCATGTTTTGGAGGGTCCACAGGGTACCCACCAGGATGACCAGGATGAGGGCGTAAAAGGCCGCGTCGCGCAGCGTGAATTTTTTCAAGAATAAACCACGTCCTTTATGTGGAGTGGGGCGTGCTCAGCCCTTTTCGTAGACAGCCGGCTTGAGGATCCCGATGTAGGGCAGGTTGCGGTACTTCTCCGCGTAGTCCAGGCCGTACCCCACCACAAAGAGGTCGTCCACGGTGAAGCCGGTGTAGTCGGCGGTGATGGGCTTGGTGCGGCGGGAGGGCTTATCCAGCAGGGTGCACAGCCGGACGGAGGCCGGGTGCCGGGCCTGAAGGAGCTGGAACAGATAGGAGAGGGTGTTGCCGCTGTCCAGGATGTCCTCCACCACGATGATGTCCCGGCCCTCGATGCTCTCGGAGAGGTCCTTGGTGATCTTCACCTGGCCGGAGGAGGTGGTGCCGGCGCCGTAGGAGGAGACGGCCATGAAGTCCACGGTGCAGGGGAGGGTGATGGAGCGGGCCAGGTCGGCCATGAAGATGAACGAGCCACGGAGCACGCTGATGAGCATGGGCTCCTTTCCGGCGTAGTCCTTGTCGATCTGGGCGGCGATCTCGGCCACCCGGTCCTTCAGTTCCTGTTCGGTAAACAAGACCCGTTCGATATCCTGTTCCAGCATAAGCTCAGATCCTTCCTTCTTTTGAATGAGTCCCCGGAATCGGGGCGGTTTCACACTGGGTCGCTGGGGCAAGGGGTACCGCCCGGAGTTCCAGGGCGGGGGTGCCTGGGGCGGCCAGGCGGGGGGCGTCGGGGCCGAAGCCCCCCAGCCACACCGGACCTCTCCGGTCGGTCACCACGGGGAGCCGTTCCCGGTCGGGCCGCGGCACTTTGGCGTCGATGAGGAGCTTCTTTACGCTCTTGTGGGGCCGGCCCGGCAGGGTGATGGCATCTCCCGTCTCCCTGGGCCGGACGGTGAGGGGTCCGTCCAGGGCGGCGGGATTCAGATAGCACACAAAGGGGTTTTGGGGCGGCTCCGACGGAGCCTGGGCGGGGCGGCAGACCAGCTTCCAGCCCAGTTGGGGCAGGGCGGTCTCGCCGGGGACCTTTAGGGGGACCGGCGTCCAGCCGCTCTCCGCCGCCGTGGGCTCCACCACCAGCAGGCCGTAGGCCCGCCGGGCGGTGAGGCCGTGGGGCAGGTCCACCGAGCCGGAGGGCTGGCCGTTCCGGGCCAGGTCCACCACGCTCAAAAGATGGGCGGAGCGGTACTGGTGCGCCCCCAGCCGCCCCAGCAGGGCGCCCACCGCCCGGACGGCGATGGGATCGGGGCTGCGGCCGATGGCGTCGGCGGGGAGGACCAGGCCGCCGGTGACGGTGGGCTCGGCGCCCCGGACGGCGGCCATGGCCTGGGCGGTGAGGTAGTCGTTGTCGGCGCGGAGGTAGCCCACCGTGTCCGAGAGTCGTTGGATCAGGGCCGGGTTGAGTTCCTCCAGCAGGGGGATGACCTGGTGGCGGAGCTTGTTCCGGGCGTAGGCGGTGTCGGCGTTGGTGCTGTCCTCCACGTGGGGCAGGGAATGCTCCTCCAGGTAGGCCAGGATCTCCGCCCGGGAGGTGGTGAGAAAAGGCCGGATCAGCTTCCCCCGCCGGGGGCGGATGCCGGTGAGGCCCTGGAGGCCGCTGCCCCGGATGAGGTGGAGGAGCATGGTCTCCACGTTGTCATTGGCGTTGTGGGCGGTGGCGATGAGGTCGGCCCCCAGCTTTTCCGCCGTCTCCTCCAGAAAGTCATAGCGCAGGGCCCGGGCGGTCTCCTCGATGCCGGTGCCGCGGCGGGCGGCCTCCCCGGAGACGTCCCCGGTGCCCACCACGCAGGGCACTTTCCACTCCTTGCACAGCTTTTCCACAAAGGCGGCGTCCCGCTGGGACTCCGCCCCCCGGAGCCGGTGGTCGAAGTGGGCGGCGGTGAGGGTAAAGCCAATGGCCTCCGACTGCGCCCTGAGCCAGTGGAGGAGGCACACCGAGTCGGCGCCGCCGGAGACGGCGCAGAGGATATGGCTCCCCGGGGCGAGCATGGCGTATTCCCTTGTGAGGGCCTGGGCCTCGTTCAGCATGGTCAGTACTCCTGATGGGTCCGGTCGATGGAGGAGAAGGTGGTGTACTCGGGCAGCCACTGGAGCTCCACCTTCCGGGTCTCGCCGTGGCGGTTCTTGGCGATGATGCACTCGGCCAGGTTGCGGCTCTCGCTGTCCTCATTATAATAGTCGTCCCGGTAGAGGAACATGACGATGTCGGCGTCCTGCTCGATGGCGCCCGACTCACGCAGGTCGGAGAGCATGGGCCGCTTGTCCTGGCGGCTCTCGGGTCCGCGGGAGAGCTGGGAGAGGCAGACCACCGGCACGTTGAGCTCCTTGGCCATGATCTTCAATGCCCGGGAGATGTCGGAGACCACCTGCTGGCGGTTCTCGCCGGCGTACTTCTGCTTGCCCCCCGCCGACTGCATGAGCTGGAGGTAGTCGATGACCACCAGCCCCAGGTCCTCCACCCGGCGGCACTTGGCGTTCATGTCGGCCACCGAGAGGGAGGGGTTGTCGTCGATGAGGATCTTGGACCGGCCCAGGGCGGCGGCCGCCAGGGCCACCTTGTCCCAGTCCTCGTCGGTGAGGCGGCCGGTGACCAGCTTTTTGTTGTCCACAAAGGCCTCATTGGAGATGAGGCGCATGGCCAGCTGCTCCCGGCTCATCTCCAGGGAGAAAAAGACGGCCGTCTTGCCCGAGAACTTGCCCACCTGGAGGAGGACGTTGAGGGCGAAGGAGGTCTTGCCCATGCCGGGCCGGGCGGCCAGGAGGATGAGGTCGGAGTTGTTGAGGCCGGAGATGGCGCTGTCCACGTCGGGCAGGCCGGTGGACAGGCCCGGCACGGCGGAGTCGGACTTGGAGAGCTCCTCCAGCCGGTCCAGCACATCCAGCACCACAGAGGAGAGGGGGGTGAGGCCCTGGCTGGAGCGGCCCTGGCGGATGGCGTAGATCCGCTGCTCGGCGGCGTCCAGCACCTCCTGGCCGGCGGCAGTGCCCTCCTGGACCATAGCGGTCAGGTCCCCCGCCGTCTCGGCGATGCGCCGGAGGAGGGACTTGTCCTTGACGATGTCCATATACTCCGCCACGTTGGCGGCGGTGGGGGTGACCTCCATAAGCTGGATGATGTAGCCCCGGGAGGTGTTCTCGTCAAAAACGCCGTTCAGGCGCATCTTGTCCAGCACCGTCACCGGGTCCACCGTCTCGGAGAGGGAGAACATGGAGTAGATGGTCTCGTAGATGTCCCGGTTCTGCTTGAGGTAGAAGTCCTCGGCCCGCAGCTTTTCAATGACGGCGGGGATGCACCGGGCGTCGATGAGCATGGAGCCCAGCACCGCCTGCTCGGCCTCCACCGAGTGGGGCATCTGCCGGGTCAGCAGCTCTTCATCCATGTTTTCCCTCCTCTCCGGTCTGTGCTTTCAAAGGGATTACTGCTCCTCGGCCACCGTCACGGTGAGGGTGCCGGTGATCTCATAGCCCAGCTTGCACTTGAGCTGGTAGGTGCCGAAGGCCTTGATGGGCTCGTCCTGGACGATCTTGGTCTTGGCGATGTCCAGGCCGAACTGCTCCTTCAGGGCGTCGGAGATCTCCTTGCTGGTGACGGCGCCGAAGAGGCGGCCGCCGGAACCAGCCTTGGCGGTGAGCTTCACCACGATGGCCTTGAGCTGCTCGGCCACGGACTGGGCCTCCGCCTTCTCGGCGGCCTCCTGGGCCTTCTTGGCCTTCTCCTGCTGCTTCATGGTGTTCAGGTTCTCGGCGGTGGCCAGCACGGCCAGCTTCCGGGGGAGGAGGAAGTTGCGGGCGTAGCCGTCGCTGGCGTCGATGAGCTGGCCCTTCTTGCCCTGGCCCTTCACGTCCTGCTGCAAAATCACTTTCATGGTCATTCATCCTTTCAGGGTGTTAATCTTTTATATCATGGTTTTTGGGGGGTGCGGCGTTCAGTCCTCCTCAAAGTACTGGTCGATGGCACGGAGGAGCTGCTGGAGCACCGCGTTCACGTCCGGGTTCGGCACCTGGGCGCCGGCGGTGGCGGCGTTGCGCCCCCAGGCGGCAGGCCGCCCGGGGACCCCGGGACTGCACATCCTCGGGCGGAATGAATCCGCCCTGCGGAAATCGCCTGCGGCGCTTTTGCGGCGCAAAAGCGCCGTCCCCGCGCGGCGGGGCCCCTCTAAAGGCTGACGGTGGCGCAAGGAGAGGAGGGGTAATCCATGCCCGCGATTAACGTAAACCCCACCCGGCAGGAGCTGACGCGGCTGAAAACCCGGCTGAGAACCTCCATCCGGGGCCACAAGCTGCTCAAGGACAAGCGCGACGAGCTCATGAAGCAGTTCATGGACGTGGTGCGGGAGAACCGGGCCCTGCGGAAGAGGGTGGAGGAGGGGCTGATGCGCGCCCACGGCTCCTTCACCGTGGCCTCCGCCCTCATGTCCACCGAGATGCTGGAGCAGGCCCTGCTCTACCCCAAGCAGAGCGTGGAGCTGGACATGACCTTCCAGAACATCATGAGCGTCAATGTGCCGGTGTACCACTTCAAGACCAAGAGCGACGACGCCGGGGAAATCTACCCCTACGGCTTCGCCACCACCTCCGGCGAACTGGACGGCGCCGTGGAGGCCCTGTCCGGCGTGCTCCAGGATATGCTCCGCCTGGCGGAGATCGAAAAGACCTCCCAGCTCCTGGCCGAGGAGATCGAGAAGACCCGCCGCCGGGTCAACGCCCTGGAGTATGTAAAGATCCCCCAAATGGAGGAGGCCATCCAGTATATTACCATGAAGCTGGACGAGAACGAGCGCGCCAACACCATCCGCCTCATGAAGGTCAAGGACATGTTACTGAAAGAGGCCATTGAAGAGAAGCGGGAGGCCGACGAGCGAGCCATCGAGGCCTTCGGCGGCCGCACAGGGGCGCCGGAGGAGACGTAAAGCAGCAAAAGGACGGACGTGCGCCGGTTCGGCGCCGTCCGTCCTTTTTTGACAGAGGGGAAATTCTGCGGTATAATCACAGACTATACCCTTAGATTCAGGAGAATACCCCATGAAACGAAGCATTTCGATTCCAACCGACACCTTGTGGCAGGCGGGCTTCCTGCTGCTGACCCCGTTCACCGCCGCCTGGCTCATGCAGTTCACCTACGGCGTCCTGCCCTGGGCCATGCTCTTTCCGGCGCTGCTGGCCAACGCCCCGGTGCCCGACGAAGAGGCCTTCCTGGTACCCAA
>OGHJ01002197.1_pt1 | contig 17490 bp, 10 predicted proteins | sample 1571351 | NCBI WGS metagenome assembly OGHJ01 (sample SAMEA2582037, study PRJEB24529) | metagenome | biome: Human gut stool | place: China | collected 2011 | reverse complement strand
CGTTGCCTTCGTACTTGGCGAAGTTCTTGATGAAGCGGGAGGCCAGATCCTTTGCCTTTGCATCCCAATCAGCGGGATTGGCATAGGTATCTCTGGGATCCAGAATGTTGGTGTCAACGCCCTTCAGCTCGGTGGGTACCTCGAAGTCAAAATAAGGTATCTTCTTGGTGGGCACGCCCAGTATGTCACCGTTGAGGATAGCGTCGATGATGCCGCGGGTATCCTTGATGGAGATACGCTTGCCGGTGCCGTTCCATCCGGTGTTGACAAGGTACGCCTTCGCGCCGCTCATCTCCATGCGCTTTACCAGCTCATCTGCGTATTTGGTAGGATGCAGCTCCAGGAATGCCTGACCGAAACATGCGGAAAACGTGGGAGTAGGTTCGGTTATGCCGCGCTCGGTACCAGCCAGCTTTGCGGTAAAGCCGGAGAGGAAGTAGTACTTGGTCTGCTCCGGAGTCAGTATGGATACGGGGGGCAGCACGCCGAAAGCATCGGCGGAGAGGAAAATAACGTTCTTCGCGGCGGGCGCGGAGCTTATGGGGCGCACTATGTTCTTAATATGGTCGATGGGGTAGGATACGCGGGTGTTCTCGGTAACGCTCTTATCGGCAAAGTCTATCTTGCCGTCCTTATCAAGGGTTACGTTCTCGAGGAGGGCGTTACGCTTGATGGCGTTGTAGATATCCGGCTCGGATTCCTTATCCAGATTAATGACCTTTGCATAGCATCCGCCCTCGAAGTTGAACACGCCGTTGTCGTCCCAGCCGTGCTCGTCGTCGCCTATCAGCAGGCGCTTAGGGTCGGTAGACAGCGTGGTCTTGCCGGTGCCGGAAAGGCCAAAGAAGATGGCGGTGTTCTGGCCGTTCATGTCGGTATTTGCAGAGCAGTGCATGGAGGCGATACCCTTGAGGGGCAGATAGTAGTTCATCATGGAGAAGAGGCCCTTCTTCATTTCGCCGCCGTACCAGGTATTGATGATGACCTGCTCGCGGCTGGTGAGGTTGAATACTACCGCGGTCTCGGAATTAAGCCCCAGTTCCTTGTAGTTCTCTACCTTTGCCTTGGAGGCGTTGTAAACTACGAAATCCGGCTCAAAGCTCTTAAGCTCCTCCTCGGTGGGTTTGATGAACATGTTCTCTACGAAGTGGGCCTGCCAGGCAACTTCTACGATGAAGCGAATTGCCATGCGGGTGTCCTTGTTGGCGCCGCAGAAGGCATCGACGACGAACAGGCGCTTGTTGCACAACTCCTTCTTGGCGATGTCCTTCACGGCAGACCAGGTCTGCTCGGTCATGGGGTGGTTGTCGTTCTTGTACTCGTCGCTGGTCCACCAAACGGTGTCCTTGGAGTTCTCGTCCACGACGATGTACTTGTCCTTGGGGGAACGGCCGGTGTAAACGCCGGTCATAACATTGACAGCGCCCAGCTCGGTGACCTGGCCCTTCTCATAGCCGGTCAACTCGGGTTTGGTCTCCTCCTCGAACAGCATCTCATAAGAGGGGTTATGCACGATCTCGGTCGTGCCGGTAATGCCATACTTAGTCAAATCCAGATTTGCCATGTTTACATATACCTCTTTCTCTATACTTTTGGCTGAATGGGGGACAAGGGGACTAAGTCAGCCTCCTAGTGCCCCATCCTAACATTTATTATACAAAGATTTCGGCATAAAAGCAAGTTCAAATTCTTTCAAAGATTGTGACATTATTGTAAAATAGTTTGAATTTTACATATTGTATCCCCGCAGGGGCGGATTCTATATCCGCCCCTGCCGTTCCGCATACCGCGCGGCCCGCGGGCGCATATAGCATGTGCCCCTGCGTTGCAGGTGTACCAGCAAAAAAGGACGCGCCCTCCGGCACGTCCCTTCTCAATATCATTTACGCATCCGAGCGCGAATACGCATTCTTCATGCCGCTGCTCAGCTCAAACAGGACCTTATTCAGGGCGTCCGTCGTCTCGGCCCTGACCATGGCGGCCAGTTCCTCGTTGGCCTTGGTGCGCAGGGCGGCACGGGCGGCGGGGTCGGCCTCGCCGCGCTGGGCATCGTCATAGGTGTTGATGATGCCGTTGGCTTTGCTGCCGACGCTCAGCGTGTAGCGCTCGATGTGGAACACCGATTTTGCGTAGGACGCATCGGCCATGGCGGCCAGCAGACGGCTGGCCCAGTAGAAGTTGTCGGTGGAGACATCGCCCGTCGTGTTGGACAGGTACTCCGGCGTCGTGTCCACGTTGGCGTAGAAGGGCACCATCGTGTTGAAGGCGTTGGACGCAAAGGCCAGCCACTCCACGGCGCGGAAGTCCTCCGGTACGTCGGGGCGCATTTGCAGCAGTGCCATAAAGTCGTTGCGGTTCACGCCGATGGGACGGTAGATGCCCCTCTCGGAAGCCGTGGCCGCATAGGGGTCATACGGCGTGCCCTGATAATGGCTCGACAGTACGTACTTTACGTCCTCGGGCGTGATTTTTTTCTCGGGCACCATGCACCAGGGCAGGTCGTCGGAGCGCGGCGTAAAGTCGGCGTCCGGGCCGTCCCAGGCGAACGTATTGGGGTTGAAATAACGCAGCATGTACCAGCCGCGGGGCGTGTTGTAGACATGGTCGGCATCATCGTGGCTGCCGAAGGCGTCGCGCGGATTCAGCGCACCGTCCAGGGACAGGTCAAGATGGTACTTGTCGATAAAGCCGCGCAGGTCGGCGGAGCACATGAACTCCTTCTGCTCGCCCAGCGCGTCGTCCAGGTCGAGCGTGTCAAGGCCGAGCTGGTTCGGCATGACCACATAGACGTCATCGGGCACGCGGCGGGCCATCCAGTGGTGGCCACCGATGGTCTCGAGCCACCAGACCTCGTCCACATCCTGGAACGCGATGCCGTTCATCTCGTAGGTGCCGTACTGCTCCAGCAGACTGCCAAGGCGCCGGACGCCCTCGCGCGCGGAGCGGACATAGGGCAGGACCAGATAGACAATGTCCTCCTCGCCGATGCCGCCCTTGACGAGCGGGTCAGCGCCCAGCACGCGCGGGTTGGAGGTAATGGTCTCGGTAGCCGTCATGCCGACGTTGGCCGCGTTGACGCCGCTGGCCGCCCACAGGCCCTTGCCCTCAACAGCGTTGGGTACCGCGGTGATGCGCAGGCCGCTGCCGGGCAGGGGAATCTCGACGCCCGAAATGACGGATTTATAGACTGCGGGGTAGTCCTGCGGCTGAAAAACGGTAAACTTTTTGGCAGTGAAATGGCCGGAGCCGGAATCGTCGTTGCGGGCGATCATCGTGGACCCGTCGTAGGACGCATTTTTGCCGACCAGAATGGTGGTGCAAGCCATGGTAAACATCTCCTTATCTCTCTTGGCCCTCTCTGCGAGGGGGCTCCGCCCGCAGGCGGTGGGGGAGAGAACCTTGCCATTGTCCGAAATATTCCGGATAGCCGCAAGGTTCTCTCCCTCCGGCCCTGCGGGGCCACCTTCCTCGCAGAGGGAGGCAAGTATGGCATCGTTTACATTATAAACCCATTTTTTCAAATTTCAATCGTCACATTTCCTGCGCCACGCCCTGCGCGATCACACCGCTCTGGTAGGCTTCGACCAGGGCTGTCAGGTCACGGATCAGCGCCTGCTTGCGCCCGCCCTCGTCGGTGTCGCGCACCAGAATGCGCTGGGGCGCAGTATAGATATACTCGCTCTTGCTGGCAATGTCCTCGTCCTCGTGGATGGCCTTGTCCACGCTCTCAAACGGCTGGTGGGTGCGCAAGATCAACCCGCGGGAGTTATAGACCAGTGTGTAGCCGGCTATGCCGGTGCGCCGGTGGTAGGCACGGCAGAAGCCGCCGTCAATAATGATGAGCCGTCCGCCGCCCTTGATGGGACTTTCCCCCTCGATAGCGCGGACCGGGACATGGCCGTTCACGATGTGGCTGCCCTCGCCGGACAGGCCGAATTCGCGCAAAATATGCTCGGCGGTGCGCGGGTCGGCAATGTGCCTGTAGTAGGGGTCCTTGATCTCCACCTGGGCCGCCGGGTCGGCAATATAGAGCCGCTCAAACGTCGTCATGGCGCTGCGGCCAAACAGCGGCGATTTTGCCCCGCACCACAGGTACCACAAAAAGTCCTGTCCGGCCAGCCGTGCCGGGCTGCCCGCGGGCGCGCTGTAGCCCTGGCGGGCGCGGCGGTCACAGTAGTCGAACAGCTGCTTGCCGCTGCGGGCGGTGCCCTCAAACCGAATGGCCGCAAATGCGCCGTCCTCGGTCATCGGCACTGCGCCGTGGTAGAGCAGATTGCCGTTGCACATTTTATAAAACGCGCCGTGGGCGTACAAAAATTGCACATGACGCTGCAGGCGCTCGCTCTCGGCAAAGCTGCGCACCAGCTCGGCGGCGATCTTTTCCTCGTCGGCAGTCAGCGCGGCGGGGTTGGCCGGGTCAACGGTGGGAAAGTCGCAGTCCAGCAGGGGATAGGTCGTGCCGAAATAGTCCACCGTGCCCGCGGCAAAGTCAATGTGGTTCAAAAAGTCGCGGCCCTGCAAATCAAAATCCGGGTTGCGGGCAATGACCTGCGCCTCCAGCTTGAGCATCATAACGGTCACGGCCTTGTGCATCCGCGCGGCGGCGGTCAGGTCGCCTGCCGCTGTGCGCTGGTCGGCGTGGGGCAGCCAGCGCGAAACATCGGAATCCGCGTAAGTATGCTGGGCAAAGCGCTCCAATCGGCGCAGGCTGATGCCGTAGCCGCCCTCCAGCGTGTCCAGATTGTTGTAGGCCAGCGTTGTTTTCAGCACGGTCATAATGCAGAGCGGGCTGCCCGCTGCCGCGCCCATCCAGACCACGTCGTGGTTGCCCCACTGGATGTCCACCTGATGATGCGCCATGAGACTGTCCAGAATGCGGTCCGGGCGCGGGCCGCGGTCAAACAGGTCGCCCACAATGTGCAGACGGTCCACAGCCAGCCGCTTGATGACCTCGCAGAAGCGGATAATATAGGCGTCGGCGCGGTCATAGCGGATGATGCTCTCAATGATCTCGCCGTAATACTGGTCCTTGTCGTGATCCTCAAAGTGGGCGTGAAGCAGCTCGTCGAGGATGTAGCCGCAGTTCTGCGGCAGACAGTGGCGCACATGGTCGCGGGTATGCTTGCTGGACACGAACCGGCACAGGTCGATGAGCCGCAGCAGCGTCATGCGATACCAGGCGTGCAGGTCTCTCTGGCGGGCTTTCAGCTCGGGCAGCTTCTGATTGGGATAATAGATGAGCGTCGCCAGCTCGGCACGCTCCTCGGCGGGGACACCGTTGCCAAGCACCGTGTCGATTTTTTCACGGATGACGCCCGATGCGCTGTTTAATATATGTACGAACGCTTCGTGCTCGCCATGCAGGTCACTCATGAAGTGCTCGGTGCCCTTGGGCAGACGGAGCAGGGCCTCAATGCGGATGATCTCGCTGGCCGCGGCGGCCACGGTCTGGTATTTCTGAGACAGCAGGCGCAGATAGCGCAGATGCTCATCGGAATATTGCACGGGCAGAACCTCCCTGTACTTTTCTTACGGCAATACCGCATAATTCCCGCCTTACGGCTTAAGCACCGCTCCGGCGGCTGCGGCACGGCATCTGCGTTGCCAAAATGCTCGATAATACACAAAGTATTATCTGCGCTTTTGGCTTAGCAGCTGCCGCACCTCGCTCGCCGTATCGGCACTTAGAATTATGCGGTATTGCCTTACATCTACATGGAATTATAGCACACCTTGCGGCAAAACAAAAGGCCGCAGCCCGGAATTTTGGGCTGCGGCCTGATGATTTTTAGCGCAGGGACTCTGTAGGGGCGGATTCTATATCCGCCCGTGGACGTTTACCCTGCGTTCATCTTTTTTCACAACGGGATGCTGCCAAGCGGGCGCATATAGAATGCGCCCCTACGGTGCAGCATGGCTGCACATTTTTTTCAATCACTCGATCTCGATCAGCGTCTGCTTCGGCTCGAGCTTCTTGGCCTCGGCCTTGGGCAGATGCAGGGTCAGGATACCGTTCTCAAACTTAGCGCTGATGTCCTTGGGCTCCAGCTCCTTGCCGACATAGAAGCTGCGTGCGCAGCTGCCGGTAGCACGCTCCTGGCGGATATAGCGGCCCTCGTTGTCCTTGTCATCCAGCTCCTCATTGCGCTGGGCGCTGATGGTCAGATAGCCGTTGTCCAGATCCAGCTTGACATCCTCTTTCTTGAAGCCGGGCAGATCAACGAACACATCGTAGCTGTCCTTGTTCTCGCGGACATCGGTTTTCATCACATTGGCGGCACGTTTGCCAAACATACCGCGGGGCGCAGCGGCCTTCATGGCGCGGTCGAAATCATGCTCCCAATCGTTGCTGAACAGATCATCCATCAAAGCCTCATTGAACATATACGGAACCATCATCATAAGTCATTCCTCCAATTTTCATCGGCCGCCCGTTTTGTTTGTGAGCGGTTGACTTTTGATACACATTGTTGCGTTCCCCTTGGGGATTCGGTTCTTCCGTTCCTCTTTCCCTTGGAACGCCTCTATAATAGCACCGAGCATTAGCACTGTCAATAGTAGAGTGCTAATGTTTACATGTTATGTAATGTTTGTTCACAAAATATGTAATAAGTTTTGTTGAATTACGATGATACGTCTGTTTTGCTAGCCCGTAGGGAGGGGTCTTGACCCCTCCGGGACGTTTGCGGCAGCCGCAGACCACCCCGGGACGCATGTATGCTGCCTAGGAAAGTGCATCACTGCCACAAGCCTCCTGCGGAGGGGTCAAGACCCCTCCCTACGACTTACCCGCAAGTGCCCGCTAATGGGAAGCCTGCGCTCCGGGCATCCCCGGGGGGCAGCCTTTGCTTTCTAACACCTGCTCACGGGGGGGAGAAGGCTTCTCATCTTTACATTATGTCGTATTCAATCGGCGTCTCAAACAGCCGTGCCGCCTTCTCCCGGTCATCGGTCTGGCCCAGCGCCCACATCAGCTTTACGGCAACAGCCTCGGGGGTCATGTCGCGGGCCTCCAGGACGCCGGGCAGCTCACCGACGGCGCGGCCCACCTCGTAGACGGCAAGGTCACACCCCTCATGCGGGACCTGCGTGGTAAACACCGCCAGCCGCCCGCTCTCACACCAGCGGCGCAGGGCGGCGAACATCTCGCCGTGCTCCCCGCCCGGCAGGCCGCCGACGCCGAAGCTCTCCAGCACCAGTGCGCGGTAGTGCGGGGCCAGCAGCGGGATGATGTCCGCCCGCATGCCCGGCACAAGCCGCAGCACAAAAACGGCGGGCTCAAGCCTTTCATAGAACCGCACGGGCGGCTGGTCCGCGGGGCGGCGCAGAAACGTCACCAGCCGCGTGTCGCGGAACACCGCGGTCTCGGGGTAGTCGATGCTGGAAAACGCATTGAAGCTGCGCGTCCGCGTCTTGCGCGCGCGTGTGCCCAGAATGACCTTGTTGTCAAACACCAGCTGCACGCCCCATGCGCCGTCGCTGACCGCGTAGACGAACGCGCGGTAGAGGTTGTTGCGCGCGTCGGTATCGCGGTTGTAGATGGACTTCTGGCTGCCGGTCAGCACAACGGGCTTCGCGCTGTTCTGCACCATGTAGCTGAGCGCCGCGGCGGTGTAGGCCATCGTGTCTGTGCCGTGGGCGATGACAAAGCCGTCGCAGGCATCATAATTTTCTTTGATGCAGCGCACGATGATCTGCCACTGCGCGGGGCCGACGTTCGTCGAATCCAGGTTGAACACCTGCACAGCGCTGACCTCGCACAGGTCAGCCAGCTCGGGCACGCAGGCCAGCAGCTCCTCTGACGTGATGGCCGGGGCCAGCCCGCCCGCCGCCGTAGGGCGGCTCGCAATCGTCCCGCCTGTGGCGAGAAGCAGAATTTTTTTCATCAAAATACCTCTTTGGCTTCCCCCTCGGGGGAAGCTGTCCGCAAAGCGGACTGATGAGGGCAGAGTCCGCCTTATAGCCAATTAACGGGTAATATCCGGTGACTTTCCCCTCATCCGTCCTCGGGCACCTCCCCCAAGGGGGGGGGAGGCTCCTCTCATTTCACTCCGCCCACATCAGATGCCGCTCCGCGACGACCTGGGCGTCCAGTGTGCGCGGACCTGCCGTAAAGCGCACGGTCACGCGGCGGCCCGCAACGCTTTCCACGGTGCCGGGGCCAAAGACGGCATGCCGCACATGGGCACCGACGGCGGTGATGCTGTCCACATCCACAGGCGGCAGCGGGGCGCGTGCCGCGGGCGGGGGTGTGCGGCGGCCCGCGGGCTCGGCGTCGTGGCATTTGCGGTGGCCGGGCAGACCGGACAGCACCTCATCCACAAAGGCCGAGCGCTCCGCCGCGCAGTCAAACAGCACCAACTGCTGCCGCGCGCGGGTCATGGCCACGTAAAACAGCCGCCGGTCCTCCTCATACTGCTGTGTCTCGCCGGGCGTGCGGCAGCACAGCTCCGGCTTGGCGGGCAGAATGCCGTCCAGTACATCCAACAAAATGACCCGGTCATATTCCAGCCCCTTGGCTGAGTGGATCGTCGAAAGCAAAAACCTGCACCCGGGCGGATTCTCATGGTTTTGTATGATGCTGCGCAGCTTTTCCAGCCGCCGCAGCAGGTGCCGCGGCGTCGGCTCCTGTGCGCCGAGCATTTCCAGCACGGCCAGCTTCGTGCGATCCATGCCGTTTTTGTCCAGATATTTGCCGTAGCCCAGCTGGTCGGCCAGGAACCGCACCGCATCGTCCGCGGCCATTTTGGGCAGACGCGCCAGACCGTCCGCCACGTCAGCCATGGCGGCGCGGGTGCGCGGACGGATGCTGTCCTCATTCAGCAGGGCTGTCCAGCAGCCCTGCCCGTACTGCCGCGCCTGATTGCAGGCAAACAGCGCCTGTGCGCGGGTGACGGGCACGCCGAATTTGTAGTAGCAGCGCAGAAAAGTTTCCCCATCCGCGGGGTGTGCGGCCAGCGTGAAAATATCGGTCACATCGCGGACGATCTTGTTGGTAAAAAAGGTCTGGTCCACTGCCTTGCAGGCGTAGGGGATGCCCCGCCGCTCGCACAGGTCGATGATGGGCAGTGCGCTCTCGTGGTTGCGGAACAGCACCGCCGTCCCGGTATCGCAGTGCTGCGCCGTTTCAAACAAGAATGGCAGCTGGTCGGCGCGGCGCGGCACGGTGACGATCTGCAGCGGTGCGCCGGGGCCCTGCGTCGGTGCGATGGTCTTGGGGCGGCGATAGCGGTTGCGCGCCACAAAGCGGTTGGCAGCCTCCAGAATCGGCTCTGTGGAGCGATAGTTCTGCTCCATCAGCAAAATCTGTGCGCCGGGATAGGTCTTTTCAAAGTCCATCAGCGCCTGGGGGTAGGCGGCGCGGAAGCCGTAAATGCTCTGGTCCTCGTCGCCGACCATAAAGATATTGCCGCTTTCCTGCGCCAGCACGCGGATAATTTCATGCTGCACCTTGGACGTATCCTGCGACTCATCGACGCAGAAATACTTGTACCGTTTGCGGAACGCCGCCGCAACCGCGGGCGCACCGCGCAGGATTTGCAGCGCAAAGCAGAGCTGGTCGTCGTAGTCCATTTTGTGCGCGGCCTTCAGCGCCTTCTGGTAGCCGCGGTACAGGTCGGGCAGATTCTCAATGTCGGTTTCCAGTTCGTCCAATTCCGCGTCGGTCAGGCACATATTTTTAATGTAGGTGATGGCCGTGCGCAGATCCTTGACCGTGCTCTCGGCGGGGTACTCGTGGTTTGTGTCCTGCCATAGCCGCATGAGCAGCGGCGTGGTCTCGCTCTCATTGCGGATGAGCTCCGGCGGGGTACGGCCATACATGCGGCTGTACAGCGCGATGATGCGCGCCGCCACACCGTTGATGGTGCGGAACTCCAGCCGTGCGGCCAATTCGCCGCCGAACCGCGCCGCGAACCGGGCGCGCATCTCCTGCGTGGCGGCGACGGTGTAGGTCATTGTCAGGATGGCTTCCGGCGCAATGCCGCAGACCTCGGTCATATAGCCCAGCCGGGTGATGAGCACGGTGGTTTTGCCGCTGCCCGGCACCGCCAGCAGCAGCACCGGGCCGTTGACCGCCTCCACCGCCGCGCGCTGTTGGTCGTTCAGGGCCGCCAGATGGGCCGTTTCAAATATAGCCTTGTCCATGGCAGCTCCTTTCGTGCAGTATAAATTGCCGCGCAGCAGGGGCCGCACATGTGCGGCCCGCAGCTTCACGGGGGACGCCCGCCTATAGGCAGGCCGCGGGCCGGGCATGCCCGGCCCCTACAGTGTTTCCCTATTGTACCATACATCCCGCACAAAAGCAAAGCTCCCCGCCGGATCAGCGGGGAGCAAAGCTGTTACACGCGGTCCAGCGCAATATCATTGATGACCTCACCGGCGCAGATCAGACCGGCGACGGCGGGGACGTAGGCGTTGCTGCCGGGAACCTGGCGGTTCAGGTTCGTCAGGCAGACCTTGTCATCGTCGATCAGGTCCAGCGTGCCGATGTCTGTCAACCTTGCAAAGTGTAAAAACCTGCAGCGTTTCAGCCCGCGTATTTTGTCACCCCCAAGTCTTGGATAAACGCGCACACTGTGGTACAATATGTAAGAAAGAGCAAACTCCCCATAACCAAAGGACGTCACCATGAAACAAGGCAATTTGAATATACGCTGCACCGAAGATTACGCGGTGCTGTACTGGGATAAACCCGCCGCCGCACCCAGCGGGGCGGAATACACGGTCTCCCTGAACGGCGAGGCCATTGGCCGCACAGACCGCACCCATTTTACGATAGAGGGGCTGAGCTACGGCAGTGCCTTCCGGGTGGACGTGGTCAGCGGCAGCTACTGCATCGGCTCGGCCACGCTGCAGTTCGGCAGGGAAAAACGCCGCATCGACATTACCGCCGCGCCCTACTTCTGCAAGGGCGACGGCCATATCCTGAACACCGACAATTTACAGCGGGCCATCAACGACTGCGGCGCGGACGATATTCTGTACGTGCCGGCGGGCGATTTCCTGACCGGCGCACTGCGGCTGCACAGCGATCTGGAAATTTATCTGGCCAAGGGCGCGGTCCTGCAGGGCACAACGAACATTCACGACTATTCGCCCCGCATCCCCAGCCGATTTGAGGGCACCGAGATGCGCTGCTACTCAAGCCTTTTGAACGCGGGTGACATGAACCACAAGACCGGCCCGAACTGCCGCAATATCATCATCCGCGGCAGGGGCACGATCTGCGGCGGCGGGCAGGAGCTGGCCCGCAAGATCATTGAGGACGAGCGTGCCCGCATCAAGAGCTTTCTGGACGACAACCGGGAGCTCGTCGAAAGCTGCGAGAACAGCGACACGATCCCGGGCCGCGTCCGTCCGCGGCTTATCAATTTAAGCAACTGTGAGAACGTCTGGATCAGCGGTATCACGCTGAAAAACGGCCCGTCCTGGAATGTCCACATGATCTACTGCGACGACATCCAGACCGACCACTGCACCTTTGTGTCCGAGGGCGTCTGGAACGGCGACGGCTGGGACCCGGATTCCTCGACGAACTGCACGCTGTTTGCGTCGGAGTTCTCCACGGGGGACGACGCTGTCGCCATCAAGAGCGGCAAGAACCCCGAGGGCAACGAAATCAACCGTCCCTGCGCGCATATCCGGGTGTTTGACTGCCGCAGCGACTGCGGCCACGGCATCTGCATCGGCAGCGAGATGAGCGGCGGCGTGGAGGACGTGCAGATCTGGGACTGCGATCTGGCAAACTCGCTGTCCGGCATCGAGATCAAGGCCACGCCCAAGCGCGGCGGCTATGTGCGCGGCGTGACCGTGCGGGACTGCATCACGCCCCGCGTCATGCTGCACAGCGTACCGTACAATGACGACGGTGTGCCCGCCGGTGCCCCGCCGAAGCTCGAGCACTGCTTCTTTGAGCGGCTTACCCTGACCGCCGAGGTGCTGGACCATGACCGCAGCCGACACGATGCCGCCCCGATCGAGATCGCGGGCTTTGACAAGCCGGGCTATGAGGTCGAGGACATTGTCTTTAAGGATATTACCATCACCAAGCCGTCCGTCGCCCTGCCGCTGGGGCTGTGCAAGGGTGTGACGCTGAGCAATCTTGCGTGTGTGAAGGAATAAGCCTAAAGCCTCCCTTTGACAAGGGAGGCCCTTCTCCCCACTTTATGAACAAATCTTAAAACTTCCTTACACCCTCTTGCACCGCGGTGCAGGAGGGTGTATTATTATCATGCTTTAATAATTAACACAAGCCAACTATTAACAGGAGGTGTTCACCAATGGGCACTGAAGCCCCTTATCTGAGCGGGGTGTTCCGCTTTGTGGCGCGGCTGCACACACTGTCCAAGCGCGGGATGCGCATGGCACTGGCCGGGCAGCCCAAATGCCGCTATGGCATGCTGCAAAGTCTGTACAATCTCATTGAGCAGCACGGCTGCGACGGCGCGATCTATGTCTCGGACATTGCGCGGCAGATGCACCAGCCGATGCCGGCGATTTCCCGCGGGCTGCGTCAGATGGAGCAGGACGGCCACATCGTCCGCGAGACCGACCCCAAGGACCGCCGCAAGACGCTGGTGCGCATCACCCCGGCAGGGGAGCGCGCCCGCAAAGCCAATGAGCAGGCCATGAACGACTACTTTGCCCGCATCATGGCGCGGCTGACCCCGGAGCAGCTGGCGCAGGCCAACGCCGTAAAGGACGCTCTGCTCGCCGCCATCGAGGCCGAGAACGCCGCTATGAAAACCGATTTGAAAGGAGAACCCCCGCATGACGAAAATTTTTAAGCAGCTGGGGCGGCACTGGGCGGCCTGCCTGGCCGTCGTTGCGCTGCTCATCGTACAGGCATACTGCGATTTAAGCCTGCCCGACTACACAAGCAAAATTGTGGACACCGGCATCCAGCAGGGCGGCATTGAAAGCCCCGTGCCCGACACCGTCCGCAGCACAACGCTGCAGGCGCTCGAGCTGCTCATGTCCGAGGACGACGCCGCACTGGCGGACGAAGCCTACGCCGACCCCGACGCGGACGGTGTGCGCACACTGAAGCCGGACGCGGACACCGCCGCGCTGGAAAATGCGTTCACAACGCCGGACGTTGTGCTGTACATGGCCGCGGCGAAGAATGCCGCCACTGCCTCCGGTACCACCGACACCGTGATCCCCACGGCCTATGACCTCGACGCCGTCGCCACGCAGCTGGCCGCCGCGTCCCAGGCCCCCGGCGCACGGGAAATGCTGCAGAGCCAGCTGACGGACGGTCTCGCCCAGCTGGACGAGACCGTCGCCGACAGCCTATCCAGCCAGGCCATGCTGCTCGTCGCGCTGGAATATGACGCTCAGGGCATTGCCCATGACGTGCAAATGTCCTATCTGCTGCGCACGGGCGGCCAGATGCTGGCTTTAACGCTGCTCATGGTTGCCGTGGCCGTCGCCGTAGGCTTTATCGCGTCCCGCGTCTCCGCCGCCATTGGCCGTGACCTGCGCCGCGACGTGTTCAGGACCGTCGTCGGCTACTCCAACGCCGAAATCGAAAAATTTTCCACTGCTTCGCTGATTACCCGCACCACGAACGACATCCAGCAGGTGCAGTTCGTCTGCGTGATCCTGCTGCGCATGGTGGCCTACGCGCCCATTTTGGGCATCGGCGGCATTATGCACGTTGCCAGCGGCAACACGGGGCTGGAATGGATCATCTTTGTGGCCGTGGCCGCACTGCTGGCACTCATCGCCGTCTTGATGAACGTAGCCATGCCGAAATTCAAGCAGATGCAAGTTTTGGTGGACCGGCTGAACCTTGTCAGCCGCGAAATCCTGACCGGCATTATGCCCATCCGCGCGTTCAGCCGCGAGGCATTTGAGGAAAAGCGCTTTGACAGGGCCAACACCGACCTGATGAAGACCCAGCTGTTCACCAACCGCACGATGGTCGCCATGATGCCGTTTATGACGCTCATCATGAACGGCACGAGCCTGCTCATCGTCTGGTTCGGCGGCAAGGCGATGGATCTGGGCAGCATGCAGGTGGGTGAGATGATCGCGTTCATCACCTACACGATGCAGATCGTCATGTCGTTCCTCATGCTCTCGATGGTCGCCGTCATGCTGCCCCGCGCCGGTGTGGCCGCGGACCGCATTGACGAGGTCATCAAGACCCCCTCGACCATCCATGACCCCGCTGCGCCCAAGGCACTGCCCGCGGACGGCACCCACGGCGTTGTGGCGTTCCATGACGTCAGCTTCCGCTATCCCGGCTCCGACGAGGACGCGCTCGAGCACATCAGCTTCACGGCCAGACCCGGCGAGACAACGGCCATCATCGGCTCCACGGGCTGCGGCAAATCTACGCTGCTCAACCTGATCCCGCGCTTCTACGATGTGACCGAGGGCAGCGTGACGATTGACGGCGTTGACGTGCGCGACATGACCCAGGCACAGCTGCACGACGAGCTGGGCTATGTGCCGCAGAAGGGCGTGCTGTTCAGCGGCACGATCACATCCAACCTGAAGTTCGGCGGCGACCACATCACCGACGCCGACGCAGAGCAGGCCGCCGAGATCGCCCAGGCCACGGAGTTCATCTCCGCTAAGCCCGAGGGCTTCGACAGCCCGATTGCCCAGGGCGGCAGCAACGTCTCCGGCGGGCAGAAGCAGCGCCTTTCGATTGCCCGCGCCATTGCCAAGCACCCGCAGATCTATCTGTTTGACGACAGCTTCTCGGCGCTGGACTACAAGACCGACGTGGCGCTGCGCCGTGCGCTGAAGGCTAAAACCGACAACGCCACGGTCATTATTGTGGCGCAGCGCATCTCCACCGTGCTGCACGCGAACCAGATCCTGGTGCTGGATGAGGGCCGCATCGTCGGCAAGGGCACCCATGCCCAGCTGATGGAAAGCTGCCCCGCGTATCAGGAAATTGCGCGCAGCCAGCTGAGCCAGAAGGAACTGAATTTGCAGAAGGAGGGTGAGTGATATGCCAAGACACGGACGCATGACGACGGAGCGCGCCAAGGACTTCAAGGGCACGCTGCGCCAGCTGCTGGCCGCCATGAGCAAGTATAAGCTGTCGCTGGTCGTCGTCATTGTTTTTGCTGTTCTGTCAACCATTTTCAACATTGCAGGGCCGAAGATCCTGGCCAAGGCCACCACGGCGCTGGCCACCGGCTGGATCGCCAAGCTGCGCGGCGTGGGCGGCATCGACTTTGCCTACATCGGCAAGGTGCTGCTGTTCCTGCTGGGCATGTACCTGCTGTCCGCGGCGTTCAGCTTCATTCAGGGCTGGCTCATGTCCGGCCTGTCGCAGAAGGTCTGCTACGACTTCCGCGACCAGATCAGCAAAAAGATCAACCGCCTGCCGCTGGCCTACTTTGAAAAGCGCACCGTCGGCGAGGTGCTGTCCCGCATTACAAACGACGTGGATACGCTGGGCCAGAGCCTGAACCAGAGCGTGACCCAGCTGATCACCAGCGTTGCGACGATGGTCGGCGTGCTCATCATGATGCTGTCCATCAGCCCTAAAATGACGCTGATTGCCCTGCTGATCCTGCCGGTCTCGCTGGCGCTGGTGCTGGTGGTCGTCAAGTTCAGCCAGAAGTATTTCAAGGCGCAGCAGGCGACACTGGGCGTTGTCAACGGTCAGGTCGAGGAGGTCTACTCCGGCCACAACGTCATCAAGGCGTTCAACCGCGAGGCCGCCGTGCTGGACGACTTCAACGACGCGAACGATAAGCTGTACGAATCCGCGTGGAAATCGCAGTTTTTGTCCGGCCTGATGCAGCCCATCATGAACTTTGTGGGCAACCTGGGCTATGTGGCCGTCGCCATCGTCGGCAGCATTTTTGCCGCAGCGGGCGCCATCACCATCGGCGATATTCAGGCGTTCATCCAGTACGTCAAGAACTTCACCCAGCCCATCCAGCAGCTGGCGCAGGTGTCCAACATGCTGCAAAGCATGACCGCCGCCGCCGAGCGCGTCTTTGAATTTTTGAACGAGCCCGAGGAGGACCAGCTGGCCGACCCCGCCCGCCGCGCCGACCCCGCCTGCATCGACGGTCAGGTCACGTTTGACCATGTAAAGTTCGGCTACACGCCGGAAAAGACCGTCATCCACAATTTCAGCTGCAATGTCAAGCCCGGCCAGAAGGTCGCCATCGTCGGCCCCACCGGCGCGGGCAAGACCACAATGGTCAAGCTGCTCATGCGGTTCTATGATGTGGATTCCGGCAAAATTTTGCTGAACGGCCACAACGTCAGGGACTTTGACCGCAGCGACCTGCGCGAGGGCTTCGGCATGGTGCTGCAGGATACCTGGCTGTTCAAGGGCACGATCATGGAGAACATCCGCTATGGCCGTCTGGATGCCACAGACGAGGAGGTCATTGCCGCCGCGAAGGCTGCAAACGCCGACCACTTTATCCGCACGCTGCCCGGCGGCTACCAGATGGAGCTGAACGAGGACGCCTCCAACGTCAGCCAGGGCCAGAAACAGCTGTTGACCATCGCCCGCGCCATCCTGGCGGATAACCGCATCCTGATTCTGGATGAAGCAACGTCCAGTGTGGATACCCGCACCGAGCAGCGCATCCAGTCCGCCATGGACCGCCTGATGAAGGGCCGCACCAGCTTCGTCATTGCCCACCGCCTGTCCACCATCCGTGATGCCGACAAGATTTTGGTCATGCGGGATGGCGACATTGTGGAGCAGGGCACCCACGATGAGCTGATCGACCAGGGCGGCTTCTACGCTGATCTGTATAATTCCCAGTTCGAGGATGTGACGGCGTAAGATTTTAAAGGCCCCTCTGGGAGAGGGCTCCGGCTCCCTCCCAGGGGGGCTTTTTTATGCCCTCTTATTTCGATGCAATACTTCTTGACAATTGCCTTAAATAACGATAAAATTGTAAACAGGAATAAAAGGAAAAGCGCCGCACCTTAACCACTGCCTGTGCGGTTGCGTCCATAGGGTGTCGCCCACCGGGAACACCGCTTTTTTACGATACAGTATCCGCCTGTTTTTGGCTTAGTTACGTTTTATATTGCCGCCTTGTGGCATAAGTGTGCGCTTTTTTGCCCGCATTTGCCGCGCTGTGTTGCTTTTGCCATAAAAAACAAACAAACCGTATATTGAAAAAGCGTCCCGCTGTGCTGCGCCCTCCTGAATTTGCATTTTTCCAAAATTAAGGAGTGAACTGACCATGAGCCCAATTATCACTGTGCTGCTGGTCCTTGTTGCTGCTGCTGTTTGCGGGGCGCTCGGTTTTTACCTGGGCGGCGAAAACCGCAAGCGCACGGCCGAAGCCAAGATTGGCTCGGCGGAAGACGAAGCCAAGCGCATCGTAAACGATGCCATCAAGACGGCTGAAGCCAAGCGCAAGGAAACCATCGTAGAAGCCAAAGACGAAGCCTTCAAACTCAAGAGCGAAGCTGACAAGGAGATCAAGGACCGCCGCGCCGAGATCACCCGCCAGGAGCGCCGCATCGACCAGAAGG
>OGHJ01002190.1_pt1 | contig 17554 bp, 15 predicted proteins | sample 1571351 | NCBI WGS metagenome assembly OGHJ01 (sample SAMEA2582037, study PRJEB24529) | metagenome | biome: Human gut stool | place: China | collected 2011 | reverse complement strand
CATGAAAGAGCTTTTAAATATTCGCTGTGTGTTCGTAAATATCTTCCAGCATCTCTATAAATAAAATAATTATCAGGTGTTTTGGGAGGATAATCGTTTTGTATATTATCCCAGAAAGAAATATTAAGATAATGTCTCCAAATCTTGTCATAATCAGATAAAACTATTTTCCAAGGTTTAGAACGTCCCCAAAAATGGTAAAGTAAAACTTCCTCGGAATTAGAGGTTTCGTCCGAATGAAGAAAATTGAATTTATTCGGAAGTGGAGTCCAGTCGCCATCAAGGGTTAAGTTTAAAACATCTTGATCATGACAGTGAAACTTTCGAGGATCGACGTTTTGTAATTCAAAACAGCGTTCTGTAATTTGCTCTTCTTCCCATTTATTGGTATCTATCCACATAGAAGCAGAGTTTAGGTAACGATTACTTTTGAGTTGAAGATTACTTATTAATAATTTGGCAGCTGATTTAATCTCGGGAACTGCAGCAACGGCTTTGCCGTTCAAATCAATTTTAAAATAGTCATGCATATCACCTACACAAACCATATCAGCATCTATATAGGCATAATAACGGCAATAATTTTTCATTATTTTGGGCATATAAACACGAATATAAGCGACACGGTTAAAGCGTGGATGTTTGATATGAAATCCTTCAAAAGGCTGCATATTCATAAGGTGAACATAGCAGTTGCAATGATATTTATAAGCAGTTTTTTCTAAAGCTTGAAGATGTTTTTCAGTAATTTCTGATGTAAAAATGTGAAAGTTAAAGTTGATGTTATGATTTTGCTCTAAAATAGAGGTAATGACAACACCAGCTTGCAAAATAAAATTAATGTCGACATTAAATGCAATGTGGAGGGAAGAATTATTTTTTTCAGAAGATGTGAGAATACAATAATCATGTTTAATAAAACGATCTTTTGCAAAAAAATTTGCATCTTTCAATTTTTTTATGCCTCCGGAATAATAAGTAGAGTTACGTTTAATAATTAGATGATATAAATTATAGAACAAATTTCTGGATTTTACAATAAAAGAAGAGATGAGTGGGATTGAGGCGGTCTGCACGGCCAGAACCACCGGCAAAACCGGCGTGGAGATGGAAGCGCTGACCGGCGTTTCCACCGCGCTGCTGACCATCTACGATATGTGCAAGGCCGTGGATAAGGGCATGGAGCTGGGCGAGATCCATCTGGTGGAAAAGACCGGCGGCAAGAGCGGCCACTATATCCGGGCGGAGGGCGGCTATGTTTGATCGTTACCAGCGCGAGATCCACTATCTGCGCCTGTCGGTGACCGACCTGTGCAACCTGCGCTGCCGCTACTGTATGCCGGACGGCGTGAAAAAGCTGGAGCGGGAAGCCGTGCTGACCTACGAGGAATTTCTGCGCTTGGCCGCACTGTTTGCCCGGTGCGGCATCGACACCGTGCGGGTGACCGGCGGCGAGCCGCTGGTGCGCAAGAACGTGGCGCAGCTGGTTGCCGGGCTTAAAGAGACTCCGGGCATCCGCCGGGTCACCCTGACCACCAACGCGGTGCTGCTGGCAGAGCAGCTGCCCGCCCTGCTGGACGCTGGGCTGGACAGTGTGAACATCAGTCTGGACACCCTGCGCCCGGAGGTGTTCCGGCAGATCACCGCCCGGGACGATTTTGCCGCCGTGCAGGCGGGCTTGCAGGCGGCGCTGCAAAGCGGTCTGCCCGTCAAGCTGAACTGCGTGCCGCAGGCGGGCGTCAACGAGGGTGAGCTGGAACAGCTCGCCGCTCTGGCAAAGGACAACGCCATGCAGGTGCGGTTCATTGAGATGATGCCCATCGGCTACGGCGCTTCCATGCCCTGCATCTCCGGCCCGGAACTGCGGGCGCGGTTTGCCCGGCGCTGGCCGGAGCTTGCGCCCCTTTCTGCTGCGCAGGAGCACGCCTTGGGTGACGGCCCGGCGGTGTACTACACCGTGCCGGGCTGGCAGGGCAGCATCGGCTTTATTGCAGCGGTGCACGGCAAATTCTGCGCTTCTTGTAACCGTGTGCGGCTGACCAGTCAGGGCTTTTTGCGCCCCTGCCTTGCCAGCGAGACCGGGTGCGACCTGCGCGCCCTGCTGCGCAGCGGCGCGGACGACGCACAGCTGCTGGCCGCTATCCGGGAGACCATCTGGGCAAAGCCCCGGGAACATCATTTTAACGACAGTTCCATGCCCGCTACCCGCGGGATGTATCGCATTGGAGGATAAATAACTATGGGTAAGCTTCTGGCAATCTGTACCAGCCCCAAGCGGGGCACCGTAAAAACTGAGGTGCCCAGCGCCGTTTTGACCCCGGAATGGGGCATCGTGGAGGACGCCCACGGCGGCAACTGGCACCGTCAGGTCAGTATGCTCAGCGCGGAAAAGATCGAGGCGTTCCGCAAGAAGATCTGGGTGGACTACGGTGCCTTCGGCGAAAATCTGGTCATCGAGGGCTTCGATTTCCGTAATCTGCCGGTGACAAGCCGGTTCGCCATCGGGGACGTGGTGCTGGAAATGACCCAGATCGGCAAAGAGTGCCACAACGACTGCGTCATCAAGCAGCAGACCGGCGAGTGCATCATGCCCCACGAGGGCGTGTTCGCCCGGGTGCTCACCGGCGGCGAGATCCATGTGGGGGACGAGGTGACCCTGCTGCCCGCACTGGAAAACCCGCCCCTGCGCGCTGCCGTTATCACCCTTTCTGATAAGGGCAGCCGCGGCGAGCGGGAGGATAAAAGCGGCCCGCTGATCGCCCAAATGCTCACCGCCGCAGGCTATGTGGTGGAGGAGACCATGATTTTACCGGACGAGGCCAAGGCACTGAAAGCACAGCTCATCCGCATGGCAGACGGCCGTCAGGTGAACCTTGTGCTCACCACCGGCGGCACCGGCTTCTCCCCCCGTGACATCACTCCGGAAGCCACCTGCGCTGTGGCCGACCGCAACGCCCCCGGCATTGCCGAAGCTATGCGCTACCACAGCCTGAGCATCACCCCGCGCGGGATGCTGAGCCGTGGCGTCAGCGTACTGCGCGGCAAGACCCTGATCGTCAACCTGCCGGGCAGCCCCAAGGCAGTGCAGGAGAATCTGGAGTACATCCTGCCCAGCTTGGAGCACGGGGTACGCATCGCCGCGGGTCTGGACGGCGAGTGCGCCCGCAAGTAAGGTTTCCTGCCCTGTTTTCCTTTACGGGGCGTAGAAATATACTATTTTTTACTTGAAGTAAGGAGAAACAGAGATGACCGACCATCGCATTTCCCGTCGGAGTTTTCTGGCCGCTGCCGGTATGGCTGGTGCAGCCGCTGCCCTCACCGCCTGCGGCGGTGCTGCTTCCAGCGCAGCATCGTCCGTGGCTTCTTCTGTCGCCGCTTCCCCGGAAGCAGCACAGAGCGTGGAGTTGATCGTGTTTGCCGCCGCCTCCCTCACCGAGACACTCAATGCTCTCGGCGAGAGCTACACGGCAGAGCACCCGGAGGTGACCTTCCGCTTTAACTTCGACTCCTCCGGCACCCTCAAGACCCAGATCCAGGAGGGCGCGGATTGCGATCTGTTCATCTCTGCCGGTCAGAAGCAGATGAACCAGCTGGACATCACCGCTTCTGCCGATGTGAACAAGGACGGGCTGGACTTTGTGGATGCCGACAGCCGCGTGGACCTGCTGGAGAACAAGGTGGTGCTCTGCGTGCCGGAGGGCAGCGACAAGGGCATTGACAGCTTTGACGCACTGGCCGAGCATCTGAAGGCGCAGGATATCCTGTTCTGCATGGGCAACAGCGATGTGCCTGTGGGCCAGTACACCCAGAAGATCCTTGCCTACTACCAGCTGGACGAAGCCGCACTGGCTGCTGCGGGTGTGATCACCTACGGTTCCAACGTCAAGGAGGTGACCACGCAGGTCACCGAGGGCAGCGTGGATGCCGGTGTCGTTTACTGTACTGATGCCTACAGCGCCGGTCTGACCCCCGTGGACGAGGCCACCAAGGAGATGTGCGGTCAGGTCATCTATCCCGCCGCTGTGCTGAAAGCCGCCCCCAACGCTGAGACTGCCAAGGAGTTCTTGGCCTACTTACAGACCGACAAGGCCATGACCGTGTTCGAGGGCGTGGGCTTCAGCGCCGTATAAAGGAGCAGAAATGGACTGGTATCCGTTGTGGAACAGCCTGCGCATTGCTTTGATCAGCTGCGCAGCGGTATTCTTTCTTGGCATTTTTGCGGCCTATTATATTGCCCGTCTGCCCCGGGTGGTCAAGGGTGTGCTGGATGTGCTGCTCACCCTGCCTATGGTGCTGCCGCCCACGGTGGTGGGCTACTTTCTGCTGCTGCTCTTCGGCGCAAAGCGGCCGCTGGGCATCTTTTTCATGGAGCAGTTTGGGGTAAAGCTGGTCATGAACTGGTACAGCGCCATCTTTGCTTCTATCGTGGTGGCTTTTCCGCTGATGTACCGCACCGCGCGCGGCGCGTTTGAAAGCTTTGACGAAACACTGGCGTGGTCGGCGCAGACGCTGGGACAGTCCGATACATGGATCTTCTGGCGGGTGCGGATGCCCGCCTGCCGTCAGGGCATTCTGGCGGGCACGGTGCTGGCCTTTGCCCGGGCACTGGGCGAATACGGCGCTACCAGCATGATCGCGGGCTACACCCCCGGCAAGACCGCCACCATTGCCACCACGGTCTACCAGCTGTGGCGCACCAACGATGAACTGGGTGCCATGCGGTGGGTGCTGGTGGATATCGCCATTTCGGCGGTGGTGCTGCTGGCGGTGAACCTGCTGGAGAAAAAACAGAAAGCGGGTGGCCGGAAATGAGCCTTGAAGTCAACATTGAAAAAAAGCTGGACGGCTTCACCCTCCGCGCCGCCTTTACCTCCGGCAACACCTCCACCGCTTTGCTGGGAGCTTCCGGCTGCGGCAAAAGCATGACATTGCGGTGCATTGCAGGCATCGTAAAGCCGGACCGCGGACGCATCGTGCTGGACGGGCGGGTGCTATTTGACAGTGCACAGCACATCGACCTGCCGCCGCAGCAGCGGGGCGTGGGACTGCTGTTCCAGAACTACGCCCTGTTCCCAAATATGACCGTAGAACAGAATGTCCTTTGCGGCCTGAAGGCGGAAAAAGACCCCGCCGCCCGCCGCGCCGCTTGCGCCGAAATGCTGCGCACCATGCGGCTGGAAGAGCTGGCAAAACGCTACCCTGCCCAGCTTTCCGGCGGACAGCAGCAGCGCGCCGCGCTGGCACGCATTCTGGTGGGCAAGCCCCGCATCCTGATGCTGGACGAGCCCTTCAGCGCGCTGGACAGCTACCTGCGGGAGGAGGTAGAGGGCGAGGTAGGCAGCCTGCTGGCAAACTTTGCGGGCACTGCCCTGCTGGTGACCCACAACCGGGACGAGGCCTACCGCCTGTGCAAAGAGATGATCGTTCTGAACGAAGGACAGGTGCTGCGCACCGGCAGCACCAAGGCCGTTTTTGCCGACCCGCAGAGCGTTGCCGCCGCGCGGCTGACCGGCTGCAAGAACATTCTGCCCTGCACCCCGCTGGACAGCCACACCGTCCGGCTGGACGGCTGGAACACCACCCTGCGGCTGGCGCTGCCCGTCCCGGCGGGCTGCACCGCTGTGGGCATCCGTGCCCACGACTTTACGCCCTGCGCTGCGGACGCGCCCAACGCCATCCCGGTAAAAGCCGTTTCCACCAGCGAGAATCCCTTTGACTGGAACCTCATCTGCACGCCGCCGGAGGGCACGGCGCAGCTGTGGTGGAAGGTAAGCAAAAAAAGCCTTTCTTCGGCAGCGCCCGCCGCACCGCAGCACCTGTGTGCCGCGCCGGAGAGCATCATGCCGCTGAAAGGCTGAAAAAATATTTATCTAAAATTCAATGCGCCAGACCCGCAGGTCTGGCGCATTGAATTTTATTCTTCTACTTTTTTCAGAACACCGCCGGGACGATTTGCTGGGCATCCACATCCACGATGCCGTAGGTGTTCAGCCGCAGCTTCGGGATGACCGGCAGACTGACGAAAGCAAGGGTCATAAAGGTGTCGATGTCCTCCGAGATGCCGTGGGCTTTCAGCGCTGCCTTGAGCGCTTGCAGCTTTTCCTCCACGGCTTCGGCGCTCTCGGTGCTCATAAGCCCTGCCACCGGCAGCGGCAGCTCGCCCACTACCTGTCCGTTCAACGCAAAGGCAAGGCCGCCTTTATTTTTGCGCACCGTGTTGCCCGCCAGCACCATGTCGGCATCGTTGGTGCCCGCCACGATGAGGTTGTGGGAGTCGTGAGCAATGCTGGAAGCCACTGCGCCGCGTTGCAGGCCGTAGTTGCCCAAAAAGCCCAAGCCCACATGACCGGAGCGGTGATGCCGCTCGAACACCGCCAGCTTGACGATCTGCTGCGTCACGTCCACGCCGGGCGCTGTGCCCGGGTGCTGACAGAACGGAACGATCTTTTCGGTAGTCAGCAGGGAATGCGGGGTCAGGCAGATCACCCGCTGCCGGGTGCCGGTCTGTTTCAGCTGCAATTGCTCCGGGGTGATCTCGTCCATATTGAAGGAATCGAACACCCGCGCAAACCGTGCTTTGTCCACCGCAAGGGCGGCGGGGTGCAGCATTTTGCCCTGCTGCGCCACCAGCTTGCCCTTTTTGTACACCTGCTCCACCGTGAACTTTTCCAGATCGGACAGCACGATCAGGTCGGCGGTATAGCCGGGAGCTACCGCGCCGCTGTGCGCAAGACCGAAATACTGGCACGGAACAAGAGTGCCCATGCGCACCGCCACCACCGGATCTACCCCGGCGGCAATGGCCTTGCGGATGATATAATCGATGTGCCCGCCCTGCAACAGGTCTCCGGGGTGCTTGTCGTCGGTCACCAGCATACAGCGGCTGCAATAAGGCTCCCGGAACAGGGGCAGCAGGCTGTCCATATTCTGGGCTGCCGTGCCCTCCCGCACCATGATGTACTGGCCGCGCCGCAGCTTTTCCATAGCTTCGCCGACGTCCGAGCATTCATGATCGGACTGCACCCCGGCGGCGACATAGGCGTTCAGCTCCTCCCCGCTGAGGAAGGGTGCGTGCCCATCGATCTTTTTGCCCGCAGCGGTGCAGTCGCGTATCTTCTGCAAAATCTTTTCGTCCGCGCGCACTGTGCCGTAGGAGTTCATCAGCTCCGCCAGACCCAGCACCCGGGGCTGCTGGTAATAGGGGCGCAGCTGCTCTGCTTCCAGCACTGCGCCGGACTCGTCCAGCCCGGTGGCGGGCACGCAGGAGGGCAGCATAAAGTAGACCGAAAGCGCCAGATCTTTTGTGGTCTCCAGCATAAAGTCCAGCCCTGCCGTACCGGCCACATTGGAGATCTCGTGCGGGTCGGTGATCACCGCCGTGGTGCCGTGGGGCAGCACCGCCTGTTCAAAGGCCGGGCCGCAGAGCATGGAGCTTTCAATGTGGATGTGCCCATCCACAAGCCCCGGGCAGACATACCTGCCCTGCAAGTCCAGCTCGGTCTCGCCGGTGTAGTGCCCCACGCCAAGGATGATGCCCTGACAGATGGCTACGTCGGCCTGCTCGATCTCGTTTGTGAACACGTTGATGACCCGGGCGTTTTTCAGCACCAGCTCTGCCCGCACGTCACCCTTTGCTGTCAGGATCTGCTGCTTCAAGGTTTCCATTTTCATAAGGGCCCCCTTGTCCTGTTATAAAGCCTGCGTTCTGCTGCTTGAAAGACCTGTTTTTCTTTGGTTACATGGCGATCCAGCCCAAGGCATTTGCCACCGAGCTTGCCAGAATGATAGCTGCAAAAATGGGGCACAGCCAGCGGATCATAAAATTGAACACCGGCTTGCGGCGGAACCGCTGACCGTCCTGTTCCACCTCCTGCGCGATCTGCTCCACGCCGATGACGCGGGACACCAGCAGACAGGTGGCAATGGCTGCAATGGGCATCATGACAGAGTTTGTCAGGAAGTCGAAGAAGTCCAAGAACTGCATCCCGAACACGGTCACCCCGGCCAGCGGGCCGTAGCCCAGTGCCGACAGGCTGCCCAGCACCACCATGATGGCGCCGATGAGCACGGTGGAGCGGGTGCGGTCCCAGCCCAGCTCGTCCTCAAAGGTGGAAACGGCACTCTCGGTCAGGGCAATGGAGCTGGTGAGGGCCGCGAACAGCACCAGCACAAAGAAGAGCACGCCTACGGCAGTGCCCATGCCCATGCTGGCAAAGACCTTGGGGATGGTAATGAACATCAGGGCCGGGCCCGCCTGCAGGGTGTCAGGGTCGCCGCCCGAAAAAGCGAACACGGCGGGAATGATCATCAAGCCCGCCATGATGGCAATGGCGGTGTCGAAGATCTCCACGTTTTCCGTGGACTGCTCAATGGACACGTTCTTTTTCATGTAGGAGCCAAAGGTCACCAGGATGCCCATGGCAATGGAGAGGGAGTAGAACATCTGCCCCATGGCGGTCACGACGGTCATCCAGGAGAAATTGGAGAGATTCGGCACGAGGAAATACTTCACGCCCTCCAGCGCACCCGGGCGGGTGACGGAGTAGCCCGCGATGATGACAGACAGCACCACGAGGATGGGCATCATCACCTTGGAGACCCGCTCCACGCCGTTGCGCACGCCTGCAAAGATGATGGCGAGGGTGAAGATGGTAAAGATGACAAAGCATATCTCCGCCGAAGCGCCGCTGGAAATGAAGGCCGAAAAGTAGCCGTCTGTGGCCAGCTCACTGCCGTGGCCGCTGACGTAGTCGGCCAGATACCGGATGACCCAGCCGCCGATGACCGAGTAATAAGGCACGATGAGGATGGGGATGATGGCGTTTATCCAGCCGCCGAAGGAGCGCCTGCCCTTGCGGACGGCGGCGAATGCGCCCACCGGGCTTTTCCTGGTCATCCGGCCCAGCGCCGTCTCGGCAACGATCATGGTGTAGCCGAAGGTGAAGGCGAGGATGATGTAGATGAGCAGGAAGATGCCGCCGCCGTACTTGGCCGCAAGATAGGGGAAGCGCCAGATGTTGCCGAGGCCCACCGACGCGCCTGCCGCGGAGAGAACGAAGCCGATCTTGCCCGAAAAGGCGCTCCGCTTGTGCTGTTTTTGATTCATTGGATTTTCCTCTTTTCAAAAATTTGAATAAGTCCAGTGTAACACTGCCACAAGTGGGATTCAACAGATTTCCCAATAAAAACCGCGAAATGCATCGAAAAAATCGAACGGCATCATTAAAAAATAAGCACAGAGGCCCAAAGACCTCTGTGCTTGAAGATGCGGATTCAGTCCACTACCGGCACATCCAGCCCGAATTCCAGCGGGCGGAAACGGGGGCAGACGTTCTCCGTGATGCAGATGACCGACGCGGCCAGGCGGCTGCCGATCTCACAGGACTGGGCCAGATTCTTGCCGTAGGTCAGGCCGATGACCGTACCGGCAAAGAAGGCGTCGCCTGCGCCGGTGGTGTCGATGACGTCCACCTTCTTGGCGGGTACGACGCCGCACTCGCCGGTGTGCTTGGCGTACACGGCACCCTGACCGCCCATGGTCACCACCATGCTGGGCATGTTGGCGCTGTGGACGTTCCGGGCCAGTACCTGAGCCATCTGGCTGGGGGCGAGATGCTCGTAGTCGTCCGAGAAGAGCAGACCGGCCTCCTGCTGGTTGCAGACGAAGCAGTCGATCTGCTGCAGATAGTCGCGGCGCTCCATGGCGATGCTCATGTTGGAGACTGCGGCAAAGACCTTCTTGTTGTATTTCCTGGCATAGCGGAGCACCTGCTTGACCGTGTCTTTCTCGAGGTCCAGCTCGATGGCGATGGCGTCGCAGTCCTTGAAGATCTCGTCGCCCTTCTCCTCCAGCAGGGTGGTCAGCGGGGTGGTGTCAGGGCGCTTGGAGATGGCGGCGTGGACGTCGCCGTCGTTGTCAAAGATGGCCAGCCAGGTACCCATGCCATCGGGGACCTTCTGGATGTATCTGGTGTTGACCTTGTGGTTGTCCAGTTTATCGATGACGTCCTGACCCATGCCGGTATCGTCCACCAGACTCACGAAGGTGGGGCGCAGCTCCACATTGGCGATGTCCTCCGCCACGTTCCGGCTCACACCGCCATGCACCTGTTCAATGCGGCCGGCGTTCCGTCCGCCGGGGATGTAGGTGGAGAAGGGATAGCCCTTGATGTCCACGAAAACTGCGCCGATGACTACGATTCCCATATTTGAAATTCCTTTCCTGAATAAGAAATCTCTTTGACTTCTATCCTGTTTACGTTTCTTCTGCCTTCTGCGCCCGAATATCGTCGCCCATAAAGAGGAAGGGGACAAAAGAGGAGAGGCGGCTGGAGATCTTTTCGGTGTAGAGCTTTTCCAGCAGAGCGCCGTCGGTGATGTTGGTGGTGACGATGGTGGGCAGCTTCGCGCCCAGACGGTTGTTCAGCAGGCTGTAAAGGGTGCTGATGAGGAAGCTGGAGTTGAACTCGGAACCCAGGTCGTCGAGGATGAGCAGGTCGGCCCCGGCGGCGGTGCGCAGGAGCATCTCTTCCTCCCCGGCGGGGTCGGAGCCGAAGTGCAGGGCCTCGAGCTTCGAGAAGAAGTCGGGGCTGGACACATAGATGACGTCGAAGCCCTTTTCCAGAACCTCTCCGGCAATGGCCAGAGCGGCATGGGTCTTGCCCAGACCGGCGTTGCCGAGGAGCATCAGGCTCTGGCTGGTGGTATCGAATTCGTCGGCGTAGCCGCGCAGGTCGTCCAGAAGGGTGGACATATAACTCCGCACCGGCTCGCCGAGGGAGGCGTCCATCCGGGCGGGATAGTAGCGCAGCTCCATGGTATCGAAGCTGGAAATGGACAGGCTGGACAGGCTCTCGATCTCCTCACGGCGGAGTTTCTGCATGAGCTTGTGGACGCAGATGCAGGTGTGCCCCTCGAACGTGCCGGTGTCCTGGCATTTTTTGCAGGTGAAATGCGGCTCCAGCGCATCGGCGGGGCGTCCGCTGGACGCCAGCAGAGCCGTCAGATCCTGTTTTGCCTTGGCCAGTGCGGCGGCAGCGGCGGTGCGGTCCTTGCCGGAAGCCCCGGCCAGCGCACAGCGCACGCCCCGCACCCGCACCTCTTCTTCGGCGTGGCGGAGGGCCGGGACGGCCGCTTCGGCTGCGGCGCGGGCATCCTCGGCGTTGGCGCGCGCGGTCTGACGCCGCAGCGCGACGGCCCGCATCGCCTCCTGATACAGTTCACGTTTGGTACGCATAATTTCTCCTTACTGCGATGCTTCGTCCGGCTGTTTCCGCAGGGAGCGGCGGCGGACAGCGTTTTTGAGGAAGTCGTTCCCGCTGGGCGTCTCACGGTCCACCCGGAGGTTCCGGCTGGCGCCCGCTCCGGCCACCGGCCCGCGCACATCGTGGACGGTGCGCAGGCCCTTGGCGTTCCAGGTCTTGAGGATGCTGTTCCAGTACCACAGGTCCCGCTTGGCGCCGGCCTGCACGGCGGCTTCCTCCACCATGGCATCGTCGTAACCGTAGACCTCGTACCAGCGGGCGATGGCTTTGCGCCCGCCGAGGGTCAGTTCGCTTTCGGCAATGCCCAGCAGACCGCTGACGTACTGCTCCCGCTGGGCGCGGAGGGCCAGCAGCTGCAAGTGCGCATCTGCCTGCTCGCCGGACTCCACGCCCTCGGCGCGCCAGACCTTCAGCTCGTGGCTCACAGCCCCCATCGTCCGCTTGCCCCGGCTGGCCACATAGGCCACGCAGAGCATGACGGTCTCCGGCGCAAAGCCCTCGACAATGTACAGATTGACGAGCTTTTCCATCTCGCTGTGGGTCAGCGGACGGGCAAACCCGGCCTGTGCGCAGTCAATGAGACTGGAGATCATCGGGTCCGTGCGGGAGGCCGCTGCGATCTCGGCCCAGGTCATGGGGGCCGGGGCGCTGGGCTCCTCGCCCGGTGCGGCGTTCTCCTCGTAGCGTTCCAGCAGGCCCGCACCGGCCCAAAAGGCCAGCGCGCTCTCGGCGCTCATCTTACTGCGGAGCTTGAGGTCTGCGCAGATCTTCTCCGGGTCGGTCACGCCGGTGGCCAGCACATACAGCGCCACCCGGACATTGTACTCCTCCGCAATGCCCAGCTTGGAAAACACCAGCTGCGGTACGGCGATGGCATCGCCCTTCTGCTCTTTCAAACGGTAGATCATTCGGCTTTTTCCTCCTCCGGCGCAGGCGGTGCCCACGGCTCGCAATCCAGGATGGAGGGGGTGTTCTTCCAGCGCTCCGGCTCGGCCTCAAAGGCCTCCTTCATGCACTGCGCGGCAGCGGCGCGGCCCGCGTCGCTCAGCGGGAAGACTTCGCGGCGGCGCAGCGCGGGGTCGGTCTGATCCAGCGCCCATGGGTCCGGCCAAATGTCCACCGTGAGGATGGCCTCCTCTTTTTCGGCCTCCTCCCCGCCTTCCGGGTCAGGCACCGTGCGCTTGCCGGGCGTGAGCAGATACCGCATCCCGGCTTCGCTGCCGCTGTATGAATTTTTGCACTTGAAGTAGTGCAGCAATGGGACAAAGATCATGATACAGGTTCTCTCCAAAAACAGATTGTCCTTTTTAGTATAGCATTTTTTGCAGACAAAGAAAAGCCGCAGAGGTTCAAAAAAGAACCCCTGCGGCAAAATGATTCAGATTTACAGCCACTTGACTTTCGGCATTCCGCGCATGTCCGATTTGACTTCACATGCAATCGTCTGTCCTTCGTGAAATTCGAGGACCTTGGCACCTTCGAGATGATTCTCCGAAATAAACTTCTGTGCCATGTCCGTTCCCATTGCGGCCATGCCGGAACTTCCCAGTGCCGCACCCATAACGCCGCCAACCGCAACATTACAAACATCACTGAAGGTCGTCTTTCCGATTTCCCGGCGGGTAATGATAATCGTATGAGCACCCGGCTCTACCGGAATGTGATGAACCTTCTTGGACGCGTGAAGTTTCGTGTATTCTGTTGTGCTGTCAATGTAGAGCCGCACAAAATAGTTCGGGTCTAACGATTCCAACATTGAAACACCCGCCTTGCTCATCATTCCAAAACAATTCCATTTCACCCGGACATCAAGATACGCAGACATAAATGATTCCTCCTAGAATATATTTACCGCTGGTCCAGCACTTCACGATAGATGCTGTCCAGACGATCCTGCACAAAACACGACTGGATGAAGTTGTCCATTTCGATCTCATTCTTTGCCGTGTTGATCTGCTCTGAGAGCCGCGCCGCATTCAGGTTCTGCTGCATGATCATGGCCTCCTGCCGCGTCCGTATTTCTTCCTGCAATTGCTGCATCCGCTGGTTATGGAGCTCGGCATAGAACAGGTTGATGGCTTCGGACAGGGTGTTCACCCGGCCGCTGGAAAAGTAATTGGACAGTACTGCGGGGACGGGCCATTCAAGCAGTTCTTTCGGGAGGATATCCTCCGACTCGTAATGCCATCTGCGGATCCTGGCAAACTCCCGCATCTTGCTTACACTCTCCATCGCTTTCTCAGCGTCCGCAACTTCTTTCGGCTTTCCGTCCACATACGAAGCCTTCTGCTCTTCGAGCCATTTCAATTTCTGCGCATAGTCTTCTTTCTCCTTCTCCCAGGTGGCACGCTCTTGTTTGCCGTGGTCTTTTTCTCCCCAATAGAAGAGCAGTATCATGCCCGCTGCGATTGCGATCACCACGCCCCGGAATATCAGCCCCGTCGGGAACCCCAGAAACCACCGGGCGATCAGCACGATGATCCCCGCCCAAATGATTACCCCAGTATAATTTTCCTTGGGTGCCGTTTCACTTGGCACCTTCCATTTGGTGCTGTCGTATTTTTCCTTTACCGCTTCGAATTCTTTTGTCCGACGTTCGACCTGTTCTGAGAGCTCATCAAACGCCATGCGATAGGTACAAAGCTGCTGCAAGTAGTCCACGACTTCTTCCCGCGGCATCGTCTTTCCTGTATAAGTAACCGAAACCGGGATATCCTGAACTTCTGTCATACAAAATTTCTCCTTCCAACCAGCCTTTCGCACAAATAAATTTGTTTACAAGCCAATTTTAGCACAAAAACATTTGTACAGCAAGAGTCAAAAACAGTTTTTCTTTATAAGTTCACTCACATAATACAAATTTTTTCGTCTTATCGTATCAATTTAGCCATATTATTTTTGTAAAACCGCAATTTGATACAAATACTTTTGTAGAATAGAGAACAAATATAAAAGGGGGGGCATCTAAGATGAACCGAATCCGTGACCTGCGCGAGGACCGCGACCTGCGCCAGATCGACGTTGCCAATGCCGTCGGCATCGACCAGCAGACCATCTCCAACTACGAGACGGAGCGCACCCGCCCGGACAGCGAAGCGCTCATCCGCCTGGCGGACTATTTCGGCGTCAGCATCGACTATCTGGTCGGCCGCACCGACACCGAGACCCTGAACCGCGCCGCCCTGGATCAGGCTTTGGAGCACATTGAGGCCGAACTTGCCGCACTGCGTCGTACCCTGAAGAAAAAATAAATCAAATAACAGTTGACAAACCCGCTCACCTTTGCTAAACTAATAGGGTAGCTTGCAGGGTTAGCTCATCCGGTAGAGCGACTGCTTCCCAAGCAGTAGGCGGCGGGTTCGAGTCCCGTATCCTGCTCCAGAATATAGCGGTGAAACGTTCAGAATTTGTTCGTTTCACCGCTTTTTTGTTTGTGTCCATTTCAAAAAATGACGTAAAAATTCGTGCTAACGCCTCGTAAACTCCCCAATAAACTCCCGGTTTTCCAGGATTGACTTCTTCTTTCTATCATGTTACAGTATTAGCAGGGGTCTTGTTCTGGCTGCTGCCAGTGCTTTCCGGCACTGTGGTCTTGGGCGAGCATCTCAGCGGGGTTCCCGGTAGACCTCTGCGGCTCGTTTCAGCAGATTGAGTTGTGGTTCGCCGGGGATCTCCGAATACCTTGGATGCAGATGTATCCAAGGTGTTTATGCAGAAATGCCCGGGCGTTTACCGCCCTCCTCGGTCTTGAATACCGTGCCAGCGCATTTCTGCTTTTTTATTGCCTTTGGCAGCATCCTGTGCTATGATAAAATGCAGAAAGCAGCTTAGGGGCGTTACTGCCCTGCTCGGTCTTGAATACCGTGGTAAGGCTGCTTTTATTTTTGCTTGCTTTCAACGGCAGACCGTGCTATACTTTGAGCAGAGACCTTCGACCCGCTGCTCCTCGAATCCTCGGATTCCATGTGGGCTTTGCCGGAGGTCTCTTGGAAGCGCTCCGGCAATCTACTCCTTGAATCTTCGGATTCTGCGTGGGTACCACCGGAGGGCTTCTATAAAGTTCTTCGGCAATCTGCTGGCATCGGCGCTCTCCGCTCCGGTGACGGTTCCACCGGAGAGCTTTTATAAAGCGCTCCGGCAATCTACTTCTGGAATCTACGGATTCTGCACGGGTACCACCGGAGGGTTTCTGTAAAGCCTTCCGGCTGTCTACTCCTTGAATCCTCGGATTCTACGTGGGTTTCGCCGGAGGTTTTATTTGTCCTGTAAAAAACACTCCCGGGCTTTAATGTAGAAAGTCCGGGAGTGTTTGCGTTTACTCGATTTTATATCGTGTTACTTTGCCACGAGTTCGGCGGCAAGGGCGTCCATCTGTGCTTCGGCGGCAGCGTTGGCGGCAGAGCGGATGGTGACCATATTTTCGCAGAGGGTAATGTTCTTCATGCTCTCCAGTTCGGCACGCATGAGCTTTGCAGCCATGGGTGCCCAAGTGCCGTTTTCCATCAGGCCAACGGTGCGGTTCTGGAAGTTCTTGGTCTTGAGGTGGGTCAGCAGGTTTTCCATCGGCGGGAAGAGGAAACCATCATAGGTGGCACAGGCCAGCACGATCTTGCCGCAGCGGAAGGCTTCGGTAACGGCGTAGGAAACATCGGTACGGGTCAAGTCCATCTCCACCACCTTTGCGCCCTGTGCGCGCAGCTTTTCGGCCATGGTGTGGGCGGCAGCGCGGGTGTGGCCATGGATGGAGGCGCTGGCTACCAGAACCTTTTCCGGCTCCTCGGCCTTGTAGCTGGACCAGAGATCGTAGTAGTTCAGGTACTTGCCCAGATCACCGGTAAGCACCGGACCGTGCAGCGGGCAGATGGTCTTGATGTCCAGTGCCGCAGCCTTTTTGAGCAGTGCCTGCACCTGCGGACCGTACTTGCCCACAATGTTCAGGTAGTAGCGGCGGGCTTCGCTTGCCCAGTCGGCGTTTTCGTCAAACTTTGCCACAGCGCCAAAACGGCCAAAGCCATCGGCAGAGAACAGCACCTTCTCACTGCTCTCGTAGCTGACCATGACCTCCGGCCAGTGCACCATGGGTGCAAACACAAAGGTGAGGGTGTGGCTCCCCAGAGACAAGCTCTCGCCGTCCTTCACCACCACACGGCGCTCCTTGGCCACGGCATCCGGGCCGAAGAACTGCTCCATATACACAAAGGTCTTGGCGTTGCCCACCACCTTCATGTCCGGGTACTTAGCGGCCAGGCGGGCAATGTTGGCACCATGGTCCGGCTCCATGTGGGAGACCACCAGATATTCCGGCATGCGGTCGCCCAGCGCTTCGGTGAGGTTTGCCAGCCAGGCATCCGTGGCACGGTTGTCCACCGTATCCAGAATGGCGACCTTTTCATCCAGAATGACATAGGAGTTGTAGCTGACGCCGGTTGGCACCGGGTACTGACTTTCAAACAGGTCGATGGTGGCATCGTCCACCCCCACGCCCAGAATGGCATTGCTGATCTTCTGTACGCTCATAAATCCCATGCTCCTTTATTTTTATGCTGTGCCGCAGAAAGCGGCCGATTCTTCTTAAGAACAATTCCTAGTGTAGCATATCGTCAGAAATTTAGCAAGAGGGATCTGCGGCTTTTTCCTCCCGGACCCCTGACCACAACCGTTATTCATCGCCCCTGCTTTCCGGCAGGCGGGCAGACACGGGGCGGCCCGGCTCGGTGTCCAGCTCCAGCAGGGCCGCAGCGCTGGCGTCGTCCATCGTCTGTACGGCCCGCAATTTGCGGCTGATGGCACGGCTGCGCACGCCGATAAGGTTGTCCAGCTCTTCGTCGGTCTGGCGCAGACGCTGCTGCAGCTTGGAAAGCCCCTGCCCGAACTTGTCGAACTCAGTCTTGACGGCACCCAGCAGCTGCCACACCTCGCCCGAACGCTTCTGGATGGCAAGGGTCTTGAAGCCCATCTGCAGGCTGTTGAGCAGGGCCGCCATGGTGCTGGGGCCGGCCACGTTCACCTGATAGTCCCGCTGCAGCACCTCCAGCAGGCCCGCATTCACCACCTCGGCGTACAGGCCCTCGAAGGGCAGAAACAGGATGCCGAAGGCCGTGGTATACGGCGGCTCCACATACTTTTCGCGGATGTCCTTGGCCTCGCTGCGCAGCACCAGTTCCAGTGCATGGCGGGCGTTTTCCACAGCCTGCGCATCGCCGGATGCCTGCGCATCCTGCAGGTGGGCGTAGGTATCACCGGGGAACTTGGAGTCGATCGGCAGCCAGACGCTGCCGCCGTCGGCACCC
>OGHJ01002189.1_pt1 | contig 17554 bp, 16 predicted proteins | sample 1571351 | NCBI WGS metagenome assembly OGHJ01 (sample SAMEA2582037, study PRJEB24529) | metagenome | biome: Human gut stool | place: China | collected 2011 | reverse complement strand
GAGCACCTGACTCTTAATCAGGGTGTCCAGGGTTCGAGTCCCTGATGGTGTACCACCCTTGTGGTGTGCCACGAGGGTTCATAGTTGGTGTTTTTAACGGTGAGGGTCCACCCGTTCCCATTCCGAACACGGAAGTTAAGCTCACCAGTGCCGACAATACTTGTCTGGAGACGGACCGGGAAGATAGGTCAATGCCAACACAAAAGGCCGCAACCATTCGGTTGCGGCTTTTTGCTGTCTATTGCATGGTGATTTGGGCGCAGTTCTCTTGACATTTTTTGAAAAGTCAGTATACTGATGGTAGAATCAAGAAACGGGGGACTGCGCTATGAGAAGACATTTTTGGTCTAAGCTGGTCATGCTGCTTGTGGTGGTTTTGCTGCTGGGCGCTGTGCCGGCGGCTGCGTTTGCTGGGTTTGCAGATGTACCGGCGGACGCATGGTACGCGCCTGCGGTACAGACCTGCGCAGAGAAGGGACTGTTCCAGGGAACATCTCCGACCACCTTTTACCGGAGCTATCTGTGACCCGCGGTATGTTTGTGACGGTTCTTGGCCGGATGGAAAATATCGACCCGACACAGGCTGGCGCCTCTGGTTTTATGGACGTTCCGGAGGACGCCTATTATGCGGGCTATGTCGGCTGAGCTGCGCGCAGCGGAATCGTTGTAGGCGTTTCGGATTCCGTGTTTGAACCGGAACGCGCCATCAGTCGTCAGGAAATCTGCATGATTGTGCACCGTTATTTGGTTTGGAAGGACGTTTCTCTCCAAACCGTACCGTCTGCGCAATTTGCGGATGATGCGCAGATTGCCGAGTGGGCAAAGGAATCGGTGTATGTGTGCCGCAGCGCGGGGATCGTCCACGGTATGGGCGATAATCATTTTGCTCCGAACGTGACGGCTCGTCGCTGTGAGGCGGCACAGATTTTCAAAAATCTGCTTGCGGTTTTAGAAGATGCGCTCGAGCCGCAGCCGCCGGTTGAGCCGCAGCCGCCGGTTGAGCCGCAGCCGCCGGTTAAGCCGGAGATGCCCGTGATTCGCTATGTTGCGCACAGGGGTTATCATGTGCAGGCACCGGAAAATACGATGCCGGCCTTTGCGGCGGCGGCGGAGGCTGGCTATCAGTTCGTGGAATCGGACGTCCACTTCACAAAGGACGGCGTGGCAGTTTTGTGCCATGACAGCACGATCAACGCTACAGCGCGCAATGCTGACGGCAGTAAAATCATTGGCGTGAAGTCGATCCGGTTCATGACATATGAGGAGTTGCTTCAGTATGATTTCGGCTTTGCGGCGGGTGAGGCATACCGGGGAACCAGAATTCCCACATTCCGGGAGTGGATCGCGTTCTGCCGGGAAGCGGATGTGACACCCTATATCGAGCTGAAGTCCAGCATGACGACGGAGCAGGTGCAGACGCTCATGCAGCTCGTGGAGGAAGCGGGGATGACGGATCGCGTCGTGTGGATCTCCTTCACATGGAATTTGCGGATGCTGCAAGATGTGGTAGCCGCGAACCCGGAGGCGGAGGTCGGACTACTGAGCAATGGACTTGCCAGCACGACCGTGGCGATGGCGAAAACGCTGCAGACAGGGCAAAACCGCGTCTTTTTGGATGTGCTGCATACCGCCGTGAACCGGCTGTCGATGCAGCTTGCTGCGCAGGCCGGGCTGGAGGTCGAGGCATATACCGTGAATGATGCGGAGCTTGCGGGTGCGCTGACGTCGCTCGGCGTCGTTGGAATTACGACAAATACACTGCTGCCGGCTGCAACAACAGCAGAGCCGATGCAGCTTCAGGATGCAGAGGCGATTGTAGCGCGTTTCGCGCAGGACTTTACCATGACATCTGAACTGGAGCCATAATAGAACTATGAGCGATCCGCTCCAGTCGAATGCAAAGCCGCAACCATTCGGTTGCGGCTTTTTGCTGTCTGTGATAAGATTTGAGCCGAGGTGATCTTTTTGAAAATTCTGATGATCAACGGCAGCCCGCACCCGCGTGGCTGCACTTATATGGCGCTGCATGAGATGGAGCAGGTGCTTCAGGCGGCAGGCGCTGAAACGCAGATCCTGACCGTTGGCGCCGAGCAGGTGGGCGGCTGCACCGCCTGCGGTGGATGCAATGCGACCGGCCGCTGCGTGCGCGGTGGGCTGGTGAACGATGCCATCGACGCGATGGAGACGGCGGACGCGCTCGTGCTCGCTTCCCCGGTACACTATGCCGGGATTTCCGGCGCGATGTCTGCTTTTTGTGACCGGCTGTTCTATGCCGGCGGCAGTTGGGCGAATAAGCCGTGCGCCTGCGTCGTCTCGGCGCGCCGCGCGGGCACGACGGCCGCGCTCGATCAGCTGGTCAAATACCCGATGATCTCGAATATGCCAGTCGTGTCCTCTCAGTACTGGCCGATGGTGCACGGCGCGCGCCCGGAGGACGTCGCGCAGGACGAGGAGGGCCTGCAGACCATGCGCCAGCTTGCGCGCAATTTGCTCTGGCTGCTGCAGTGCATTGCAGCCGGCGATGCAGCCGGTGTCCCGCGCCCGGAGACGGAAGCGCGCAAGTTCACCAATTTCATCCGCTGATCTGCAGCAGGATCACAAAAAGAGCCCCCACAGGCACTGCCTGCGGGGGCTCTTTTGCTCGTTATGTGCGGTGCATTCAGCCGTGCTTTTTCGCGCGGCGCTTGCCGGTCATGTGCTCGACAGTCAGGCACAGGACGGTCGTCGCGGGAATGACGGCCTTCGAATACGGAAAGTCCGGCGCACGATACTGCGCCATGAGCACGCGCAGCGCGCGCTCCTTGTCCGCGTCCGGCACGACCGAGATGCGGCCCTGACCGATGACGCTCTCGTACGTCATGGTGCAGTTGCCGTGCTCATCGTCGAGGATGAGCGCGTGCCCGCGGTCCATCTCGAACGCGACATTCGGATTTTTGGCAATGAGGTCGTACTTCGTGCCGGTGTTTGCGCCGTGGAAGTACAGGCGGACAGTCTCGCCGTCCGCCTCCAGGCCGAAGTTCAGCGGCAGGATGTAGGGATACGGCTCGTCGTGCAGGGCGAGGCGGCAGACGTCGCACCCGCGCATGACGGTGATGAGCTCCTGAAAATCGGTGATCTCTCGATCGGATCTGCGCATGGGAATGCTCCTTTCTGATTAGCCGACCGGCGGGCCGAGGCGCGCCAGCACGTCCTGAAAATAGTCCGGCAGGGGGCAGGTGAACGTCACGAGCTCGCCGGTGCGCGGGTGGAGAAAGCGCAGCGCCCGCGCGTGCAGGCACTGCCCGCTCAGGCCCTTTTCCGGCCGCTTGTGGCCGTAGACCAGGTCGCCGAGCAGAGGGTGACCGATGTGCGCCATGTGTACGCGGATCTGGTGTGTGCGGCCGGTCTCAAGCTCGCAGCGGATGTGCGTGTAGCCGTTGTAGCGTGCGATGACCGACCAGTGCGTGACGGCGCGGCGGGCATTTTTCTGTGTCACGGCCATGCGCTTGCGGTCGGTCGGGTGGCGGCCGATGGGCGCATCGACCGTGCCGGCGTCCTCGCGCAGATTGCCGCAGACGACGGCCTCATACGTGCGGGCCATGGTGTGGTCGGCCAGCTGCGCCGAGAGGGCGAGGTGCGCAAAGTCGTTTTTCGCCGCGACGAGCAGACCGGACGTGTCCTTGTCGATGCGGTGCACGATGCCGGGCCGCCGCTCTCCGCCGACGCCGGAGAGACTGTCGCCGCAGTGGGCGAGCAGGGCGTTGACGAGCGTGCCGTCCTCGTGGCCGGGCGCGGGGTGCACGACCATGCCGCGCGGCTTGTTGACGACGATGAGGTCGTCGTCCTCATACACCACGTCCAGCGGCAGGTCCTGCGCTACCAGCTCCGAGGGAGCGGCGTCCGGCAGCGTGACGACAAACGTGTCGCCCGGCGCGGTCTTATAGTTTTTCTTCACGGGTGCGCCGTCTTTCGTCACCGCGCCCTGCGCGAGCAGCCGCTGGGCGGCGCTGCGCGTGAGCTCGGGCAGAGAGCGCGCAAGGAGAGCGTCGATCCGCTCGGCGCTCTCCTGTGTTTGAATCGTTCGTTGTTCCATTAGAAATCCGAAAACTCCGCTAAAATGTCGTCGAGCGAATAGTGCTCGCTGTCCGCCGGGGCGGTGTCTTTTTCCTTGTCGCTGTCCGCGACTTCCGGTTCGGCCGGCGCGGCGGGCGTGCTGTTGAGATAGGCGAGCAGGGGGTCGTCCGGGGCTGTGTCCGCCGGTTTGACGGCGGGGGCAGCCGCCTTGGGCGTTTCCTGCACCGGTTTGGGGGCGGCAGGCGCTGCCGGGGCCTTTTTCGGCGCGGACGGCGCTGCCGGTGTCACCGGCTGCGCCTGCACGGGCGCGCGATCCCACGCCGCGAACGGGTCGTCCTTCGCCGGGGCGGGGGACACGGGCTGCGCGGCGGGCTTTTTCGGCGCAGCGGGCTGCTGTTTCCGTGCGGGCAGATGCAGCTTGTGCGCACGCGCAGGGGCGCCCGGGTGCTGGTGGGACTTGCGCGCCTTCTTCGGCGCGGGCTCGCCTTCCTCGCTGCCGTCGCCCCGGTAGAAGATGACGTGCAGGCACAGCGTGATGCCGGCGACGACGATGAAGATATCCGCCAGGTTGAACACGGCGAAGCGCATGAACAGGAAGTTGAACATGTCTACCACGTAGCCGCTGAGGATGCGGTCGATGCAGTTGCCGACCGCGCCGGCGAGCACGAGCACGACCGACCAGCGGCCGACCTTGCCGTGCACGACATTGCGCCGCAGGCAGAACACCGCGATAGCGGCGAACACGACCGTGAAGATGACGAAGATCCAGTGCGGCGCGTGCTGCAGGATGCTGAAGGCAGCGCCGTTGTTGTGGATATTCGTCAGCTCCAGCACGCCGGGAATGAGCGTGACGTGCCCGGTGTCGAGCGGGATATTGAGCGTGACCCAGTACTTCAGGCCTTGGTCAGCGATGAGGATCAGGATGGCTACGATGGCATACCACATAGCGGTTCCTCGCTTTCGGATCAGGATTTTGGGATCGGAATTTTACTCCGCCTTCTGCGCGGCGACGACGGCGGCGCAGCGCGGGCACAGACCGGTCTCGGGGTCGGCCTGCTCGGAGTGCATCCAGCAGCGCGGGCACTTGGTGCCGGGCGCATTGCGCACGGAGATATGCAGGCCGGGGAAGTTCGTGCCGGTGCCGGTGACGGCATCCTCCGGCACGTCGCCGCCGACGAGGCACTGCGACACGATGAGCAGCTCGGGCAGGTTCATGCTCTGCACGTCGTCGAGCGCGGCCTTGGCGGCATCGTCGTCGGCGCGCAGCGTCACGGCAGCCTCGAGCGGCTTGCCGATGCGCTTTTCGGCGCGGGCGGCCTCGAGCACGCCGTTGACGTCCGTGCGGACGCGGATCAGCTGATCCCACTTGGCGAGCTCGTCTTCACTGAGCGCATAGGCGTCGAACGGCTGATTCATGACGTTGAGCAGCACGTTGCGCGCGTCGTCCTCGGCGCGGTGCGGCATGGCCAGCCAGATCTCGTCGCAGGTGAAGGCGAGGATCGGCGCGAACATCTTTGTCATGCTGTCGAGGATGAGGAACAGCGCCGTCTGTGCGCTGCGGCGCTTGAGCCCGTTGCGCTCCTCGCAGTAGAGGCGGTCCTTGATGATGTCGAGGTAGAAGCTCGAGAGCTCCACGACGCAGAAGTCGTTGATCGCGTGCGAGACCACGTGGAATTCATAGTTGTCATACGCCTTGGCCACGCGGCGGATGAGGTCGTTGAGCTTCGTGATGGCCCAGCGGTCGAGCGGAAGCATATCCTCCGGCGCGACGAGATGCTCGGCGTCAAACCCGTCGAGGTTGCCGAGGCAGTAGCGCGCGGTGTTGCGGAACTTGAGGTAGTTTTGCGTCAGCTGCTTGAAGATCTCCTTGGAGCAGCGCATATCGGCGTGGTAGTCGGCGCTGCCCGCCCACAGACGCAGCATGTCGGCGCCGAACTCGTTGATGATCTCGGCCGGATCCATGCCGTTGCCGAGGGACTTGTGCATGGCCTTGCCCTCGCCGTCGACCGTCCAGCCGTGGGTCAGGCACTCGCGGTACGGAGCGCCCTTGCCGAGCGCGCCGACGGCCACGAGCAGAGACGACTGGAACCAGCCGCGGTACTGGTCGCCGCCCTCGATATACATATCCGCCGGCCAGAAGCCCTGGTCGCGCTGCATGGCGGCAACGTGGGTAGAGCCGGAGTCGAACCAGCCGTCGAGCGTGTCGGTCTCCTGCGTGAAGTGCTTGCCGCCGCAGTGCGGGCAGGTGAAGCCTTCAGGCAGGATGTCGGCCGCCGGGCGGTCGAACCAGGCGTTGCTGCCTTCCTTTTCAAAGAGCTTGGCTACGGCGTCGATGCTCTCTTCATTGCACACGGGCTTGTGGCAGTCGTCGCAGTAGAACACCGGAATCGGCAGACCCCAGCGGCGCTGGCGGGAGATGCACCAGTCGGCGCGCTCGCGGATCATGGCGGCCATGCGCTCTTTGCCCCAGGCGGGAAGCCAGCGCACGTTCTCGCACGCGGCGACAGCCTCCTCCTTGAACGAATCGACGGAGCAGAACCACTGCGGCGTGGCGCGGAAGATGATCGGCTGCTTGCAGCGCCAGCAGTGCGGATAGCTGTGCACGATGTCCTCGGATGCGAACAGAGAGCCGGCTTCCTTCATGTCCGCGAGGATGACGGGGTTGGATTCCTCCGTGGTCATGCCGGCGTACTTGCCGGCGTAGTCGGTGTGGCGGCCCTGATCGTCCACGGGCACGACCATGTCCATGCCGTAGCGCTTGCAGGTCAGGTAGTCGTCCGCGCCGAAGCCGGGCGCGGTGTGCACGCAGCCCGTGCCGGAATCCATGGTGACGTAATCCGCCAGCACCAGGCGCGAGGTCTTGGGCAGGAACGGATGGTCGGCGAGCATGTTCTCGAAGAAGTCGCCCGGATGCTGCTCGAGCACTTCATAGCTGTCGAAGCCGCCGATGTGCATGACCTTCTCGGTCAGGGCGTCGGCCATGATATACACCTCGCCGTTCGGGGCCTGCACGAGGTTATACAGCTCGCGCGGGTTGAGCGCGATGGCGAGGTTGCCGGGCAGCGTCCAGATCGTCGTCGTCCAGATGACGAAGAAGAGCTTGCTGTGGTCAACGTTCGGCAGCTTGCCGAGATCGTCGTGCATCGGGAACTTCACGAACACGGTCGTGCACGGATCGTCCTGATACTCGATCTCCGCCTCGGCGAGGGCGGTCTCGTCGTGGGCGCACCAGTACACGGGCTTGAGGCCCTTGTAGATGTGGCCGTTTTGATACATCTTGCCGAACACGCGCACCTCGTCGGACTCAAAGCCCTTGTTCATGGTCTTGTAGGGGTGCTCCCAGTCGCCCATGACGCCCATGCGCTTGAAGCCGGCCATCTGGCGGTCGATGTATTTCTGCGCATAGTCGTGGCACGCGCTGCGGAAATCGGCGATGCTCATGGCCTTGTGGTTGAGCTTCTGCTCCTTGATGATGGCGCTCTCGATGGGCATGCCGTGGTTGTCCCAGCCGGGGATGTAGGGCGTGTAGTAGCCGCGCATGGCGTAGGAGCGGATGATGAAGTCCTTGAGCGCCTTGTTGAGCGCGTGGCCCATGTGGATGTCACCGTTGGAGAACGGAGGGCCGTCGTGCAGGCTGAAGCGCGGCTTGCCGTCGTTCTTTTTGAGCATTTCGTGGTACAGGTCCATGTCGTACCAGTGCTGGAGCATCTCGGGCTCCCGCTTGGCAAGGCCGGCACGCATGGGGAAGTCTGTTTTCGGCAGATTGATTGTGGCGTTGAAATCGTTCTTGGACATGGTTCTATCTTTCTCCTCTCAGAGTTGTATTTCCATAAAAATTGCGCAGGGCGGTACGGCACCGGCCGTCCCGCCCTGGTTGATTGCATGTTCACTCAGCTGTTATGCAGGAAGTGATAAAGCTGCGTGGCGTCATCTGCTGCACTGTCGGCCGCGGTGTCGTCGGTCTCCACCGGCTGCGCCTCCACAGGGGCGGCGGACACGTGGGCTGCTTGCGCAGGCTGCTCGACGGCCGGGGCTTCCGGCTGCGCGGGCTGCTCGACCGGCGCGGACACCGGCTCGGCCGGGGCTGCGCTCACGCTCGCCGGCTGCGCAGCAGGCTGCGCGGCCGCGGTTTTCGACCCGGAGAGCTTATCCAGGTACTCGAGCTGATTCATGCACAGATTACGCACATCTTCCAGAAATTTTGCGCAGGACGTTTTGGCGTTGAGGAGTTTGGCTTCCTCGTTGGCGGTTTCGTGCTGGAGGCCGCCAAGTATTCGGTCGGACGTGTTCTTGGCCTCGCCGAGTATCTTGTCGGCGCGGGCCTGGGCATCGTCCTCTATCTGCTTGCCGACCTTCTGGGCCGACAGTATGGCCAGACGCATGGCGTCTTCGCTGGCGCGGTACTCTTCTATCTTATCGACCAGCACCTTCATCTTGCCCTTGAGCACGGCAACTTCCTTCTGCGCGTTGGCAAGCTCGGTGGCCACTTCTTCCTGATAGTTCTGCACGGCGGCCATGTCGTATCCGCCGAACATCGCTTTTTCAAACGTTTTTTCCCGAATATCCTGAGGAGTCATGTTGGATAGTCCTCCATTCTTTCTATAGGTGTACTACACGATGGGCGCTGTCAGAGACAGCATGCCCGGATTTACAGGTGAAACTCGCCCGACTCCATATCGTCGAGCTGGTCGCCCATGAGGTCGACATTGAATGGCGTGATGATATACGTCGCGCTGGCCACGCGGCGGATCTTGCCGTCCTGCGCGTAGGCGACGCCGGACAGAAAGTCGATCAGCCGGCGGGCGACCGCCGGATCGGTCTTTTCCAGGTTGAGGAGCACGGCGCGGCGATCGCGCAGATGCTCCGCGATCTCGGACGCGGCCTCAAACTGCTTCGGCGCAGCGACCACGACCTTGAGCTGGCCGCCGCCGTTGTTGAGATTGACGACCTTGTCAGCCGCGCGGCTGTCGCCTCTCGGCGCATAGCTCGGCGCGGGGCGCTCCGATTCCGACGGCTCGTCGTGCACGAAGGCGCTCCTTTTCGGTGCGGGCGCCGGGCGGCGGGCCGCAGCCGGACGCGCCTGCGCCGGACGGGCCTGTGCCGGGCGTGCCGGCGCGGGCTCTTCCGCGACCGGGATTGCTTCATCCTCATCATCGAAAAACTCGTCGTCGTCATCATACGGACGGGTCATTTTTTTCAGTTCATCCAAAAATCCCATTCGGGACCCCCCTTTACGTGCCGGCGGCTGCCGTGCCGCTGCACTGATCTCTGCGGAGTGTGCCGAGACGGCGCTCAGTGCCGGGAATAATCCCGCGCGCCAAAAATCGACGAGCCGACGCGCACCATGTTCGCACCGGCGGAAATGGCGTCTTCAAAGTCTCCGCTCATACCCATGGACAGAAAGTCCATAAAAACATTATCGTATTTTTTTCTGCCGATGTCAACAAAAAGCTCATGCATTTTCGCAAAATATGCATGATTTCCGTCGGAAGTTTCTGCCACGGGCGGGATCGCCATCAGGCCGCGGACGCGAATATGCGCGCAGCCAGCGGCCGTTTCCAGCAATTCCGGCAGGGCGGCTGGGGCCACGCCGCTCTTGGCGGCCTCGCCGCCGATGTTCACTTCCAGCAGGATGTCCTGCACGATGCCCTGCCCGGCCGCGCGCTTTTCGATCATGGCCAGAAGCTCCGGCGAATCCACCGACTGGATGAGATCGACCTTTCCCACGACCTGCCGGACCTTGTTCGTTTGCAGGTGGCCGATGAAGTGCAGCGGCGCGCCGGTGTAGGCGCCCTGGGCGAGCTTTTCGGTCATTTCCTGCACGCGGTTCTCGCCGCAGGCGTCGATCCCGGCGGCGACGGCCTCGCGCACGCGCGCGGCGTCGTTCATCTTCGTTGCGGCCACGAGCGTGATGTCGGCGCCCGTGCGGCCCGTAGTGCGGGCGGCGGCGTCGATGCGCGCGCGGATGGCGGCAATGTTTTCGGCAATGGTGCTCATAGTGGGTGGCGCCTCCTTATTTCACGACCTGCCCATTGGACAGGCCCTTGCCGGTGACGACGATCTCGTTGCCGGCGCGCAGGGCGTTGCTCTCCGTGCTCTGGGCGACGAGACAGTAGTCGTCGGTCTGATAGATGATCTCGATCGGTTTTTTCTCCAGCTGCGCCGCCGTGACGACGTAGACGAACGCCTGCCCGTCATCGTCCATATGCACGGCCTTGAGCGGGACGCGCAGGCCGGTGTGCTCGCTGTAGACGACGTCGGCCGTCGTCTTGCGCATGGCCAGCGTGTCGGAAAGCGCCGCGTTGCACGCGAACACGACGGCGACCTTGCCGCTGTCGTCCGGCTCGCTCTTGCTCATCACGGTCGCCGAGACGGTGCCGGTGTAATGCTGCGGAAAGTCGAGCGTGGCGCTGCCGTTCAGGTTCAGGCGGTCGGCGTCGGCCTTGTTCATGACGGAGGCGAAGTACCACTTTTTCGCCGTGACGAGCTTGCCGATCGCGTTGGCGGGCGTGGCAGGGGTCGTGCGCTCGAGCGCGTCCACGCCGTCGGGCGTGAGGTTTTCGAGCATGTCCGGCGTGAGCGATTCGTATCCGTCGGTCGTGGACGTGAACAGGCCCGCGGCCGGGGCCGTGATGCTGCCGCGGCCTGCGCCGGCGTTTTCGAGCTGGTGCAGTTCGGCATTGAGCGCATCGAGGTCGCCCTGCGAGACGGTGCCGGTCGCAGAGCCAAAGAGCAGGGAGCTGAGATCCATGCAGAGGTCATCCAGCTCCGAGGTGCTGCCGGCGGAGACGGCGGCGTTGAGCTGCAGGATGGCGCTGCGCACGTCGCTGTCGCGGTCGGACGCGCCGGAGGCGCTGCCCGCGCGCGAGAGCAGGCTCGAGACGTAGGCGATCTCTTTTTTTAGCTCGCGGGCGCGGCTGGCGCTGTCGAGCGCGGCCTTGGAGTCCACGCCGATGGCGATCTCGCCGCCGCTTGCGACCTCCTTGCCGTCGTCCACGGACAGGGACAGAAATTCCTTGTCCGAGGCGATGACCTGCTCCTCGCGCACGACGATGCCGCTGGCCTGTCCGCTCTCGCTGACGGTCACGAGCACCGCCGGGGCGGTGGCGTAGGATTGCTGCGTCGAGCGAAACAGGTACACGCCCAGATACACGAGCATGGCCGCGAAGAGCACGAACATGGCGATGTTCGTGAAGGTATTCGTTTTCTTCAAATCCGGCCCTCCTTTCGGCGGGGGGCGGCGGGGAGATCAGCCCTGCAGTTCGAGCGAGACCGGCCGCGCCGGGGCGACCGTCGAGATCGCGTGCTTGTAGATCATCTGCTGCCGGCCGTCGGCGTCGATGAGCACGACGAAGCTGTCAAAGCTGCGTACAACGCCGCGCAGTTGAAACCCGTTCATGAGAAACAGGGTCACGGGGATCTTTTCCCGCCGGATGTAGTTGAGGAATGCGTCCTGAAGGTTCTGTGTCTTTTGCATGATCGCCGCTCCTTTGGCCGGAGCGGATACACATTTATTTATCATAGCACAATCTGCCGCTCCGTGAAATAGTGAATTTATACAAATCCGGTCGAAATGGCAGTTTCCTCCGGATTTGTACAGGCCACTATTCTATACCGCGGCCGGATAAGAATTGCGTCGAAAGGCGGCACGCCAGGTCCATGTCCGGCGTTTTTTCGTGCCGGATCCAGAACAGGTCCGGATCGCGCCGCAGCCACGTGAGCTGGCGCTTGGCATAGCGCCGGGAGGCGAGCTGGATGGCGGCGACGGCGTCCTGCGGCGATGCCTCGCCCCGCACGGCGGCAACGGCCTCCTTGTAGCCGATGGCCTGCATGGCCGTGCAGTCGGCCGGGACACCGGCGGCCAGCAGCGCGCGCACCTCGTCAAACAGGCCCTGGCGCACCATGGCGTCCACGCGCCGGTCGATGCGGTCGTAGAGATCCTGCCGGTCGGCGAAATCGAGCGCGATCTTTGCCGCGTCGTACCGCGGCGGCACGGCGCGGGTCTCGGCGTCGTGCTGCGTGATGGTCTTGCCCGTGAGGATGTAGACCTCCATGGCGCGCACGATGCGCTTCTTGTCCGCGGGGTGGAGCCTGGCCGCCCGCTCGGGGTCGACCTTGCGCAGCTCGCCGAGCAGGCCCTCGCCGCCGATTTCGTCATAGCGCTCACTCAGCTCCTGCCGCAGCGCGGTGTCGGCCGTGCCGTCGGCGAACGTGCGCCCGGCGATGAGCGAGTCGATGTACAGCCCCGTACCGCCGACGACGATCGGCAGTTTTCCCCGCGCGAGAATATCGTCCACGCAGGCGGCCGCCTGCGCCGCATAGCGCGAGACGGAGTAATTTTCCGCGGGGTCGGCGATGTCGATCATATGGTGCGGCACGCCCTGCATCTCTTCCGGCGTTGGCTTGGCCGTGCCGATGTCCATGCCGCGGTAGATCTGCATCGAGTCGGCCGAGACGACCTCGCCGCCCAGGCGCTGCGCGAGCGCCACGCCGAGCGCGGTCTTGCCCGAGGCGGTCGGGCCGGTGATGACGACAATTTTTGGCTGCATCGTGGCAGTCTCCTTTCCGTAAGGGAGAATTCAGAAAGATTATGTTGAAAAGTATTAGAAATGTGTTAGAATGAAAGCACATTTCCCAGTTTTCAAGAAGGTGAACCCATGAAGATCAAAATTTCTGCCGACAGCACGTGCGATCTTTCGCCGGAGCTGATCGAGCGCTACCACATCGGCATCACGCCGCTGTACATCATCCGCGGCGAGGAGACCCTGCGCGACGGCATCGACGTGCGTCCCGAGGAGCTCTACGAGTACGCAAATGCCACGGGCAAGCTCTGCAAGACCGCGGCGGTGAACGTGTCGGACTATCTGGCGTACTTTGCCGCGTGCCGGGAGGAATATGACGCCGTGATCCACTTCACGATCTCGAGCGACATGTCCGCCTGCTACCAGAACGCCTGCATCGCGGCGCAGGAGTTTACGAACGTCTACCCCGTGGACTCGCGCAACCTCTCGACCGGCATCGGCCACCTGGTGCTCGACGCGGCCGAGATGGCCGAGCAGGGCATGGACGCGGCCGACATCGCATCGGCGCTGGAGAAAAAGCGCGAGAAGCTCGATGTCAGCTTCGTGATCGACACGCTGGAGTATCTCAAGCGCGGCGGCCGCTGCTCGGCGCTCGTGGCCATGAGCGCCAACCTCCTGCACCTCAAGCCGTGCATCGAGGTCAAGGACGGCAAGATGGGCGTCGGCCACAAGTACCGCGGCAAGCTCGAAAAGTGCTACGTGCAGTACATCGAGGAGCGGCTCAAGGGCCGCGACGACATCGACTGCCATCGCATCTTCATCACGGACTCCGGCTGTGACGAGGCCACGTGGCGGGAGCTCGAGCGCGTCGTGCGCGCGTGCCAGCCGTTCGAGGAGGTCATCCACACGCGGGCCGGCTGCACGGTGTCGAACCACTGCGGCCCCGGCTGCATGGGCATTTTGTACTATCACAAGTAAACGAAGCTGTACAGGCTGACAGGGAGCGCGTTCCGGCGCTCCCTGCTTCTTTTTTAAACAATGCGCTTGAAGAGCTTGTCCAGCTCCCGGTGCGTGAGCGTCACGGCGACGGGGCGGCCGTGCGGGCAGTATTTCACCTCGCCCGCGCACACCGCGTCCGCCAGACGCAGCAGCTCCTCGGGTTCGGTCTGCCAGCCGGCCTTGATGGCGGCCTTGCACGCCACGGTCTTGAGCACCTCGTCGCGCACGGATTGCGCGTCCATGTGCGCGCCGTGGCGCAGCTGCGCGCAGATCTCCTCGAGCGCGGGCAGTGCGTCCGCCGCGTCGAGCTGCGCGGGTACGCCGCGCAGAATGTAATCATTGCGGCCGAACGGCTCGAGCGTGAAGCCGAGCTCCGCGAGCACGTTGCCGTACTGCTGCAGCACGTCGGCATCGCTCGCGTACGGCGTGAAGGGCAGCGGCTCAAGCAGCGTCTGCGACGGAATGTCGGCAGGGCTCTGCCGCAGGCGGTCAAAGTTGATGCGCTCGTGCGCCGCGTGCTTGTCGATGAGGATGAGCGTCTCGCCCTTTTCGACGAGGATGTACGTGTGCATCGCCTCGCCGATCAGGCGGGCGGGCGGCTCGGCCGGGGGCGCGGCGCTCTCGAGCGGGGAGGGCGTTTCCGCCTCCGGCTCGATGGCGGTCTGCACGATCTGCGCGGCCGGCATAGCCGGCTCGGGTGCGGCCGGTGTGGCCGGCATGGGGCGCGCGGGCGCGGAAAACACCGGCGGCGGGGTCACGCGCGGCGCGGCGAAGGCCGACGCCGTCGGCGAGCGGAGCGCGGCCGTCTCCTCCGCCGGGGCGGCGGGGGCATAGGTGCGCGCGGGCGCAAATGCCGGCGCTGTGGGCGCGGTCGGGGCTGCTTTCGGCGCAGCCGGCACGAACGGGTCTGCCTTCGGCGCGGGCGCCGGTCTGGCAGCCGCCTTCGCCAGCGTGGTCACAGGCGCTTTTTCCGCTTCGAGCGCGGCGCGCGCGCCGTAATACACGGCGTCAAACACCGCGCGCTCGTGCGTGAACTTTACCTCGGTCTTGGCTGGGTGGACGTTCACGTCCACGGCCGCACAGCTGAGCTCCACATACAGCACGCACGCGGGGAAGCGGCCCACGAGCAGCGTGTTGCGATAGGCCTGTTCGAGCGCGGCCTGCAGTGCGGCGGAGCGGATCCACCGGCCGTTGCAGAAGAAGTACTGCTGCGCGCGGCTGCCGCGCCCGGCGGCGGGCGAGGAGATGAAGCCGTGTACGCGCGCGCCGTCGGCCTCGCCCTCGCAGGGCAGCAGGCTCATGGCGAGGTCGCGCCCGAGCAGACTGTAGACGCAGCTGTCGAGCTTGTTGTCGCCGGGGGAGAAGAAGACCTCCTCCCCGTCGCGGATGCAGCGCACGGACACATCCGGCCGGCCGAGCGCGCACCGCAGCGCGGCGGCGGCGCAGGCCGCGCCTTCCGCGCGGTCGGACTTCAGGAATTTGCGCCGCGCGGGCGTGTTGAAAAACAGGTCGCGCACGATCATCGTCGTGCCCTCGGGGCAGCCGGTCTCGTACATGTCCTGAATGTCGCCCGCGTCGAGCGTCATGTGCGTGCCGGATGCCGCGCCGCGCTGCCGCGTCGTGAGCGTGATGTGCGACACGGCGCTGATCGCGGCCAGCGCCTCACCGCGAAAGCCCATCGTGCCGATGGCCTCGAGCCCCTGCTCGTCGTGCAGCTTGCTCGTCGCGTGGCGCAAAAACGCGATGCCTGCGTCCTCGGGCGCCATGCCGCAGCCGTCGTCCGTCACGCGCAGATACGTCGCGCCGCCGCCGCGCAGCTCCACCGTCACGGTGCGGGCCCCGGCGTCAAATGCGTTTTCCACCAGCTCCTTGACCACCGAGGCGGGCCGCTCCACGACCTCGCCCGCGGCGATCAGATCCGCCAGATGCGGAGAGAGAATTTGAATATCGGGCATCGTTTGCCCTCCTTTAAGTACAGTCCATGGGGCGCGTGCGCCCCGCGCGTATATTATAAAGGATTGTCATTGAAAATTCCACCGCGAAATGCTACAATATTCTATCACACTTCAAATTTTATCCGGCCAGGCCGGACAGGCAGGAGCATCGCATGAGCTATCAGAGAACGGAGATCCCCGAATCGGACATCCAGCACCAGTTGGATATCTGCGCGCAGCTGCGCGCGCACTTTACCGCCGGCGGCCGCCAGCCGCTGGCCATGGTCGATACCTACGGCTGCCAGCAGAACGAGGCCGACAGCGAAAAGCTGCGCGGTTATCTGCGCGCCATGGGCTTTGATTTCACACAGGACGAATTCGCGGCCGACGTCGTCGTCATGAACACCTGCGCCGTGCGCGAGCACGCCGAGACGCGCGTGTTCGGCAACGTCGGCGCGCTGACGCATACCAAGGCGCGCAACCCCAACCAGATCATCGCGGTCTGCGGCTGCATGGCGCAGCAGGCGCATGTGGCCGAGAAGCTGAAAAAGTCCTACCGCATCGTCGACCTCGTCTTCGGCCCGCATGAGCTGTGGCGCTTCCCGGAGCTGCTGCGCACCGTCTGCACCGAGCACCGGCGGGTGTTCGCCATCGCGCCGGCGGACGGCAGCGTGGCCGAGGGCATCCCCCAGCAGCGCGACGGCAGCGTCAAGGCATGGCTGTCGATCATGTACGGGTGCAACAACTTCTGCACCTACTGCATCGTGCCGTATGTGCGCGGCAGAGAGCGCAGCCGTACCCCTGAGGATATCCTCGCGGAGGTAAGAAGGCTTGCGGCGGACGGCGTGAAGGAGGTTATGCTTTTAGGGCAGAATGTAAACTCCTATGGCAAAAATCTGGAAACACCCGTTTCCTTTGCAGAGCTTCTGCGGATGGTGAACGAGGTGGAGGGGATTGAACGGATTCGTTTCATGACCTCTCACCCGAAGGATTTGTCCGATGAGCTGATACAGGCAATGGCGGATTGTGATAAGGTATGTAAATATCTGCATCTGCCTGTGCAGAGCGGCAGTGATGAAATTCTGCGCCGCATGAACCGCCATTATACAAAGGAATCCTACATGGAGCTGGTGCGCAAGGCAAGAGCGGCAATGCCGGATATCACCCTGAGCACGGATATCATCGTGGGCTTCCCCGGGGAAACGGAGGAGGATTTCCAAGAAACCTTGGATGTCATCCGCAAATCCCGTTACAGCACCGCGTTTACCTTTATTTATTCCAAGCGGACAGGCACCCCTGCGGCAACCATGGAAAATCAGGTGCCGGAGGATGTCATTAAGGATCGCTTCGACAGGATGCTCAATATTCTTAACCCAATCGTGCATGAGGTGCATGAGGAGCAGCTAGGCAAGGTGATGACGGTATTTGCAGAGGAAGCAAGCAAGCAGGATAAGACTGAGGACTTAATCGGGCAGATGGTTCCTGTGAAGATTACAGAAAACAAAACATTTTATTTAATAGGCGAAAGGATGTAAGGTGAAGCATTATGGCAACGATTTTTGAAATGGCAAGAGCATTGGGTGAGGAATTGCAGAAAACTCCTCAGGTGGAAGCACTGGTAGCGGCAAAGGCTGCATACGAAAGTGACCCCGAAATTGCAAAGCTGGTAGAGGAATACACAAAGCTGCATTATGATTTTGAAGCAAAGATGAATGCAGGCGGCATTTCCATAGAGGAGCAGAGAGCCTTCAATGAACAGATGAAGGCAAAGGGCGAAGCAATCAGAACCAATAAGCTGGCATCTGATTTGTACGTTGCGGAACAGAATTTCAATAACTTCGTAAATTCCGTATTCAACATCATCACAGCAACCCTGACAGGCGAAGAACCCGAACAGGGCGGCGGCTGCGATCCCAGCTGCTGCTCCTCCTGCGGCGGCGGCTGCCACTGATTCAAATAGAAATAAAGGAAGAAAAGCCCGAATAGAGAATCCGTTCTTTATTCGGGTTTGCTTGCAGAAAAAGGAGAAGGAGGACAACATCCATG
>OGHJ01002187.1_pt1 | contig 17578 bp, 8 predicted proteins | sample 1571351 | NCBI WGS metagenome assembly OGHJ01 (sample SAMEA2582037, study PRJEB24529) | metagenome | biome: Human gut stool | place: China | collected 2011 | reverse complement strand
GAACGGCCTCTTTGTTGACGATCTTATCCTTGTCGGAGAAGTCGTCATAGCTCGCAGCGCCAGCGCCGACGACCATCATGGAGACGACCATGACAGAAGCCAGAGCCAGGCTCAGAGCCCGCTTGAGGTTTCTCATTCGGAATTCCTCCTTCTAAAATTTGGGGTAAATGGAGTATTTTAGCTAAAAATCCGAACTTTTTCCGGCATTAGCCGTATAACTCCCCTCACCTCTGGGCACATGATACCCCATTTGACCCCCTCCCGTCAAGGGGATGGCGGGTTTTGTAACACAACCGTAAAATAGCGTTACACAGGGTTTCAGGGGCCCTTTTAACCCTTAGACGGCGGCTTTTTGAAAAGGTTCCCCGTTTTTTCAGGGGAAATTTCCGCTGTTGGCCCCCAAAACGCGGCCTCCTCACAATATCCCACAACCCGTGGAAAAGTTGTACGTTACCGTGCAACTACGCCGCAAATTTGTGAGGGGTGTGGCGGCGGGACGGAGGACGGGAGGGGGGTTATCCACAGCGGCTGCAGAGCAGTGGAACCGCCCTCCGTCTTATTCCTTATAAATAAAGCGAAAATACGGCGTGGAAATTTTTTCGCTTCGTGTGTAACTTTTCTCTCCTTTGAATCGTCTTATAGGATGACCGCTTCGCCACCGGGCGGAAGGTTCAGAAAACCTTAAGAATTTGTCATCTGATTGTAATTACGCCCGTCCCGACGCGTGATACAATGAAAGGGACAGTAAATCAGGAGGGAAGACACTATGGCTGAAATGACCCAGCAGGCCAACGCGCCTACTCAGACCCCCGCGCCGCCCCAGAAACCCCAGAAATCCAAGGAGCAGCTCCAGAAACGGAAGAAACGGACCAAGAGTATCATTGCCGCCGTCATCATCCTCGCCGCCGTCGGCGTGGGCGGCTTCTTCCTCTACCGCTTCCTCACCGCTCAAAACGGCGCCGAGAGCCAGATTCAGTCCCAGGTGGCCGAGATCTCCTCCATCCAGAGCACCGTTCAGGGCTCCGGCAACGCCAAGGCCAAGGAGTCGGCCGCCATCACCCTGACCCAGGGCGGCACCGTCCAGGAGGTCTTTGTCACCGCCGGCGACACCGTTACCAAGGGTCAGCCGCTCTATACCATCCGAAGCCAGGCCGCTGAGGATGAGGTCGCCGCCGCCCAGGAGAAGGTCACCAACCTCCAGAAGGACATGGCCGACCTGGTGGAGAAGGCCAACAACCTCACCGTCCGGGCCCCCTTCGCCGGCAAGCTGGTGGAGGTCAGCGAGTTCCAGATCGACGACAAGGTCTCCGAGGGCGCCGCTGTCTGCACCCTGGCCAACGACAAGAAGCTCAAGCTCTCCCTCTACTTCAGCTACGCCTACGAGAACGACATCTCCGTTGGTCAGGCCGTGGAGGTTTCCATCCCCGCCGTCATGGCCTCTTTCCCCGGCACCGTGGAAAAGATCAATAAGGTGAGCTACATCTCCCCCGAGGGCTCCGTCTACTTCGAGGTCATCGTGGTCTTCGACAACCCCAATACCCTCACCGAGGGCATGACCGCCTCCGCCACCCTCACCGCCGCCGACGGCACCGCCATCTATCCCTACCAGAACGGCACCACTGAGTACTATGAGGTGCGCAAGATCGTCACCGAGTCCCAGGGTCCCGTTCTCTCCCAGAACCTGCTGCGCTACGCCAATGTCAACGCCGGCGACGCCCTCCTGGTCCTGGGCTCCGACACCATCGACTCCGATATCCGCGCCAAGCAGAAGGAGATCGACGACGCCACCGAGAAGCTCACCGAGGCCCAGAAGGCCCTGGCCAACTTCAACGCCACCGCCCCCATCGACGGCACCGTCACCTCCTGCACCCTCACCCCCGGCGCCGAGGTCAAGAGCGGCGATACCGTCATCACCATCTCCAACAACACCAACATGGTGGTCCAGATCACCGTGGACGACCGCAACATCTCCTTCGTCCAGCCCGGCATGACCGTGGATCTCACCGACTACAACGGCAACGTCTTCGTGGGCACCGTGAGCAGCATCGACATGAGCATCGGTGAGAACAGCTCCAACGGTATGACCAGCTACCCCGTCACCCTGGACGTGGACAACTCCGCCGGCACCCTGCTGGCCGGTATGTGGCTGGATTACTCCTTCGTGGCCAGCCAGTCCGACCAGTGCGTGGTGGTGCCCATGCAGGCCGTGAAGTACGTCTCCGACGCCGACGGCAACACCTCCTCCGTGGTCTTCATCCAAGCCGATGAGAAGCCCGAAAATGCCGTGGAGCTGGACATTCCCGAGGTGGAGCCCGGCCAGACCCCCACCTATCCCACCGAGGCCGACGGCTACTACCCCGTCCCCGTCACCACTGGTCTCTCCGACAACTACAACGTGGAGATCAAGGAGGGCCTCCAGGGCGGCGAGACGGTCTTCGTCAACTACTACGTGGACCAGGGCAGCAGTTGGGGTTAAGGTGACCGACATGCTGATTGACATCAAAAACCTCTATAAAATATATAATGAGGGCCATGAAAGCGAGGTCCGCGCCCTGGATGGGGTGAGCCTCCAGATCGATCGGGGCGAGTTCGTGGCCATCATCGGCCAGTCCGGCTCCGGCAAGTCCACCCTCATGAACATCCTGGGCTGCCTGGACATCCCCACCTACGGGGACTACCACCTGGACGGCACCGACGTCACTGAACTCACCGACCGGCAGCTTGCCCACATCCGCAACAAGCAGATCGGCTTCATCTTCCAGGGCTACAACCTGATCCCCGCCCTCAGCGCCCGTGAAAATGTGGAGCTCCCCCTCATCTACCAGGGGGTGGGCATGGGGCAGCGGGCAGAGCGGGCCATGGAGTCCCTGGAGCGGGTGGGCATGGCCGACCGTGCCGACCACAAGCCCTCCGAGATGTCCGGCGGCCAGCAGCAGCGGGTGGCCATCGCCCGGGCCATCGCCGCCCGGCCCCCCATCATCATGGCCGACGAGCCCACCGGCGCTCTGGACTCCAAGACCGGACGCCAGGTGCTGGAGATCCTGCACAGCCTCCACGAGGAGGGCTCCACCATCATCCTCATCACCCACGACAACGGCATCGCCGCCACCGCCGAACGCATCGTCCGCCTCTCCGACGGACACATCATCGCCGACGGCACCAGAGAGGAGGTAGGGCTTTGAATTTCTCCCAGGCCTTTAAAATGGCGGCCAAGTCCATCTCGGCCAACAAGGGCCGGTCCGCCCTCACCATGCTGGGCGTCATCATCGGCCTGGCCGCCGTCATCATCCTGGTGTCCTACGCCCAGGGCCAGAACATGGCCCTGCGGGCCTACTACGAGAGCATGGGCACCAACACCATCACCGTCTCCGCCTACTCCTACCGGGGCGGTGTGGATGTTGCCTCCGCCCTCTATGACTACTGCCTCCAGCTGGACGACCTGGTGCTGGGTGTCTCTCCAACAGGGTACATTTACTCCGATCCTGTGATCAAGTTTGAGTCCAAGACCATCGCCCGCCAGTGGCAGAACATGGGCGGCGGAGCCATGATGTCCTCCGGCGAATACCCCAATATCGTGTTGGGCAATGACAAATATGGCCTATGCAACGACTACAAGATCGCCAAGGGCAGGGACCTCTCCTACCTGGATATAGAGAAGGAGAATCAGGTGTGTGTCCTGGGTTCCGCAGTGGCCGACGAGCTTTTCGGCTTTGCCGACCCGGTGGGCAAGACCATCACCATCAACGGTACCCCCTTCCTGGTGGTGGGCGTCTACGAGAGCAAGAGTGCCGGAGTCAATGTGGGCAGCTCTGAGGAGAGTCAGTGGATCCAGGACACCATCAACCGACAGGACTACATGCTCCTGCTGCCCTCCACCATGACCCGGCTTTTCAACAACAACCAGCCCATTGAAAACTACATCATCAAGGCCAAGGATGCCGAGTCCCTCAAGGAGGTCTCCACCCTGGTCAACGGCTTCCTGGCCGGCTTCATCAGCGACGACAACGGCTACTACTACATTGACAACCCCACCAGCTACCAGAATGAGCAGGCTGAGGCCGACAAGCTCCAGCAGCGCTTCCTGGGCGGCATCGCTGCCATCTCCCTGCTGGTAGGCGGTATCGGCATCATGAACATCATGCTGGTCACCGTCACCGAGCGCACCCGGGAGATCGGTATCCGCAAGGCCATCGGTGCCGAGCGCAAGAGCATCATTGTCCAGTTCCTCATCGAAGCCGCCATGATCTGCGGTATCGGCGGCATCTTCGGCATTATCGTGGGGTATCTGGGTACGCTTATCGTAGGCAAGATGAACTTTGATATCATATTGATCCCCAGCGCGGGCATCACCGTAGGGGCCTTCCTCATCTCGGTGGCCCTGGGCATCATCTTCGGCCTCTATCCCGCCGTGAAGGCCAGTGGTCTTCAGCCGGTAGAGGCCCTGCGGGCGGATTGATCCGGCCGATCCCAACTGCAAGGAGAGAAAAGCTATGAGAATGAAACGACTCCTGGCGCTGCTGCTGGCATGCGCGGCCATCGCCGGCATGCTGGTGTTCCCGTCCTCTGCCGGCGCCGCCGCTACCACTACCTTTACTGATATTTACGACACCAATGTTGCCCAGGCCGCCGAGACCCTGCGGCTGCTGGGTATCGTCAGCGGCACTGGCGGCACCTCCTTCTCCCCGGAGCGGGCACTGACCCGGGCGGAGTTCTGCAAGCTGGCGGTGGAGCTCATGGGCAACGGCGACAAGGTTGCCTCCCAAATGAACCGCACCGTCTTCCAGGATGTGCCCAGCACCCATTGGGCCAGGGGCTATATCGCGGTTGCCACTCAGGGCACCACCACCGGCTCCGGCGACACTGCCGTCACCATCCCTGGCATCATCCGTGGCGACGCCTATGGCAACTTCAACCCCGACCGGGCCATCACCTATGGCGAGGCCGTCACCATTCTGGTCCGCATCCTGGGCTATGGTGACAGTGATGTGGGCATGGTCTGGCCGGACGGTTATCTGGCCAAGGCCAACGAGCTGGAGATCACAGAGGGCCTGAACCTCACCGCCAATGACACCATTACCCGTGGTCAGGCCGCTCTGATGATGGAGAACCTGCTCTTCACCAACAGCAAGGAAGGCAAGGAATACCTGACTACTCTTGGCTGCACCATCACCGACGAGACCATCCTCTTCGACGTGGCGGCCACTGCTCCCGACGGCTCCTCCGGCATTAAGGTGGCTCAGGACAAGGTCTATAAGACCGATCACGCTCCCTTCTCCGACGATCTGGTGGGTCGGCGGGCCAAGCTGGTGCTGGACAAGGATGAGAAGGTTGTGGACATCCAGACCTCCACTTCCGGCACGCAGAAGGTAATCACCATCCAGAGCCTGGATTACGACGCCATGAAGATCTCCAGCGGCTCCAGCATCTCCATCGAGGAGCCCAAGGACACCGTGGTGTGGAAGGACGGCAAGGAGACCACGTACGAGGAGCTCTACCTCTCCGGTATGGCTGCCGGTACCCAGGCACTGCTGCAGTATTCCGCGGCCGGTGAGTTGGAGTACATCTTCCTGCGCAGCTCTGCCAAATCTGACAGCACCACCCGTGTGGTGAAGAACAAGCCCAACTACTCCGACGACCTGGCCTACACCGTCTACAAGAACGGCATCCTGGCCAAGGGTTCGGACATCCGCCAGTACGACGTCACCACCTTTGACGAGGCCAGCAATGTGATGTACGTCTCGGATGCCCGCATCACTGGCATTTACGAGAACGTCTATCCCAACCGTGAAACACCTGCTACCATCACTGTGATGGGCCACGAGTTCCCCGTGCTCTCCAGTGCAGCCTCTGATCTGAGCAGCTTCAAGATTGGTGACACCATCACCCTGCTTCTGTCCTACAACGGTCAGGTGGCCGGTGCCGTGGAGCCCTCTGTGGCCAAATCCACCGCCGTTGGCACCGTAAAGAGCGTGGATAAGGATTCCGGCGCCACAGTGGTGACCTCCATAAATATGATGGATGCCAGCGGCAAGCCTCTGGAGCTTTCCGGCACCACCTCCTACACCGGCAGCCGCGCTGATGATATGGTTGGCCAGCTGGTCACTGTCTCCTCCGCCTCCAAGGGCCGTCTGAGCCTCTCCAAGCTCACCGGCAAGGGCTCCGATGCCCCGCTGAACGTCGACGAAAAGCGGATGAATACGGTAAAGCTCTCCGATAATGTGAAGCTCTACGAGCAGGTGGGCCGCAGCACCCTCACCGAGATCGAACTTGAGGACATCACCCGCGCCACCGTTCCCGCCGAGCAGATCACCTACGTACACAAGGACTACGCCGGCAATGCCGACATTGTGGTCTTCAATGACGTCACCGGTGACCGCTATGAGTACGGCTTCTTCAAGGTGACCACGGAAGGCGGCCAGACCGATTCGGACGGTAATACCACCCAGCGCATGGACTATGTGTCCATCATCAATGCCCTCACGCCCAATGGCAGCAGCAACCTGCTGATGAACAACGGCGAGAGCCTGCGGAACAACAAGGCCGGCGGCATCGTCACCGGTCCCGCCCGTACCGACGGCAAGGTCACTCTGGGCGGATTCGTGGAGCTCCAGTCCGTGGACGTCAAGAGTTCCGCCTTCGATGTGGATGCCATGACCGTTACTACGAATAGTATGGTTATTCCCATCTCCGACCGGGTCATGTGCTACAACGAGACCACCAAGGAGTGGTTCTCTGTGGGTGAGGGCAAGAACGACGAGGACTATGTGAAGGCCCTCAATCTGGCCCGTGCGTTCTCCGAGAACGTCACTATTTACTATGATAAGACTCCTGACCAGGGCGGCAAGGTCCGTCTGGTCGTGGTCGGCTAACTTTTTCCCGCTCACTCCAAGCCTCTGGGAGACGTTTGTCTCCCAGAGGCTTTTTTATTCCTGCTACCAAAATGCTACCAGAAAGCCACCTCAAACCATTGGGGCGCAATGGATTCAGAAAACGGCCGAAATAAAATGCTACCAAGATGCTACCAAGGGAACCTTTTTCGTCTAAACGGGCAGTCTTTTCCACATTTTGTGGAAAAGACTGCCCGTTTTTTGCAATGCAAGGGGCGTTATACGCCCGTATTACGAGAAAAAGTTCGTATTTTAAGGTGTTTGACCCCTAAAACCCCAAATTTTAGAAGGAGGAATTCCAAATGAGAAACCTCAAGCGGGCTCTCAGCCTGGCTCTGGCTGCTGTCATGGTTATGTCCATGATGGTCATCGGCGCCGGCGCTGCAAGCCTCGACGACTTCTCCGACAAGGACGAGATCGTCAACAAAGAGGCCGTCACCGTGCTGAGCACTCTGAACGTGATCAACGGTAAGGACGACGGCTCCTACGATCCCACCGGGATCGTGACCCGCGCCGAGATGTCCAAGATCATCTGCGTCATTCTGAATGGCGGCAAGGATCCTGCCCTGGGCGCTTCCACCACCCACACCTACACCGACACCGTGAACCACTGGGCCGAGTCCTACATTGAGTACTGCACCCAGCTGGGCATCGTGGCCGGCAAGGGCAACGGCACCTTCGACCCCAACGGCACCGTGACCGCCACTGAGGCTGCCAAGATGCTGCTGGTGGCTCTGGGCTACAACGCCAGCTTCGAGAACATGGTGGGCTCCAACTGGGCCATCTCCACCAACGTGCTGGCCAACCAGAACAAGCTGTATGCTGGTCTGGATATCGACGTCGACGCCGGTCTGACCCGCGACAACGCCGCTCAGATGGCCTACAACGCCCTGAACTGCGAGATGGTGGCCTATACCTACGCTCTGGTCACCGGCGCTGACGGCTCCCTGACCTCCATCCCCCGCGTGGAGAACAAGGACGACACCCTGCTGAGCGATAAGTTCGGCGGCGTCCGCGTCGAGGGCGTTGTGGTCCGCAACGAGCAGACCGCTGCCAACTTCGACGGTAAGACCCGCATCGAGATCACCAACGGCGACGAGCTGACCAAGGTGGGCCACAACTTTGGTTCTACCGCTACCTTCGAGGTCACCACCGACGCCTCCCTGCTGGGCACCTCCGTGTTCTTCTACGCCGTTCCCTCCGTCGCCTCTCCCACCAACTCCGAGAAGGCTATGGTTCTGGGCTCCGTGATGGATTCCGGCAAGAACACCGTGGTCACCACCACCAAGACCTTTGGCTCTGATGGCATCGAGGGCTTCATGAAGGATGAGGACATCGACGTCAACGACAGCACCGCTGTCTATGTGGACGGCTCTCTCAAGACCAACGGCAAGGACGGCATTGCCGAGACCGCTAAGATCACCAACAAGACCGGCTGGGAAGTCAAGTTCATCGACAACGACAACGACGGCATCACCGAGTCCGTTGTTCAGACCCAGTATGGCTTCGGTAAGGTCACCCGTTACTCCACCAAGGACGACGGCTCCCTGACCATCGACACCTATCCCGACAGCAAGGACTACAAGTCCGCTAAGGTCGTGGGCTTTGAGGACGTGGCTCTGAACGACTACGTGGTGTACAACACCATGGGCGGCAAGCTCTACGTTGCCAAGGCCGAGACCGTCACCGGCACCCTGGAGACCTTCAAGACCAACAGCGACCGTCTGAAGGCCAACCTGACCGTGGACGGCACCTCCTACACCTTCTCCGAGCTGGACTACAACAAGAAGGACGGCGAGCTGGAGCGTCCCGACACCTATCTGGACGGCAGCTACATGGGCAAGGAGATCACCCTGTACATGGACAAGTTCGGCTATGTGGCCGCTGTCTCTGAGGTCCAGGGCTTCACCGATTACGCCTACATCGCCAACGCCAGCGCCAACAACGACGCCTCCGGCATGGCCGGCTCCGTCCGCGTGTACGCTGTCCTGGCCGACGGCACCGAGGCCTCCTATGTCATCGACGAGCTGGACGACGCCAGATGCACCGGCGTTGGCAGCGCTAAGGGTGAGGTCACCATCGGCAACATCTACGGCTACTATGTCAACTCCGAGGGCAAGATCGACCTGACCACCGTTACCAACGACAAGGTCTCTAACAGCACTTCCATCACCTATGACAAGGGCGACGCCACCATCTCCGGCTCCGCTATGAAGGTGGACAGCAGCACCGTGTTCTTCTACGGCATGCTGAAGAACGGCTCTGTCGACTCCGTTGAGGTCTACATCGGCAAGGACAGCGCTCCCTCCGTGAAGATGACCACCGACAAAACCTACAAGATGACCACCGTGGACAAGGACGCTGACGGCATCGCCGACGCTGTGCTGTTCGTCACCGACAAGGTCACCTCCAGCAACATCCTGTACCTCTATCAGTACGTGAAGAGCACCAGTGACAAGGCTATCTACAATGCTGTTATCGACGGCAAGCTGGTCGAGGGCATCACTGTGGACGACAAGGCCACTGATCTGGCTCCCGGCGTGTACTCCTACACCATCACCAGCAAGGACTATTACAGCCTGACCAAGAACCCCGCCACCACCGTGAGCGACTTCGTGGCTCTGGTCGACGGCAAGTCCGTGGTCCTGGACAACGGCATCGAGGTCAAGATCACTGACAGCACCTCCATGGCCGAGATCGACGGCTCCGATACCGCCATCATCACCAATGTGAGCAAGAAGGACTACGTCACCGTGGTCTACAATGCCAGCACTGGTGAGGCTACCGGCATCTACATCGTCGAGGCTTACTCCACCGACAACGCCAGCGTGCTGGGCACCAAGGACGCCGATGTCGTGTCCTCCAAGCTGGTCACCACCTACACCAACGCCAACACCGTCCTCAGCAACCTGATCTTCTCCAAGAGCGTTGCTGACAAGTTCATCGTGAGCGAGGCTGACGGCAAGACTATCTCCGATTACAAGGGCGCTGTGGACGCTAAGGCCAAGGCTGAGACCACCCTGTCCACCGGCATCCACTATGTCGTGACCCTGGCTGAGGATGGCGCTTCCTACGGCGTCACCAAGCTGACCGTCAACGCTCCCGACACTGCCACCAAGGACATCACCCTGACCGTGAAGAGTGATGATGCCTCCGTGAGCGACTATGCCGCCACCGGCATCGTGGGCGACGTGCTGACCTTCGAGACCGACGCTACCGCCACTCAGACTGTGGTCATCAAGGTGGGCGACGATGACGTCACCGCCGACGGTTATACCCTGACTCAGCCTGACTTCACTGCTGGCAAGGTCACCGTGACTTGGACTGTGTCCGAGGACGGCTACGCCAACACCACCGGTTCTCAGGAGATCACCCTGACTCAGACCAAGGCTGCTGCTCCCAGCGTCTCCTTCACTAATACCGGTTCTGGTTCCCTGGCCGATGATGCCTGGACCACTGTTGCTGATGGCGATAAGCTGTCCATCACTGTTGATATGGCTGATGGCCAGACCGCTACCGTGAAGGTTGCCAAGGATGATGGTGCCACCGGTACTATCACTGCTGATTTTGAGACCGGCAAGGCTGTCACCGACAATTCCGCCACCGAAATCTACACCGCTGGTACTTCTGAGGATGGTACCCTGACCATTACGGTTACTGTGTCCCAGGATGGCTATGCCGACTGGACCCAGAACTACGAGGTTACTATTAACGCCTAATCGTTTGGCCTTACAGTAACACAAGCAAAAGGACCCCGGGCAAAATGCCCGGGGTCCTTTTATACCTATTTTATATCACTACGATACCATAGTCGTAAAATATACATTCGCTGCTGTTCCCACAGTTCAGGGAAAAACTAGCGGTGAGACTGCCGCCGGACCAGGTCCCTTCATAGGTGTCCTCGGTGCAGCTTTGGCCGCCGGTCTCCACAGTGGTCCGCCGCCCGGCACGGGTGAGGGAAGCGCCGTTTATACTGGGTACCACCTCTCCGCCGCTGTACCTGACAAAGATCAGGGCCTTGTCCCCTGTTCCCGTAAGATCCACCGCCTTGGAGGTGAGGTTGCCGCTAGTTGCTCCCCGGGACGTGATCAGAATGGTCCCGGCCATGTATCCACTGGAGTTGAGATAAATCCGGACTGACCGGGAGCTGTTGTTGCTATCCAGCTTGATGGAAAAGGTGTCTCCCTTGATCAGTTCCACTGGAGCCTCCAGAGTAATGGTCTTGCTTCCGCTCTCTCCCGGGACGAAAGTTACCGTCTGGTAGGCCACGGCCTCGCCGTTGTACGTGACCGTCATCTGGGTAGAACACCCGTAGTTATCCGAGGGATAAAAGGAAAAGGTGAACCCGGTGAGTACGCCCCCGCCTGTGGCCGTTTTGGTGCCAGTGGAACAGGGATCGTCCCCCAGGAAACAGGTGTCGCTGGTCTTGGCTGTAGTAATATTCCCCTGGCCGGTCTTGCTCAGTCGGGCGGCCCTGTCCTTAATCTGGATGGCAGAGCTTTTGGATGCCACACGGCTCTCATCCAAAAACCCGTCGTATAACAGCGCCTTTTTATACCCGGTGTACTTGCCCTCATATTCGTTTTGCAGCAGCAGGTTGTAGATGTTGTAACCTGCTGCCTCCAGCCCCGCCAGCGCCCGGTCCGCTGTGTTCTGGGCCTTCTGTGCGTCAGATGCCGCCTTGTCTTCTGCCGCCTTCAGAGCGGCGTCAATCTTCTCATTATCCTGATTGAATTCCTCCCGTAAAAACTTGTCCTCCGGCTGCCACTGGCACAGCCCGTAATTTGCGGTGTATCCGCTTGCCATATTGCATCCCTCCTCAACAATGGGAGCCCTATCACTCAAAGTTGCATGCCCTTTTTGTCCCAGGGCCCCGTTGCACCCCGAGCCGGTTTACTGTCCCATATCCGGGACCAAACTCAGATAAAGCTGGCAGTCGACACCAGGCCTGTGCTCCATTCGAAAAGTGTCCCCATCCAGGGGCGTGTTTATTTTTCGAAGGAAATGCTACCAAAATGCTACCAGAAATATGGCTCAAACCATTGGGGCGCAATGGGTTTAGAAAATAGTCGAAATAAAATGCTACCAGAATGCTACCAAGGGAACTTTTCTCATCAAAACGAGCAGTCTTTTCCACATTTTGTGGAAAAGACTGCTCGTTTTTTTCGATGCAAGGGGCGTTATACGCCCGTATTGCGAGAAAAAGTTCGTATTTTCTGGCGTTTACCCCCTAAAACCCCAAATTTTAGAAGGAGGAATTCCAAATGAGAAACCTCAAGCGGGCTCTCAGCCTGGCTCTCGCAGCCGTCATGGTTCTTGGCATGATGGTCGTTGGCGCCAGCGCCGCGAGCTACGACGACTTCTCCGACAAGGATGAGATCGTCAACAAAGAGGCCGTCTCTGTCCTGGTGGAGCTGGGCGTCATCGCCGGCAAGGACGACGGCACTTACGACCCCACCGGCATCATTACCCGTGCCGAGATGGCCAAGCTGATCTGCACCGTCCTCAACGGCGGTAAGGATCCCAACCTGGGCAACGTGGTTACCTACACCTACGCCGACACCGTGGGCCACTGGGCTGCTCCCTACATTGAGTACTGCACCCAGCTGGGCATCGTGGCCGGCGACGGCGCCGGCAACTTCAACCCCAACGCCACTGTGACCGGTTCTGAGGCCGCCAAGATGCTGCTGGTCGCCACCGGCTACAACGCCAAGATCGAGGGCTATGTGGGCGCCAACTGGGAGGTCACCACCAACGTCCGTGCCAACATGATCGGCCTGTACGACGGTCTGACCCTGAACCCCTCCGAGGGCCTGACCCGTGACGCCGCTGCTCAGATGGTCTACAACGATCTGGACGCTCTGGTCGTCACCTACAAGTACACCCTGGGCACCGATGGCAGCACCATCACCACCTATCCCGAGCTGGTTGAGACCAACTCCGCCGGTGCTCGCGTCACCGTCCTGGAGGACAAGTTCGGCGCCGTGAAGGTGGAGGCCGTTGTGACCTCCAACGACGTGGCCACCCTGAACAACAACTACCGCTCCGCCGAGGACGCCGGTGAGACCTACCTGGCTGTGACCAAGGACTCTCCCTCCGGTACCAGCGGCATCTACACCGTGGACACTGACAAGGCTCTGCTGGGCCAGACCGTCAATGCCTACATCAAGTACAAGGACGACCGTCAGATCGTCACCGACGCTGTTGTCATCGGCAGCCCCATCGCCACCGCTGACAACAAGATCGTCACCTCCAACGACGGCACTGATCTGAATGATCTGCTGGACGACAACAAGCTGACCGTCAATGGCTCCACCGAGTACTACTGCAACTTCGGCGGCACCGTGGCCAAGGACGGCACCGTCAGCGCCATGACCCGCGCTGAGTTTAACGCTCTGTGCGGCATCACCGGCGTGGGCATCACCCTCATCGACAACGACAACGATAAGGTCGTTGAGTACGCCCTGGCCGAGCAGTACCGCTATGGCACCGTGAGCAAGTACACCGACGACGGCTTCCGCATCGGCGGCTCCGTGTACGACGAGGACTACGAGCCCGAGGAGGTCATCGGCTACGAGGACGTGGCCCGCGACGACTTCGTGCTCTACGTCGAGTTCGGCGGCAACATCTATGTCCAGAAGCCCGAGACCCAGGAGGCTGTCCTGGATGCCTACTCCACTTCCAAGAAGAATGTGAAGCTGGACGGCGAGACCATCTCCTGGTCCGGTATTGACGGCGCCATGAGCTCCGAGCTGATGAGTCTGGACACCCACCTGAAGTCCGGCACCGCTCTGGACAACTCCGCTGTGTGGTACAAGGATATCTTCGGCTATGTGTTCGCCGTGGGCAATGCCGACGAGGACAACCTGAGCTACGCCGTGCTCCTGGGCTACGAGAACCAGACTGCTGGCAAGGACGGCAGCCTCGGCTCCACCGCTCAGGCCAAGCTGCTGCTGGCCGACGGCACTGTGGACACCTTCAAGGTCGCCACCATCAACGGCGACAAGGTCACCAACTGCACCGATGAGGACGGCAATCCCAGCAAGTCCGAGGTCCAGAAGGGCGAAGTCGGCTTTACCTCCGGAAGCCTGAACAGCATTTACAGCTACACAAAGACCGAGTCCGGCTCCATGAAGCTGACCCTGAAGCAGGAAGATGTGAGCGGCGACGCTAAGAAGGTCGCTTTCGAGAAGGGCAAGTCCACCATCGATGTGGGTACCAAGAACTTCACCGTCACCTCTAACACCGTGTTCCTGTACATGAAGCCCAATGGCTCCGTGGCCCGCTTTGAGGGTAAGAGCGCTCCCTCCATCGACCTGGCTTCCACCACCGTGGCGATCCAGGCCAACAACCGCGGCGAGGCCCTGGTGGTCTTCCTGGACAACCAGACTCCTTCCAACGATTTCACCGACAACTTCGTCTACATCTACAACCGTAAGCTGACCGAGACCTCCGACGGCTATGAGGCCTCCGCCATCATCGACGGTGAGATCAAGACCATCACCATCACCGACGCTAAGAACGGCGACGGCACCAGTTCTTCCTACATTAAGGAGGGCTATTACAAGCAGGACGGCAAGACCGTGTACGGTCACTACATTGCCTACCCCGATCCCACTGTGAGCACCACCGACGGTCTCTACACCTATGCCAAGAACGACGACGGCACCTATGTGCTTCGTCACATGGACACCGACAACGATGGTGCCAAGTACTTCGTTGAGGGCGTGGCCACTGCTGTCAGCTACAGCAACAACTACATCCGCATGAACGACAGCAAGAGCTACACCATCACCGACAAGACCCTGGGCTTCTACGCCCGCACCGGCAAGACCGCTCAGGCCGACGTCACCGTGTCCAAGAACGACGACGTGGTCCTGGTGATCAACGAGGATGACGAGATCATCTACTCCTTCGTCACCTACTATGCCTACGACAAGAGCGAGACCCCCGACGCTCCTGTCTACGACACCGACACCAAGTTTGAGACTCCCACCATCGACACCCTGACCGGCACCATCACTGTGAGCTACACCGGCGAGCAGCCCAACCGTGCCGCCATCGAGGACCAGGTCATCGCCGCCGTGAAGTCTGACTTCACCGACGCTACCACTGTTGCTGTCAGCGACCTGGATCTGGTGAATGCTACGGTTACCGTTAAGGTCACCCGTTCCAACGGCAGCACTTCCGAGGCTGAGTACAAGCTGAAGTTCTACAACAAGACCGCCAACACCGCTGTGACCGGCGATCTGGGTACCACCGAGACCAGCGGTGACTATAAGTTCACCTCTGCGGTCACCGTTGTGGGCAACACTGTGAAGATGACTGCTAGCATTCCCGATGGTAAGAATGTCCGTGACGTCTACATGAACGACGTGGCCCGTTTCCTGGGTTCCCTGTACAACAATGGTAAGGCTACCGAGATCAAGTTCGAAGGTAAGACCTACACTTGGGATACCGAAGGCACCCTGAAGGGCAGCAACTGGAAGGACAGCGAGGATACCACTCTCGTCTATGCTATTTTCGGTTCTGCTAAGGATGTGCCCAGCACCGCCAAGAACCCCACCTCCATCGCTCTGACTGTGGATGGTGTGGATATGACCATCAACCTGGCCGACTAATTCCTGCCTGGTAAAGGTCATTCTCTGGTAGAAAACACCCCCGGACCAACTGGTCCGGGGGTGTTTTCATACCATATTCAGAGCAGTACCGCGCCGTAATCCAGGATGAGGGCACTGTTGTCGCCGGTATCCAGGGTGAGGCCCAGCCGGAACTGGGTGTTTCCTGCCTCCAGACCGCCGGAAAGTCGGAATTGGGTCTCCGTGCAGGCCGTACCCTGGACGTCCATGGTCTCCCTGGCGTCCACCTTCTCCAGTGCTTGGCCTCCCACTGAAACGGTTACCTGCCCCGCCGTGTGCCGCACCCAGGCGATGATCTCCTCACAGGCGGGCAGGGACCGGCTCACCGTGGTCAGGCTCCCGGTGGACCCGGACACCGGCGTGATGGTGAGCACGCCGCCCAGGCCGCTGCCGCCGCTGGACAGATAGTACTGCCAGCCGGAGCCGCTGCTGCGCACACTGACAGTCAGCACGTCGCCCGGCCCCAAAAGCACGTTGGGGGACAGGCTGACCGTCACCGTCAGCGTGTCATAGGCGGCCGCCTGACTGGTGCTCTTGGTGCCCGCGGCCGCCTCTTTCCCATTCACGGTCACCGTCCACTGGATGGAGGCGCTCCGCTGCTCATTCTGATTGTTGCGGATGCGAAACGTGAAAGACGTCAGCCGTCCGGCGCCGGTCATGGTCTGGCTGGAGGTGGTGGAGCTGCTCTGGTTGGTGGTGGAGCCGTAGCCCAGGTCGATGGAGCTCTGGCCCGTCCGGCACAGGGTGGGACCCTTCTCACCCAACAGCAGGCCGCCGCTGGTGGCGCTCACTCCATCCCCGTTCAAAAACCCATCGTATATCAGCGCCTTTTTATACCCGGTGTATTTGCCCTCATACTCGTTTTGCAGCAGGAGATTGTAAATGTTGTAGTCCGCCGCCTCAAGACCGCTGAGGGCCCGGTCGGCGGTCTGCTGGGCGCTCTGGGCCGCTGCCGCCGCTTTGTCCTCTGCCGCCTTCAGTGCGGCGTCGATTTTTGCGTTGTCCTGATTGAACTCCTCCCGCAGGAATTTGTCTTCCCCCTGCCACTGGCACAGTCCATAGTTTTCGGTGTATCCGCTTGCCATCAAGCATCCCTCCTCACCCTTGGGCGCTCCGAGGCCCCATGTTGCACGCCCTACCCATCACCTGGGCCCTCCCCTGCCCTTCTCCCCCGCCCAGCCCTATAACCTGGACGCAACCAATACAAAACAGCAAAAAAGGGGCCGCTGCCAATGGCAGCGGCCCCTCGTGATCATCTGAACTTACTTCTTGAGGTTGAAGAAGGCGTCCTTGCCCAGGTACTGGGCCACCTCGTCCAGCTCCTCCTCGATGCGCAGCAGCTGGTTGTACTTGGCCACGCGGTCGGTGCGGCTGGGAGCGCCGGTCTTGATCTGGCCGGCGTTGGTGCCCACCACGATGTCGGCGATGGTGGTGTCCTCGGTCTCACCGGAGCGGTGGGACACGATGGCGGTGTAGCCGGCGCGGTTGGCCATCTGGATGGCGTCCAGGGTCTCGGTCAGGGTGCCAATCTGGTTGACCTTGATGAGGATGGCGTTGGCGATCTTGTTCTCCAGGCCCATCTTCAGGCGCTCGGTGTTGGTGACGAACAGGTCGTCGCCTACCAGCTGCACGCGGTCGCCCAGAGCCTTGGTCAGCATCTGCCAGCCCTCGATGTCGTCCTCGCCCATGCAGTCCTCCATGGAGATGATGGGATATTTTTCAGCGTAATCGGTCCACATGTCCACCATTTCCACAGGGGTCATGGTCTTGCCGGCTTTGGGCAGCTTATAGGTGCCGGTTTCCGTGTCGTACCAGTCGGAGACTGCGGCATCAATGGCAATCATAAAATCTTTGCCCGGCTCATAACCGGCAGCGGTGATGCCTGCAACCAGGGCTTTTAAGGCGTCCTCATCGGACTCCAGATTGGGCGCATAACCGCCCTCGTCGCCTACGCCGGTGGAGGGGACGACTTTCTTCAAGGCGTGGAATACTTCGGCACACATGCGCAGCGCTTCACGGAAGGAGGGGGCGCCGACGGGCATGATCATGAAT
>OGHJ01002183.1_pt1 | contig 17593 bp, 18 predicted proteins | sample 1571351 | NCBI WGS metagenome assembly OGHJ01 (sample SAMEA2582037, study PRJEB24529) | metagenome | biome: Human gut stool | place: China | collected 2011 | reverse complement strand
CCGAGGTTCAGCCAGTAAATTTTCAGATTCGGTAAGGTGAGAAGCCCCATTACACGGTACGCCCGGTAGGCATGATCGTAGAAGATCTCTGCCGCATCCCCGAGGACGAGTGGGCCAAATACGCTTTCTCTCGCGAGCCGCTGAATGGTAAGTTCAATGATGAACAGCGCCTTGACCTGACCCGTCAGGCCATTGCCTGCGGGCGTGAGTACGCTGAGAAGCTGGCGAAGCAGTACGGTATGCGTGACCCTGAAAAGCTGGCCAAGCAGCTGGGCTTGAATGTGGATTATCCTGATATGCCGCAGAATGCGGAGCGTGTCCTGTTCGCGGAGTTCCGTGAGCCGAACAACATCCACATCTATATGGACGGCGTCCGCAAAGGCCGCGCTTTGTTAAGCGAGCCGGGTGTCTCCCATGCGCTGACCGGCCAGCTGGATATTGCCAAGCTGCTGCTGGGGCATGAGCTTTTCCACTTTGTGGAGGAGAAGTATAAGAAGGAGATCTGGACCCGCACCTACAAGATCGAGCTGTGGGCACCCAAGCCGCTGCATAACCGTTCCGGCGTGTCGGTGCTGGGCGAGATCGCGGCCATGTCCTTTGCCAAGACCCTGACAGGTATTCCCTACTCCCCCTACGTAATGGACGCTTTTTTGGTGTACGGCTACTCGCCCGAAGCCGCCAGCGGCCTGTATGAGGAAATGATGGAAAAAACCGGCCGCACGCCCCGCCTGCCGGAGGCTGTTGATACGGACGCAGCCCCCGAGGCTTTACCGGAATAATGCTTACAGAAAGGTGCGGATTTGCCCCATGAACATTTTCTGGGATGCTGAAAAGTACAAAAAAGATTTTTCGTTCGTGCCGCAGTACGGCGAAGCCGTGATAGATCTGCTGGATGCCGCCCCCGGATCCCGCGTGGTAGACCTGGGCTGCGGCAACGGTGCACTGACAGAGCAGCTGGCTGCCTGCGGCTATGATGTAACCGGCGTGGATGCCTCGGCAGAGATGCTGGAGCTGGCTCGCGAGGGTCACCCGGAGCTGAAGTTCCTGCCCGGCAACGCGCTGGACTTTACGCTGGACGAGCCGGTGGACGCGGTGTTTTCCAATGCCGTGCTGCACTGGATCGATGCCGACAAGCAGCAGGCCATGCTGGACCACATTGCCAGCCAGATCAAATCTGGCGGCCTGCTGGTCTGCGAGTTTGGCGGCAAGGGCTGCGCCGAGACGGTGCATGCTGCACTGGAAAAGCGGTTTGCCGCCCATGGGCTGCATTATCTCCGCACCTTCTACTTCCCTACCGTAGGCGAGTACGCGCCGCTGCTGGAGAAGGCCGGTTTCCGTGTGGAGTTTGCCACGCTGTTTGACCGCCCCACCAAGCAAAACGGCCCGGACGGACTGGCCGATTGGATCCGTATGTTTGATACGGCTCCCTTTTCCGGGGTCGATCCCGCGCTGGCGGCACAGATCATCGACGAGACCGTAGAGGATCTGCGCCCCGTGCTGCTGCACGACGGCGTGTGGTACGTAGACTACGTGCGCATCCGCTTTAAGGTGCGCAAGCTGTAATTTCCTGTAATATACAAAAATCCACTGGGCTGCAACGCTCAGCGGATTTTTTATTGTGTATTGGAGTTATTTAACGAGGTATTCATCCAGCACGCCGTCCACATAAGCTTTCTGCTCATCGGTCAGGGGGCTGAAGGGACGGCGGGCCTCGCCGACGGGGTAACCCTGACGGGCCAGCTCGTACTTGATGGCAGGGATCAGGCCCACACGGCACATAGCCTCCATGCAGTTGTTGGCTTTGTGCTGCAGGGCGAGGGCTTCCTCCCGTTTGCCTGCGTCGAACAGGTCGAAGATCTTCTTGTAGTGGGGCAGCATCATGTTGAAGGTGCTGCCGATGGAACCGCTGCTGCCCAGGGCCTGGCCAGCAACCATCGTTTCATCGTAACCGTCAAAGGCGATGAGGTCTGGGTTCAGGTTGAGGATGCGCTCCATCTGGAACAGGTTGTAGTTGGTCTGCTTGACGCCCAGGATAGCACCGCTCTTGAACAGCTGGATGTAATCCGGGTTGGCAACGTCAAATTCGCGGTGGGTATTGCCGGGGAAGTTGTAGATCAGCACCGGGCTTCCGGAAGCTTCAGCAATGTCGTAGTAGTAGCGGCAGACCTCTTTGGGAGAGAAGCCGTAGTAGAACGGGGCGGTGGCGGCAACCACATCGTAGCCCATGCCCATAGCGGCCTTGGCGTAGCGGACGGCCTCGGCGGTGCCGATGGCGCCCACGTGGGCGATCAGATTAGTTTTACCGGCGTAGGCTGCGGCAGCTTCAAACACCTGCACGCGCTCGGCTTCGGTCAGCATAAAGCACTCGCCGCTGCTGCCGCCCACAAAGAAGCCTGCAGCGCCCTCGTTGATGTTGCGCTGCATCAGCTTTTGCAGCGCGGCAGCGTCCACATTGCCCGCCTGGTCATACGCAGTAATGCTGGCTACGTAGATACCGGCCAGTTCCTGTTTGGTTTTCATATTGACTCCTCCTGCACTTGGTTGCAATTAAACAAACCATTCTTAATTGTATGATAGCACAGGACTGCGGCACATACAATTGACTTTTGCGCCAAAAAAGAAGGGGGACTTTTCAGCGATTCGACAGGATTTACACAGGCAGCTCGGACCAGCAGGTCAGATGGTGCATGGCTCGCACAATGTTGCACTGCTCCAGCAGGGTGCCTGCACCATCGCACATGGTGGGGTACCACATGGGATGGCTGAGCTTGCCGTCTGTACCAACAAGGGCGGTCCAGCCGGCTGCATACTGGAAATGCAGGTGGCTCAGCAAGCCGCCATGGGCACGGGCGGGGCGCTGAGGCATCGGCGGCATGGACAGCAGGCAGCGGAACTGCGGGTGTTGCAGGGCACCGGCGGTCTCAAACTTGGCACAGACTTTTCCCTCCAGCCCTTTTTCCAGTGCGCCGGTAAAGTGGTAAACGGCGCTGTCCAGCGGCTGACCGGCAGCATCCAGCCAAGTGATGCGCAGGTCCTGGGCGTTGGCAGCTTCGATCTGCCAGCCACCCAGTACGGGGCCTGCCAGTGCCGTGCCGCACGCCCGCTGCCAGAATGTTTTTACGCCCTCCTGAAACATCGGCAGGGCTTTGGCGGCTTCTTCGGCCTGCGTCCAACATGCCTGCATGGCGGGGGCGGTGCTGACCAGATAGCTCTCAAAATTCTGCCAGCGGCCCAGCCAGTCGTTCGGGTGAAATTCCATGGGGGTCACACTCCTTCCGTATCGTCCCAGCGTATGACGCGGTCACACCAGTTGGCGGCCAGCTCCTCATCGTGGGTGATGACAAGCAGGGTCTTGCCCTGCGCCTTCCATTCCTGCAAAAGCTGCCCGACCTGCTGCATACTGCCCAGGTCAAGGCCGCTCGTCGGCTCGTCCAGTAAGATCAGCGGCTTGTCGGACAGCATGGCCGCCGCTACGACGACCCGCTGCTTCTGCCCGCCGGAAAGGCTCATCGGGTGGCGCTCCGCCAGACCGTCCAGCCCCAGCGCCTGCAAAACGGCGTCGCACCGCTCCGGGTGGGCTGCGCCGAGCAGCACCTCCTCCCGCACGCTGTCGCTGAACAGCTGATAGTTCACATCCTGCATGACAAGGAAGCTGCTCCTGAGCCGCTCCCTTGCGTTGGCGGGTCTGCCGTTCCGGCAGATTTTGCCGCTGACCGGCTCCAGCAGGCCGCAGAGCGTGCGGGCCATCGTCGATTTGCCGATGCCGTTGCGCCCCATCAGGCCGACGATCTCACCGGCGGCAAAGCTCATATCGGGCAGGATGCGCAGCGGGTGCTTTTTATCGCAGCCCAGCGTGACGCCCTCCAGCGTGAGCACCGGCGTGCCGGGGCATCGGGCGCTCTGCTTTGCGCGGATTCCGGCGCGGCAGTCGTCCAGCGTGCGGGCGCGCAGACCGTACCCGGTCAATGTGTCCGCAGGCAGCGCGGCAAACTCCGCAGCGGACCACTGCGCGGCTAGGCGGCCCGCTGCAAAGAAGAAATACCTGTCCGCCAGATCGGTGATCCAGGCAAGGCGGTGCTCCGCCAGCACAACGGTCACGCCCTGCCGCTTCATCACGGCGATCATATCGTGCAGCTGCGCGATGGCGGCGGCGTCCAGGTTGCTCGTCGGCTCGTCCAGCACCAACAGCCGCGGGCCGAGCATACAGGCCGCCGCGAACGCGACGCGCTGCTTTTCCCCGCCCGACAGCTTGAAAACGCTGCGGTCCATCAGCGGGCCGAGCTGGAACTGTTCGACGACCTCGTCCACGCGGCGGCGGATGGCCTGCGGCTCCATGCCGGCGTTCTCACAGGGGAAGGCCAGCTCCGCCGTCGTGTCCACGTTGAAATACTGGGTCTTGGGGTTCTGGAACACGCTGCCGACCTGCGGCACATAGGCTTCGATGGCGGCCTCGCCTGCGGCCAGCCCCGCCGCCGTGCAGCGGCCTGTCAGGGTGCCGGGATAAAATTCCGGGGAAAGGCCGTTCAGCAGATGGGTGAACGTCGTCTTGCCGCAGCCGCTCCGGCCACAGAGGACGACGCATTCCCCGGGCTGCACCGTCAGCGTGACGTCCTGCAGGGCGGGGGAGGGGGCACTTTGATAGGTAAAGCTTGCGTTTTCGGCTTCGATCACAGCAGCGTCACCACCTTCCAGAGCAGGGGCAGCGTGCAGAGCGCGGGATAGAGGAAATCCCACGCGGTCAGCCGCAGCTCGGTCATGCAGGTATGCTGCCCCGGCAGGCCGATGCCCTTGGTCAGCGCGGCGGCGGAAAGATCCTGCGCCACATTGTTGCTGTTCATCAAAAGCGGCATCAGGATGTATTCCAGCGACTGCACGGGATGGCGCAGCAGCGCGCCGCGGCCCGCGGCAATGCCCCGCAGGGCCATGGCCGCGCGGATGTGGCGGTAATCCTCGCCCACGGTGGGAAAGAACCGCACGACGACGGCACAGGGGATGATGATGCTCTCCGGCAGGTGCATCCGGCGCAGCGCGGCGGTCAGCTCCCCGACTGTCGTCGTTGAAAACGCATAGGCGCCGGTGATGATGCAGGGCAGCATCATCCGCACGCCGACCGAGACGAGGGAGAGCAGGTTCAACAGCACGCTCTCCCCGGCGCGGGGCACGACAAAGAGGTCCACGGCCAGCAGACCAAAGTACAGCACCGACAGCCGTACCCCCGCGCGGGCCTTGCCCGACAGGAAGAACAGCAGCAGGCACAGCGCCGTGGCAGCGGCCTCCGCCCCGGTGCCGACGTGAAAGAGAAGCATCAGGTTGGCAAGCAGCAGCAGATAGAGCTTGGCGCGCGGGTCCATGCGGAAGGTCATGCAACGATCCCCGCCTTTTCAAAGTGCTTCTTCAGCATCTTCTGGCCGAAGAAGCCGCCCACAAGGGCGCAAATCAAAATTGCCAGTATGCTGACCACAAAGCTGCCGCTGTTGATGGGTGCAAACAGCGTGTCGATGTAGGCGGCGTCCTTGCCGCGGGCCGTCAGGTTGGCTATGTAGGCGGATTTCATGAACCACAGCGGCAAAATCGGGCCGGTCAGGCCATAGGAAAACACGACGTAGCTGGCCAGCAGCAGCTTTTTGCTGCGGTATTTGCCCGCAGCGGCCACCAGGTCTGCCGCGACGCCGCAGATGATGTTGGCCGCGAACGACAGCACAAAATGGCCGGAGACGAAGAAGAACAGGCCCATCACAAGGCCCATGATCGTGATGCCGCCGAATTTTTGCAGCTTGGCGGCCAGCAGCATATAGACGCTGCCGGAGATCAGCGCGGCCACGGCGGGCAGCAGAATGTTGCCCACGCCCGGCAGCAGTGCACAGGCGAAGGTCGCCACGGTGACAAGCACAAAGTACAGCGCGGTAAAGACGCCTACAGAGATTAGGTCGGGCACGGTCAGCTTGTTGGACTTCTGGTTCATGGGGATTCCTCCTGACTTGTGTTAGTTTATTCTAACTCATACAGCATAAAAAGCACCATGCCTGTACATGGTGTTCACAGTGGAGATTAGTTTAGCATAACCGACGTGCCTTTGTCAACTGCCGGTATTTGCAAGCGGCGCGGAGGGTGTGCTATAATAAAATGGAAATTTACTGCGAGGGGAGAACAGCTATGCTGCATCTGTACTGGGGCGACGGCAAGGGCAAGACTACCGCCGCCATGGGGCTGGCGCTGCGGGCGCTGGGCCATGGCCGCAGGGTGGTCATCCTGCAATTTTTAAAAGACGGCTCCAGCGGCGAAATTGAAATGCTGCGCCGCTGCGGGGCAGCCGTCTACGCCTGCCCCAACGCGAAATTCACCTGGCTTATGACCGACGCAGAGCGCGCCGAGGCACGCCGGACGAACACCCGGACGTTACAGACGATTTTACAGGGCAGCTTTGACCTGCTGGTGCTGGACGAAGCCTGTGCCGCCTGCAAAAATGACCTTGTGGAGGAAGCTCTGCTGCGGGAGGCCGCCGCCCGCGCCGAACAGGGGGCAGAGGTCGTGCTGACCGGGCGTGAGCCCGCCGCCTGGATGCAGGACGCCGCCGACTACTCCACCGAGCTGCGCGCCGTCAAGCACCCCTACACCCGGGGCATCGCCGCGCGCGCGGGCGTTGAATACTGATACATACAAAGGGCCCCGCCGCTCCCTCACCATGAGAGCGGCGGGGCTTTCCCGTCCAAAAGAGAATTATAGAAGCAAACAGAAGATGACGTTTTTAAGCGGTCTGCTTTTTGTCATTCCGCCAGTACAACTGCCACGTCGTTGACGTTTGTGCCGGTGGGGCCGGTCATGATCAGACCGCCAACGGCCTGTAAGGCGTGGTAGGCGTCGTTGTCGGCCAGCGCACGGGGCACGTCCAGGCCCGCCGCCGTGAGGGCGGCTAAGGCTTCGCCGTCCGCGTAGCCGCCCGCGGCATCGGTGGGACCGTCGGTGCCGTCGCTGCCCACCGAGAAAACACAGCATCCGCGCAGCCCGGCCAGCGCCGGGGCTGCGGCTAAGGCAAGCTCCTGATTGCGCCCGCCAAGCCCATGGCCGGTCAGATGCACAACGGTCTCGCCGCCCGCGATAAAGGCCCGCTTGCGGCCCTGCCCTGCGTGGGTGCGGGCGATGCTTCCCAGAAGGCTGCCGGCCTCCCGGGCCTCACAGCAAAGGCAGTCTGTCAGCAAAACCGGTTCGTACCCTTCGGTGCGGCAGGCGTCCGCAGCGGCACGGCACAGCTCCCGCACGCTGCCGGTGATTTTTGTGGTCACGTTTGGCAGCGTTTTGGGCGTTTCCTGCCGCAGCAGGGCCGCAGCAGCAGGGGAGAGCGCCAGCCGGTATTTTTCCGCAATGGCAGCAGCCTGCGCGCAGGTCGAGCTGTCCGGGCAGGCCGGGCCGCTGGCGATCATATCGAGCGGGTCGCCGAGAATGTCGCTGAGCACCACGCTGTACACCGCGGCGGGCGCACAGGCCAGCGCGAACCGCCCGCCCTTGACGGCAGACAGCCGCTTGCGGATCGTGTTGATCTCAACAATATCGGCACCGCAGGCCAAAAGCGCCTGTGTGATGGCCTGCAGCTCCTCAGCGGGCAGCAGCGATTTTTCAAACAGCGCGCTGCCGCCGCCGGAGAGCAGAAACAGCACGGTGTCGTCCGCCCGCAGACCGCTGACAAGCGCCAGCGCCTGTTGGGTGGCCGCAAAGCTGTTGTCGTCCGGCACCGGATGCCCTGCCTCGCAGCAGGTCACGCCGGGCAGCGGCCCCCTGACATGGCCGTATTTGGTAATGACGATCCCGCCGTCCACACGGCCCAGCACGGCCAGCGCCGCGTGGGCCATCTGCCACGCGGCCTTGCCCGCCGCCACGAGAAACACACGCCCCTGCGGGTGAAAATGCTCCAAAGCGCGGCGCACCGCCTCATCCGGCAAAACGGACCGGATGGCCGCTGTCCAAATCGATTCTGCGCGTTGGCGCAAGAGCTGCTCCATTGTGTTGCTCCTTTCCTTTCGAAAAAGCAGGGGACAGCCGCCCGGCCCACTGCTTTTTGCCGGCAGACATAACAAAATCGGGGCGGAACCTTGCGTCCGCCCCGGTGGTATCAGATGATTGGAGTCATAGCCTCATAACCCTTTGCCTTATTTTTCGGTCTGTTTCCGTTTGGTCATAGGAATCATCCCTGTTTTATTTTGTTTCGGGTCTGATGCAGAGGTGTTGCCCTCTTAACTCTGGTACATGGGAGTTTCTCCTTGATGATCAGGTGAAGTTCAGATAGGATCTGTTGGGTGGAGTGGTGGTAGTCATCGCTGCCAGCCTTCTTTCAGCCTAATCTATATTCACGCGGGGGTCTGTTTTGACGGGCCCGTGTGTCTGCTAACAATTTTGTAAGATACCGTACATCACATTTTTATTGATCTTTTACAGAGAATGCTCTGCGGCTTTTGGATGCGGTCTTATTCTGTCAGCAGGCCCACGCCCGCCGGTGATGAATAGGATCCTTGAAGTTTGCCATTGGACTTGAGCCTCCTTCCTTGCGAAATCCTGCCGATCAGCCTTTCTGTTTCTCTGTTGAGAAATCCGCTCCCTGGGAACTTTTGGCTTTTTAGCTTCGGCTGTTTTCTTTCTGTAACTATACTATAGAACAGCCCCGGCCTTTCGTCTATTCGCAGACTTCACAACCTTGCAAGGCTGGATTTGTGCATTGTTTCCGAATGGGAATACACATGGTATAAATTTAACAGACTGTCGAAAAAGGTGTGCTCACCCCTTGGCCCCCTCTGCGAGGGGGCTCCGCCCGCAGGCGGTGGGGGAGAGAACTGTACGGCTGTCCGAAATATTTCGGGCTATGGCAAGGTTCTCTCCCTCCGCCCCTTCGGGGCACCTCCCTCGCAGAGGGAGGTTTTTCGACACGCAGCACAAAGCCCCTGCCACAGTGCTGCGGCAGGGGCTTTGTGTAATATGAGGAATGCTGTGTAACGCAGCAAGGGAATGGCTTATTCGTTGTCGTCCTTGTCGGCTGGTTTGCTCCACTCTTTAAAGGACGGAACTTTTGGGTAAGCTTTCAGTTGCTTTTTCATTTTGCGGATGGCAATGCTGTAGGGGTTCAGGGCGCCGGACAGGTACAGCCCCGCGGCAAAGATGAAGAATACGCTGGCAATCAGCATAAACGCACGCTGCCCCATATTGGCGGCCAGCAAAAATGTGACCATTGCGCCGATCACCATCATTTCTGCGGTGGCATTGCCCTTGCGGCGCTGCTCCTTCGGGGTCAGGCGCACATCCTCCAAGGCCAGAAGCCAGTTCATCTGCTCGTCTGTGATGTTCAGCTCGGTTTTATAACGGTACAGATTGCGGCGGGTCTCGGCATCAGCGTTCTTGTAGGTCTCACTCTTGTGGTAATCCTGTGCCGTGGGGGTCTGTTTCTTTGCCATTTGCTTATCCTTTCCGTTTTGCGGGGGCCGGCAGCTGCAAAATCACCAGCGCGGCGATCTCGCACACAATGCCGGCTACGCCGAATGTATCCATCTTCTGCCCGAACAATACCAGCCCGAACAGCGCGGCGGCCACAGGCTCAAAGGTGGCGGCAATGGACGCACGGCTGGCGGGGATGGCTTTCAGCGCGGCGGTGTACAGCCACTGCGCCGCCAGAGAGCACACCAGCCCCAACCCGAGGTTGGCGGCCAGCGCACCGGGCGTTGTCAGGATATAGGCAACGCCCGGCAGCTCACCTGCGGCGGCGGTAAACACAAGGCTTGCCGCTGCACTGAAAAGGAACATGTAAAACAGATTTGTCATCGGACTGTACTTTTTCAGCTTGGTAGCCAGCAGGATATTCTGCAGCGTGTAGCACAGCGCGGCACCAAGGCCGTAGGCCACGCCGCCCGCATCCAGCGTTACGCCGCCTGCCACGCCGCTGACTAACGCACAGCCCAGCAGGCTGAGCACAAGGCACAGCCCCTTGCCGGGGGTGAACTTTTCATGCAGGAACACGACGCTGAACAGCATGACAAGGGACGGCATAAGGTAGATGAGCACGGCAGCCGTGCCCATACCCACAAGCTGGATGGAGTAGGTGTAGAACAGGCCGAACATAAACAGCCCCAGTGCGCCTGCCAGGGCAAACCATACAAGATCCCGCAGGTCGATTTTCAGCGCGGCGGGAGTTTTGGCTGCAAGCCAGATGCCTGTCAGAATGGCCATCGAGGCCATACGCACGAGGGTCATTTGGGTGCCGTTGACGCCGTAGGCCGCCAGGATATTGATAAAGATGCCGTTTGCGCCCCAGCAGGCTGCTGCCATCAGCACCATCAGCACTGCTGCTGTTTCATTTTGTTTCACAGTCCGTACTCCATTGTAATCGGATATTTTGCTTTTGTCAAAAAGTTTCCTTACCCAAGGTCCTCGCCGTTAGAGGCGGTAACCTTCTTGTACCAGTAGTAGCTGTCCTTCAGGCTGCGCTTGCCGGTGCCGTTGAACTGGTTGTCATAGTCGACATAGATGAATCCATAGCGCTTCTCGATCTCGCTGGAGGAGCAGGAGATGATGTCGATGGGGCCCCACGGATAGTAACCGCGCACATCAACGCCGTCCTTGACCGACTCGACAACCTGCTCAACATGCTTGCGCAGATAATCAATGCGGTATGGGTCGTGAATGGAGCCATCGGCCTCGACCTTATCGTAGGCACCAAAGCCGTTCTCGGTGATGTAGAGGGGCTTCTGGTAGCGGTCCCAGTACTCGTTCAGCGCAATGCGCAGGCCGAGGGGGTCAATGCTCCAGCCCCAGTCGCTGGCCGGAATATCGGGGTTCGGCACCTGACCCAACTCGGTGTGCAGGTACGGCTCCTCGCCGGACAGGCGGCTGTAGTAGTAGCTCAGCGATACAAAATCGACCGTGCCCTCTTTCAGAGCCTCCTCGTCGCCGGGGTAGAAGTTGATATGAATGTTGTGCTCATCGTAATAGCGCAGGGCGTAACCGGGATAGTAGCCGCGAACCATGATGTCACCGTACAGATATTCCATCTGGTTGTGGCGCATATTCCAGTACACATCCTCGGGGCGATGGCTGATGGGATAGGTCAGGTTGGAGCAGAACATCATGCCGATCTCGTTGGCAGGGTCGATCTCATGGGCAATCTTGGTGGCCTTGGCGCAGGCGACCATCTCATTGTGGACGCCCTGATACTTGGCCTCCAGCAGGTTGTCGACCTTGTCGCTGGCAATACCCAGATGGTTGAAGCTCTCGTGGACGATGAGGTTGATCTGGTTGACAAGAATCCACTTGTGGACCTTGCCCTTGTAGCGCTTGAACAGCACCTCGCAATACTTCACAAAGAAGTCAACGAGCTCACGGCTGGCCCAGCCGTTGTATTTCAAGGCCAGATTCAGCGGCATCTCATAGTGGCTGACCGTGATCAGCGGCTCCATGCCGTTGGCAATGATCGTGTCGATGAGGTCATCGTAGAACTTCAGGCCCTCCTCGTTGGGCGTGGCATCATCACCGTTGGGGAAGATGCGGGCCCAGTTGATGGAGGTACGCAGGCTGTTCATGCCGGTGCCTGCCAGCAGCTTGATGTCCTCCTTGTAGGTGTGGTAGAAGTCGATGCCGCGGCGTTTGGGGTAGAACTTGTCGTCCTCCTCCATGGCGCGCTTGATGTATGCGGTGTCGATCTCCATGTTGTAGCGCTCTTCCGGCGGGATGTCATACTGGCTGCGGTTGATGTCTGCCAGGCACCAGCCCTTGCCGCCCTCTTTCCATGCACCCTCCATCTGGTTGGCGGCCAGTGCACCGCCCCAGAGGAAGTCCTTCGGCATACCGTTGTATTTGCTCATCTTTTCCATTTTAGATTCTCCTTGTCAAAAATCAGCCCTACACCTTGGCCTCAAGGTCGGCAAGACGCTTTTCATAGTTTTTGGCGATCTTCAGCATACTCTTGGTCATGTTGATCTCAACCTGGATCGTCATAAGGGTATCCTGTGCGTGGGCAAACAGGACATAGTAGCCCATCTTCTCATCACCACCGCGAATGTCGCCCTGAATCATCTCGGTCTGAACATTGTGGGCCTCGGCCTGCAGCTTGTCAGCCTCTTTCAGCTCAGCCTTGGCCTCGTCCAGCTCACCCTTGGCAATGTGATCCATAGCCTTGCTGGCGTGCAGGCGAGCGTCACCGGAGCCCATGATGATATCCATGGCCTTGCCCATGACATATTCATCTTTTTCTTCCTGGGTCATACCCGTCATCGGGCTCTTTTCCTCTTCCATAAAAATGCTCCTTTGTATTCGTTATGGTTAAATCGTGTGACTTATAGGATGTTGTGTGACTGCGCCCTGATGAAAATACCGCCCGGTCGAGTAGAGCCGGCCGGACGGTACTATTTCATAATTTCAACTTACAGATCAAGCGGCACCTGTAAGCGTTTTGCGGCTATCAGGCCTTGATGGCGGCAGTCTCTTCCTTGACCTTCTGGTCGTCATAGGCCTTCACGAACGGGAACCAGATGACGGCAGAGAGAACAAAGGTCAGGATGGCGAAGATTACGCCGGTGATGCTGCCCTGCGTAGCGATAAAGGTGCTGATGGGGTACGGGCAGTACCACAGGTCGAACTGGATGCGCGGGATGGGGGCAAACGGGATGACCTTCGTGAAGATGTAGGTCACGATGGGAAGGATGATGCCCTGAAGCCACATAGGCAGCATCAGCAGGGGGTTCCAGGCGATGGCGCCGAAGATGATGGGCTCGTTGATATTGAAGATGCCGGGCACGACGCAGGCACGGCCAAGGGCCTTCAGCTCGCTGGATTTGCAGATGAACATCATCAACAGGCAGAGGGACAGCGTGCAGCCGACACCGCCGATCCACAGATAGGTGCAGAACATGAAGGTCTCGGTAAAGATGCCCAGGTTCTGGTAGGTGGCAATGCCAGCAGCGACCAGCTCCAGGTTGGCGGTGATAACAGCCAGCTTGACAGGCTCATCAACAGGGGTAAGCACCCAAGTGGAGATACCCATGGAGTAGATGAAGCACTTCAGGAAGCAGAAGAACACGAAGCCGACAGGAGAGGTCAAAGCACTCTGCAACGGCATAAAGACGGCCTGCACAGCACCGGCAACATCGACACCGGCGACCTGAACGGTCAGCCAGCCGCCCGCGATCAGAAGCATGATGGGCAGCAGGGAGTCAAACCACTGACGAACGAAGTCGGGAATGACGGAATCCTCTTTGAAGAAAGAGAACTTAGCGAACGCACCAAAGACCAGACCAACGATAATGCCAGTGAAGATGGCAACGAACATACCGTTGGCACCGTACAGGGAGTGGCCCTGGCCCATTTCCTCCGCAGACTGCGGGTCGATGCAGATCATAAAGAGCATCATGCCCGTGAAGCCCGCGAGGATGCGCTGCTTACGGAAGCGCTTTTTCTCGCAGTAGTTAAAGGGGATCAGGAAGGAGGCCATCAGGCCGATCTTGCTCATCGTTCAGCCGAAGGGAGTCCAGAAGCTGGGCAGAGCGGGAATGTAGTCGTTCAGGATGGTGCCGACGCAGAAGATAGAGCCTGCCAGAATGAAGGGCAGCAGCTGCATCATCGAGTCCTTGATGACCACGATCCAAGTCAGGTTCGTGATCTTTTGCAGTTTCGGCGCGAAAGAATTTTCGAGCCATTTAATGAGTTTATCCATTGGTTTCCTCCTCATTTATGCTGCCGATCATCTGCAGCACTATTTAGTGCAGGGCCGCTTCCCTGCTTAGTACCGTAGGGTATCAGGCCTCGCCGAACATGCCAAGGATCTGATCCAGCGCAGCATCGCCGTTCAGGCGTGCGTAGGCAGCCTGCTCAATGACGCCGACCTTGACATCATAACCCTCGCAGATCTCCTCCATATCGGGCAGGGTAGAGGCGAGGTGGGGTCCGATCATCAGGCAATCGATCTCATCGACATAATCCTCAACAGTGGACTCGCTGCGTGCATTGACAGTGATGGACAGGCCGCGGGCTGCGGCAGCCTTGCGGATGTTGGCAGCCATAAAGCCGGAAGATGCGCCGGAACCGCAGACGAGCAGAACATTGTGCTTTTTCATAAGTTGTTTACCTCTTTCGTGTTAAATTCCTCATATTTTTGCGGGTCTTCATACCCAGGACCCTTTCTGTGTTTTCAGCATACTGCAATTTTTTGCATAGTGCAACCCGACTTTTGCACACCGTTGGTGCAATCTGTCAATGTGCAAAATAATTGCACACCAAACTTGTGCACTCTGCTTAAAAAAGCAGCTTTTACAGATTTTTGCAACAGAAAAAGCATATTTTTTGGCATTTTGTACGGCTTTTTGCAGACCCCCTGTGAAAATTGCCGCTTTTCTTTTGGGGCAGGGTTGGGGTATACTATGAATATAAAAGTAAGGCAGGGTGTCCCACCCTGCAATACGGCAGTTACAGCAGCGCCCCGCCCGGAGAGAAAAAGCCGATTTATGCCACACATTCAACGAAACGAAAGGATCCACCGTTCATGGCTAGCAAGCAAAACCAGCTCGTGCAGACATTGCTGGATCAGAACCAGCAGCTCAACGCCACCCAGCTTGCCAATTCGCTGGGGGTATCGGTGCGCACGGTACATAACTATATCAATGCAGTCAATGCGCAATACCAGGATGCCATCGTCTCGACGCCGACAGGATACCGCATTGCGCCCGCTATGGCGCAGCAGATGCTGCACCAAAGCCCGAACGACATCCCTCAGAACGCGCAGGACCGCTGCACCTACATCTTGAACCGCCTTGTACAGAAGGGCGGCAGCCTGAACCTGTACGACCTGTGCGATGAGATTTATATCAGCGCAACGACCTTTCACGGCCTGATGGGCAAGATGCGCCGCCTGACGCGGGAGTATGACCTGAGCCTTGCCGTCAGCGGGGACACCGTGACACTGACGGGCAGTGAGCGCAACAAGCGCCGCCTGCTCAGCGGACTGTTGTACCATGAATCCGCCAGTGCGTTTACAAGCACGGACTCCCTGCAGGCAGCATTTCCCAGCATTGACATTGAAAAAATACGCGCGGATGTCATGGATGTGCTGAACGAAAACCACTACTTCATCAATGACTATTCACTGCTGAATCTGCTTTTGCACATTGCCATCGCCATAAACCGTGTACAGAACGGTTGCGTTTACACGGAAGCCCCCAGTACTATGCACCCGCTGGACCCGCAGAATGAAAGGCTTGCGCAGGAGCTGACCGAGAGATTGGCCCGTAATTTCAACATTCGCTTCTCTGCAGCCGAACAGTATGAAATGGCGCTGCTGCTCGTCTCCCGTACCTCGATGCTGGACTATGCAGCCATCACGCCCGACAACATTGCGGACTATATCGGCAGCGACTGCACCGACCTTGTACACCAGCTCATCAACACCGTAAAGGACTTTTACGACATCAATCTGGACGAGCCGGAGTTTTTCATCCGCTTTGCGCTGCATACCCACAATCTGTTGGTGCGCGCGCAGAACAGGAGCTTCTGCAAGAATCCGCTAGTCAGTGAGATACGCCAGAGCTGCCCGCTGATTTACGATGTGTCCGTGCAGCTTTCGGGCATCATCCGCGAAAAGACAGGCATCACGCTCGATGAGGATGAGATTGCTTACATCGCGCTGCATCTCGGCGGTGCGCTGGAAACGCAGAAGGAACTGGCAAACCGTGTGCCCGCCGTGCTGTACTGCCCCAGCTACTACAATATGGACAGCAGCCTTGCGGACCGCATCAGCCGCCGCATGCAGGGTAAAATTCTGCTTACCAATGTATTTACAAAAGAAAGCCTGCTTGACCAGCTTACCGGCAGTGCGCTGGTCATCTCCACCGTGCGGCCCCACAGGGTATTGGATATGCCGCTTGTGCTTATCTCGCCTTTTTTGACGAACTCCGACATTATGGCGCTGAACCGCAAGGTGGAGGAGATCAACACGCAGGCGCGGCGTGAAAACTTCCGCCGCAGCCTGTCGGCCATCCTGACGCCGGAGCTGTTTGAAACAGGCGCCCTTTGCACCACGCGAGAGGAAGTGGTCCACCACATGTGCAGCCGCCTGCTGGCGCAGGGCTGCACGACCCCGGCGTTCGAGGCCGCCGTCATAGAACGGGAGAGTATTTCGTCCACGGCGTTCGGGCAGTTTGCAATACCCCACACGCTGAAAATGTGCAGTCCGCGTACCTGTATGGCTGTATATGTCAGCCGTACCCCCATCCGCTGGGACGACACGGCCGTCAGCCTTGTGATCATGCTGAGCTTCAACCCCAACGACCGCAAGATTTTTTACGATATATTTGAGCCTTTGTCCATGATTTTGCTGGACAGCAACAATTTGAAGGGTGCCCTTCTGTGCAAAGATTACGCCGCCTTTATTGATTTTTTGGTGGAGCATATGGAATGATTTTGCCACGCAGCCATCACATTACACGGCATTGGCCAATTGAGAAAGGAAAGACCTTGGGATGATACAGTTTCACACCTTAGTTGCCAGCGATCTCGACGGCACCCTGTTGCCGGAGGGGCAGACCGAGCTGTCCTGCGCCGTGTTTGACGAGATACGCCGCCTGCATGACTGCGGGATATTGTTCTGCGCTGCCAGCGGCCGCCCCCTTGACGCTTTGCGGAGGCTGTTTGCCCCCGTGGCGGACGAAATTGCCTATATGTCCGAGAATGCGGCCTATGTCTGCTATGGCCGCGAGCTGCTGCATACCATACCCATGCCGCGTGAGCTTTGCGCTGAGCTGGTCGCCTACCTGGGAACGCGCACGGACTGTGTATCCCGCGCCTGCACTACAACGGGCCGCTACTATTTTGTGCCGACCGAGGCCACCCAAGCCAACCTGAACGCGGTGGGCGTTGAGTTCGGGAACTGCCGCATCGTGAAGGACTTCAGCGAGGTAAAAGGAGATGTAACCCAGATTTCCGCCATCTCCGCAGGGGATATGAACAGCCCGGCCAAGGAAATCCTGCCCCTCTGGCGGGATCGCATCGGCGCCGCCATCACGGGCGAACACTGGCTGGATTTTACCGCAGCGGGCAAGGATAAAGGGTTGCACTTGCTGTGCGAACATTTCGGTATTCCGCTGGAAAATACATACGCCTTCGGTGACAGCTACAACGATGCCCCCATGCTCCGTGCGGCGGCGCACCCCTATCTGATGCGCATTGCGCCTGCCGATTTAAAGGCAGAGTTTGCCACGCAGATCGATGACGTGACAAGTGTGCTGAAAACGCTGGGACACTGAATAACGGTCTTTGCGGCTTTTCTTTACCGGGGCGGCAATGCCGGGCACACCTGTTTGAGAGCGTCAAAAATAAGAACAGCCGCGGGGCGATGCAGCTTTGGAACGGTGCTGCTATGGAACGTGCGTCAGGGGAAGCGCTGTTTGTGACGGAACTTAGTATGATTTACAAGCGCAATGTAATGTTGTCAACTATACTCGACAAAAACGCAAGAATATGATAAACTATACTTGACAAAACAAACTGCGTTCCTCGGAGGCACACGCTATGAATCATGCCCTTTTAAAATCCGTCATCTACGACCAACACGAATTTATCCGCAATTTTCAAATCG